>OGOX01000221.1_pt1 | contig 46566 bp, 46 predicted proteins | sample 1552761 | NCBI WGS metagenome assembly OGOX01 (sample SAMEA2580212, study PRJEB22360) | human gut metagenome | biome: human gut; feature: human-associated habitat; material: faeces | place: Denmark | collected 2008/2010
TCCTCCATTCATTTCCATACAAAAGCTCCTATATAGTAGTTTATTAAAAACATACTATATAGGAGCTTTATTGTCAAGAGTTTATATGTCTTAATAGGTAAATTCCGTTTTTTTCAATTCTCCAAACTGGAATTTTGATAAAAAGGTGTTTGTTGAATTTTCACATTTATCACCTCCTAAATTTTATATATTACTTGAACTCTACCAATCAAAAACTATCATACTTTCAAAAATTTTCAATATTCCTTGCAGAAAGTGTCCCGTTTTTGCAGAATACGACCATTCAAGCAAAATAATCCCCCCTAAATCAAACCTAAAGTTCAATCAAGAGGACCTTTTTCGTTATAGAAAACGCCCTGCTTTTACAGAAAGTAACTAACAAAATAAAAATCCTCCTGAGTCCAACCTTAGTCCAGTCAAGAGGATTTCTTTACATGTTTTTATGCCCGTACATCAAATACATTTTGCAAACTGTCAGAATTTACTGAACCACTATCAGTCAACGGAATCCCTCTTTTGGCATTTCCCCATGCTTCATTATAAATCATGCACATTTCAGTCTGTCGAGCTGCCTCTGCATTTGTTGTATACATCGTCCAGCCATTATTGGAATAAGTTGCCACCATTTCTCCATTCTTGTCATAAAATTCAATATAATCAGTTTGACCAGACGGCATTCTTTGGTACTTAACTTTTCCCTCAAGGATTGTTGCAAGTAAATCTATCGGTTTTAGTCCACTCTGCTTGTTTCTTGAAACCGCCTTTAGACCAGACGTAATAATACCTTTTCTGTCTGGTGACACCTCAGATGTATACTTTTTCATAAGCTTATTAAAACCTTCTGATTTATTTTGAAACTGTCCATTTTTAAAATCTTCATAAGCCTGCTCTGCTATTTGCTTTTTGTATTCTGCATTGCTAGTGTTACTTTTCTTTTTTGAAAACACATATTTATCATTAAAATCCGGTAAATGTATTCCACCTATGCTATTTGTTCCCGAAAACTTTTGCTGTTGCAATGAAATACTGTTCAAATTTACATTCATTGAAATCACCTCCTCGAATAGCAGCAGAACCACGCAGGGTTAAAACTCATCATCCCAAGGGACTTTAATGTCCCTTATGCTTTTCTCTTTTCTTTTGCTGTTTCAGTTCAAACATTCGCTGTTCTTTAGCCTCTTTTTTCTTGCGGCTTCTCTCTTTACGCTCCTGATTGTTCTGTTCCTGTTGTAATTTTAATGCCTGCTGCGATTTTGTGCCGATGCCTGTTTCCATCGTCTGATTTTTTGCTTCTCGTTGCATACGCTTTGGATTTCTTTTTATATCCTTTACAACAGTTTCAACAGTCGGACTGAATTTCAAACTAAAATAGTATTTTTGAATATATTCCTGCACTTCGTAATCCTTTGGTTCTGCACCAAATGTTACCTTCGCCACAGATAGTTTACCATCTTCAATACGTTCAAATACACCTACCCAAAATGGTTCTTCAAAATATACCGTCAGTTTTCCACTTGCTTTGTCCATAAGAATCCCTCCTAAAATGAATTGAACAAAGAATGGACAACCCGGAGGGGCAGGTTACTTACCCTATTTGCATAGGACGGCTGGGCTACCTACCAGCTCTAGTACATTTTTAATGTACATTGCGTTTTTATCTTTGTATTTATAATCAAGCCATATGGCACGATTAACTTATTCGGTCAATTCCGATTTCTCAGTTTCAAAAACTTGACCCTACAAAAATAAATAAGGCAGTTTCACAAATTCCGATTTGTCAATTTCATTAAATATGAATTTTATCTTTCTCAAGTGGAAGTCCCTGTTCGTATCTTTCATCCACGAAGAACACTCTGTTTTCGGTTTTTGGTGTAAGAACAATATCCTGCCTTGGGAGTTTGTCCTTTGCCTCTTTGCATACAAACCACTCTGATGGCTTATACACGGCAACAATCAAAGAGTTGTAAACACCAAAAACATACTCAACAGTTTTAACATTTTCCTTTGATGCTCTCCAAACACCACGAACAGCATCATATAATACCTTCTCATCCATACCTTTTTGGTAGAGTCTATTTATTTTGATGACAAGGATTTTATGCCTGATGTCTTTTTCTTCAAGTGGGGCGGCACCGTTTATTCTTTCATACTCATCAACCGATAAAACCTCTGCAGCAAATGCCTCTTCTTCGGTTAAGTTTGAATTGATGATTATTTTCTCAACCTCAAATCCGGCATTCTTAGTATCCGCAATAGTCTTCAGTTTCAACTTCTCGCTATCAGGACTGCCCAGGCTCTCTTTTTCATGTTCAAATACTCTGTTTTTAGTGCCTTTTCCAATGTAGAAAATTTGTTTACTGCGTGGATCTATGAGTCCATACACATAATAATCTCCAAGTGAAAGAAGGCTCTTCTCTGAAAATCTATCCATGCATTTCTCCTAGTGTGCATTCTTTATTCCTTTGTTCGTATCCAAATCATTTCTATTTTAGTAAGTAAGATTTCAGGCACATTTTCACACTTTTACTTGTGTACTTTAGTCAACAGAACCACGCACTCATTTTGTGTATCATTGTCCAAACTTTGTGTAAACTCTTTTTCTATAATCGGCAACTTAAATTCTATAGATTTCAGCCACTGACCATTCTCTTTGCGTTCTTCGTAAATCTGCACATTATCCACTAACTGCGACAGGAACTCCCGTTTTGGTCGGTGTCATAACAAATCTGTTTAATCCCGCCTCACTTCTAACCGCCTCGAATTGCACACGGTTAAAATCCGGATTGTGAAGTTCTTCCCAGACCGCCAAAACTCAACTGTATTCCTGTTTTGCATCCAGTTCTGAATGACAAATCTGGGATCATTATCATTTTTGTATTTTGCGATATCTGTCAACGAAATATATTCATTTTCAAAATCCTTCGTGTAAATTCCAATATCAATACCCTTTGCATGAATAATTTCTCTAACTATTTTATTTGCCATCTCTATTTCTCCACAATGCTTTCCATCATATCCCATCCAAGACATTATTCCTTCGACCAGATATGATAAGATAGGTATTATTAAAATCAGCATTGTTAATATTAGTCTTATTATGACCACTAATTATATCTTTTTATCTGGCAATGAGAGTAATCTGTCTATTACCGGATGAATGATTGCTGTCTCTGTAATCTGATTAATGGCACAAAGCTTTTTCCCTGCATCCTTACTGGATGCTCCACAATGATATACCCTCTCTGTTTCTTCACCATAATCAAGTACAATCAATCTGTCGTGACAATCCGGATTAGACTTAATCCGAATCGTTGGATATTCATTTTGAAAATCCGTCACTAAAGAGTTCGTAAGAAATCCTCTCCCACCTTTTCCATTCTCTGTGAATAAAACAACTTCCACGCCATCTGCTTTCTGTGAAAGGTGCTGTAATGATTTTGCATTCATATAATCATCCACAACATAGATTGATTTCTTTGCCTGTTGATAGATTTCTATGTAAGCAATGTCAGCTTCTAACTTCTGACCTTTATAAATATCTTTATCCGTAATGAAGTTGTCTGCTAAGATAGTCACATCTTTTTGAATGGAATCTACTTTTTTCTCCATTCGATCCTGCCTCTCCGTTATCGTTCCAACCTTAGCTGTTAAAAGATCCATTTCATTTCTAGTAACAAACTGCTGATTTTGACTAATATAGTGTCGCATCTCCCTAAAAGTGCGCATTATAAATATACTCTGCTGTTCTGCCAATTCTCCTCGAAGAACTGCCGCAAGCATATAAATTCCTTGTTCTGTAAATGCGTATGGTAGCTTTCTACGACCTCCTTCTTGCCCTTCAAAATAATTTATATTCCGTGAAGTCACAAATTGTGATTTCACCAATTCCACTTCTTCTTTAGTTAGTTGAAACATAAAATCTTCTGGAAATCTTGTCAAATTACGTTTTACTTGTTGATTTAAATTTTTAACTTGATAACCATAAATTTCTGCCAAATCCTGATCCAACATTACTTGCTGTCCACGAAGTATGTACACCTTACTCCGAATAGCATCTGTAGTAATCAATTCTTTTGTTCCTTCCATTATTCCTCCACAATGCTTTCCATGCATCTAATTCATCCACCGTTGTTCCGGTTCTGCCTGCCATTCTGTCTTCTTCTACTGCAAGCAGTTCTTCACGGAGTTTTAGCATTTTCTCTCTTCTGTTGTATGTTTCGATATCCATGACTACTAGACCCCCCTTCTCCATTTTTTTCACATTTTAATTTTAAAGATAAAAAATTCTTCATCCTGCAATGCTTTATATTCTATATTGTAATTATTCAGGATATTGCTTACAATATACAAGCCTAATCCATTACTATTTTCCTTATTTAAATCAAATTTTACATCAAATATTTTATCCATATCCTTAATTTTATTGTTACCGTATGTATTCTCTATATATAACCAATCATTAGCTATCCCAATATTAATTACACCATTTACATCGGTATATTTTATCGCATTACTAATCAAATTAGATAAAATAATCTTTAATGCTGTTTTTCCTATATAAATATTCTCATCTGATATGTAATTATTGACCGTTATTTTCTTTTGATTTGCTAATATTTCGTATTTTTCTAATATATCTTCTAATGTATCATTTATTTTCAAATATTCTTCATCATTATTCAAGTTTTCTATAGAATGAACTGATAATATTTGAGAAATGTTTTTGGTCAAGCTATCAACGATTTCAATACATTCATTAATATAAGTATCTCTATCTTTATATTTTCCAATATTGTATTTCATATTTTCCAGTATTATTTTAAGACTGGCAAGAGGAGTTTTAAGTTCATGGGATGCACCTTTAAAAAAGTCATATTTTAACTTTTCTAATTTTAAAATTTCTTTATTTTTAAATTCCAAATTGTCAATCGTTATTAATAAAGTAGAATACAAATCATTAATTTGTTGTTTTAGTTCGCCAACTTCATCATTAGAGCTAACTTTTAATCGCGTTTCTTTATCAAGTTTCTTCATTTTATCAGTAACAATTTTTATTTCCTGTATATTATTTTTTATTAATTTTGCATAAATTAAAGAAATAATAGCAGAAAAGGAAATTGATATTAATAAAGAATATGGTAAAAATTTAACGCTTAAATTTTTCGCATCTTTTTGCATATCAGCTGTAGAAACAAATTGTAAATTTATTTTTTTACCATCATTAAGCTTTATTTCTCTTTCTTCAATTATCAAAGAATTACTATCGCTTTCTAAATTAACATTTATATCATCTTTGATTTGTATTTCATTTTTTTATTTTTTTCTTTTATAAATGCTTTTATTTCACTGCTCTTCGAATAAAGCTCCAAAGTTTGTTCTATATATTTCATTTCTTTTCCATTCATATTACCAGAAATTTCATCTGCAATATTATGGATCTTTTCTTTTCTCGTCTCCAAATATGTTTTAGGGAAGATAAAATAAACTAATAAATGGACTAATATAATTATTATTCCAAGAACAGAAAATATTTGTATGAACATTTTGGGAAATATCTTTAATTTTTTCATTTTATCTCCAATTTGTATCCTACATTTCTTATAGTAGTTATACAGTCTAATTGTAATTTTTTTCTAAGTTCTTTTATGTATACATCTATTACTCGATCATAAGGAGCTTCTTCGCTATCTTTCCATACATAATCAATAATTTGCATTCTTGTTAACACTTGTCCATTATTATCCAATAAACATTTTAATACTTCTAGTTCTTTTGCATTTACATCTATCTCTTCTCCATTTATTTTAGCTGTATAGCTATTAAAATTAACTGATAGATTCTTATATTCAAACATCTCTAAATGTCCATAATTCTTCTTAATTAAGGAATCTATTCTGGCCTTTAAGACCGGCAATGAAAATGGCTTTTCCATATATCCATCTACCAAATTAGTAAATGCGTCAATTTTATATTCTTCATCACTAAATGCAGTCAGGATTAGAATTGGTAAAAAGCTTTTCTTTCTAATTTCTTTCAACACTTCTAAACCATTAATAAAAGGTATTTGAATATCTAAGATAACCAGATTTATATCGCTATTAAATTTTGACAATGCTTCTCTTCCATCTTTAGCCTGAATAACAGTATATCCAAATTCTGAAAGATATTCACTTATTCCCTCTCTTATCATATTATCATCTTCAACAGTTAATATATTCATGTATACCTCCACTTAAACCTATTCGCTTATATTGTACAGCATATTATTGGGTATTTAAAAGCAAAAAATTTTTGGTGCTTTTTTGCACCAAAAATTTTATTTATTGTCGATTAATAATTCTTTTGGATTTCTTCTTAATGTATTGAATGAAGAAATAATCAAAGATACAAGAAGTACTAAACTCATAAATATAACTACATAAACTATGAATTTAGGTAATACATTTATATCTAAACTTGATAATGTCTTGTTAAATCCTTCAGCTTCTGCCCCACCACCTAATTGGCTGGATGCGGATTGTCTACCTATTTGTTTTGCTATATTGCCAGTAACCTTGTTCAATATATTATTTCCAAGCTTTTCAGCTGTATATTGAGCTAAGAAATAAGAACCAGCATATGCGGGGATTGATATAAATACCATCTCAAATAGGAATTGACCAAAAATTTCTAATTTTGATTTACCTAATGATAGTAATACTGCTATTTCCTTCTTTCTGGCATTCATCCATAATAATAGTAATAATGAAACTACAACTCCTGCAAATATTAATGAGCCAGCAAATAATTTGTTTGAAATTGAGTAGATACCTGATATAGATTGTTGTAATGCAGGGTAATTTGATGAACTTTTAATCAGATTATATGCTCTCCAATTTATATCTAATTTCTTAATATCTTTTATTACACTATCAAGATTCTTATCACCTTTTACAAAGAATGTTGCATCCTGGTATACAGCTGTATCTTCTGTATTACCATAAACTTTAGCAGCTGTATGAACATCAGTAATTAATGTATTTTCGTATAGTTCTTGTGCTGCACTTACTCCACCGCTATTATGCCCATCGAATAAACCTTTGATTTCTACTTCTACTGTTTCATCTGCATGTTTCTCGTTATCAGCATCAAATAAATTAGATTTTATTTTTATCTTATCTCCAACTTTAAGATTATTTTTTTCAGCCAAGTCTTTATGCATTAAGATTTTATTTTTATCTTCATTTTCTAAATGCTTTCCTTCTACTAATTTATATGCTCCTGATACAAATTTTGTTTCTTTTGATGAGTCGTTAACTCCGGTTAACATCACTGTTCTTTTAAAATTCTTTGCTCTTTCAGGCGATTGATTCGCAAGAGTCTCTTGAGTTTCAATAATATCATAATCAACTAAATCTGCAACACTGTTTATTCTTTTTACATAGGAGTCTATACTATCTGTTTGAGATATCTTTTTAATATCTTCACCTTTTACATTTCCTCCACCTCTAGGTGTTCCCGGATTTACTTGTCTATTTATCTCCATAGAAAAACTATTTGTTATATTAGCAAATGTTTCTTTTGAAGCTCTGTCCGTAGCATCTTTAATAGATAAACTAATAAGACTTAAAGTTGACATAGCCAAAATAACTAACATAATAATTAATGATTTTAAACTCTTTCTAGTTACATAAGCAAATGCATTTTTTATCATCATTCAACCTCCAAATTTATTTTACTTTTTTCAACTTCTTACCACTTAGTTCTAAAATGATATCTGCAGAATCTGCTGCTTCCTTACTATGTGTTACAACTATTACACATTTATTTCTGTCTTTAGCTAATTTCTTTAATATATTAATTATTTCTCCGGCAGTAGCACTGTCTAGATTACCGGTAGGCTCATCAGCTAGTATTATTGGAGCATCTGATACCAATGCTCTGGCAATAGCCACTCTTTGTTGCTGCCCGCCAGATAATTTCATAACATTTCTTTTTATTTGTTTTTTATCTAAACCTAGTTCAAACAGAATACTTTCATCTGCTGATTTATTCACTAATCTAATATTTTCAATCGGTGATAAATAATCTATTAAATTATAGTTTTGAAATACTAAAGATATATTATTTTTTCTATGATTACTATATCCTTTCTTTTGTATATCTTCATTCTTAAACAATATTTTTCCTGTTTGAGGTTTATCGAGTCCAGCAAGTAAGGAAAGAAGTGTAGATTTTCCTGTTCCTGACTTTCCTACTATCGCATAAAACTTCCCAAGTTCAAATTTTTGATTTACTCCTGACAAAACTTTTTCTTTGGAATTTGCATAACTATATGCTACATTTTTTATTTCTAATATATCCATCATTTTCTCCTAACTTATTTTTGATAATATTTCTTTAGGCTTCTTGATTAATATTAATGAAGAAGCAAATACAACTGATAAAACAATAATACTTATTAATATTAAATAACTTTGTCCAAGTGTTGTAATATTTAAAATAAAACTGCTGTTATTTATTAAATTTCCACCAGAAATCATTGAGTTATCTGAGTTAATGAATCCGCCTGCAATTACTCTTAGCAATACATTTCCTAAAAATAAGGAAGCTATTATACTTGGTATCGATATGAATAATAACTCGAATATAAATTGCATTATAATTTGTATCTTAGATGTTCCAATAGATAAAAATATGCCTATTTCATAGATTCTTTCTCTTAACCATAGAATCAAAATCAATGAAAGAATAACCATCCCGCCTAACATAATAGAATAAGTCATTATTTTTATCATATGTTTTATTCCACTCACTGACTCTAAAGACTCTTCAAACGCATTAGAATCTTTTTCAACAAAATACTTTGACTCATCAATCTTAAGCTCTTTCAATTTGTTTAAGGCTAAATCTGTAGATTCTGCACTGCCGGAATACATTAAAATTTTATTTGCAATTTTATTATTTTCTGATTTATTTAGTATCTCTTGGCTTGTTGAATAATCTACAAACATCATATTTTCACTAAAATCAGAAGATAATCCTGTATATGTTTCTTGTTTTTTACCGGAAAAGATACCTATAATTTTAAATTTATGACTCTTTATTCTTCCACTTTTTTCAATGTCAAGTAATTCAAGATTAACTTCATCACCTAATTTTAGATTATTTTTTTTAGCAAATTCTTCATGAACAATAATTGAATTCTTATCATTTTCTTCTATATTTTTACCTTCCTTAATTGTAAACACTCTACTACTAAATAAAATATTTCTTTTAGTATTATTTGTAGCTTCAAATGAAACAACATTCTTAAATTCGTCAGATAAATCTTCTCTATTTATTATTTGTTCTCCGCTAACTACTTTAGCATCTTTTAGTTTTGCTAATCCATCATATTGAATTATTATTTCTTCAACTTCTTTTAATTTTTCAATATCTTTAAATTGATTAACATTAAAATATTCACCATCTTTTTTTGTTATTGAAATTGAAGAATTAGAACTTTCATATAAAGCCTTTTCTATTTCATTGCTTGATTTCATTATTGTCAAGCAAGAATACAAACAAGAAAAAACTATAGTCAATATGATAAAAATTATTAAAGTTCTATTTCTCTTTCTTGTAATGTATGCTATAGCATTTTTTATCACTTTACTAACCACACCTCTCTATTTTTCTTAGCATGCCATTGCTGCTTACAATAACATTCTACACGCCATTTATGAAACGTTTATGAAATATAATTATTTATTTTTTTCTTTGCATTTGAATAAAAAATATTAATTCCATCCGAATGTGTTTCTCCGGAACAATTCATAAAGATTCGCTATAATGTCTATAAGACAAGGGCTAAGAAAAAAGAAGAATAACTCCACTATACAAACAAAGACGGCAAATCATCAACAACTTGTTGACAATTTGCCGTCTTATTTTTAGATCTTTTGGGTTAATAAAGTTTACGCCATTGCAGGCTCTTTCTTCTTAATAATCGCTTTAACTTCATCAACACCTGTTTCAGCTACATCTGCGATCTGATCCAATGTATAACCTTTTTTATACATATTCAGAATAAACTTTTCGCTTGTTTTTTCAGTAGCTTTTTCTTCAATTCCTGTACTCAGATTACACATAATTCTCACATCCTCCCTGAATTCTTGACTGATTGGAATATTATATTCATGTTCTATAATATCCAATTTTTCCTGTTGGTGAAATTGTTATCCATGTAAATATGCTAACTATCCCCTTTTCATTCCGTCAACTCAAACCTATGAGAATTTAACCGTTGAGTTGATATGTTTCCTAGCACTTAAAACAATGGGATTTCAAGCCTTTTCTCGCTATTTACTTCTGTACTTTAGTCAACAGAACCACGCACTCCACATGCCCCGTCCACCCGAACATATCCACGGGCTGACATTCCACAACGCGGTAGCCTTTCTTCTTAAAAAGCTGCAAATCCCTTGCGAGGCTTTCGGGACCGCAGGAAATGTATACAACCTTTGAAGGAGCCATTTTGCACACCGAATTAATGAATTTCAAAGAACTGCCGCTTCGTGGTGGGTCCATAAATACAACGTCATATTTACGTCCGGAAGCTGCCTCCTTTTCCATATGCTCTCCGGCATCCCCTGCCAAAAACTTCACATTTTTAAGGTTGTTGAGCCTGCAGTTTGTAAGAGCGTCTTTTACCGCATCACGATTAAGCTCAACCCCCGTTACCGACAAAGCATTATCAGAAGCACAGATACCGATAGTACCTATTCCGTTGTATGCGTCAAAAACATTTTCCTTTCCGGTAAGTGCGGCATATCCAATGGCGATATTATATAGTTTCTCTGTCTGTTCATGATTGACCTGATAAAAAGATTTTGAAGATATGCGGAATCTTTTGCCGCAGAGAATGTCTTCAATATAGCCCTTCCCGTAAAGCGTTTCCTCCTTTTCACCAAGAACCATGCTTGTACGCTTTGAATTGACATTCATTACGATTGTGGTGATTTCCGGATGCTCCGCAGTAAGAGCTTTGATAAAATTGCTTTTGGATGGGAAAATATTTTCGCCAACCACAAGTGTAACCATAATTTCGCCTGTAACCTCCGCCGTCCTTATGAGAATGTGCCGCAAAAATCCTCGCCCGGTATCCTCATTATAAGGTCTGTATTTAAAAGATTTCATCAGCTTTATTACAGTGGCAATGATGGCATCGGCTTTTTCATTATCAAGCAGGCACTTATCAATAGGGACTATTTTGTGGCTTCCCGCCTCGTATGTTCCGGCGTAGATATTGCCCTTTTTGTCACCGCCGACAACTGCATGAACCTTGTTACGGTAAAAATACGGCTCATCCATTCCGATAATTTTATTAACCTTACAAAAAGGTCTTATAAGCTTCTCAATCATTTTCTGTTTATATTCAAGGCTCTCGCTGTATTTTTTGCCCATATGGACACAGCCTCCACACTTGGCTGAATATCTGCATTTATTCATATCAGATTCCTTCCTCCGTAAATTCAGGTATAAAACTTTCCTTTGCTGTCCCGCCCTCTTGGATAAATCCGTTGGTAACACCGATGTCTATGGCATAATCCACCAGACGGTCATACTCTTTTTTCCGCACTTTACGGTTAAGTTCAGGGTATTTGTCCCCAATTCCTTCCATTGGTGTATACTGGTTCATTATACTTATAAAAATATCATCCCGGTAAGTATCGTACAGATATTTTATCACATTTTTGCTGTCAGTAATACACCCCGGTAAAAGAAGATGTCTTACAATAACACCCTTTTTCATTATACCGTCATCATCGAATTCAGGCGTACCGGCCTGTCTGACCATTTCGCCGATTGCTTTTTTAGCAGTTTCAAAGTAATCCGGAGCTTTAGAATATTTCTTAGAAAGTTCCGAAGAAACATACTTAAGGTCGGGAAGGTAAATATCGACTAATCCCTCAAGACTTTTTATTGTATCCACGGACTCATAACTCCCCGTATTATATACAATAGGCACCGTAAGTCCATTTTTCTTTGAAAGAATAATGCTCTCCCTGATTGACGGAACAAAATGGGTAGGCGTGACCAGGTTGATATTGTGCGCACCCTTATTTTGAAGCTCCAGAAAGATTTCCGCAAGTCTTGAAACCGTGACAGGCTTGCCTACTTTGGATTCTGCAAGGACTGAATTCTGGCAGAATACACATTTCAGGACACATCCCGTGAAAAACACTGTTCCCGATCCACGGGTTCCCGATATACAGGGTTCCTCCCACATATGAAGTGCCGCCCTGCCGCACCTGATTTCACTGGTTTCCCCGCAAAAACCTTTCTCTCCGTTGTCCCTGTCAACCCTGCATTTTCTGTTGCAAAGACCGCATCCTGTATTTTCCAAAAAAACACCTCTGTTTACATTATTTTTACATTGCATAATCCAATATACCTATGATAATATTTTTAGAGGAATTCGTCTATAACGATTTCTGATGATATGCCCCTATGGCATTACAAATTAGGAGGAAACAAATGGATAACAAACAAAAAGACGGCATTTACAATGCCAGGGAACTTGGCGCTCCTAAGACTGTCATTCTCGGACTTCAGCACATGTTTGCTATGTTCGGTTCAACAGTATTAGTCCCAATTCTTACCGGACTCAGTGTATCGACTACACTTCTATTCGCAGGGCTTGGTACATTAATTTTCCACTTTATCACTAAGAGAAAAGTACCTGCATTTCTTGGTTCATCATTCGCTTTCTTAGGCGGATATATGGCAATCGCACCGCTGCTTCAAGATGCTAACGGCAACTTTACTGTATCTAATCCCGCACTTCCATATGCGTGTGCAGGTGTTGCAGTTGCAGGTCTTGTATATCTTATACTTGCACTTTTTATCAAAATATTCAGTGCCAGCAAGGTAATGAGATTTTTCCCACCGATAGTAACAGGTCCTATTATAATTGCAATCGGTCTTACACTATCACAGTCAGCTGTAAACAGTTGCTCTACCAACTGGTGGATTGCTCTTGTAGCTATAGTAGTAGTTATTGTATGTAATATATTCGGAAAAGGAATGATTAAGATTATTCCAATTCTTATCGGTGTAGTTGCATCTTATGTTGTTGCTGCAGTTACAGGTAATGTTGATTTCTCAGGAGTTAAGGAAGCTGCATGGGTTGGCGTTCCTATTGTAAAAGATTCAACCGTATTTTCCATTTTCGGAAAAGGATTTGACAGTTCTTTATTAATTACATCAATTATTACGATTGTACCTATTTCCCTTGCTACAATTGTTGAACATATCGGAGATATTTCAGCCATTTCATCAACAACAGGCATTAATTATATTAAAGATCCGGGACTTCATCGTACCCTCACAGGTGACGGCATTGCAACAACCGTTGCATCGCTTTTCGGTGCCCCTGCCAATACAACATACGGTGAAAACACAGGTGTACTTGCTCTTTCTAAAGTATATGATCCATTTGTAATTGAAATAGCCGCAGTTTTTGCAATTCTTTTCTCATTCTGCCCTAAATTTGCCGCAGTGATCAGTGCTATGCCATCTGCTACTGTTGGTGGTATATCCCTTGTGCTTTATGGTATGATTTCGGCAGTCGGTGTAAGAAATGTTGTAGAAAACAAAGTTGACTTTTCAAAGTCAAGAAATGTTATTATTGCAGCTCTTATCCTCGTTCTTTCAATTGGAATAAATTACAGTGCCGCAGGTGCAATAAGCTTTACCATTAAAGATGTCACAATAAGTCTTTCAGGTCTTGCCGTAGGTGCCATTGTCGGTATTCTCCTCAATGCAGTTCTTCCGGGCAAAGACTACAAATTTGAAGATGACGAACCTAATGATACAGGTGTGAATTTTCAGGTAGGTGACGATTTTGCCGAAGATTCAGAGAATGCAAAATAGAATAAAATAACTAAAAGGCAGGGTGTGCATTACCCTGCCTTTAATTTTTACCTTCCGGCAAATTTGGTTCCGATATAATTCATTATTACATCTACATAAATACTTGACGTTGATTTATCTTCCCTTGAAGCAAGGGTTGAACTGTCACTTGGTTTTATGCTTCAGGACATGATTTAGGCACCGCTTTTATATATGCTATGACCAGATAAACCGCCATTGCACACCATACAACCGGCTCGCATATAATTACGCCATTATATCCCATATGTGGAATAACAGCGAATGTAAAAATCACTTTTCCGAGGAGTTCAATAACGCTTGATAATATCGGCAATATTTTTTTGCCCATACCCTGTAATGAACATCTTAACGTTATAAGTATTCCAAGAGGAATATAAAACAGAACGTTGAATTTTAAATAATTCACACCTGTAGTCACAACGGTATCCACCTCTGAACCTGATAAGAATTTTACAAGTGCAGGAGACAATACCTCCAGTATAATAAGTGCAATCACACTCCATACCGTTGTAATAATGCATCCGTACCTTATGCCCTTTCTGACACGGTCAGGTTTCTCCGCTCCCACGTTCTGTGAAACAAAGGTTGTAATTGATAGTCCGACTGTGGTAATCGGCAATGTAGAGAATGCCATTATTTTTCTTGCAGCAGTATGTCCTGCAATAATGTGTTTTCCAAGTTTGTTAATAGACGACTGTAAAATAACCGTTCCAATTGATACAATTGAGGACATAAATCCCATCGCAAGTCCCTGCGCCCAAAGTTCTCCGGAAAGCCTGCCGTCGTATCTGAAATCCTTTCTGCCGGGCAGATATTCCCTGTATTTTTTGAAAAGATATATCATACATAAAACTGCCGATGTAAATTCAGCTATTACCGTTGCAACTGCAGCTCCACGTATTCCCATCTTTGCAACAGCAATAAAAACATAGTCAAGAACCACATTTATGGCTGTTGAAATTATAAGAAATATGAGAGGCATAAAACTGTTGCCCATTGCCTTTAATATTCCCGAAAAGAGGTTGTAGGACAGCATAACGCCCACAAATAAGGCAATAACCGAGATATAAGAATATGCTTCGTCAATTATATCAGAAGGTGTCTTTAATACCCTGAGAAGAGGATATAATCCGAAAATTGAGCCAATCATCATAATCACGGTAACTATTACAGCTATTATGAAAGATGATGCTATGGATTTACGTACCATCTCTTTGTCCCCGGCTCCGTAGTATTTGGCGGTTACAACACTCATACCATTTCCGACACCGACTGCGAATCCGACCAATAATTCAAAAATCGCCGCACATGCACCTATTGCTGCAAGGGATCCTTCATTTAAAGTATTACCGACTATGTATGTATCAATTGTATTGTAAAGCTGTTGAAAGAGATTTGAAAATAAAAATGGAAGTGAAAAAATAACAAGCGATTTAAATACATTGCCTTTTATTAAATCTATACTTCTGTTCATTAATCTAAAGTCCTTTCTTTAAAATATAAAAGAGTAACATCCGCTGCAGATGTTACTCTTCATTGTCATAATTAAAACAGATTATTTTGTACCGAATATTCTGTCTCCGGCATCTCCGAGTCCGGGACAAATATATGCATTTTCATTAAGTTCTCTGTCCAAATTACCAACAAAAATCTTAACATCCGGGTGTTCTTCACTTAATCTCTTAAGTCCTTCCGGTGCTGCAATAAGGCACATAAATGTTATATCCTTACCACCCTTCTCCTTTATGAGGTTAATTGCATCTACCGCAGACCCTCCTGTTGCAAGCATAGGATCTACAACAAATATCTTACGCTGGTCAATAGGGTTAGGCAATTTACAGTAATACTCATGTGGTTCATGTGTCACTTCGTCCCTGTACATACCTATATGTCCTACCTTGGCAGCCGGCATTAGTGTAAGGAGTCCTCCTACCATACCAAGACCTGCTCTGAGGATAGGAACAATAGCCTGCTTCTTACCTGCAATAACAGGACACTTTGCTCTCTCGATAGGAGTCTCAACATCTATTTCTTCTATCTCAAGTCCACGCAATGCCTCATATCCCATAAGCACGGCAATTTCCTCAACCAAAGCCCTGAATTCATTAGTTCCTGTGGTCTTCATCCTAAGCATGGTTATCTTATGCTTAATAAGAGGATGGTCACATATTGTAATATTCTCATTTCCGTTATACATAATTACTTCCTTTCCGTTACTCAACATATAATATATTCTATAGCTTGAAGTGTTTTTTTTCAACCAAAAGATGTTAAATGGAAAAACTTATCTTTTCTTTTTATGATGCTCAATTTTTCTTGGCGGAATAAGGCATCTGCCTCCAAATCCGATAAGGTCCTGTCTTTTTTCTTTTATAAGGGCTTCCTTTACAAGTTCATAGTTAGATGGTTCTTTGTATTGTATAAGTGCCCTCTGCATTGCCTTTTCGTGAGGATTTCTGGCAACATACACAGGCTCCATCGTCCTTGGATCAACTCCGGTATAATACATACATGTGGAAATCGTTGACGGCGTTGGATAAAAATCCTGTACCTGTTCCGGCATATATCCGATATCCCTTACATATTCTGCCAGTTTAATCGCATCTTTAAGTGTTGAACCCGGATGTGACGACATAAGATATGGTACAAGATACTGTTTAAGTCCAAGTTCTTCATTAATATGCTCACACTCTTTAACGAATTTCTCATATACATCATTACCCGGTTTACCCATTAATTTCAGAACGTTATCCGACACATGTTCAGGTGCAACCCTTAGCTGCCCGCTCACATGGTATTTACATAATTCCCTGATAAAAGTATGGTCTTTATCGGCGATGGCATAATCAAATCTGATTCCCGAACGTACAAATACTTTTTTCACTTTAGGTATTTTTCTCAATTCCCTTAAAAGGTTAATGTAATCCTTGTGGTCTATTTTCATGTTCTTACAAGGTTCAGGAAAAAGACATTGCTTATTTTTGCATGCCCCATGCTCCATCTGTTTACTGCAGGCGGGCTGTCTGAAATTGGCGGTAGGTCCGCCCACATCATGGATATATCCTTTAAAATCAGGCTCTTCCGTCATTGCCTTGGCTTCTTCAATTATTGACTCATGGCTTCTTGTCTGGAGTATACGTCCCTGATGAAATGTAAGGGCACAAAAAGAGCAGGAGCCAAAACATCCTCTGTTGCTTGTTATGCTGAACTTGATTTCAGAGATGGCGGGCACACCTCCGTCTTTTTCATATACAGGATGATATGTATTCATATAAGGCAGGGCATATACATCATCCATCTCAATCTGTGTGAGGGGTTTGGCAGCAGGATTCTGAACCACATAAATCCCCTTGTCATAAGGCTCTACAAGTCTTTTACCTGTAAATGGGTCCGTATTCATATACTGTATATTAAAACTTCTTGCATAATTAAGCTTGTCAGCCTTAAGGTCTTCATAAGAAGGCAGCATCTCATAATCATACACATTTTCAATTTCTTTTGTCTTATATACGGTCCCATCAATAAATGTAACGTCTTTTACATCAAGTCCCGAATCAAGTGCTTCCGCTATTTCAACAATGGAATGTTCTCCCATTCCATAAGAAATAATATCAGCCTGTGAGTCAAGAAGAATTGACCTTTTAAGGCTGTCGGACCAGTAATCATAATGTGCAAGCCTTCTTAGACTTGCTTCAATTCCTCCGATTATAATCGGACTGTCTTTATATAATTTTTTTATAAGATTGCAGTACACAACCGTGGCATGGTCAGGTCTTTTTCCTATAACCCCGCCCGGTGTATAGGCATCTGTTTTTCTTCTTTTCTTTGAAACCGTGTAATGATTTACCATAGGATCCATATTGCCGCCGGATACAAGAAAGCCAAGCCTTGGTCTGCCAAAAACATTTATGCTCTCCTCATTTTTCCAGTCAGGCTGGGCAATTATTCCCACCTTAAACCCTCTTGATTCAAGAACCCTGCTGATTATCGCAGGTCCGAACGACGAATGGTCAACATAAGCATCACCTATGACATAGGTAAAATCCACCTGTTCCCATCCTCTTTTCTTCATATCTTCCTTTGATATAGGTAAAAAATCTTTCATATAATCTCCATTCAGTCAAACATACCCAGACTGTCATAATACATAAGAACAAGCTTTGTTACTTCGTCATAGTTATACTCTGCTTTATAATAATTCATTGATGAGCCGGTTATTGTATCCTCAACCTTCGCAACCCAGTCCATTGATTCAAAAGTCCTGTCCTTTGCTACAAGCTCCTCAACATTTTTTTTATATACTTCAAAGTCATTTTCCAGAATAATCTCGTCAAAGTTATCCATGTTCTTATCGTCCGCAACATTCATATAATCATTCCAGATATATGCCGCAACACTTATATAACCCGCATATTGCAAAAAAAGATCATCGCTTTCAATACAGGTTATGAACGACATATAATTTGCTTCATCTTCATATATATATCCTTTCAGGTGGGAAAGCTCGTGACACACCGTATATGCGTATGCCAGATCATTCATATACACGGAATAATTTGCTTCCATGGTAAAAGGATAATACTCTCCGATAAGTTCCTGCTTATATGCTATATAACTGAAAAGAAAAGGCTTTGCGTCGGGTGTATATCCACGGTATCTTTTATTAGTCCCAGCCATTTTTTTAACCGCAAGGCTGATTGCTTTATCTATATCCCCGTTATATACGGCCTCTCCATTTTCATTACGTTCTATCTGTTTTGAAAGCTCGTTGCATTTATTCACAACATACTCACATACTTCCTTTAACTCTGAAGTGCCGTATTCCCTGCATCTGTCACTTATTTTGGAACATCTGTAAAGAGCTGAGCAGTTAAGCGTCATAATAAGCCCCGTAACAAGTGCAATAATTAAATTAACCTTATAGAAACAGACCGCTCTCCTTTTAAATCCTGTCTTACGATGTAAAAATATTAAAAGTATACCCAATACCAGTGCAGCAATTACTATCATCACTGCTGCTATAATCAGGCCCCCGCCTACCGAAAAAGGAAAAATACCGGTTATGCGTCCATAGGTATTCGACCATACAAAAAAAATATTATCCACATAAAAATCACATACCGCCCTGATTCTTGCAAGGATATTACATATAATTATTACCCCGGAAAGTATAATAACGCTTTTCCAATAAGGTGTTAATTTTCTTTTGTTATTTTTTTCCATAAATCGTACTTTCTTAAAAAACTTTTATTTGATTATATCACAATTAATGTTATAATAGAATAACAAATAAAGGTATATGGAGGGTTATATGAGTTATACACCAAATTCCACAAGATACAATGCAATGATGTATCGTAATGCCGGTAAGAGCGGTCTTAAGCTTCCGGCTATTTCACTTGGTTTCTGGCACAATTTCGGTAACTACAACAATGTTCAGGACATGAAGGCAATATGTTTTGCCGCATTTGACAACGGAGTTACACATTTCGATCTTGCAAACAACTACGGTTTTGAGGTAGGTGCAGCAGAAAGAAACCTTGGTCGTATCCTTACAGAGGATTTACACGCTTACAGAGATGAGTTGGTTATTTCCACAAAAGCCGGTTTTGAAATCTGGCCCGGTCCTTACGGACGTGGAGGAAGCCGTAAATATCTTTCACTTTGTATTGATAAGTCTCTTGACAGAATGGGTATTGATTATGTTGATATCTTCTATCACCAGTGTATGGACAGGGATACTCCTCTTGAAGAGACAATGCAGGCTCTTAATCAGATTGTTCAGAGTGGTAAGGCTCTTTACATAGGTCTTTCCAACTATGACGGAGATACACTTAAGAAAGCAACAGCTATTCTTAATGACCTTAAGTGTCCATACATAGTGAATCAGAACCGTTATTCTATCTTTGACAGAACCATTGACCAGAACGGTGTCAAGGAAGCAACAGCCAATTCAGGCAAGGGGCTTATCGTATATTCACCGCTGGAGCAGGGTCTCCTTACAGGAAGATATCTTAACGGTACAATTCCTGCTGACAGCCGTATGGCTTCAGCCAGTCCTTTCCTTACAAGTGATGCACTTACTCCTGATATGTTAAGCAAGCTTACAAGACTTAGCGAAGTAGCTGCATTAAGAGGTCAGACTCTTTCACAGTTAGCTATAAGCTGGGCATTAAGGGATGAGAACGTATCCAGTGTTATTATCGGTGCTTCAAGACCTGAACAGCTTCTTGAAGACCTGGGTGCAATTGGCAGTATGCCACTCAATTTCAAGGATCTTGCACTTATCGACCAGATTGCATTATCATAAAACATAACATTATGCCTGTATCCCAAAGTCTTATTTGGGGATACAGGCTATTTTTTACATTTTTTTCAATTTTCGTTGACACCATAATATGCATGTGCTATAACGTAACTAAGTTAAGGAGTACAATACATAATTAATAAGGCACATCATATAGTTTACTCCTCAACCATAGATTACATATCTGTGGTTTTTTTTCGCCACAGAGAAGGAAGATTCATATGTAAAAAAGATACGTTGAATGTATCGAAAAAACTATTTTTAGGAGGAGCCAAATGATGCAAATTAACAGTATTTCAAGACAAAATGAGTTGTACACCAACTCAACAGAATCAAATGGACAGAATCGTACCATATCAGATACGCCTTCATCCAAAGAACATATCGGTGTAGAGATATCAAATCAGAGCATAACAGCTTTACTAACTATTCTAACATAAACAGTGCAAGGGTAAATGGCTCAAGTTCAATTGAAGACACCAGAAGAAAGGCAAAACTGGCACTCAAGTACCTTGGATTCTACGCTGGACCCGATGACGATGATTTAAGCTCATCTGCTGCACAAAAGGCTATTATACGATTTCAGAAAGTATATGGGTTAAATGTTACGGGAACTGCCGACAGCAATACACTTATCAAATTAGATGTTGCGAGTAACTATAAATCAAAGGCTGCACAGGCATTGCAGAAAAGTTCAATCCCATCACAGTTTTACATGGACTATTATGAAAAAGATAATTTTGCGAGAACATGGGCATTTCTATGCGTAGGCATGGGGTTAAGTGAAGCTCAGGCTTCCGGGGTTCTCGGCAATATCAAAGCTGAATCCAATTTTTCATCTGATAATGCAGAAGGGTATGCCGGTGCACATAATCCTGATTACAAATATAATATAAATGATAAAAAAGGTTATGGAATTATGCAATGGACTGCCAAAGACCGTAAGTATGGGCTTCTACAAGCTTCTAACAATCTATTATCAAATGTTAGCGATATTAATGTGCAGTTATTGTATATGCGAATAGAAAGTAACACAACATATAAATCAAAATGGGACACAATTAAAACTTTAAAAGATGTAAATAGTGTTTCCGATTATTTTCTTAAGGAAATTGAAAGTCCTAACAAATTAAACTATGCAGAAAGACGAAGTTATTCAAATACCATATATAATGTCATGTCCAAAATTAACTATTTTACTTAGGAGGTATAAATATGAAAACCCACAATAAATTTTTAGTGCTTACCCTGACCGCATTAATAGCCTTATCTACTGTAGCATGTTCCAATAAAAAAGAAGCTCCGGGGGCATCTGCTGCTTCCTCTTCGACTACAGAACCTGTTGCCACTACCAAAGAAACCCCGGTAGAAAGATTACCGGTCAAACCCGATAACAAGGATGCCATTGAAAAAATAAATGCCCTTGATGTTCCTGAAAATATCAAAAAAGTTTTCACTGATAATGGTGAGTTCATTGATACTACCCATCACGGCAAAGTAACCACACTTGAAGATTTTCGTTATTTTCATACAGATGGCGAAAAGGCTCTTGATTACATTGACGGCATATATACAGCAGATATTGACGGTGACGAAATCAACGAATTAATATGTATTTTACCAACATTCCTTACAGAACTTATATTACATACAGATGATGTCTCAGGTAAAGTTACTGCATATATACCTAATTCAACTAGATTTCAGGTTGCTGAAAAAGGAACTATTTTAGGAAGCAGTGGCGCCGAAGCAAATTCATACTACAAAGTAACGTTTACCGATGATGAGATGCATGAAGATTATCTTGGCAGTGAATATTGGGGAACTTATAAAATTAAAAGTGAAGTTTCCAAAGAAGAATATGATAAATTCATAGAGCCTTACCCATTATATAAAATGGAAGACTGTTTCACCGAATTGTCTTTTACAATCAACAATGGTACTGCATCCAATAACAGCGACGCAATTACAAAAATAAATGCTCTCGATATTCCTGAGAATATTAAGAAAATTTTCACAGATGACGGACAATTTATCGATACTACACATAATGAAAAAACTACTACACTTAAAAATTTTCAGATATATTATGATAATGAAGAACGCCCTATCGATGCTGTAAACGGCGTCTACGCAATAGACATTGACGGTGACGGAATTAACGATTTAATATGTAAAGTTCCTACATACAATAAGAGTATTGTTTTTCTGACCAATAGCGAGGATAAGGTTTTTGTATGTGATTTGGAATCTGAAAATTTCACAGTTGCAGGTAACAGTGTTATCTTATTTAATGAAGGTATGGGAGTCAACACATACTATAAAGTAAGTTTTACCAGATTTTCCGGTATTGATAAATTCTACCTTGCCGATGAAAAAAATGGAATATATACAATCGACAAAGAAGTATCAAAGGAAGACTATGAGAAATTACAGGCAGAATATCCTTTGTATAATATGTCAGAGCTTCACTCTGATATAAAATTTACTATCTGACATAAAACAGCTATAGGAACACGGTAATCCACCTGTGTATGCCTATAGCTGTTACTTTTTTATAATACTTTATCCAAAATTTCCATAGGATCATCAATAAATACCTTGGCACCTGATTCCTCAAGTTCTTTTCTTGTCCTGAATCCCCAGAGTACCGCCACCATATCAAGTCCTGTATTTCTTGCCGTAGCCACATCTACCTGTGAGTCCCCGACATATAACGTCTCATCTGTTGTTGCGTTAAGTCTTTTCATCAGATTATCAATCATACATCTGTCAGGCTTTGGAATTATGCCATCCTCTACTCCTGCAACTTCATCAATCAGACCTTCAAAATAGATTTCGTTGAGTTTGTCTGCTGCCGATTTAACTTTATTAGTAGCAATTCCCATTTTGATGTTATGTTTTTTAAGTTCACGCAGAAGTTCGATTATTCCGGGATATGGACCCGTTTTATCATTGCAGTGAATCTGATACACTCTCTTAAATTCATTAAAAACCTTGTCTGTATCGGCAATATCCGTATTGTCAGGTACTGCCCTCTCAATAAGCTTCCTGATACCGTTTCCTACAAAACATCGGATTTCCTCATGGCTTCTTTTAGGAAAGCCGTATGTTTCAAGTGCCATATTGGTACTGTCCATCAGGTCATCAAGTGTATTAAGCAAGGTTCCGTCAAGATCAAAAATAACTGTTGAATACATAATTAATTTCTCCTAAATATCAAGAACATGTCCAATATCTCCGTCTTCAAATACATACTTGCAATCAGGTACAGGGTCATTCTCAGGCGAAATAGCCGTTCTCACATAAAGTGCATCCATTCCTACCGCCTTTGCCCCGGCAATATCGCTTGTACTGTCATTGCCAATCATTATGCATTCTGCTATATCAAGATTATGCTTATTGATAAGTTTTTTATAAAACTCAGGATCCGGTTTCTTACAGCCTTCATCTGATGATATAAAAATATCATCAAAATCATCCACAATACCTGTTTTCACAAGCTCCTGCCATGTAAATACACGCTGTGCATTAGAAAGAAGATATACTTTTTTCCCAGCCTTTTTAAGTCCGGTAAGTACCTTTTTGGTATTAGGATAAAGCTTAATCATCTTAGTTGTAATTATCCTGAACTGTTCTCCTGCTTTCCACACCTCTTCATCTGTGATGTCCGGTCTGTGCTTCCTGCATATTGCTTCAAATACAGGGATTATATCAATTTCAGGACTTGTGTATTTAGTCTTAACTGACGTAAGCCTGTTGACTTCATTGTCATAAAGAGCTTTAACCTCTCTTCCGGTATATGGCATGCCGTTACCGGTAAGCCATGCAGCAAATTCTTCCCATGGTTCTTCGCTCCATTCATCCGTTCTGATATCTATAAGTGTTCCGTATAGATCAAAAATATAATTTTTATACATACCTTTGCTCTCCTTTTGTTTTCTGTCAAAGATTTTACCACAGTATTACTATTGATTCAAATTCTTTTTCATGTTACATTGACTACAAAATACAGACTTGAAAGGTACAAACATGAGTAAATATAAATACCTGTTATTTGACATTGATGATACATTAATAAATTTTGAAAAATCTTTCCATAATTGTGCAGCGAAGGTCCTTGAACTCGGAGGCTGTGAAGTTACCGGCAGAAATGTCCGACGTTTTAAAGAGCTTAATGACATTGTATGGTTTTCTTCAGGACTTGAAGATATATATGAGCCATATATTAAGGAAAATTATCACCGGCTCTATCACAAATATGTGGAAGATTCATTGGATAAAGCAATTAACGAATTTGGATTAAAGGGCAATTACGATGACCTTATGACCTGCTTTAACCATTCACTTGGCGAAGAAGCTCATGTTAATGAAAATGCGGTCAAAGTGCTTAATATACTTAAGGATAAGTATACTCTTGCCGTTGCAACCAACGGGCTTACGATAATCCAGCCTTATAAACTGACAAAACTTCCGAAAGTTTTCGATAAAATTTTCATATCCGAAGAGATGAATTGCATGAAACCCTACCCCGAATATTTTAAATACATAACCGGTTATTTTAACTGTCAGCCCGAAGAATGCCTTATGATTGGGGATTCTCTGGTTAATGATATCGGCGGTGCCGGAAATTCAGGTATTGACAGTTGTTATTATAACCCCGGATATCTGAAAAAAAAGGCTGAAATTCAGCCTCAATATGAGATTCATGACTTTGTCGAACTGCTTGACATTGTATAAAAATATTGCAATAATTATCTAAAGACTGCGTGACTGACGGACAATAGGAGAGCTTACTCCAGAGAAGCGCAGTATGTGATTTGCCGACCGTCTGGGCACCGTCTGATTATCAGGCGGCATCTTATTTTTACGGAGGAATTATTATGTTAAAAAAATCACTGGCAGAAGAACTTAGTTCTACCACTTATCCGGGAAGAGGAATCGTTATCGGAAAGACTCCTGACGGAAAGAAAGCAGCTATTGCCTATTTTATTATGGGACGAAGTGAGAACAGCCGTAATCGTATTTTTGTAAAAGACGGAGAAGGCATCCGCACTGAGGCTTTTGACACTTCTAAATTAGAAGACCCAAGTCTTATTATCTACGCCCCGGTAAGAGTCCTTGGCAATAAGACAATCGTTACCAACGGTGACCAGACAGATACAATTTATGATTTAATGGACAAGCAGTATACTTTTGAACAGGCTCTCAGAACGAGAGAATTTGAACCTGATGCGCCTAACTACACTCCTAGAATTTCAGGTGTACTTCATTTTGACAACGGTTCATTTAACTATGCCATGTCTATTTTAAAAAGTAATAACGGCAACCCGGAAGCCTGCAACAGATACACTTTTGCATACGAAAACCCGGTAGCCGGAGAGGCTCATTTTATACACACATATATGGGTGACGGCAATCCGCTTCCAAGCTTTGAAGGTGAACCAACACTTGTTGACGTTCCTGATAATATGGACGATTTTGCAGACCTTGTATGGAACAATCTTAACAACGATAACAAAGTTTCACTTTTTGTAAGATATATCAATATTGAAGATGGTTCATACGAGACAAAAATAATCAACAAAAACAATTAATGTGAGGTATAAGATGAAAGAATTTGAATTAAAATACGGTTGTAACCCTAATCAGAAGCCTGCCCGCGTATTTATGCAGAACGGAGAACTTCCTATTGAGATACTTAACGGAAAGCCGGGATATATTAATCTCCTTGACGCTTTCAACGGATGGCAGCTTGTACGTGAACTTAAGAAAGCAACAGGGCTTCCTGCTGCAACATCTTTTAAGCATGTATCACCTGCCGGTGCTGCAGTAGGTCTTCCATTAACTGACATAGAGAAAAAGATTTACTGGGTAGACGATATGGGAGAACTTACTCCTATGGCAAATGCTTACGCAAGAGCAAGAGGTGCTGACAGAATGTCATCTTTCGGTGATTTTATTTCACTTTCAGATGTATGTGATGTTGCTACAGCAAAATTAATCAAGCGAGAAGTTTCCGACGGAATTATTGCTCCCGGTTATGAGCCTGAAGCCCTTGAAATATTAAGTGCCAAGAAAAAAGGCAGCTATTGTGTTATTAAAATTGATCCTGAATATGTTCCTGCTCCTATTGAACGCAAGGACGTATTCGGTGTTACTTTTGAACAGGGACGTAATGAACTTGTAATCAATGATGAGCTCTTTGCCAATGTTGTTACAGAGAACAAAGATATCCCTGAGTCAGCCAGAATTGACCTTGCCATTGCAATGATTACCCTCAAATATACACAGTCTAACTCTGTATGTTATACAAAGGGCGGTCAGGCTATAGGTATCGGTGCAGGTCAGCAGTCACGTATTCACTGTACAAGACTTGCAGGTCAGAAAGCTGACAACTGGTTCCTCCGTCAGAATCCAAAGGTTCTTAATCTTCCGTTTAAGGACGGAATCGGACGTGCTGACAGAGATAACTCTATTGACGTATATATCGGTGATGAATACGAAGATATCCTTGCTGAAGGTACATGGCAGAAATTCTTTACAGAAAAGCCTTCCGTATTTACAAGAGAAGAAAAAAGAGCATGGCTTGACAAAATGGATAATGTCTGCCTTGGTTCGGATGCTTTCTTCCCATTTGGTGATAATATAGAAAGAGCCCATAAAAGCGGTGTAAAATATATTGCACAGCCGGGTGGTTCTGTAAGGGATGATAATGTAATCGATACATGCAATAAGTATGGAATCGCAATGTGCTTCACAGGAATCAGACTTTTCCACCATTAATTTTAGGAGGCAGCTATGATTTTTAAATATGCTTTTGGAAGACCATTCAAAACAGATGCGGTTATTAAAAGCTTTCCACTGGTCAACTCTCTTCCTGACTACATTGAAATGAGTCAGGATAAGAAATCCTTTACTGCAAAATTGGGAGTAGATGATATTATTTACGGACTCGGTGAAAGTGTTCGTGGTATTAATAAGCGTGGTTTCAGATATATCAGTAATTGCACAGATGACTTCAGCCATACTGAAGACAAATCCTCTCTTTATGCCGCCCACAACTTTTTCGTGGTAGACGGCGAGGAAACTTATGGTATATATGTTGATTTTCCGGGTAAAGTATATTTTGATTTCGGCTATACAGACCTGGATACATTAACAGTTTCTGTGGAAGAAGCCAACTATGAACTTTATGTTGTGGAAGGCGATAATGTTATGGACATTATCAAAAAATTCCGTGAAATAATCGGTCAGAGTTATGTAGCTCCTAAATGGGCTTTTGGTTATCAGCAAAGCCGCTGGAGTTACAATACTGCCGATGAAGTAAGGGAAATCGTCAGAGGCTACAGAGATAACCACATTCCTATAGATGCCGTATATCTTGATATCGACTATATGGACAACTACAAAGATTTTACAGTCAGTGAAAAAGCCTTTCCTGATTTCAAAAACTTTGTATCCGAGATGAAAGATAACAATATCCACCTTGTTCCAATAATAGATGCCGCCGTAAAAAAAGAACGTGGCTATGATGTTTACGAAGAAGGTGCTGCAAAGGATTATTTCTGCAAGGATGAAGACGGAAACGATTTTGTCACGGCTGTATGGCCCGGCAAATCTCTTCTTCCAGACTTTCTTAATGAAAAAGTCCGTGACTGGTTCGGCATGAAATACAAAAGGCTCATTGATATGGGCATTGACGGTTTCTGGAACGATATGAATGAGCCTTCTCTCTTTTATTCTGAAAAGAATCTTAAAAAGACAATGGAAGAGCTAAAAAAATATACCGGCAAAGACCTTTCCCTTCAGGAACTCTGGGATTTCAAAGACCTTGTGAACGGTCTTGCCAACAGTCCTTCGGACTACAGAAGTTTTTACCATAACTTCAACGGTGAAAAGGTATGTCATGAAAGAGTCCACAACTTATATGGCTATTTTATGACAAGAGCGGCAGCGGAAGCATTCCGAATAATCGAACCTGATAAAAAAGTCCTTATGTTTTCCCGTGCTTCATACATTGGTATGCACCGTTATGCAGGTATATGGACAGGTGACAATTCGTCATGGTGGTCACATATTGAACTTATCATGCACCAGCTTCCTAATATGAATATGTGTGGATTTATGTATGTCGGTGCTGATACAGGCGGTTTTAACAATAATGCAACGGAAGACCTCCTGATGAGATTTACCGAGCTTTCAATGTTTACCCCTCTTATGCGTAACCATGCAGCCCTGGGTACAAGACCACAGGAATTTTTCCGCTACAAAAACATCAAAACATTCCGTAACCTTGTTACGTTAAGATATGGCATGATTCCTTACCTTTACAGTGAATACCTCAAATCAGTTAAATTTAACACATTGATGTTTACTCCTTTGGGAATTGCCTTTCCTGAAGACAGAATCTGCCGTCATATTGAAGACCAGCTTATGGTAGGTGAAAATATAATGATTGCACCTGTCTATAAGCAGAATACTGTTGGAAGATATGTATATCTTCCGGAGGATATGACAATGATACGTTTCAGAAGTCTTGAAGACCGGGATGTTGTCCCTCTTAGAAAAGGTCATCATTATATCAATGTTGCCCTTCATGAAGTTCTTGTGTTTGTCAGAAAAGATAAGTTCTTTTTCACAGGTAAAGCAATACAGTCAACTGCAGAGCTTGAGAATAATGAATATACTTTCTATTGTGCTGACGGATACAAAGGCGAATATGAATTATTTACCGAAATTTATAAATCAGAACGTATACACAATTAATTAAAAACGAGATTCGCATAAGATTTTGCGAATCTCGTTATTTTTAACTATGAGGTATAAAATTCTGCATATAATCATAGACGATTATATATGTCTCATCCGTATAATGTAATCCATCCATTGTGGTGTAATTAACGATTACATTCTTAAGATATGAATTAGTATCTATAATATGGACACTTGGTCCAAGTCCCGACAACATTCTGGCGTTAAAAGTATCTATATCGGCATTGGTAATATGGAACTTGCCGTCAGCTGCTTCTTCTGCTTCATTAACCGGATTAACAAGCATAAAATAAATCTGGCAGTCCATTGTAGCTGCCATATTATTAATAGCCGCTATATACTCGTTATATCTGTATTTCATATCATTAATCCCAAGTCCAATTATAAGAACTGTTGAAGAATCACATACACTTCTGATATTAGCCATATTAGCCATAAGGAAATCATATCCTTCACCGATTTCGCAGATAAAAGTCTCTTTACCGGTAATTCTGCCATATTTCTCAAGTGCCGCTTTAAGTCCTTTTGTTCTGGAATCTCCGACATATACATATTTCCAATTAACAGGAGCTGCTGTTTCCGGTTCTGTAACTGCCTCTGTAACAGGCTCTGTAGGTGCTTCTGTCACCGGCTCTGTCACAGGTTCTGTCGCAGGTTCTGTCGGTGCTTCTGTAACAGGCTCCGTAGGTGCCTCACTGACATTCTCTGAGGTACCTGTCTCTCCGCCTGAAAGCATTCCCGATACCTTATCCTGTTTTACAGACTCTATGCTGATATCATATTTAACCATATCATCCATATCGGTAACAATCTCATTATCCGATACTCCGTTATTTCCGGCAATCATCCTGTTATTATCAATTGACCCGACAGCCGCCACAAGTGCAAGGACTACAAGTGTCAGGACAAAAATACAACTTGATTTTCTTATCATAACTTTTTCCTTCTCTAAATATACCCCATATAATTACACATTTTCTGTAATTTGTCAAATCAAGGGGTTAAAGGACAGCTTAAATCATGAAATTATCTATAAGTCTTGTCTTACCGATGTATACCGCAATCGCAACCAGCATAGGCTTCTTAACCTTTGCAACAGGTCTTATTGTGATGCCGTCAACAGCCTTAACATAATCAATTTTTGCAAGTGGTTCTGTGTTAATAAGGTCTGTCATGGCTTTTGTGATAACGCCTGTGTCTGTTTCACCGTCTTCTACCATCTTGCGTCCGAGGTTTATACTCTTACTGAGAATAAGGGCTGCCTTTCTCTCTTCTGCTGAGAGGTAGGTATTTCTTGAACTTTTTGCAAGTCCGTCAGCTTCTCTGATAATAGGGCATCCGATAATTTCCACATTCATATTGAGGTCTTCAACCATATGCTTTATTATTGCAAGCTGCTGTGCATCTTTTTGTCCAAAATATGCCCTGTCAGGCTGTACAATATTAAAAAGCTTATTAACAACTGTGCATACACCCCTGAAATGAACAGGTCTGCTTAATCCGCAAAGTTCTTCCGTAAGCACTGACATATCAACATAAGAGCTAAAATTTTCATGATACATTTCTTCAGGTTCCGGATGAAAGATCATATCAACACCTAAAGATTCACACAAAGCGCTGTCTTTTGCAAGGTCTCTTGGGTAGCTTGCAAGATCTTCTGTCGGTCCAAACTGCATAGGATTGACAAAAATACTTACAACAACTCTGTCATTGCCTTCTCTTGCTGCTTTAATAAGACTTGCATGTCCTTCATGGAGATATCCCATTGTTGGAACAAATCCTATGCTTAAGCCTTCCTTTTTCCATTCTTTAACCTGGTCTTTAACTGATTTAACTGTTCCTTCTACTTTCATTTTATCTTTTACCTCTTTATTTTATTCATTAATGAAGTCAAAAATTCCATCATCTACTGCATAAGAATTTTCTTCGGCAGGGAATGAACCGTCTTTTACTTCTTTAATATAATCATTAAAAGCATTAGTCATAAATTCTCCGGTATTGGCAAATACCTTTACAAATTTAGGCTTAAAATCACTGAACATGCCTAACATGTCCTGATATACAAGCACCTGTCCGTCACAGAACCGGCCTGCTCCGATACCGATTGTAGGGATTGTAAGTTCTTTTGTTATAATCCCGGCAAGCTTTGTAGGTATTCCTTCAAGGACTACCATTGACGCTCCCGCAGCTTCAATCTTTCTGGCATCGTCAATAATTTTCTTCGCAGCTTCCTCCGTCTTACCCTGCACTTTAAATCCGCCAAACATATTAATTGACTGTGGAGTAAGTCCAAGGTGTGCGCATACAGGAATTGACGCCTTTACAATAGCCTCTATCTGAGGGCAGACACTTGCACCGCCTTCAAGCTTGACCATCTGTGCCCTGCCTTCTTTAATAAGTCTTCCTGCATTAATTACTGCCTGTTCGACAGAAACCTGATATGACATAAATGGCATATCTCCGATGACAAGGGCGTTCTTTGCTCCCCTGGCAACTGCTGCCGTATGGTGAATCATATCTTCCATTGTAACCGAAAGTGTGTCCTCATACCCAAGTATGGTCATTCCCAGGGAATCGCCTACAAGAAGCGTATCAACACCTGCATTATCCATTAATTTAGCCATTGAATAATCGTAGCAGGTAAGCATTGTAATTTTATCGCCCTTCTTTTTCATATTCATAAGTGTAGTGACTGTTGTCATATAACAAATCCTCCATTTCTCTGTAATCTCTGTCAGAGTTTTTTCTTTTTGCAATTTCAAGTGCCTTACGGGATAATAAAATATACATCATTCTGTCATCGCCTTTAAAACAGCCAAGATGTTTTCTGACTGTGCTGACATCGTTACGCTCTAACGGTCCCGTAAGTGAATCCTCAAGGCTATTGTTTTCCAGATGTTTTAAATTATTCAAAGCAAGTGGATAGATTGCGGTAAGTGCATCCTCTTTAGAAAAACCACAGGCTGCAAGCTCATCAACTGCCGTCTCCATTAATCCCATCAAAAGATTGCTGGCAAATACCGCAGCTCCATGATACCTTGTCTTCATATCCGGCTGTATAAATATCACTTTATTGCCACACTGTCTTATCAGGGAAGCAACACAATCCCTGTGGGTATCCGGCCCTTCAATTGTAAATAACGTGGATGTAAGTTCTTTGTAAGAATCATATTTATTATTGATTGCAAAGAACGGATGAACTGAATAACCGGTGCATCCGGTTATGTCCGAAAAGATTTCTGATGATAGTGCCCCACTACAATGACAGATTATCCTGTCCGATATATCTGCCTTTTTTAAACTCTCCGCTACTTCTCTGATGTTTCCGTCAGTAACGGTCAAAAAAATAATATCGCATATGCCTGCCAGCTGTGTAATTGAATCAAACGCTTCTGAACAGGTAAATGCAGCGGCTTCCTCAGCCGATTTATAATTGCGGCTGTAATATCCTGCAACATCAAGTCCGTTGACGGCAAAATATTTTCCCAGGGTAAATCCTACTTTCCCTGCGCCAATAAATCCTATTCTCATACGCATTCCTCCATTAAAGTCCTACTTGTAAAAACAATGTAAGCAATAAAAGCATATGGGTCAAAATTAATCAGGTACAGCTTCTTTCCGAATACCATCCTCGCATACTATATCATTTAATAAATAATAAATCAAGCACGGTTATTATTTAAATATCACGCATAGATTGTTAATAATCTCCTCCTGTTCATAAATTCCGTAATATTTTCTATACACGTTATAGGCTCCCTGAACCCTGAATGTAATAGATATATTAAGCCTTATATCATCTTTAAATTCCGGATGAATGGTAAAAATACTTTTTTTTATCTTCTCCTCAATTTTTTCAGGAAGTACAAGTGCCTGATTGTCTGCAAACACAATATCAATCAGTGCTTTAGACGCAGATGTGGCATAAAAGAGCGTTCTTGTAAACCCTTCCGTATCAGAAAGAATTGTTTCAGGATTCTCTATATTGGAAAATACTTCATCAATTACTTCCTCCTGGATTGATGATGACAGATCATATACATCCTGATAATGAAGGTAAAATGTTGCCTTGCTGATTTCTGCTTTTTCAGTCAGTTCCTTTATTGTAATCTTTTCAAGAGGCTTATGTGACCTTAATTCAATAAATGCATTACGGATTGCAGCCAAAGTTTTTTTCATTCTTAAATCCATTTTATTATCCTTTTTCTTCTATGTGTCTACTAATTGACTTATTTTAAAAATAGCACGTTGTTTTTTAGACTGGTGTCTATTATCTTTATAACAGAAATACAGAATAAGTCAAGAGGTAAACAATATGGACAATTATGGTTTTTATACAGGAAAAATATTTGATGCCCACGAATGGCTGGGTGCCCATGTGGAGGATGACGGTGTGGTTTTCAGAACATTCGCTCCATCTGCTTCAGGTGTGGTACTTCTTCATAAAGGCAGGGAAATCCCAATGAACTGCATTTCCGATGGTAATTTCTATGAAGTAAAAGTTGCTGATGCAGCCTGTGGTGACACCTATGAATACAGAATTTATCATCACGGAAGCCAATATACCGATCACTGTGACCCTTATGGTTTTGGTATGGAATTAAGACCTGACCACAAATCAATTATAAGAAATCTTTCCTCATACAAATTCAGGGACAGTGCATGGATTAAGAACAGGACTTCATGTATTAACGGTCCTCTTAACATATATGAATTACATGCCGGTTCTTGGAAAAAGAAAGGTGATGGCCCTACCGACTGGTATAATTACAGGGAACTTGTAAAACTACTCATTCCTTATCTTAAGGAAAACGGGTACAATTACATCGAGCTTCTTCCAATCAGCGAGCATCCATGCGATGAAAGCTGGGGTTACCAGAATACCGGCTTCTTTGCCCCTACAAGCAGATACGGCACCGCCGAAGACCTTATGTATATGATAGATGAACTTCACCGTAACAAAATCGGTGCAATACTTGATTTTGTGCCTGTGCACTTTGCTGTAGATTACTATGGTCTTGCCAAATATGACGGTTCTGCACTTTACGAATATCCTAACAATGACGTAGGTATCAGTGAATGGGGCAGCAATAACTTTATGCATTCAAGAGGTGAGGTCAGAAGTTTTCTCCAGTCATGTGCCAACTACTGGCTCCGGACTTTCCATTTTGATGGTCTCAGAATGGATGCAATCAGCCGTATAATTTATTGGCATGGTGATGAAAAAAGAGGTGTTAACGGTAATGCCGTTGATTTCATCAAATATATGAATCAGGGACTCAAAGACAGAAATCCGGGATGTTTCCTTGCTGCCGAGGACTCAACCAATTTTGCCAATGTTACCAAATCAGTGTCGGAAGGCGGACTTGGTTTTGATTACAAATGGGATATGGGCTGGATGCATGATACATTATCATATTTTCAGATGTCACCGGACGACAGATATAACAATTACCATAAACTCACTTTCTCCATGATGTACTACTATAATGAAAAGTTTCTTCTGCCTCTCTCCCACGACGAAGTGGTTCACGGCAAAGCTACAATTTTACAGAAAATGTATGGTGACTACGATATTAAGTTTCCTCAGGCAAGAGCTTTTTATATGTATATGATGGTTCATCCCGGCAAAAAGCTTAATTTCATGGGTAATGAACTGGGGCAGTTCAGGGAATGGGATGAAAAAAGGGAACAGGACTTTATGCTTCTTGATTTTCCTATCCATAGGGCATTTAACAATTACATTGCAGATCTTAACAAAAATTATCTTTCCCACCCGGCTTTTTACGGAAAAGAATATGATTACGACGGTTTTAAATGGCTGGACTGTAACTCCCCTGACCGTCTTATGTACTCTATTTTGAGAGAAGATAATAAAAGCCGTATATTTGCCATATTTAACTTTAGCAAATATGAGCAGATTGATTACCGGATTGAACTTCCGGACAATAAGGGTGTAAATATCCTTATGAACAGTGATTGGAAATGTTATGGCGGAAATGCCGATGAAAACAATGTGTTCTGGCATATTGACGGCAACACATTAACCTGCACAATGCCACGCTTCAGTGCCGCATTATTTGAATTAAAATAAATCACGGAGAACATCCGCCTCCTGTTGTCAGATTTACAGGTCTGACTTCCGGATGGCGGTATGCCCTCAGTGATTTTTATATTTTATATATATTCAAAATATTCTAACATTTTTTTGTAATTATCCTGTGATAATCTGCAGGTCTCAGTAAGATATCCTTTTTCTGAAGCATACTCATTCAATCCTCTCCTGTAATATTCCTTTGCCGAATCTTCAATAACAAAAGGAGGAATATTGTTTTTAAGACATTCCTTAAACATTATAAGTCTCCCTACCCGTCCGTTACCGTCCTGAAAGGGATGTATTTTTTCAAACCGATAATGAAAATCAATTATATCTTCAAAAGTTATATTACTCATTTCCCTATAGTCTGTCAGTAACTTTTTTATCTCCGTAGGGACTTTTGACGGAGGCGTAGTTTCAACCATGCTTCCAATCATATTGGGACGCTTTTTATATTCTCCCACCGCAAACCATTCTTTCTGACTGTCCGTTGTTCCGCTTTTCAAAATATAATGAACTTTTTTAATTATTTCCTCCGATAATTCTTTATCTGCAACGGATAAAATATAATCAAAACATCTGAAATGATTTACGGTTTCAATAATATCATCTACTTTTTCATGTCCCTCTATATCTCCAATGGTATGTGTCTCGTATATACTTCTTGTCTGGTCCTCTGTCAATCTGCTTCCTTCTATATGATTAGAATTGTATGCAAATCTTATTTGTGTCTGATGATATAATCCTCCCTTTAATTTCATCTCCATTTCTTCCCTAAGTCTGAAAATGACAGAATTTTCATCAATATTTTTTTCATAAGATAAAATTGCACCGGGCTGGCAATCAAGATACTCACATATACTTTGAACTGTTGCCATTGATACATCCTCGTTTTTTGAAAGTTTGGCTAATGTGGCTGATGAAATACCGGTCTCATTTTTTAATTTTTCTTTTGATATTTCCCGTTCTTCCATTATTAAAAATAGTTTTTTATATGAAATCATTTTACCGCCTCCTAATATATATTATATTATTTTGCTTTAGTTTTGTAAATATTCATAATTTAGATATTTAAAGATATTTTTATATAAAAACAGGCTGCCCACAAAATTGTGGAACAGCCTGTTTATTTTTTTATATTATCCTATGTTATTACACAGCAATAACAAGGAAAAATTTAATAAGGAATATAATTGAAATTATATAAGTAAGAACTGAAACTTCCTTAGCCTTACCTGTGAATAATTTAATTACTGTGTAAGCAATTAATCCTAAACCAATACCATGTCCGATAGATCCTGATATAGGCATTGAAATTAACATAAGTGCTACAGGAACTGTCTGTGTCATATCATCAAAGTTAATTTTCTTAAGACCGCTAATCATAAGAATACCAACATAGATGAGCGCTGCTGATGTAGCGGCAGGTGGAATAATTGCTGCAATAGGTGCAATAAACATACATGCAAGGAAAAGAATACCTGTTACCAAAGCTGTAAGACCTGTACGTCCGCCGGCTTCAACACCTGAAGCTGATTCTACGAATGTTGTAACTGTAGAAGTACCTGTTGCAGAACCTGCTACTGTTGCTACAGCATCTGCAATCAATGCCTGCTTCATGTTAGGCATCTCGCCATTTTCATCAACCATACCGGCTCTTGAAGCTGTTCCTACAAGAGTTCCGATTGTATCAAACATATCGATAATACAGAATGTAATTATCAGCGTAATTGCTGTAAACCATCCAATTTCAACAAATCCTGAAAAATTGAACTTGAATAAGGTTGTCTCCGCCATATCTGCGAATGGAGGTACAAAAGAAGCACCCTTAAGTGATGCAAATGGATTAGTATCAAGGAAGATAGCTTCGCCTGCCCAATAGATAACACAAGAAGCAAGCATACCAAGTAAAACGGCACCTTTAACTTTCTTATGAGCAAGTATAATGATAACAAATAATCCGATAAACATTGTCACTACAGCTAAAACCATTGCTGAGTAACCTGAGCCCATTGTATCTCTTGCAAGACCCGGTGTTAATGAACCGAAAAAGTCTCTCATTACATAGAAAGGGCCACCCTTATCACTATAAATACCCGCATTAGAACCAAAACCAATGTTCATAAGCATAAGACCGATTGCAGGAGCAATACCAAGTCGTACTCCCAAAGGAATTGCCTGAACAATTTTCTCACGTATATTAAGTACAGAAAGAATAAAGAAAATAATACCTTCAATAAGGATTATGCAAAGTCCTGCCTGAAATGATTCAGTGTAAGTTAATCCCGTAATTGAAACAATATTACCTACAACAACAGCAAAAAAGCTGTTAAGTCCCATACCCGGTGCAAGGGCAAAAGGCTTGTTGGCAAGAAATGCCATTACGAACATACCGATTGCAGAAGCAATACATGTTGCGAGGAACACACCGTTCCATAACTCTGTTCCACCATTGGCACCAAAAGCCGTTAACAGGTTAGGATTTAATGCAATGATATAAGCCATTGTCATAAATGTGGTAAGACCTGCAACTATCTCAGTACGAACAGTAGTACCATTCTCTTTGAGTTTAAAAAGTTTTCCCATCTCTTCCTCCTTGGAATTTAATCGAGTGCTAAAATTTTGCACTCCTCATTTTAACACATTAACGTGTGTTATTTCAATATTTTTTCGTAACATTCCGGTCTTCTGTCTCTGAAAAGTCCCCACTCAAGTCGCATTGCGGCTATTTCATCAAGGTCAAATTCCTGTAAAAGAATGTCATCGCCTTTTCTTCCCGATTCACAGAGCAGTTCGCCCGTAGCATCAGTAATAAATCCGGAACCGTAAAACTCCAGTGAAGAACTCTGGTTTCCGTTGGCATCACACGGCGTTACTTCTTCAAGGCCGTATCTGTTGGCTGCTATAACAGGAATAATATTAGCTGCGGCATGACCTTTCATAACATTACGCCAGTGCTTCATGCTGTCACAGTTAAGGATAGGTTCACTGCCAATCGCCGTAGGATAAAATAAAAGCTCTGCCCCATTAAGTGTGAGGCACCTTGCTGTTTCCGGAAACCACTGGTCCCAGCATATACCGATTCCTATCTGTCCGTAAGTTGTTTTAAATGTCACAAATCCTGTATTTCCCGGAGTAAAATAAAATTTTTCCTGATAAAAATGGTCATCCGGAATATGTGTTTTCCTGTAAATTCCAAGTATTTTTCCGCAGTCAAGCACCACAACAGTATTATACAGAACATTTCCGTCCTTTTCATAAATACTCAATGGCAGAACAATATTTAGTTCCTCAGACACAGGCAGAAAATGTTTTACTGCATCATTATCCTCAACCGGTTTTGCAAATCCGTAGTACTCATATCGTCTTTCCTGGCAAAAATATTGTCTCTCAAAAAGTTCAGGAAGCAGAATAATTTCTGCTCCTTTTTCTGCGGCAGCCCTTACAAGTCTGTCTGCCGTAAGAATATTTTCATTAACTTCCCTGCTGCACTTCATCTGAATAGAAGCAACACATACTTTTCTCATTATTTTCCTCCTTTAGGAATCTGTTGGGTAATGCAATGAATATTTCCTCCTCCAAGCAAAATCACATCTGCTTTGACAGGGCATACCGTCCTGCCGGGAAATTCCTTTTGCAGAATATTAACCGCTGTTTCATCATTAACATCACCAAATTGTGGAACAATAACACTTTTATTGGATATATAGAAATTAACATAACTGGCAGCCAGCCGTTCTCCTGCTTCTCTCACATCCTCGCCTTCTTCAAACACATATCCTTGGAGGTCACTTTCTTTAACAAGAACAGGAGTTGAAGGAACCGGCAGTTTAACAATCTCAATAGATCTTCCCATTGCATCTTTTTGTTGTAAAAGATATTCTTCACATCTTCTGCTCATCTCATATTGAGGATCATTTTTATCATCAGTCCACGCAAGCACCACTCTGCCCGGTCTTGTAAACGCACATATGTTGTCAACATGCTCATTAGTCTCATCATTATATATACCGCAAGGGAGCCAGAGAACTTTTCTGCCGCCGAGTGTTTTAAGAAGTATATCCTCAATCTCATTTTTGGTCATTGAAGGATTACGGCCCTTGCTTAAAAGACATGCTTCCGTAGTAAGAATTGTGCCTTCTCCGTCGCTGTGAATCGAACCGCCTTCAAGTACAAAAGGATGGGCGTCAAAAATCATATCTCCTATATACTTTAAAAACCCGGAAGCTACCTTGTCATCTTTGTCATAATGCATATAAAGCCCGTCAAAGCTGCCTCCCCATGCGTTAAATTTCCAGTTAATTCCCATTCTGTTGCCTTTATTGTCAACAACATAGGTAGGTCCCACATCTCTTGCCCATGCATCATCGCTCTCTATAATCACAGCCTCCATATTTTCCTTAAGGCTGTTTTTAACTTCTTCAATATGACTTTCATCCGCAAGCATATATACTTTTTCACTTTTAGCAATGGCTTTGGCAACTTCCATAAAAGCTTTTTTGGCATCCCTGCCGTTATAAGGCCAGCTGCCCTGTCGCACGGGCCATATCATAATACAGCCGTCATGGGGTTCAAATTCACCGGGCATACGGTAATTTTTTATTATACTATAGTCCATTATCTATGAAAGCCTTTCTTTAAAGTCATTATATCCAAAAGATTTTATCAGACGGCAATCCCCGTTTCTATCCATTGAATATATGGATGGAAGCGGTATCCCGTTAAATGTATTATTTTTTACCATGGAATAAATCGCCATATCACAAAAAGTCAGGCGTTCGCCAATCTGAACATCATGGTCAAATCTGTAATTACCAATAATGTCACCGGCAAGACAGGTATTTCCGCCAAGCCTGTAGTCAAATTCTTTTTCCGGAGTCTCTATAATGCTGCCTTCTGATAATGGTGGTGTGTACGGCATTTCAAGCACATCCGGCATATGGCAGGCCGCACTTCCGTCAAGAATAAGGCAGGTTATTCCGCTGTTTTTAACCTTATCAAGCACCGTTGTGATAAAATAACCTGCATTAAGTGCAACCGCTTCTCCCGGTTCAATATATACTTTGACATTATATTTTTCTTTTATATGGGTAATACAGTCACATAAAAGCTCCACATCATAGTCTTTTCTTGTAATATGATGTCCACCGCCAAAATTTACCCATTTAACCTTCCTAAGAAGGAAATCAAACTTTTCTTCAACAACATCAAGTGTTTTCTTCAAATCATCCGAATTCTGCTCACAAAGCGTATGAAAATGGAGTCCGTCAATTCCGGTTAAATCTGCCGTTCTAAGCAGGTTGGCAGTCACACCAAGGCGGCTTCCTTTTCCGCAAGGGTCATAAATTTCGTGTCCATTCTGTGTTGAAAATTCAGGATTAACACGTATTCCTATGCTGACGTTTCTGCATTTTTCTTTGTGTTTTTCTAACTGGGATATGGAATTAAATACAATATGGTCACATATTTTTACAAGTTCATCCATATCCTCATTCTTATATGCCGGAGCAAAAACATGGTTTTCCCTGCCCATTTCTTCTTTGCCAAGTCTTGCTTCATAAAGTCCGCTGGCAGTTGTTCCTGATAAATACTTTCCAATCAGCGGATACAAGGCATAATTGGAAAACGCTTTCTGCGCCAGAAGCACATGACAGCCTGTTTTTTTCATAACATCTGCAAGAACTTTGCAGTTTTCCTCTATGATATTTTCATCTATAACATAGCAGGGTGTTGGTAACTCGTTAATTTTCACTTTATAACCTCGCCGATTATTCTACAGTTGCAGGATTCTCATCAACAACCCAAGGAAGTCCGAACCTGTTAAGGGCCTCCATGTATGGATCCGGGTCAAACTGCTCAGTGGTGAATACGCCAGGTTTTTTCCATATTCCCTGACATACAAGCATTGCTCCAATCATAGCCGGTACTCCTGTAGTATAACTGATTGCCTGACTTCCCACTTCCTTATAACATTCCTGATGGTCACAGACATTATAGATGTAAATTGTCTTTTCTTTACCATCTTTAACGCCGTTAAAAATACATCCTATATTAGTTTTGCCAACTGTTCTCTCTCCAAGTGAAGCCGGGTCAGGAAGAAGTGTTTTAAGAAACTGGATTGGAACTATTTCCTGTCCATTATGCATAACCGGTTCCGTTGACAACATTCCCACGTCTTCAAGACATTTCATGTGGGTAAGATAGCTCTGTCCGAATGTCATAAAGAAACGGATTCTTCTTACTCCCGGAATATTTTTAGCAAGGGATTCTATTTCCTCGTGGTGCAGAAGGTACATATCTTTCATTCCTACCTGTGGGAAATCATATTCCCTCTTAATGCTCATGGCAGGCACTTCAATCCATTTGCCGTTTTCCCAATAACTGCCCGGTGCACTTACTTCCCTTAAATTAACTTCGGGATTAAAATTAGTTGCAAAAGGATAACCATGGTCGCCACCGTTACAGTCAAGAATGTCTATTGTATGGATTTCGTCAAAATAATGTTTCAGGGCATAAGCTGTATACACACTTGTTACGCCGGGATCAAAACCGGTTCCAAGAAGTGCGGTAAGTCCGGCATTCCTGAATTTATCTTCATAAGCCCACTGGTAGCTGTAATCAAAATATGCACTGAAGCCTTCTTCTTTGCACCTTTTTTCATACTTTTCCCTCCAGACTTTATCCGTTGTATCCTCCGGTTCATAATTAGCAGTGTCAATATAATCAACGCCTGCTTCAAGGCATGCATCCATTATTGTAAGATCCTGATAAGGCAATGCCACATTAAGAACTGCCGTTGGTCCATACTCTTTAATAAGTGCAACAAGCTCTTCAACATTATCTGCGTCAACTTTAGCTGTTGTAATTCTGGTCTTAGTATGTGGTGCAAGTTTTTCTTTAACCGCCTCACATTTTGAAACCGTCCTGCTGGCAATACAGATATCCGTAAATACCTCACTGTTCTGACAACATTTTGCTATTGCAACTCCTGCAACTCCACCGCATCCGATAATTAATAATCTAGCCATTCTCTTTTTCCTCCTGTTCTAATAAATCCTCAACATATTTTGGCAGCATAAAAGCTCCAAGGTGAAGATTAGTTGTGTAATACCATGTTTTAAGATGTCTCTCTTCCCATCTTTTTGAATCAAAATCATTAAGCGGGTGATATTTTTTACTGGCAAAACCAAACATCCAGTAGCCGCTGGCACATGTAGGCACATGCGCCTGATATACCCTGCTTATAGGAAAACTTCTGTATACTTTCCTGTGCATTGAACGGAATGCTGATTCATCTTCATCAAAGAAGGGGCTTCCATGCTGATAAACCATTATTCCATCTTCCTTAAGTGCCTGATAACATATTCCATAAAATTCTTTAGTAAAAAGTCCTTCCGTGTGTCCAAACGGGTCTGTAGAATCATTTATAATTATGTCATATTCTCCTTTTCTGCCTCGCAGAAACCTAAGCCCGTCCTGATGATATATATGCACCCTTTCATCATTAAGGCCTCTTGCCGTATCCGGAAAATATTTCATACATACCTCTACGAGTTCTTCATCAGGCTCAACAACATCTATTTCTTCAATTTCCGGATATGCAGTAAATTCGGTGCATACGCCTCCGTCACCGCCGCCTATTATAAGCACTTTTTTAACATCGGGATGTACCGACATCGGTACATGCGTAACCATTTCGTTATATATAAATTCATCTGCTTCCGAAAATACAATGCTTCCATCAAGAACAAGTATTCTGCCAAAAGATTCAGATTGCAGTATTTCTATACGCTGATATTCACTTTGTCCCGAATAAAGCTCTTTTTCAATTCTGATATCAAGGCAGACATTTTCTGTCTGATAATCAGAGAACCACATTTCTGCTTTTTTCCCTGCCATCTCATTTCTCCTGTATGATTATTTTAAAACCCTGATATTTTCCACATCCGGGTCAGCCGCACCCTGAAGGCTGCAGCCTTTTTCTTTTGAAAAAACAATATGTTCAATTATCTCATCTGTTATCAGCTCTCCCGGTGCAAGTATGGGAATTCCCGGCGGATAACACATTACGAATTCACCGCAGACATTTCCTGCACTTTTTGAGAGCGGCATTGAAACCTTCTCTGCATAAAATGACTGTTTAGGACTTTTAACAACTTCAGGCTCTATAAAATCTACACATGCAAGGTTGCTTCCATCCTTTGCATATAGTCTTTTTATATCCTCCAATGCACCTACCAATCTCTCAATATCCCTTAACCTGTCGCCGATTGAAATGTATGCCATAATGCTTCCAAGGTCCCCGAATTCAATCTGAATATCATACTCATCCCTGAGCAAATCATACACTTCTATTCCCGTAAGCCCGATATTCCTTGTATATATACAAAGCTTGGTAACGTCATAATCAAAAACATTAACACCATCCACAAGTTCACGCCCGTATGCATAATATCCACCGATTCTGTTAATTTCTTCTCTCGCATATTCTGCCATCCGGACAACTTTGTCAAAACATTCTTTTCCACGCAGGGCAAGATTACGTCTGCTAAGGTCAAGACTTGATAAAAGTAAATAACTTGCCGACGTTGTCTGAGTAAGATTAATTATCTGTCTTACAAGTCCTTTGTCCATATTTTGTCCCGTCAAAAGCACGGAACTTTGCGTCAGGCTTCCACCCGATTTGTGCATGGATACCGCCGCAAGGTCTGCCCCTGCCGCCATGCCCGATATTGGTAAATTACTTCCAAAGTAAAGATGTGTTCCGTGGGCTTCGTCACACAGTACTTTCATCCCATGACTATGTGCCAAATCGGTTAATGATTTCAAATCACTGCAGATTCCGTAATATGTGGGATTGTTAATAAGCACCGCCACAGCATCAGGATTTTCTTCTATTGCCTTTTGCATCTTATCCACAGGTACCCCAAGCGATATGCCAATCTCAGGATGTGTTGTAGGATTAACATAAACAGGTACCGCTCCGCATAAAATCAGTGCATTAATCACACTTTTATGTACGTTTCGCGGTAAAATAATTTTGTCTCCTTCTTTACATACAGACAAAACCATCGCCTGTACAGCACTTGTTGTCCCTCCAACCATCAGAAATGCTCCTGCCGCATTAAAGGCATCTGCCATCAGTTCTTCTGCTTCTGAAATTACTGACACCGGATTGCAAAGATTATCAAGAGGCTTCATGCTGTTCACATCAAGTCCTACACATTGTTCTCCAAGTAAATCACATAATTCCGGATTGCCTCTTCCCCTCTTATGTCCCGGAACATCAAAAGGTACTACTCTCTTTTTCTTAAATCTTTCCAGTGCATCACATATAGGTGCATGCTTCTGTCTTTCCAAATCCATTTGAAGTTCTCCTTGTATATAAAAAATAACAGGCGGTATCATTACCACCTGTTGTCATCCAATACAAATAATTATATGTTGCCAGAGTATTCAGCACATAAAAGCCTACTGCTCTTATTGACTTTCACAAGATGATAATGTAATCAATAATGCGGATTATCCGCCCGGCAGCCGACCCGCCTGTCCGTAAGGCTCTCTTCATAAATGAAGCGGTCTGAATTGACTCTCGTCACTAAAAAGTAATTTAACACAAGTTATTTATATATGCAATATTTTTTTACACTTTTACACCAACTTGGTTCAGGATACAGGTAATTTACCCATTGACTTTACACTTGTATCTATCACATATGTCTGTGGGGTCTTATCTTCATCGCTGGATAACGTTATGGTAAGAACTGTTCCGTCATATGAATAATTGTCAATTCTGGCATTCTTACTTGTTGAATCAAGGACTGTCATCTTATCAAGGTCAATTATAATATATGGGCCCTTTACAGAATCAAAATCCATTATTGAGCCTTTTATCTTATATGCAAACCTGTCATCTGATGGCTGATTTTCTATATTTCCTTTAGAAGCATTTGTGTTGTTGTCTTTATTTTCCCTGGCAGGAGTTGTCTGCTGTTCTTCTTTCTTCACCGGAGTGGTCACTTCAGCTTCGTTATTATCGCTTGAGTCAATTGTATAATCTTTATTGACAAGTGAATCGTTGCCTGCATTGCCGCATCCTGCTAACAATGCCATCATAAGTATAACCGGTACAAGTAACTTTTTCATAAAAATTCCTTCTTTCATTGAACCATTTCTTTTACTTCAAACACATTATACTACTCTTGTCAAGAGGTTATGAAAATCATTAATCCTGTTTAGTTCATTTTATGTTTTTTTCTTCTTTAATCATATTAAATGCATTTTGCAATTCAGTTTCCGGTACACCAAGTAAAGCAGCAATTTCAGGATTGCTCATACCTCTCTTTTTAAGATTGTTGCTTAATGTTACCCATGATTTGTATTTTTCCTTTAGTTCTTCGGCTTTTCCTTCTGCAATTCCTTCTGCTTTTATTCCATCAAATGCTTCGCACATATCGAGTCTCTCCTTTCCTTCGATAAATTCATATTTACTGTTTGTCAGTACATTAATAAGCGATACCGTATCCTTTGACAGACCAGGTCTGTTTTTTTCGTTGTATTTTCTTAATTCCTCCGTGCTTTTACTGTATTTCACATAGGCAATAACATCTTTAAGTTCTGTTTTGAATTTTTCAAGTTTTTCTTCTTTTGCGGCACAAGGTTCAAACAGGTGCATTTTGTAATCCTGGATATATCCTCCAAGTCCGTTATCTTCAAGCCATCTGACCGTATTCTTATCAAACATGTCCTTTACGCTTACAGGCTGGTTCCATTTATCGGCTTTCCAATACATTACAATCGTGATAATTGGCTTTATCCGGACCTGTACGCCTTTGTTACTCTTTACCTGTCTTAAATATTCCCTTACGTCGTATTCCATTATACGAAGCGGCATTGTATAATCCTCAACGGACTGGTGTTCAATGGCAAACAGGCAGTATATAGCATCATCTACTTCAACTATTTTTGCCAAGTCTCTAAACCTTGCATCTGCCCTAATATCGCCGTCTCTCTCCTCCACATGCTGGGTTTCTATATCTATGGTACGCATCCTTTCAGGTGTTACCACACTCTTTCCGTCATACAATATTGCGTTAATTGCATCCGCAAATATGTCCGGAGTAAAATAATCTTTTAATAAAATGTCTTTCTGTCCCACTACGTTCCTTTCCCATGCAGGAGAAAACTGTGTCCTTACCTGCATTGTATCATTATATTTTGTAAAAATAAATATTAAAAATTAACTTCCGACCTTATAAAATTAAACTGGGTATAAAGCATCGATTTCCATTTGGAAAATAGAAATGACTTACGTCATAGAAAAAAAGATATGAATGCTTTAACTGTATGCTAGCACAATACTATAGAAAAATAAAGAGGAATATTATTAAGATTTTATAAAAAATATCAACTATAAAAAGACGTCCGGTTTCCCGAACGCCTTTTCTTTATTATGGTCTGTTTTATC
>OGOX01000225.1_pt1 | contig 46223 bp, 32 predicted proteins | sample 1552761 | NCBI WGS metagenome assembly OGOX01 (sample SAMEA2580212, study PRJEB22360) | human gut metagenome | biome: human gut; feature: human-associated habitat; material: faeces | place: Denmark | collected 2008/2010
GTAACAAGTTAGCCGTATCGGAAGGTGCGGCTGGATCACCTCCTTTCTATGGAGACCTGAAATGATGAATAATCGTTTCTAACATTCCAAGGTCAGGACGGCTGAAAAAAGCCGTTAGGTCCTAAGTTAAGTCGTTGTTTAATTTTTGAGGTTCGTTAAAAGAGAATAAAGAACCCAAAGCGGAAAACTACGGGGGTATAGCTCAGCTGGGAGAGCACCTGCTTTGCAAGCAGGGGGTCATCGGTTCGATCCCGATTATCTCCACCAGCGCAAGCCAAAAAGGCTTGGGGTTGAGCTCGCAAGCGGAAAGTCGGGCGAGCGAAATTTGGGCTCATAGCTCAGGTGGTTAGAGCGCACGCCTGATAAGCGTGAGGTCGGAGGTTCGAGTCCTCTTGAGCCCACCATTCTAGATGCTAGACATTAGATGCTAGACGCTAGATATGGTGACAATTTAGATTGAGTGTTGAACTTAAGTAAACAGCTATGTTTATTTAAATTCAGGATTCAATCCTGGTCTAGAGTCTAGAATCTAATGTCTAGAGTCTAGAATCGCACCTTGAAAACTGAACAAAGTAATTGCAAGACAAACGAGAGATAGGATACTGTGTCGACCGTCTTGAAAAGACACAGTATTTTAAAGGGTAATTAATACAATTATCGAACGAGTGAAAAACTCAACAATCTCAAAAAGAGGATCGCATAATGGTCGTTGTTTCTTGTAGCTTTAGAAAGGCTTAACAAAAGGGCAGTACATCTGTACAAAACCTAATGTCGGGTCTATGGCTAAAGCAATGTACAAGAGCGGCAGCGACTAAAAAAAGGTCAAGCTACAAAGAGCGCAAGGTGAATGCCTTGGCACTGGGAGCCGATGAAGGACGTGGTTAACTGCGATAAGCTGCGGGGAGTCGTAAGCAGGCATTATATCCGCAGATTTCCGAATGGGGCAACCCGGCTGGTTGCAGACCAGTCAACCTACGGTGAATAAAATAGCCGTAGGTGGGGAACCGCCTGAACTGAAACATCTAAGTAGGGCGAGGAAGAGAAATCAAACGAGATTCCGCCAGTAGTGGCGAGCGAACGCGGAAGAGGCCAAACCGAGGGTAGAAATACCTTCGGGGTTAGGACAGCATACGGTATTGAAGGTATCTAGTCGAATTGTGTGGGAAAGCAAACCAAAGAAGGTGAGAGTCCTGTAGACGAAAGAGAAGATCAGCCAGCTGTATCCAGAGTACCGCCGGACACGTGAAACCCGGTGGGAATATGGGGGGACCACCCTCCAAGCCTAAATACTACCCAGTGACCGATAGAGTAATAGTACTGTGAAGGAAAGGTGAAAAGGACCCCGGGAGGGGAGTGAAATAGAACCTGAAACCTTGTGCTTACAAGCACATAGAGCACGTCAAAGTGTGATATGGTACCTATTGTAGAATGGTCCGGCGAGTGTGTGTTACCAGCGAGGTTAAGTTCTTAAGGAACGGAGCCGTAGCGAGAGCGAGTCTGAATAGGGCGCATGAAGTTGGTAGTACACGACCCGAAACCGGGTGACCTACCCATGTCCAGGATGAAGTGGAGGTAAAACTCCATGGAGGTCCGAACACACGTCCGTTGAAATGGCCGGTGATGAGGTGTGGGTAGCGGAGAAATTCCAATCGAACCCGGATATAGCTGGTTCTCTCCGAAATAGCTTTAGGGCTAGCGTTGTTTTAGATTACCGGGGGTAAAGCACTGAACGGGCTAGGGGCTGAGAAGTTACTGAACCCTATCAAACTAAGAATACCGGATAATTGATGAACAGCAGTCAGACTATGAGAGATAAGTTCCATGGTCAAAAGGGAAAGAGCCCAGACCCACAGCTAAGGTCCCAAAGTACAGTTAAGTGGAAAAGGATGTGGAATTGCACAGACAACCAGGATGTTGGCTTAGAAGCAGCCACTCATTAAAAGAGTGCGTAATAGCTCACTGGTCGAGTGATTCTGCGCCGAAAATTCAACGGGGCTAAACTGTACACCGAAGCTTGGGAATTCAGATGTCAGACAGCAGACAGCAGAGGGCAGACGAGGAGGCAGTCAAATGGGATATGAGGATTTGCAGATTTATGAGAAATCATACAAATCGGCACTTAGTATATATCGCATAAGCAGCAAGTTTCCGAAAGAGGAAACGTATGCGTTGACAAACCAAATTCGTCGAGCAGCAACAAGCATACCGCTTAATATAGCGGAGGGGTACTCAAAGCGAGAAAGCCAATCCGAATTCAAAAGATTTTTGATGATGGCAATGGGTTCAAGTGATGAAGTACAGGTGTTGCTGAGGTTTGCAAAGGACTTAGGGTATATTACTGAAGAGGAATATACAAAAGGATATGCAACATATAAAGGGATTTCAAAGATGCTTAACGGAATGTTAAGAGCAGTGAAATCTGAACTCTGATATCTGGTGTCTGACACCTGAATTGGTAGGAGAGCGTTCTCTGCGGGGTGAAGCATGAGCGGAAGCGCGTGTGGACTTCAGAGAAGTGAGAATGCCGGAATGAGTAGCGAGAATTATGTGAGAATCATAATGGCCGAAAGCCTCAGGTTTTAGAAGGAAGGTTCGTCCGCTTCTAGTTAGCCGGGAGCTAAGGCGAGGCCGAAAGGCGTAGCCGATGCACATACGGTAGACAATCCGTAGCTGCCAAAAGATTTAAATTAAGGGACACTCTGAAAGGGTACATCCCGGGCGTTGGTTGACCCGGGCGTAAGGGAGCGCGTTCTGCGCGAAGTGTGCTTAGACGGAGGCGAGAAAAGCTTAATGTATATCTGCGGCACCCGTACCGCAAACCGACACAGGTAGGTAGGAGGAGAACTCTAAGGCCAACGGGAGAAGAGTTGTTAAGGAACTCGGCAAATTGACCCCGTAACTTCGGGAAAAGGGGTGCTCATAGAAATATGAGCCGCAGTGAATAGGCCCAGGCAACTGTTTATCAAAAACACAGGTCTCTGCTAAATCGAAAGATGAAGTATAGGGGCTGACGCCTGCCCGGTGCTGGAAGGTTAAGAGGAGGAGTGCAAGCCCCGAATCGAAGCCCCAGTAAACGGCGGCCGTAACTATAACGGTCCTAAGGTAGCGAAATTCCTTGTCGGGTAAGTTCCGACCCGCACGAATGGCGTAATGATCTGGGCACTGTCTCAACAGCTCACCCGGCGAAATTGTAGTACCGGTGAAGATGCCGGTTACCCGCGACAAGACGGAAAGACCCCATGGAGCTTTACTGTAACCTGATATTGGGTTTCGGTATTCTATGTACAGGATAGGTGGGAGACTATGAAGCAAGCACGCCAGTGTTTGTGGAGTCAACCTTGGGATACCACTCTTAGAATATTGGAATTCTAACCTGCGGCCGTGAATCCGGTCGGGGGACATTGTCAGGCGGGCAGTTTGACTGGGGCGGTCGCCTCCGAAAGAGTAACGGAGGCGCTCAAAGGTTCGCTCAGCACGGACGGAAACCGTGCTCTTGAGTGTAAACGCATAAGCGAGCCTAACTGCGAGACTGACGGGTCGAGCAGTAACGAAAGTTGGAGTTAGTGATCCGGCGGTATGTGAGTGGAAATGCCGTCGCTCAACGGATAAAAGCTACCCTGGGGATAACAGGCTGATCTCCCCCAAGAGTCCACATCGACGGGGAGGTTTGGCACCTCGATGTCGGCTCATCACATCCTGGGGCTGTATTCGGTCCCAAGGGTTCGGCTGTTCGCCGATTAAAGTGGTACGCGAGCTGGGTTCAGAACGTCGTGAGACAGTTCGGTCCCTATCTGTCGTGGGCGCAGGATATTTGAAAGGAGCTGTCCCTAGTACGAGAGGACCGGGATGGACGCACCTCTGGTGCACCAGTTGTTCTGCCAAGGGCATAGCTGGGCAGCTACGTGCGGATTGGATAAACGCTGAAAGCATCTAAGCGTGAAGCCAACCTCAAGATTAGATTTCCCATAGCATAAGCTAGTAAGGTCCCCGGAAGACTACCGGGTTGATAGGCCGCAGGTGTAAGCGTAGTGATACGTGTGCCAGGCGGTACTAATAGACCGAGGGCTTGACCTATTAATTTTCGTTCCTCACTTCCTTTACTTTGTTCGGTTTTTTGGGTGCGAGTAAAAATTCAAATTAAGCAATCGATTTTTTCGGTTGCTTTTTTTATTGTTACATTAAACGACCGCTGTCTTGGCACTTGCTTTGACAGCGGTTTGATTTCATGATATTTTATTCATACATAAATATCGATTTGTTAATTTATAATGCTATTGCGAAATTCTGTTGGAGTACAACCTGTATGATAACGAAAAAATTTCTGAAATAAATTTACATCAGTGTATCCAAGTATTTCAGCAATTTCAGTTATTGTATAGTTTGTTGTACGAAGAAGAGTCTTGGCAGCATTTGCTCTTTCAAATGAAATATCTTCTTTTAGTGTTCTGCCGTAGTTTTTTTTCATGATACGAGACAGATGATCTGGGTTATATCCGAAATATGAAGAAATTGATTCAGTGGTTATTTTTGAATTACTATTGGAATGAATATATTCATGAACTTTTGCGGCAAGTGAATAGTTTTGTGAATAAGTATTAGTCTGAAAAATAAGTTCACTGAATATAGAATAAAGAATACATTCAGATGTTTTTTTCAAATAACCGGGTGTACTTGATATGTGCAAGAGTCTTTCGATTTGTTCTATTAGGAGAGCAGAATTATACAGTTTTCCGTAGGACAAATCTCCCGGAATTATCTCAGAGTTGAAATGCAGCCAATAGAAACACACACAATTTTTAGACACCCTAGTGCCTTTATGCGGTAGATTTTTGTGTAATATTAAAAATTCATTTTCTTTAACGGTAAACCTTTTACCGTTTTCTTCGATAAATATTTCACCTTTTGTAACAACAATTAATTCGTTACTGTTAATAGTTCTTTCCTGATGAATCCATTCTCTCTTAGAAGTAAAGTTTCCGCCGCCGTAAAAGCACAAATCAAATAAGTCGGATTTTCTCATATATTATCGCTTTTATTCCTTGATTAAATCATTTTATTTCAATATAATTATACTATAATGAAATATTTATTTCAAGGAGAAAATATGATGAAGCAAGTAAATTTTTACGATTTAAAAATCAATGGTAAGTTTTGGAGTAATTTTCAAAACAAAATGTTTGAAAAGACGGTTTGGGCTGTGTATGACCGATTTTATGAAACAGGCAGAATTACAACTATGGATTGTAGATGGACTGAGGGAAAGCCAAATAAACCAAATTTGTTTTGGGGAAGCGATGTATTTAAATGGGTAGAAGGAGCAGCATATCTATTAGAGTATAGAAAAGATGAAAAACTCATATCTCTAATTGACGATATTGTGCGCAGAATTGAAAAAGGTGTTCGTGAAGACGGATACTACAATTCTTATTACAATTCCACAAATGAACCTATTTTTTCAAACAGGAGCAACCATGAATTATATTCATTAGGTCATATGATTGAGGCTGCAATAGCATTGGATCATGCAACAGGCGATAACCGTTTACTAAATATTGCTGTAAAAAATGTCGGTTTTGTTGATGATTACTTTTGTAAAGAGGATGCAGCAGCTTTTGTAACTCCCGGACACGAAGAAATAGAATTAGCATTATTTAAACTGTATCATTATACAGGAAATAAGGATTACTATGAATTAGCAAAGTTTTTCTTAGAAAAAAGGGGAAACAATGATAAGGACGGTCGTGTCGGAAAGGCAAAAATCGTTGTACAGGATTTTCCAATCCGTGAACAGCACGAAGCTATGGGACATGCGGTTCGCGCAACTTATTTATATTCTGCCATGGTTGATTATGTAAACGAGGAATATGATAAGGATCTTATGCAGTGTGTAAAAGATATTTTTAATGACATATATGAAAAGAAAATGTATATAACCGGAGGAGTTGGATCATCTTCAAGCAATGAAGCCTTTTCTGTGCCTTATCATCTTCCGAACCGTGATGCATATGCTGAAACCTGTGCTGCGATTGGTTTAGCCTTGTTCTCGGGTAGGATGCAGAATACAGAGCTTGACAGCAGATTCGGAGATGCAGTAGAAAGGGCAATATATAATGGAGTGATTTCCGGTATTGATTTAGACGGCACATCATTTTTTTATTCAAATCCTCTCGCAATTGACCTTTCGCTTTGTAATGCAGATATTAAATATCAACCTAAGACTGTTAGACAGAAGATATTTGATTGCTCATGTTGTCCTCCTAACATTTTAAGGTTTATATCATCTATTGGAAATTTAATATATGGGTTAGAGGAAGATACATTATATGTTCACCAATATATAGCAAACAGCGGAAATATTGACGGATGTTCTGTTGAACTTATTACCGATTACCCAAATACAGGTAAGGTAACGGTATATGCAAAAGGCAAGAAGTTGGCATTACGCAAACCAATGTGGTGTGACAGTTTTAGTGCAAGTGCTCCTTATACAGAGAAAAACGGTTATCTGTTTTTTGAAACCGATAATGCTTCCGTTGATTTTTCAATGGCACCGAAATTTTATATTTCTTCAGATAAAGTACACGATAATGCAGGACGAGTTGCGCTAACTCGCGGACCGATAGTATATTGCGCAGAAGAACAAGATCAAAAAGAAGACATATTCTCTATTTCTATTTGTACAAGTGAAAAAATCATTGTAGAAAATGAGTTGTTTGGCGGCTTGCCGGTCATAACCGTTATCGGCAAAAAAATTGATAAAAAAGGTTTGCTTTACCAACCTCTTTCAAACAAAAGTACAACTGTACCGGTCCGTTTTATCCCATATTTTTCTTTTGCGAATCGCGGTGAGGGTAATATGCAGGTTTGGATTCCTTCAATAAATTAACTATCATATTATATCTTAATATGTGCCTTAAATGTTTTTGTATTGCCTATGTAGATGTATCAAGGAAGGATGTAATAATTCAAAATGTACGACTGTTTCATCATCAATTTTAATCTCTGAATACTGCTTAATCCATTTTGCCAAGGCACTGTGTGATATGCCGTACTCGCTGCTTAATTCAGCATAGGTTTTCCCCGGATGATACAAATTTAATATTATATCACACTTGTCCGCTTTTTTAGTATACATCCATATACGGAATCAACTACAAGAAGATTTAGCATACATACAAATGAGTATAAAAGAATTGTTTGACCCGTTTACGGGTGAGCCAGTTAAGGCAAGGAAAAAATAACCAACCGCTTTAGCGGCGGCTAAGAGTCCGCTTGCGGTTGGCAAATTATTCGGTGGACTTTCAGTCCAGCCAGTAACAGTGGCTTATAGCCGCAGCGCAAACTACCGGCTTAGCCGGTAGTCATGATTTTGCACTGCGTTCCGTCGTGCTTGATTTCGTAATTGTCCTTATAAATCAAATCACTTATAAACACGAACTCGTACCCCTCGTCTTTAAGGCATTTTAAAATGGTGGGTAGTGCCTCGGGGGTGTGGTCAGCGTCGTTATGAAACAGAACTATTGAGCCGGGGCAAACCTTAGATGTAACCCGCGTACATATGCTGTCTGCCGTAGCGCTGTCTTTCCAGTCGAGACTGTCATCGTTAGATACAGTAGTAATATAAAACTGTGGGCGTCAAAATAATACGGTAATTACCGAGAAAATACTCTTTTTTGGGTGTCACTTTTTAAAATAAATTAAAATTTTCTATTTTCTGAAAGCTGTTAATGCAACAAATTAATGTGAAATAAAGTTATGGCTCTAATATATTTTCTATTTTACAGCCGAGTGCTTCGCTTAAATTTTTCAGGTGATTGTACTGCGCCTTGTTTAGATCAGCTTTTCGCTGCTCATATAACTGAATAGAACGAATAGACACGTCTGCTGATTTGGCAAGCTGTGATTGCGAAAATCCTTTTGCTTTTCTGAGCCGTGCAAGATTTGTTTCGCTCTGTTTTGACATTATACCGTCAAACACACTAACCGCTTTGCTTGGGTCTGCTTCGTGCAGTACGCCGTATAAATTATATAGGGATTCGTAAGAAATTTTCCCTAATATTGCAGAAAACGATTTATCTGTATACCATTGATAATAGGCAACAATCCAACCTATCCAATATTCGGGCGGATAATCAATATACGGCATTTCTGCAGTATAACTTAATTTCTTACCGCATTTTTCTAAAATGCTTCTTGCAAGCTCTATGCCCGACATACCTGAAATGTATTTTATATTTCCTCTTCCGTATTCATCGGCAATACCGCTGGCAATAAACAAATCAAAAAATTCTTGACCGTCAACTTTACAAAAAAGCGTGGCGTATTCTACCGCTCCGCCCAATGTTTCCATTGCATCGTCAAGATAGATTTCATCGTAAGCGTGGGTCATTATTTTTCACCTGCTCTGCTAAAATATCTCGAACGAATAAATCATCGGAGCTTATTATAAAATCAGTACCATGATTATTAAGATAGGCTTTTCTTGCGTGTTCTTCTCTTTGCATTCGTTTATCATTGTAAATACTTCCGTCTGCAATTTCATATTTATTGAAGTTAATCTTTTCAAAGGCCTTTGGCGACATAAGAACAACCTGCTCTCCCAACTCGCCTAATTTCATAGCTTTTGAAAGTTGACTCACAGAGATAGCATTATTCAAAAAATCCTTTGCATAGGAAAAATAGGAATCATCTGCTCTGTATCCGCATATTACATCATATCCGGAAATATCGGGAAGAAATTCTTTTAAAATGTAATCAATTGCCTGTCTTGAAATAGGAGAGCGTTTCTGGAATGCACGATTATTAAGAAGTATTGCCATCCAATTAAGTATATTATATCCACCCTTATTTAGATACAGTACTTTTAAATCCGTAATATCAAATTCATATTCGTTTGCAAACCCGTTTTTTATTGTGGGACACGCCCATTCCTTTGCAAGCTCCGGATTTTCAGTACAGTAAAAACCTCTGCCGTAATCATTTTTATTTGACCCGAGACCGTAAGTTGGAAATTCTACTATTTCAGAAGAACCGTGATATAAAATCATATTAAACTCTCACTCTCACAAAACTGTATCATCTTATTGATATATCTATAGTATATCATTTTATTGATATAATTTCAACAGCAAAAACAAATAAAAACCACATAAATAATTTATCATAAATTACCTTGACAAAAAATCAAAGCAAATATAATTCCAATGTAATAATTCCTATTACAAATTATTTTTTTAAAGGAAGTATGTTTTATGGAGAAGTGTATGGTTTCGGAGCAAAATATTATATTAAAACACTACTTAAAATCGGCACTTGAATTTGTGATGACACCGATTCCGGAATATTTTTTTAATGGCGAAATTAATCAATGGGCTGTTACTCTATCAGAAAAGCAGAGAATATTATTCACATTCTTTGCTGATAAAAACAATAATACTAAAAGTATTGAAATCGCGCTTGAAAATAAGGATATAGACAATTCGTATATTCTGATTACGGAAATCGGTCATAAATTTTCAGAGAGCGTATCGGTAACCGATGCAGTTTCGCATTGTTTGGACGATTTTTGTAAAAAAATATAATTACAGTCAAAAAGCAGGCCGACGGCTTGCTTTAATTTTTTAATACTCGGTATAATATCTATGTGCGTAAGGGGCGCTTACGAGTGGATTGGCGGAGTAGAGCCGTTTATTGGCTGTATTGAAATCAACCAGTGTATGCCTGATAACTGGAACGAAATGTCGCTTTCGCTTCTGTATAAGGGCAAGCGGCTTAATATAATAATCAAGCGCACGGGAGCGGAAATACTTACCGTAAACGGCGTGGAGGTTGCAAAATCCGCCCCGACACAAAACAGATACAACGGTTTTACTGCGTACCTGACAGTAGGCTTAACAAAGCCGAAAACACACTTATAATTAACGTATGAGCGGGGGATTTTTATGTCAGCAGTTATCGAATTTATAGCCAATCATTTTAATGATACAAACCTATATAAATCTTCTTGATGAAAACTCCGCTCAAACAGGAAATCTTTGGGAAAAGTATGATGGTTTGACCGGAAAGGTTGCAAACGCGGACTATAACGCTACGAAAACGATGGGCTGGACCGCGGGAATATATATTTTTTTGCGCTGTGCTGAATAAAAAATTATTTAATGTCTACTGAATAAAAGAAAACTCAAAAAATCTGAAATATAAAAAGTGCTGTTGCAAAAAGACAGGCAAAGAAATCATGAGCTTTCTGAGATTAAGAACGACTATGGAGATAGCGATACAGTGGAATGCTGTATCGGTTAGTTTTGCAGTTACCATGCCGAGATTGCATTTTCGTTTTGCAAGTCTAAAGCGCAGTTCTGCTTCCACACGTTCACATTCATCAATATAATTTTGATTACGGTTGGGCAGCTCTTTTTTCGGCCTGCCGAGTGCCGGTCCGGATAACCGAATGCTGTGTTCTTTGCAAAAATTCAAATTATCACGATTGCGGTAAATTTTATCCGCAAGAACACGCGTCGAATAATGACCGGTTCTTTCTCGGTATTTTTCTATAGTTTGTCTCAAAGCTCCGGCTTCGTTATAAGCGTCAAAAGATAAATATTCCAGTCTTGTAAAGCCGTCAACAACGCTTATGTCAAGCTTCGCTCTGAATTCAACCGGTTTCCCGGCTTTTTCTCTCACAATCGGGCGAACCCAAGGCTGTAAAAGACTTACGATTCTGTCGGGACACTATGAGTATGGTTATCATACATGTATTTTTGTTGCTCATAAACCTTTTGTATCACTGTCAGACAGTGAAGATAAGACAGTTGTTTTCCTATTGCCTTCCGGATTTTCTTTGCGGCCGGTTTGCGGCAACGCACGAGCGCAAAATAATCTTTATATGCTCTTTTTCGGTAGGTGCGCGGTTTGTTTTCTCCGGGAGTATGAAACCGGTCAATCAGCTGCTCGGTACTTTTCCGCGCCTGATTCAAGCGGTTTATTCAGTAGACATTATATAGAAAAATAGAATCGCTCATTTGCATAATTGTATTTTAAGAAATATAATTCTATCAGATGACTGTTTATGATATAGTAAACCTATATTAACGATAAAGTCTAAAATAAAAAATTCAAACAATATAGCAGCAAAAAATGTGCCTATACTTTTAGGAACATACATGCATTTTTTATACGCAATTATCATTCTGGAATATTATTGCCGGAATTCTTTGCGTATTTAAGTGGTGTTGTTCCGAAGTTTTTTTTGAATACTCTTATAAACGAGGATATATCCGGAAAACCGGCAGATGAAGCCGCGTAAGAAACATAGTTGCCTTTTCTTAATAGGGATTCTGCCAAAGAAAGACGCTGGTTTAAAATATAGTTTCTCGGAGTCAGTCCGATATTTTCTTTGAAAACTCTTTCTAAAGTGGCAACACTGATGTGATTGTACTGGGCCAACTCTTCAATTGTTATTTTATTAGCAATGTTTTTTGATATGTATTTTATGGAATTATTTAATACATCCGGAAAACTGTGTAAGGCAGGAGCATGCTTTTGGGAATTAGATAAAAAATCCATCAGATTAAGAAATACTAAAAATTGCTTTACTTGAGATAAGCTCTTATTAAGTAGAATATTGCAAAGCGAAATAATATTTTCCTTTGATTGCGGAGTTGGAGTAAGAAGATTGTTTTCTCCTGATTTGCGCTTAAAAAAAAGATCAAATAAAAATTCATTGTTGGTACTGCTGAAAAAAATAAGGTAATGTCTGCTTAAGCGGTTGCTATGAAAAAAAGCATGGTGATTTTCATGCGGTTTGGTGATTATTATATCGCCGTATGATACAGGGTATACATTATCCTCAACGACAAACGAAACATCGCCGGATAAATGAATATATATTTCGCATTTATCATGATTGTGCTGCTTTGGCTGTTCTACAGGAGAATCGGTTACCAAATTAATTGACAAGTCAAATTTAGAAATATTCTCAAAAGTAATCTCTTTCATAAAATCACCTACAATATTTTTTGTGACGATTATAGCACATTTTATGCCGAAAACGCAATAGAAATTTTTATTTTATTGTGATAAAATATAAAAAAAGTCGAAGAACGACAAATAATATTTATAAACTTTATGGAAAATGACATATTTAAAAAGGAGGGAAGATATTAGTTTTTGCACTTTATTATAAACAAAAATATCTTTGGAGGGAAAATCATGAGTGACAATTTCAGAAAATTAATTTCAAGCACACTTTGTCTGGCATTATTGTTAACTACAGCTTTAATCAGTCTGTTAAGTGCTTCCGCCGAAAGTATTCTCGATAACTCGAATATATTGAGTGGCCTCACTCCTGTGACATACACTTCGGTAAATTCAGGAACAACTGTTTATAATGAGACTCCCGTGCGCTATGTCCAGAATTCAGATGAATACAGAGCAACGGGTTATGATTTGCCGAATAATATAGAAAATGAGGCAAAAGGGTATTGGGATCCGATTTTATGCAAACTTACCGATGGTAATATTGATACAGGCTTCTTTATTCAAGCTGACAGGTATTGGGAACATGACGATGTTCTTGCTGTTTATCAGGTGGAATCATCAAATATCAAGGGTTTCACATTAAGAACCGATAATCCGGATTTTGGAAAGAACATCAAGGTATATGCTTCCAACGATTATGCAGATTTATTTAACAGTCAAATTGCAACCGTTTCTTCTCGCGATGAGATTGTAACATACAAATTGCAGGCCGCGGCTGTAAAGTATATCGCATTTGTGTTTGTGGACCCTGATTTTCAGGCACAAGAGCTTACGGTCTACGGTGAAGCAGTTGCTGCTAATAAAATTGAAAATCAGTTGCCGGTAGCTTACGGCTCTACTGCTGCCAATGGCACAGCGGTTAATTGGAACGGCGTATGGGTCAGAAAAATCGTGGCAGGAAACGCCGAACCGATTAAGGATGTGGGATTTGATACCTTTAACAATGTTCAGCCCACTGCCAGAGAAGCTTGGTATCAGTATTATCTCAATCCGATCAACGATGGTGACCTTTCAACAAGTCAGTTGATTAAGCCCGAATACTGTTATGACGATGTTTATCATGATGTTTTGATGATTTTCGAATTATCGGATATCGATCTTGAGGGATTTTTACTTTCAACGAATGCGGCAGGAGTTCAAAAGAACATCAAGGTGTATGCTGCAAGAAACTACGCCGAACTCTTTGATAATCAAATTGCCGAAATAATTACAACCAATAAGGTTACTACCTGCAATCTTGATACCGTTGCTTCTAAATATGTCGCTTTCAGATTTATTAAAGCCGATTTTGAAATGCAGGAAATTGAGGTATACGGTAAAGCCACCGCTGCTTCAGCCGATATGTTTGCAGGTTTAACAAATCTTGTAAGCGGTGTTAAGCCGGTCGTTTTCGGCTCTACTGCTGCCAATGGCACAGCGGTTAATTGGAACAACGTATGGGTCAGAAATATCGTGGCAGGAAACACCGAACCGAATATGGATGTGGGATTTGATACCTTTAACAATGTTCAGCCCCATGCCAGAGATGCTTGGTATCAGTATTATCTCAATCCGATCAACGATGGTGACCTTTCAACAAGTCAGTTGATTAAGCCGGAATATTGTTATGATGATGTTTATCATGATATGATAATGGCATTTGAAACCGACGAGGTTGACCTTAAAGGCTTTAAGCTTTCCACCGCAGATGCAAATGTAAAAAAACTATAAAGGTTTATGCTTCTAATGTATATTCCGATTTGTATAATAATGAAATCGCTACGGTAGTATCATCTGATGCGGAAATCGCTTGTGAATTAAACTCATTTGGAACAAAGTATATTGCTTTCAGATTTGTAAAGGCAAACTTTAATATGAGCGAGATTGCTGTATATGGTTCTCAACCGCAAGGTAGCATTATAAGTGGACTCAACCCCGTAACCTATACAGCTACAAATTCCGGAGAGACTTCGTATAACTGGACTGCTGTCCGAACCATTCAGAATTCTGATACTGATATGATTGGTGGCTATGATACCTTGGCAAATCAAGCAACTGACGCTAAAGAGTTGTGGGATCCGTTCTTGGCAAAGCTTACCGATAACAATTCCGAAACAGGTATATTTATTCAGCCGGAAAGGCATTGGGAGAAGGATGATGTTCTTGCTATATATAAATTACCGACTGTTAATATTAATGGCTTTAAATTAGTAACCGGTAATCCGGGTTTTGGTAAAACAATCAAGGTATACGCTTCGGGCACATATTCCAATTTGTTCAACAGTAAGGTTGCTGAGTTTACAACGACCGATGGGGTTATAAACTTCAAGTTGGATACAATAGGAACTAATTATCTTGCATTCATATTTGTGGATCCCGGCTTCCAGGCAAACGAGCTGAAAGTATATGGAGATTACCTATACCGACAAGGCGATGTGAACTGCGATAATACGATAAATGTTTTTGATGTAGTTTATATTAGAAAGGTGCTTTTGGGTTCCAAGAACGTAATTTCAGATTATTCAACGAATGTTAACGGTGACCAAAAAATAGATGTGTGCGACCTTGTCAGACTTAAAAAATCTCTGTTGCGTAAAGTATTTTAAGTACACTATTTTAGTTTGGTTTTTCAAACAAATCAGATGCGGTGTTCTTCTATACTGTATCTGATTTGTTTTCATATTGTGCTTTTGTTCGCAATTTAAAGAATTTGGAGGAAAACATGAAAAAAACGTTAAAGAAAAGTGCTATTTTTATTGTCAGCATAGCAATTTTATTTACAACGCTTGTCGGACCACTAAGTGGTCTAATAAGTGCGTATGCTGAAAAAAATTCGGATTATACGAATATTATAAGCGGTTTAGTGCCGGTGGCTTTCGGTTCTTCTGCGTCAAACGGCACAGCGGTCAACTGGAACGGTGTATGGGTTAGAAATACCACTGTGAATCATTCAAATGCAGTTCGTGACACGGGATTTGATATTTTTAATAACGTTCAACCGATCGCCAGAGATGCTTGGTATCAGTATTATCTCAATCCGATCAATGACGGCGACCTTTCAACAAGCCAACTGATGAAACCGGAATTTTGTTATGACGATGTTTATCACGATATTTTATTGGTTTTTCAAACTTCAAAATCGGATTTGAAAGGCTTTTCACTCTCCACTGTTGAAGATAATGCCGTAAAGGATATAAAGGTATATGCTTCTGCTGAGCAGTCTGATTTGTTTAATCACCAGATTGCATCTGTTAAATCAACCAATACGGAAATTTCCGACAAACTGAATGTTACTTCAATAAAGTATATTGCATTTAGATTTAAAAAAGCAAATTTCAATTTGAGCGAAATTGAGATTTACGGCAAAGCATCAGATGGGAGCGGTTCCCCCGGTGAAGGCTTAACAAATCTTTTAAGTACAAAAACACCGATCGTTTACACCGCTGTAAACACAGGTGAAACGGCGTTTAACTGGACGCCCGTGCGTTATGTTCAGAATTCCGAGGAATATAAAGCTTTTGGATATGATTACCTTAATAACATCGCTACGGAAGGAAAAGATTTTTGGAACCCGATTTTAAGTAAGCTTACCGATGGCAACGCCAAAACAGGATTGTTCATTCAACCTGAAAGGCATTGGTTTAAGGACGATGTGCTTGCGGTATACGAAATTGACCAAGCTGATATCAAGCGCATTGCTCTTACAACCAATAACGAGGGACTCGGAAAAACCATAAAAGTTTATGCTTCAAATTCTTATACCGATTTATTCAGCAATAAGATCGCCGAGTTTACTTCAACCGATGCAGTTGTAACTTATGATTTAGATACAACCGACTCGAGGTTTATCGCCTGTATTTTTGTGGCGCCTGGCTTCCAAGCTAACGAGCTTGCAATTTACGGTAAAACAAAAGGCGGCTCTTCGGGAGGAACGGTAGGAAGCGATTCTCCTAATGTTTTGAAAAATATGCTTCCGTTTGCTTACATACCTGCTAATTCCGGAGAAAAATATCACAATTGGGCACAAATAAGGTATGGTGGCGAAGCCGAAAAGAATTTCGGCTACGATTTCAATGAGATTTCAAGCAACTACGATTGGTGGAAGCCTCACTTGGAAAAGATTACCGACGAGAATGATGATACGGGACTGTTTATCTATCCGGAACGGCATTGGGTCAAGGATGATATTTTAATAATATATAAGATTCCCGATACAATGATAGACGGTTTCACGCTAAAATTCAAAGGTGATGGCTTTAAAAAAGTTCAAATTTATGCTTCAACAGTCAGAGGTTCTCTGTTTTTAGAATCAAATAAAATCGCCAATTTAAGTACTTTCGGAGAAAGTATGAGCAATGTAGAGAAAATAAACAAGCGTGCAAAATGGGTGGCGATTGTTCTTACTTTCCCGGAATTTACAATTTCGGATATCGCCATTAACGGTAATGATTATGTAAGGCCCAATTACGGAACAAATTTAATAGCGGGAAAAGATCCGATGGCGTTATTCACCTCAAAACGTGAATATCCTATCGGTTCAACGGGCGAAAGATTTATGGCGGATGACCCGACGGGTGTTGGTGGAAAGACTATGGATGCCGTTATTGCATCAATGTATATGCTTACCGATAACGATTTCAGCACATATAAGGATTGGTTCCACGATAACGCCCAAAGATATCCAACCTCGACCTCAAGATATAAGGTTATAGCGTATGACCTCGGTAGCGTTGCCCAACTGAACAAGGTTATTATTGACAGTAATCTTGGGGGCTTTGATATCTATATCTCGGAAGATTATAACAAGCTTTATGATGCCGAAAGCCGAGTGTGGTCAAGTGGAGGAGATCAGCTGTTAGTCAACGGCGAACTTGATCCTGCAACCGACCTTTATCCTGATGAATATCTTATAGATGTTTCGGGTAAAAAAGGAAGATATTTTGCACTTGTGGTAACAAGAGCTTCGGCCTGCGGTAATGAATGTTGGGATGCGATAGGTATCCGTGAAATTCAGGTTTACGGATATGAGGGTAATACCGATTTCGGTGATAATCTGATTAGTAAAAAAACACCGATATTCAATTACCGTGCCGAGTATGGAAACTACGGTGTATCCTTGGGCGAGGTTGCTGTTCAGCAGGACGGTGCCGTGGCTTATACCGACGGCGAAAAGGCAGTGATTAGTGCAGTTCAGCAGTTCCCGAATGCAGGTGGTTACATACACTATAATTACGGTGTCGGTGTAATGATTTATTATTTGGGTGGCGAATGCGATGTTAAAGCACTGTCGATGTATTCAATGTATCATTACGGCCCCGGCGGAATTGATTTGTATGTTTCCGAAACATTTGATACACTATTTAATAAAGAAAATAAGGTCTTTACAACATTTGGCGAAGCGGCTACCGATGGTATGTACGATACCACGAAGAATATCGGTGCATTATCGCTTTCGGCAGAATTAAAGGAAGCCAAGCGTGGAAGATATGCCGCATTTGTTATAACCCGAATCAATGATACGGGCTGTATGGGAAGCGGTATTCTACGTATTGCCGAATTAGAAGTTTGGGGAGATTTGCTTAAAAAGGAATCTCTTCCGAGTACAACGATAACCGATAAAGAAACAGGCTCGATTGCAACCTTTAATTATGATAATCCTGATGATAAGTTTGTTTTTGTAAACAAAGGTATCACTTCTTTCAGAATGGCAGAGGTTGATGATTCGACGTATAAAAGCAATACGTTTATTAATTCGCTACTCCAAAACAAATTCAAAATGGTAGGAAAAGCATTTAAATTGGAGTTTTTAGATAAAAACAATAATGTTGTTCCATATTCAGATTTAGACGGAGAGAACATATCCTTTGAATTTGTGTTGCCCGGAAAAGATTTTCTTAGAATTGGCGAAATACGTAATGAATCAATTTATGTTATCAAGGAAGCCGAACAGCACGGTAATAAATTAGTCCTCGCTATGGACAAATTTGATTATCTGCTTTCCTTTTTAACATTTGATGAAGATGCCCGCGGCTATAACGGCATTGTAGTAGATAATGGCACGCCAGATAATAGCGGCATGGTTAATCATATTGTATCAGATGATACTTATGTTGATGATAATAATTACACAAATTTTGAAAATGATGATTCATTTGAAGAATCATCTGAAAATAATCAGAAACAAACTGACGGTAATTCAAAGAAAAAAAGCAATAAAAAATGGATTGCTGAGGATGTTGATGATCCGTTAGAATGGTTCTGGAACATATATGATACATTTGCCGATAATATCTGGATGTTGATAGTATGTATTGCAATTGCTGTTTTGTGTGTTGGCAGTATAGTAATGCAAATTGTCATCTATAAGAAAAGGAGAAAGTAATGATGAAAAGAATTATTAATTGTTTATCAATATTATTCGTTGTTGCGATTATGTTGACCTCGGGCGCGTGCGGCAGAAAAACACCGAGCGGATACTATGTCGATAATTCGGATTATTTGGATTCCATTCAGGACGGCATTGATACAAACGATGAAAATACAGATGCCAATACAGATGCCAATACCGAATCCAAGAAAACAGATGACGGTTCTGCTAAAAACGAAAGTGGTTCCGCAACAGATACTTCCGGAAAATCGCCCAGTAGAATAGACGAAAACATCTGGCAGATAAAGCGTAATATTTCTCCGCAGAACTCATCAAGTATTATGAAAAATTTGAATTTCGGCGGAAAAACATTTAAAATGCTCGTTTATCAAGCAATTTATACCAAAACAGATGAAAAGGTTATTAAAGAATTTTCAGAGAAGTATAATTGCAAAATAAATGTAGAAATTATTGATTACGAAAGCTATCCCAGTGTGCTTTCAACAAGTCTTGCTTCCGGAAAACCGTATGATATTATTCGTGTTCATTGTGGATTCTTCCCGCAGATTGCAACTTCAAGACTTTGTCAGCCTTTGGAAAGCGCAATTTCCAAGGATGATTTAACCTCTTCAAGCAAAAAGACGGGAATCAACTGGGATGCAACTATGAGCAATTGCACCTGGAATAATCATATTTACTATGTTCTTGACCGCCGTGTCGGTCCCTTGCAGATTTTGTTATACAACAAGCTTTTATTCAAGCAATGCGGCCTTGAAGATGCATTGGATCTTTATAAAAAAGGTCAGTGGACTGTCGCAAAAATGGAAGAGTATGCAAAAAATGTTTCTTCTTCCAGCTCAAGTGTTAAATTCTATAATGATACGGTTTCAGGTGCCTTGGCAGCGGTAAAGTGTAATAATGCAGGATTTTGGAACATTTCTTTGGACGGAAAGGTCACTTGGCTTGGTGCAAATTCTAATCTTGCTAATTACTACAAAGAAGAGCAGCGCTTACGCGCACTTTCTCCGCTTTCTGCATTGTCGGCTCAGGTAGATACGATGACCAATGGTCAATGTATGGTTCATTTCATTGAGGCAGAAAAATTAAGTGTCTTTGAAAATAACTTTAAAACGAGCCAGGCATTTGGTAAGGATCTTAAAAATGTTGGTGTAGTACCGATTCCGCTTAGCAGCAACGGCAAGTATAAGATTACCGGTCCGGAAGGCTTTGCAGCAAGCCGCGGTTGTGACCCTAAGGCAGCTGTCGCTATGGCAATCTATTATTCAATGCAACCTGCAGTATGGGAAGTTTCGAATATTCCTGCATTGATTGAGAATAAAGATATTTTCAATAGTATATATGATAAATACGATTTGGGCAGTGCATACAGCTTCCGCGTTGCAGACGGAAGAAAGGCTGATGAGGTCATTTTTGAAATGTATGAGCAGATTGATAAAGGCGGAGATATAATGAAGCTACTACAGGATTATGCCCCCGCTGCTAAAACAGCTCTCGAATATTCTCTTTCTAAGCAGTAATATATTTGGAGGAAAATTATGAAAATTAAAAGAATCACTCTTAAAATTTTTGTATTGTGTTTATCCATCCTTATAACTATTTCTGCATTACCCTTGACAGCGTTTGCAAGTCCCAATGTTATTTTTGCGGAAGACGATCCCGTACCTGTAAATAAAAATGCAAATCAAACCTGCAAAAACTTTTATCAGTATTTATGGAATTGCGGCAAGGCGGATAAGCTCGTTTCGGGAGCGGTTTCATATCAGCTATACGGTTGTAACACAGATATAATTAGTGCAGAGCACGATTACTGGCTGGCAATAAAAAATCATTTTGGTATTTCGCCTGCGATAGTAGGAGTTATGAGTGGCTCGTATTATAAGGATACATTCGTTGACGAGTTGTATAAAAGATATAAGCAAGGCGCAATACCTATGGTCGGTTATGAGCCTTCTTTTCAGTATACAATAGCAAGTGAGGGACTTGAAAAGGGCGACTTTATAAAGAATTTGGATAAAACAAATCCCAATAGAAAAATGGAGTATTATAACCGCTTTTATGAAGAATTAAAGCAGGAAGCCGATTTCTATGAGGCGATGGAAGAGGCAGGCATAGAGGTTTACATTTGCAGATTGTTTATAGAAATAAACAATACAAATCGTGAGGGCTTTTATGGCGAAACTCCCGAGGGATATGCTGCTTGCCACAGAGTTTGGCAGCAGATGGTTGATTATTTTACCGTTGAACGCGGTCTGACGGGAATTCTGTTTTTGTATTGCTCTGCGGGTTACGCAACAAGTAATCAATTTTATCCCGGAGATGATTACGTTGATTTGTTAGGACCATCTTCTTATTCGGTAACGGGTAACGGAGAAATATTCGCCGAAGAAAACTGCGCTGATTATGGGTGGATGAAGAATGTTAAAAGACCATTCGGATTCAGTGAGTTGGCAGTACGAAGCTATTTTGCCCACGCAACTCCCGATGCACTCGGAGACTATAAGAAATTAACCGATTCGTTGGTTTATGCATATCCAGAGGCATCGTTTGCAATATTGTGGTATTGCGATGTTCACTCTATTTTACCGCCGGGTAATTTTACCGAATCGGGAAATTATAACGGTGCCTACTTTATGAACAGTCCCAATATTATTGTTGCGGAAGAAATGCCGGATATCAGTTCGTCCATTAAAATAGGCGGTACCGGTATGGCACAGTTTTATTCTGGAAAAAAGCAAATCGGCAACTTACCGTTAGGAAAATTTACTGCCAAAAACCTGAAACAAAGAGGAATAACCATTTCTGAGATTGATTCAGTAGAAGTTATGCATGGCACGGCAATTCTTGCGTATTCTTCCAATGATTGCACCGGAAAAGCTTATGTAATATACGGAAATAAGCAAAAACTTTCTGGATTATCAAAGGCAAAGTCGCTTGAAATAGTAGATTTGGATAATTTGGCTTTTGAAAAGGATATTTGGGTAGAGGAACAAGAGGGATATTCTGCGATAAAGCTAAATGACGGACTGAATACACTGTGGGATATAGAATCAGAGAATGAGGACGGTTCAGTTTCGATTGTCATTGATTTGGGTAAAAAATACAATATTGGTCAGATGAGTATTAACCATGCAGGCTATTATGAGGATTTCAAATATAATCTGCGTGATTTTGAGATTTATGTAAGCAATGATGACTCTAAATATGATTTGGTGTATCAGCAGTTTGGAAATGTAAATCCGGCATCTGATTTTTGGTTTAATCCTGTGAATGCGCGCTATGTTAAATTAAAGGTGATTACACCAAACAGTTCAACATTCGAAGCAGAAAAATTACGAACCTCCATAGCAGAAATAGAGGTTTACGGTTTGGATGCGGAAAACATTGTATTTGATACATCAGCTGCAGGCGTTGTTATTGATGATAAACAAGCGACAGGTGGTTTAGACTTTTCATCTGAATTTAAGGATACCACTTATATAGAATCCGATAATGAGAAAGAGATTGTCAATCAAGAAACATATAGTGAAGACCAAGATGCTCCTTCATCGGTTTTACCGAAGATAATTATTCCGAAATTTTATAATTATGTGTGGATAATTATTGCAGGTGGTCTGATGTTGCTTACCGGCGGTGTGTCGTTATTGATGTTCTTGATTAACAAAAAGAAAAAAAGAGTTTTATAGTATTTTTCAAGGAATATCTTTTAAGATATAATGAGAGATATTTGGTAAAGAACAAATCTTTATACCAATGAGCGAGAGGAAAGTAGACAAAATGAAACTGAAAAGAATCGTTGCCTTATTTTTAGTCATAATTACAGTTTTCATTGTTTCAACATTTACCGGCTGCGGTGAACAAGAAAACCAAGGAATATTTATGTATCGGTTAAATTCCAAAAACCTATTATTCGGTAATGAAGATCATACATATTCACAATATATGGCAAACAATAAAAAGGTTTTGGCGGCTAATGAAGATATTTCTTTAAGTGCAAATGATGTCTGCACGGCTTTCTCGCAGGACTATTTTATCGAAACAGAAAACGGTGTGTACGCATTTATCGACGACAAGAGTAAATGGATAGAGTGGAATATCGAAATTCCGCAAACTGCATTTTATATCTTCTCAACTGATTATAAAACTATCAAGGGAAATGCAGAGGATATTCTGTTGAAAGTTCAGGTTGACGGGGAAAATCCATATGAGGAAGCGACCAATTTTACTCTTTCGAGAAAATGGACGGACGGAAACTTAACGGAAGATTTCGAAAAGGATGAAAACGGAAATGATATTAGACCGATAAAGGTCGAAGAAATAACCGATTTATCCTCAGTGTTTTATGATGAAAAAGGTTATTATCCTGAAGGCTATGGCGTCGTTTTGAAACAGGGTACACATAAAATTAGGCTTTACAGCGTAAGTAATGGCGTTTTAATAAAGAGTTTTAATTTAATTTCAAAAAAGAAGTTGCCCTCATATAAGAAATATTCGAACTCGGTAAAAGGTAAAGAAAATAAGGCCGAAAACGGAGCGCTTATAGAGGCAGAACATCCCCTTTATACAAACACTGCATCGGTTTATGCCGTAAGTGATTGGATTAGCGCAGCAACCACCCCAAATTCAACCAAGTATACACTGCTAAACACCATAGGAGATTCGAACTGGAAAACGAATGGGCAAAGATTGACTTGGGAGTTTAACTTGGAAAAAAGCGGATACTATTGTGTTGCAATGCGGTCCAGACAGGATTATTCCGAGGGTATGAACTCTTACCGTTCACTCTATATTGATGGCGAAATTCCGTTTAAGGAAGCCGAACTTATCAAGTTTCCATATGACTTCAATTGGAAAACAAGCGTTGTCGGCGGTGAAACCCCATATTATTTGTGGTTGGAAAGCGGAAAGCATACTATATCTCTTGAGGTGAATACAAGCGCAATTTCAAATACGCTTATCGATCTCAATAATCTTATTAATGATTTGAATCTTATTTACCGAAAAATAATAATTATTACGGGAACAACGGTCGATATTTATCAGGATTACGATTTGGAGATAAAAATTCCGGAGCTTATCGATTCCTTTAGAGATTGTTGCAATCGTATGCGTATTATTTCAAATAAGATTAGTAAATCAAATAACACAAGCGGCTCAATTGCCTCTGTGTTAGATGAAATAGCACTACTTTTAGATACGTTTATTGAGCATCCTTATCAGATTTCCGGAAAATTGGATTCATATAAAACAGGCGTTGATGATATATCGTCATTGCTCACAAATATGAGTTATCAATCGCTGTTGTTGGATAAAATATATATTATCCCAAAGGGAAAAGATGTCCCTAATAATAATGTTTCACTTTGGGAAAGAACGAAATTTTCGATTTTAAAGTATATAAATTCTTATTCTGATGGCAAAAAAAACGAAAACAATACAAAGTCGGTAAAAGTCTGGGTTAATACGGGTCGTGATCAGGCACAGATAATCAAGCAGATGATAAGCAATTCGTATGAGGCAAACAAAGATGTGAAAATTGATCTGGGTATTGTTGATACCGGATCTACGTTAATTCAGGCAACATTGGCAGGACGCGGTCCTGATGTTGCACTTTCACTACCCACAACCACACCTGTTAATCTCGCCATGCGTGACGGACTCATAGATTTGAGCGATAAGATAGACGATATTTATGATGATTTCCATGAATCCGCTTGGACCCAACTACGTTATCAGGATGGAATTTACGGTATACCGGAAACCCAGCTTTTCCAAATGCTTTTTATTCGAGACGATATCTTTAAGGAAATAGGGCTTAATGGTGCACCGAAAACGTGGGATGAATTCTATAAATATATAGAGATTATTCAAAATAACAATCTTATGGTCGGTGTTTTGGAAACAAATTCCGGAAACATTGCGGTTTCAGGTGCAATTTCAACCTTTTCCAAATTCTATTTCCAAAGAGGCGGTACATTCTTTGATGAGAATTTTTCAAAGACAAATTTTGACAGTCCTTTGGCAATCGATACAATGAATGAGGTTGTGGAGCTTTATTCAAGATACGGCTTAGATAAAAGTTATAATTTTTTCAATCGTTTTCGTTCGGGAGAACTTGTAATGGCAATCGAGGGTTATACCGCATACAATCAGCTGATTGCAGCAGCTCCCGAGATAAACGGTATTTGGTCTATGCATCCTATTCCGGGAACTGAAACCGAGAATGGAAATATCAATAATCTGCAATCGACCTCCGGTACAGCTTCCATAGTTTTGAAGGCGGCAAGGAAACGCGGAGTAGAAGATCAGGCTGTTGACTTCGTGCTTTGGTGGTGCGGTGCCGAAGCACAAGCAGAGTTTGCCGAGCGATTAGAGGGTGTAATGGGTGTTTCTGCAAGATACGCACCGGCAAATATTAAAGCTTTTGACACCATAAAATGGTCTCCGAAGGAGTCTCAGTCATTAAAGGCACAATGGGAACAAACATATAATGTCCGTGAAATTCCGGGAAACTATTATATTGACCGTTCGCTAACAAGTGCCATAAGAAATACCATCAATGGTAAAAATTCAATACGGTACAATATGACAAAATATGCGAATGATATCAATCTTGAAATAACGCGCAAACGCAAAGAATTCGGTTTGGAATAGGGGGGCAGATTAATGAAAAACAATGAATATTCTTTAAAAAAAGGATCAAAGAGGGAATACCGTTTTACATTATGATGGCTCCCTTTTATATCTTGTTTATTATTTTCACCGTGATTCCCGTTGTATCATCGTTCTTTTTAAGTCTTACAGACTTTAATATGATGCAGATGCCTTCGTTCGTCGGAATAGACAATTTTGTAAAATTGCTTTTCGAGGACGAGGTGTTTCTTATTGCAATCAAAAACACTTTGATTTTTGCAATTGTCACGGGACCTATCGGATATCTATTGAGCTTTGTTATCGCATGGTTTATTAATGATCTTCGGCCGACATCAAAGAATATAGTTACACTTTTAATGTATTCACCGGCACTATGCGGATCAATGCTTACTATTTGGATGTATATTTTTGATTCCGATACAAAGGGTCTCTTAAACTCTTTGTTGATGAATTTTGGAATTATTAGAGCGCCAATTGCGTTTCTGACCGATGTAAGATATAATTTTTTGATTTGCGTAATCGTAATAATCTGGTCAAGTATGGGAATGGGATTTTTATCGTTGCTTTCAGGTCTTAAAGCGCTTGACAAGTCGTATTTTGAGGCCGCCGCAATTGATGGCATTTCAAACCGTTGGCAGGAGCTGTATTATGTGACACTTCCCCAAATTGGACCGCAGTTGGTCTTTAGCGCCGTTATGACGATTTCATCATCATTCTCTGTCGGAGGAAATGTCGCAGCACTTACAGGTTTTCCGAGCACAGATTATTCGACACATACAATAATTTTGCATATGATGGACTTTGCTACAACAAGATTTGAAATGGGATATGCTTCTGCAATAGCAGTTGTTTTGTTTGTAATAATGTTAGGCTCTTGGGTAGTGATTTCTAAAATGCTTAAAGGTATTTCGGGAGATTAAAGGAGTAGCCGAAAAATGAAATTGCATTTAAAATCATCTAAACTTTCGCGTTCCGTATGGGGCAATTTTCTGGTGTTAATATTTTTGACAATAATGGCAACATTTATGGCTCTGCCTGCGTTTTATTCGATAATTCAATCTTTTAAGCCTATCGAAGAAATATTTGCCTTTCCGCCTAAATTTTTTGTTCGTAATCCTACGTTCAGTAACTATCTGCGTGCCATACGTTTGGCATCAAGCTCATGGGTTCCGTTCTCAAGGTATTTGGTCAACAGTATAGCGATATCCGTAAGCGGCACTGCAATTTATGTGATAATTGCATCGTTGGCGGCATATCCGCTTGCAAAATCAAATGTTCCGGGTGTTAATTTTCTCGGAACACTGGTTGTATGGATGCTTTTATTCAGTGCGGAAGTTACTATGATTCCGAGATATATCGTTGTTTCTGCATTGGGAATTATTGACACGTACTTTGCTATACTATTCCCCATTTTGGCAGGCTCTTTCGGCGTGTTTTTGATGAAACAGTTTATGAGCAATTCAATTCCGAATGAGATTCTTGAAGCCTCAAGGATTGACGGAGCAAACGAATATTTGATCTTTTGGAAAATAGTAATGCCGTGCGTCAGACCCGCATGCTTTACACTTATTATTTTCACATTCCAATCAATGTGGTCGGCAACCGGAGGCAGTTATATATATTCTGAAGAACTTAAAACACTGCCGTCTGTTTTATCTACCATTGCAGGCGGAGGTATTGCCCGTTCGGGGGCAGGTGCAGCTGTCGGAGTTATTTTGATGTTGCCGCCAATTATAATTTTTATTATTTCGCAAAGCTCAATAATGGATACCATGGCTTATTCCGGAATGAAGTAAGGTGATGCTGAATGAAGAAAAAAATAATTAGAATACTCGCTTTTATTTTATGCATATCAATCATTCTTTCAATAAATGTTACGGCTGCTGTGTATTCCGATTATCAAAATCAGTCGCCGTATTATTCCTATGAATATAATGCGTATGATGAATTATGCTCCGCACCAAACGGATATTATCCGTCGAAAACGGTTTATTTTGATGATATTCCGCTTGATATGAGTGAGAGTGTTCTTTCTGATATTTTTTTTGACGGTAAAGATATTTATTTGTTAGATTCTGCAAATTCCAGAATTATAATACTTAATAGGGATTTCAGTTACAAAAGCGTTATAAATAGTACCGATATAAACAAGGGTAGTTTTACCGATACAGATACCTCTTTTCAAGGTGCCGGTGGTTTATACGTTGAGGATAATGGGCAAATTCTAATCTGCGATACAGAAAGAGAAAGAATCCTTTTTGTAAAGAATAATGTGATTACAGGTATTATTTCGCGTCCCGAGACCACGGTTATTTCAGAAGATATTAAATTTGATGTAAAAAAGGTTATCAAAACTGGTGCTAATTACTATGTAGTTGCAGAATCAGTATTGTCGGGTGTTTTGGTATTCAATGAAAATCTTGAATTTGTAAGACTGTTTGGAAGCAATAAGGTAACGGTAACCGGCGAAGTATTGCTACAACAGCTTCAAAATCTTTATATGTCAGATGAACAGATTGCGGCCAGAAGAACATTTACAGCATCAAAAATTAACGGCATTGCCGTGGATAAAAACGGATTTGTTGTTGTGGCTTCATCTGATCCGAACTTGACTGTATCAGGTTCGGCAATCAGGTGTCTCAATTTCAAGGGTTCGGAGATAAACCTCGGAAGAGAGGATGCCGAATTCGGTGATAAGCTTATTGCTACTTATAATGCGAACGCGTTTAGCGATATAGCAATAGATGACGATAATTTTTACACGGTATTTGACTCAAAATACGGCAGGGTTTTTGTGTATTCGGAAAAAGGGGAGCTTATTACCTGCTTTGGTGGAATAGGTACTGAATTAGGCCTTTTTACAAAACCTGTTGCAATTGAAACCATTGGTGGCGACGTAGTTGTCCTTGATTCTCAATATAATTCCGTCACGATATTTAAGATGACCGATTACGGAAAAACAAAAAGAGAACTTATAAGCATAATTGACAGCGGCGATTTTGAAAAAATCGAAAAACTGTCAAGCAGGTTATTGAATTACAATACAAACTGTCAGTATGCACAATATGCTATGGGATTTGTCACAGAACATAACGGCGATTATAAAACGGCAATGCAATATTATAAAAATGCTAATGACCGTATTTCCTATGCACAGTCCTTCAAGCTTTACAGAACACAACTTTTAAAAGAAAATATTGTATGGGTTATTTTTTTAATTGTTGTTTTAATTTCTGCAATTGCGGCACTTGTTATGTTCTTATCAAAGAGCATGAAAAAGGTAGAAGGGGCAGCATATACCCCATTGGAGTCTAAAAAAAGTGGATTTGCGATATACTCGCTCTTCCATCCTGCTGATGCGTTTTGGCAGATAAAAACTCGGAAAATTTTATCTCCGGTTTGGCTGGTTGCCATTATCGTATTGTTCGTATATACAAATGTTGTGGGATTCTTCTCAAACGGCTTTATTCATAATCCAAATAGAGCTCAAGATTTTAACATCGTAATTCAGTTCGCAAAAACCATAGGGCTTATAGCACTATTTGTTATATCAAACTGGGCTATTTGTACTCTTATGGATGGTAAGGGTAGGCCGAAAGAAATATTATATACCACAGCATATGCTTTAATTCCGTATGTTGCTTCACAGTGCATAAAAATGCTGCTTACACACGCTTTGACAAGTGAAGAATCAATAATAATATCCGTAATTACTTCTATCGGAACATTGTGGAGCGTGGTTGTTTTGTTCGTTGGTTTGCTTACCATACACGAATACAGCGTTGGCAAAGCGGTATTTTCAATGTTGCTGACTCTGGCGGGTATGATTATAATTTTGCTTTTGATCGTAATGTTCTATACGTTAATTGGGCAAACTCTTTCATTTGTTCAGTCAATTATTCAAGAGTTCGCTCTCAGGAACTAAAGGTGTTGTTATGAAAAAAATTGTAAGAAGTTTTGCAGTTATAATACTATCGTTAATTCTTACGGTTGACTGTCTTGGTGTGTGTGCTCTAAAAGTTGAAAACAGTAATACTACAGCTCCGAAAAACAGAATTACGAAAAAAACACTTCTGTCAGACAATGAAGAAGTTTCAATGTATATCGATGAATTCGGACATTTTGAGGTGCTAAATAAGTCCACGGGATTTGTTTGGAGCAGTTATCCCACCGATATTGCCGAGGATACACATACAATCGGAATTTCCAAACGTCAACTATGGTCGGAAATAGTAGTGTACTATGTTTACCGCGATACATACGGAAAAACCTCTTCATACGAGGAAAACAGTGTTTCAGGTATTGATGCGGTTGAGAGTGATTCTGTAAATGTTTATAAAACCGAAAACGGCGCAAAGGTTGTTTATGATTTTTATAGCATTTGTGTTTCGGTAACACTCGATTATACTGTTCAAGAGAATCGTCTCTCCGTAAAGATTAACGGCGATGAAATTTTAGAGGGCGATGCTTTTAAGGAAAAGGTCAAAAAATATGCAACCGAAGAACAGTTAGATAAAATACAGGAAAGCTATATAACTTCAGTTTGGGTTTTGCCGTCGTTCGGTACAGGAACAGAAAAAGATAACGGGTTTGTTTTCGTACCGGACGGAAGCGGTGCTTATATGGATTTTAAACCGGTTTCCTATGTAGCGCCGAGTGTGAGTATACCATTTTTCAGCGAAGAATTTGCTGTGGATGAATACGGTGTTGAAAAAGAGGAATTTTCAACCGTAACAAGAACTGCAAAAGCATATTTTCCGATGTTTTCGATTGTGAAAAACGGAAACGGGCTTATGGGTGTTATAAGTAAAAATGCCGAAAATTCAATGTTGACATTTTTTAAAGCGGGTAAGACAAATTCATATACCGGTGCTGCCCCGCAGATGATTTACCGCACTATTTCGCATACCGTAATTGGCGGACGCGAGGTGCAGGGCGTTTCTTTGGTGGAAAGAAATTTGGAGGATTTTGCGGTAGATTATCACTTTTTAAGTGATGATTTAGACTATTCCGGTATTGCCAAACATTACAGAAACATTCTTGAAACAAAAAAAGAAATTAAAAAAAGCACAGTAAAGCAAGGATTGGCCTTGAATGTGATTGGCGCTATTGATGTAAAAACTCATTTTTTAGGAATACCGTGCAAAAGACTGAAATCGCTTACCTCTTACGAGCAATTAGGGAATATTATTTCAGATTTGAAATCAAGATCAATTGATAGTATTTCCATTAATTATCTTGGTTGGAACAACAACGGAATTCAAAATAAAAAAGTCAACAGCAGCTTTAAACCAGTATGGAAGTTGGGCGGGAAAAAGGATTTTAACAGTTTGTTGAAACTTTCAAAAGAGCAGAATGTTGATTTGTATTTTGATGCGGATATGCAAGCGTTTTCAAGTAGCGGAAATGGCGCTTCAAAGATTAAAAACGCTATAAAAACAATGTTTGATAAGGCGTCAATTCAAAGAAAGTTTTCATATGCCACTTTTACTTATGAAAAAAAGGTTATGTTTTACTTGATGCCGACACCTTTTCAAAAATTTTCAAAAAATATACCGGCACCGCGAAAAAATATGATAATACATTAGGTCTTTCCTTTAACTCGGTTTCTTCAAAACTCTATTCGGATTTTGACAATAAAAATCCGAACACAAAGTCTTATCTGCTTTCCAAATACGAAGAGTCCCTTGGTACTGTGGAGCAACCGCTTTCTGCAAAGAGTGCAAACTCGTATATGTGGAAATATGCGGACAAAATATTTGAGGCTCCGACTTCTTCCAGCCGTCAAAGAATATATGACGGTGAAGTTCCCATGTATCAAATGATTTTGCATGGATATATATCTTTTACTTCGCCCGCAATCAATTCAAATGCTAACAGAAACGAAATGTTTTTAAGAGCAGTTGAAACGGGCAGTGATTTGTGCTTTACAATTATGTATGAAAATGCTGAGGCGGTTAACGGAACAGATTATGACTATTTGTATTCAACAACCTATTCCGAAACAGCTTCTGAAATCGTTAAAATGTATAAGAAGTATTCTGAATTGCACAACTTGACGGCAGATGCCACCATTGAGCAATACAGAAATATAAAAAGCGGAATCATCGAAACGGTTTATTCAAACGGTGTAAGTGTTATTGTTAATTATACAAATAAAGATTATGTGGTCAATGACGGATTACGCATTGCCGCCAATGATTTCGGATATAGGAGGTAAAATATGAAAAAGCGAAGCTTATATAAAAAACAGGCAATCACCGGCAATCTGTTTTGCTTACCTCTTTATATCGGGGCACTGCTGTTTTTCCTTGTCCCCATAATACAGTCAATCATTTATATGTTTTCACAGGTAACTCCGCAGCTAGGATCTATGCAGGTTGAAAATATCGGAATGGAAAATATAATCTATATTTTCCGCAAGGATCCCGATTTCATACCGCATCTAATTTCGTCATTAACAAATCTTTTATATCAGGTACCCTTTATTTTGATTGTTTCATTGTTTCTTGCAAACATCGTAAATCAAAAATTCATGGGCAGAACTGCTGTAAGAGTTGTACTGTTTTTGCCTACTATCGTGGCTTCGGGCGTTATTATCAGCATAATTCAGGGCGATGCATTATCGGCTACAATGATGAACGGCGAAGAAACCGGTATATTTAACAGCACGGTGTTAAGTGATTTTTTAATGGAAACCGGACTCAACACTAAGATTGTCAACTATCTTAATACGATAACAAACGATATTTTCGATTTGCTTTGGAAAACAGGCGTGCAGGTTCTATTATTTTTGGCTGGTCTTCAAAGCATATCACCATCGTTATTTGAAGCGAGTGCGGTTGAGGGTGCAACCGCATGGGAAAATTTTTGGATGATAACCTTTCCGATGCTTGTTCCCATTATTCTTGTAAACACTGTTTATACGGTGGTCGATTCCTTCGTAGATTTTTCAAATAGTGCCATGCAGCAGATTTTAGGTACTATCGGTAATGTTGAATATGGTAAAGCATCTGCTATGGGTTGGTCATATACCTTGATTATTTTGGCGGTATTGGGACTTGGCTATTTGATATTCGGATTTTGTAAGAAAAGGTAACGGAGATGAAAAATCGTATGTTAAAAAGTAAAATAAAGTCTGCCGATATAGTGTACAAGTTATTTAGATTTGTGCTTCTAATTGGTATTTGTTATCTGTTCCTTTTTCCGATACTGTATATGGTAAGCTTGGCATTAAGGCATCCGCTTACGGTAGATGATCCTAGCATTATATGGTTGCCGAAGGAAATATCCTTTGAAAGTATATCCAAATCGGCAGAACTTATGAAGTATAAGGATTCATTTCTATTAACCTTCTTAATTACGTCTTTGAGCACGGTCGGAACGGTCGTATCGTGTTCTTTGGTAGGGTACGGATTAAGCCGATTTGAATTCAAGGCGAAGAAATTTCTGTTTGCACTCGTTGTGTTAATGATTGTTGTTCCTCCACAGCTTTTAATGATTCCTGAATTTTTGAATTACAGATATTTTACAATTGGCGGATTACTTACTTTGCTGAAACCGATAACGGGGATTGCGAATATTAACCTGGTCGAGGGAAATTCCGCTGCTTTAACTTTTATTTTGCCTGCAATGTTTGCAAGCGGTTTGCGTGCGGGATTTTTTATCTTCATATTCTTTCAGTTTTTCAAGGGAATGCATACGGAACTTGAAGAGGCGGCAAGAATAGATGGTTGCAATTCGTTTCAAACCTATTACAGAATAGCGATACCGTTATCAAAACCGGCCATAACAACGGTGACATTATATTCTATAGTGTGGCATTGGAACGAATTTTACACGTCATCCGTTTATTTCTTGGGTGATGTAAAGCCGTTGTCAGTAATGCTTAATAATTTGGCGGAAAGTCTGTTAAACGATAATTCTTCATTGGTTTTACAGTCTACAACATTATTGCGTACTTATTTAGCGGCAGGCTCATTATTGACTATACTTCCGTTGTTGATATTTTATGTTTTTGCTCAAAGAGCTTTTGTGGAGAGTATAGAAAATACGGGTCTTGTTGGATAAAAAGGGGAGAAAGATTTTGAAAAGTTTTTCATGGGATAATAAAGGATTTTTTATCAATGGAGAAAGAAAACCGTTGATTTCAGGAGAACTGCATTATTTTAGAGTACCATATAAGGATTGGCGGTTTCGTCTTGAAAAATTAAAGGAATCAGGCGCAAATGCAGTTTCGACATATGTGCCTTGGTTCGTGCATGAGCCAAACGAGGGTGAATTCTTGTTTGACGATATTGAGTGCAGAAAATTAGGCGAATTCTTGAACATATGCAATGATTTAGATTTGCTTGTATTTTTCAGACCCGGTCCGTATATTTACTCTGAATTAACGTATAGCGGTCTACCTGAATGGGTGTATAAAAATTATCCGGAGATATCGGCAGAGCGTATCGATGGCAGTAGAATAGGCTCTGCATCGTATTTGCAACCCGTTTATCTCGAAAAAGTGAAAAAATACATAAAAAGAATCGTTGAATATGTAAAGCCTTACATAACTTCAAACGGTGGTCCGGTTGCGGCCATTCAGTTAGACAATGAAATTGCAGGTATTCATATTTGGAACGGTACCCTTGATTACAATCCGATTTCAATGGGATTTGGTACTGAAAACGGCAGATATCCTCAATTCCTTAAAAGAAGATATAATACGGTGGAGGCAGTATCCGAGGCTTACGGATTTAAATATAGTTCATTTTCCGAGGTTGATCCAAGAAAGCCTCAGGGCGAACTTACCGATAATATCAGGTATAGAATTTCTCGTGATTACAGTGAGTTTTATTCCGAAACGATGGCGGAATATGCAGGTATTTTGGCAAATTGGATTCGAGAAGAGGGCATAGATGTTCCGTTGTATCTGAATGCACCTGTTGAATTTATCCCAAGAGCAAAGCAGTCTCTTGAAATGATTCCGAAGCCTATCTTTGTGGGCACAGACCATTATTTTAATTTGGGACAGAATTATAAGGGCAACAGTCCAAGTCCGCAGGAATTTATGAAATGGACATTTTCCCTAGATATGTTGTCTGCGTTGGAAATGCCGCCAACCGTGTTTGAAATGCAGTCAGGTAGTTTTGCGGATTATCCGCCTATGCTGCCGGAAGATCTTAGGGCAATGTATTTTGCACACGCAGCATTGGGATTAAAGGGCATTAATTATTATATTTTTACCGGCGGATTGAATATTAAGGACAGTGGGGAAACTTCGGATATCTTTGATTTTAATGCTGTTATTTCCGCCGACAATAAAATACGACCTACATATAATTCGATCGTTGAATACAATAAATTTGCTCTCGAAAATAATTGGCTGCAAGAAATTCAGAGAGAGTTTGACGTTCAACTAGGCTTTACTTGGGAACAATATTGCGACGGCAGATTTGGGCCCGAGGGTATGAACGCGGCAGATTATATGCATTCCGGTTTGTTTACCGCTTTAATGTGCGCCGGATATCAGCCCAAATATGTTGAACTCGGGCAGGAGCTTGACGCAAGCAAGCTTTTAATCGTTTCTTCTGAAAAAACAATGTCGCAAAGTAAACAAGAAAACATTGTGGAGTTTTTGAAGAAGGGTGGTCGTCTGATAATCACACCGATTGTACCTGAATATGACGAATGTGCACAAAAGTGTACGATTTTAAAGGATTATTTGGCATTCGGAGACTATGAGTTTGCCAACGATACCCAAAAAATGATTTCAAACAAAGATGTAATGTATTATTACATTAGTAATCAAAGAGCATATTCTTCAGAAAATGCAGAGGTTTTGGCATATTCGCAACATAAAAAATTGCCGTTAGCTCTTTATAAAAAAGTTGGGGAAAGCAAATGCATACTGTTTGGCGGCGAGTTTGTTTACACATTTCACAGCCATGCAGACTTGATAACATTCTTATGCGAAAAATTAGGTTGTAATCCAAAAATTCAGTCCGATAATAAAACAGTTTGGTTTACAAGTTTTAGCAATGGTTCTGAAAAAATGCTTTTTGTTTTAAACCTTTACAGCGGAACACAAGAAGCAAAAATCAGCGCTGATGTTGATGGTGAAAGATTTGATATCGGAAGCTTGAAGCTTCCTCCAATGACGGTTCTGCCAATTAAACTGAAATAAAAGTATAAAGATGTCTGCCACTTGATACTGGCAAGAAAGTCGCAGACATTTTGGAAAATATGGTGATTAAAATGAATACAACAATTTATGCAAGTGATTTCCTAAAACTGGATAGTAATGTGTATACCGGTGGCGGTACTGACGAAACAGAAGCACTTCAAAAGGTGCTTGATATGGCATCCGAATTCGGCAGATTACATCTTATTATGGATGGTGCTGCACTTATTCACGGTTTGCGAGTTCATTCCAACACCACTATCGAATGTATAGACAAGAGCTGCGGGTTTTATCTTGCTGATAACTCAAACTGTGCATTGCTGATTAACTACAATGCAAATTACGATGAAATTCGTACACATAACATTTCCCTTATCGGCGGTACTTACAATCACAATTGCCTACATCAAGAGCATGATATTATGCGCCCCGGTGTTGAAGATGAATCGGTAGGCCGTGACGGTGAAAAAAATTCTTCGTTGGCAGATTGCCGTAGAGTTCTACGGCATTGAATACTTAAATGTTCAAAATGTTACCATTCGTGACCAACGCACCTTTGCATTTACTGTCGGCAACTTCCGCCATGTGAATATAGAAAATACTTATTTCGAGTTGGATAATGAAATTGTCAGAGGAAATCAAGACGGTTTTCATTTCTGGGGTCCCGGTCAGTTTTTAACCGTGCGAAATGTAGGCGGAAAGACTGAGGATGACTTTATGAATATAGGTCCCGATGAACGCGACGGAGTTTCGGATATCACGGATGTGCTTATCGACGGAGTTTTTCTTGATCACGCTTGGCAGGGTATTCGTTTGCTTTCGAGAGGAACAGGTCTGCTTGACAGGGTTACTATTCGTAATGTTACCGGAACATACAATGCCTTTGGATTTTATATCAATCCTTGGGAGGTTGGAGAAACAATGGGTAATTTCGGTAATATTTTGTTTGAAAATATTGACTTAAGACCCGAAAGGGATATTCATAAGCCGGCTGGGTATCTTGAGTCGCATCCACCGTTTTTGTTCAACGTAGGCGGAGATTTTGAGTCGCTTACTTTTAAAAACATCAGTTGGCATAAGCCGGAGGATAATCGCAATATTTTTCAAATTGGCTGCCCGTTCCATCTGCCGTTTTTACCTTTTAATGAAAAAAAGCCGAGAATCCAAAAGCTCCTTATAGACGGTCTCAATATTTTTGAGGAAGAGTCTGATAGTAACGATACGGAATATATGTTTGTGAGGGGAAAGGTTGACAGACTTATTCTCAGAGACGTTGATGTTATCAGACCGAAGACGGATAAGGATAAAGGCGTACTGATAAATATATTTGATGATGCTGAGATCGGTAAGCTAAGTTTGGACAGAGCGGATATAGAAAACTTAAAGAATGTCATAGATGCTACCGAGGGAAAGGCAGATAGAATAATATTAAATAATGTTTTCGTCAACGGAGTAGAAAAAACCGTAAATGGTAACAACTACGATAAAATTATAGGACAAGAAATTGAAATTTGAAACGATTAGTTTTTAAAATAATTTCAATATTGAGAGGATTTTTATGGTAGATTACAGCAAGATTCCGAGTCTGTTATTATTGATTATTTCGATTCTTATATGTCTGTTCAGCGGAGTAATAGGTAATTTGTACAGCAAAAAATACATATCGAATAATCAAGAAAGACTTTTTTATTGTATTGTTACGCAATCGGTTACGGTAGTATCCCTAATAGTTCTGTCTGGCTTTTCATTCAAGTGTTCTTTGTATACGTTTGTTATGGCAATATTGTTCGGCTTTCTGATTACGCTACAATCGGTTATGTCTTTGAATGCGTTGGCTATCGGACTGTGGTCATATACAGCTGTATTAGGCTCCTTTTCCACTGTTATTACTGCGTTTTCGGGTTATTTGTTTTGGAACGAGAAATTACCACCTGTTAAAATTTTCGGAGTTATTTTAATGACTGTCTGTGTTATTTTGTCAGTTTCAAAAGAGAAGGAAACAAAAAAGACTTCATTAAAATGGTTGCTATATGTATTGATGTCTTCAATCAGTAATGCATGCATAGGGCTCTTGCAGAAAACCCACCAAAAATCCGAATACAAAGGCGAACTGTCACAGTTTTTAATAGTCGCTTTTATTGTTGCAACTATTTTTTCCGTAATATCGTTCTTTTCCGCAGGTATAGTATGCAAAAAGTCAAACGATACTGAAAAAACGATAAAAAAAGGTATTTTGAGGCCTATTCTGATTTGCGGAATGCTGTTGGTGGGAATTTGTGCAGCATTAAATAATGAATTTAATCTTTATTTATCGGGTGTAATGGATAGTGCGGTTTTCTTCCCTATGGTAAACGGCGGCGGTTTGATATTAAGCATTGTGGTATCAGTCATTGCATTTAGGGAAAAACTCTCTGCGAAGCAATGGGGCGGCATCTTCATGGGTGTTGTAGCGGCGTTTTTGCTTTGCAAATAAGAATTGTCGGTTTTAATGGGGTGTTTTAAATGTTTTTAAATGCAGAACTTATTGATGCAGTGTCTTTCGGGAAAACCAAAATGAGCATAAACGAGTTTGGATATTCGTTTTCGAGATTTACAGATGAACAAAAAGCAATATGGAAGTTAGGAAACCGTTATTTTACAGAACCGTTTTACGACGGATACTTTTATGGAAACTGTAATTCCGATGCAAATATTAAAATTGATTTTTATACGAATTCCACCTATGTTAATATCGAAATTTCCAAGATAGAGGGAACAAACGGCTCCACGCTTTTGGATATGGAGGTGTTTGTAGACGGCAAAAAGGTACTGAATATCAATGAGTGCGGAAAGTACGGCATAACACTCGGCAAAAAAAGCCGTGTTCAGTTATTTTTCCCTTATGCCGCACATTATTTCGTTAAAAACATTGAGGTAGAGGATGGTGCATTGATTGAGCCGCCAAAGCATAAGCTCAAATGGCTTGCCCACGGTGATTCAATTACCCATGGCAGTGGCGCTTCCATGCCTTCGTTAAGTTATATATCTCGCATAGCAAGAAAAGCTGACGTCGAGGTGATAAACCAGGGAAACGCCGGTTATATTGTTGACGAGAATATAGTGACAAAAATAAATGGTTTTAACCCGGATATAGTAACTTCCGCTTATGGTACCAATGATGTTGGTCGCAAAACCATAGAAGAATACCGAAAGGATTTATACGATTATTGCTGTAAGTTGAAAGCGATATTTTCAATGAGTAAGATTTATGTGCTTTCTCCTGTATGGTCGGCGCCGTTATATGAGGACGAACGTTATATGCATAAAACGCCCGATGTATACAGAATATTTGACGAAATGAATCGAATAGATGACATTACGGTTATTAACGGTCTCAGACTGATTCCCAATAATAGAAAGTATTTTATGGCAGACGGTACTCATCCTTTGGATAGCGGACATTCTTACTATGCAACAAGATTAGGAAAAATACTATTTCCCGATTTGGTTTAACGGAAAGTTTAATTCAATAGATCGGCAAAACATGATAGGGAGAAAAACTTATGGCTGAAAAAATTATTTATATGATAGGAAATGCGCATCTTGACCCCGTATGGTTGTGGAGATGGCAGGAGGGCAGTGCAGAGGCCAAAGCTACTGTTCAATCTGCGTTGGACAGAATACGCGAAAATGATGATTTTATTTTTGTGTGTTCTTCGGCATCTGTATATGAGTGGATAGAGGATTTTGCTCCCGAAATGTTTAAAGAAATAAAAGTAAGGGTAAAAGAGGGGAAATTTGTTATTGTCGGCGGTTGGTATGTACAACCTGACTGTAACCTGCCAAGTGGTGAAGGCTTTGTAAGGCAGGGACTTTACTCACAGAGATATTTTATGGAAAAATTCGGCGTTACTGCCAAAATCGGATATAATGTAGATTCGTTTGGTCATAACGCAATGCTTCCGCAAATTCTAAAAAAAAGCGGTTTGGAAGCGTATGTTTTTCAACGGCCGGGAATAACTGAAAAAGATTTAGAATCAAATCTTTTTCTTTGGAAATCAGCAGACGGATCTACTATTCCGGCATATCGAATAACTGAACCTTACTGTTACAATATGAATACTTTTGAGGAATTTAAAGAACGCTTGGAACAGGTGGTCGGCGAGTGTGACAAAAATAATAATGAGGCACTTTTCTTTTACGGTGTCGGCAATCATGGTGGAGGACCTACAAAGCGCAATATAGAGGTAATACACGAATATCAAAAATCGGAAAACAAATATAAATTACAGTTCGGAAATATAAAAGATTTCTTTGATAATGTCAACCAAGAAAGCCTACCTGTTTTGAAAGATGAATTGCAACATCATGCAAGCGGCTGCTATGCTGCTGTTTCGCAGATAAAAAATGCTACCAGACGAGCAGAAAATGAATTGATTGCAAGCGAGGTTTATTCTGTAATGGGTGTAAAGCTCGCAGATAGAAAATACCCGTTTGATTCATTTGAACGTGCTTGGAAGGATATCTGTTTTACGCATTTTCATGATGTAATAAGCGGCACATCTATTTCTTCCGCTTATGAGGATTTCAAACAGTTTACAGGTGAGGCTTTAATGATAGCTTCCCGTGAGCAGAACAGCGCTTTGCAAACAATCAGCTGGAAGATTGATACGTCGGACAGTGAAAAAGGAATCCCTGTAATATTTTTTAATCCATTTTCGTGGGATTATGAAGGCTTTTTGCAAATAAACAGGCATACGCCGTATGTGACTGATGAGTGTGGTCGGCAGGTACAAACTCAAATTGTATTTTCGGAAGCGTATAACACTAAGGGTCGCGGAGATACAGTGCTTAAAGTAAAAATACCTGCTATGGGTTATGCAACTTATTACTTTCCTCAAAGCGGAGCATTTGCTTATTTTGAGGCCGACAGAACTTATCAGGATAAAGTTTCAAATGAGAATCCGGCACTCGCAGTTACGGATAATGTTTTGGAAAACGAACATTTAAGAGTTGTTTTTGATATGCAAAGGGGCACTGTTGTTTCCTTGTATGATAAGGATAACGATTGTGAGCTTTTGTCAAACGAAGCTGCAGTACCTATAGTCATTGATGAATATGACCACGATACATGGAGTCATGCCAAGAATAAGTTTGATATGGTTATTGGGCGATTCGGCGATGCTAAATTAAGAGTTAAAAACAAGGGTGCGATTTTTGTGTCCATTGAGGTTGAAAGCTACTATAATAACTCTGTTTTAATTCAGGAATTTTCGTTATATGAGGGCGAAAAAATGCTTAGGGTAAAAGCTTCAGTCGATTGGCACGAAAAGCATAAAATGCTCAAACTAAGTTATCCTATCTCGGTGACGAATCCAAAAGCGGTTTTTGAGATACCTTTCGGAATGATAGAGCGCGAGTGTAACGGTATGGAAGAATCGGGACATAGTTGGATAGCAATTAAGGGAAATGAAAGAACGGTTGCCATACTCAATAATAATAAATACAGCTCTTCGTTTGACGGAAATATAATGAATTTAACTGTGTTAAGAAGTCCTATTTTTGCCGATCACGGAGTTACGCCGCGTGTAAGAGAAAGTAGGTATACAGACCAAGGAATTCAGCATTTTCAATATTCCGTGATGCCGGTTGAGGGAGAATGGAATACAGTTATTCGTGTCGCACGTGAATTGAACGAAACACCGATAAATATAGTAGAAAACAATCACAAAGGTTGTTTGCCAACAAATTATTGCGGAATAAAATGTAATTGCAATAATATTGTAGTTTCTGCTTTAAAAAGGTCAGAGGATAATAACGGTTTGATTCTTCGTGCCTACGAAACCGAAGGGAAAAATGTAAAAGCTGTAATTTATGGTGATTTAATAGGAACAACACTTTTAACGGATTTCTCCCCGTATAGTGTAAAAACCTTTTATATTGATGATAGTACAAAGGAATACAGAGAGGTACTTTTAACGGAATTTGATATGTAGTTTTATTGTATATTAAAGTATGCGGTGATTATTAAAAGGTTATGGCTGAAAGGAACGGACGTAAGTATGAACAATAAAAATTATTTGCCATATAATAAGTCGCTTGATGGATTTTGGAAATTATATATCGCAGAAAATAAGGATGTGTCTGACAATCCTTTGCAGTTCAAAACGGGCAAGGAACTTGAAACATCGGGTTACCTGTGTATCGATGGTAAGGTACCGGGAAATTTTGAACTTGATATGCAGCGTGAGGGTTTGCTTGATGATGTTTTTTTTGGCGAAAATCCGCTGAAATTGCAGGAACTTGAGAACAGACACTTGTGGTATGTAAAAAGTTTTGAATATGAGTGTGCCGATACGCAAGATACCTTTTTTCAATTTAAAGGGATAGATACATTTGCGGAAATATATTTAAACGGATCTCTTTTGGCTAAAACCGATAATATGCTTATCCCATATGAGTTTTCGGTTGCAGACTTTCTTGTCAGCGGAGAAAACGAGCTTGTTGTTCATATTATACCGACATCAATAGAATCACGTAAATATCCTATTGGTGCAGGTGCATTCAATCATAATAAGTATAATGCCGAATCTTTAACGGTCAGAAAAGCTCCCCATATGTACGGTTGGGATATTATGGTAAGAGCTTTGTCTGGCGGACTTTGGCGTTCGGTATCAATAATTAAAAAGCCTGCTGAAAGAATAGAGGAATTCTACCTATATCCCTTCATTGTTAACGAACAAGTGGCAATATCTATCGGATATTATCAGGTAAATGTAAAGGGTGATTTTATTCGAGAATATTCATTGAAAGTAAAGGGCGTTTGCGGATCTTCCGTTTTTGAAATAGTAAACGATATGTGGTCAGCTTGCGGAAATTTTGAAATTCATATTCCGAATCCTAAGTTGTGGTGGACAAAAGGACGTGGATTGCCGAACCTTTATGATGTAAGAGTTGAACTTTATCACGGCGAAGAACTGTGTGACTGGCGCGAATTTAAGTTCGGTGTTCGCTCGGTTCAGCTTATCAGAACAAGTGTTATCGATGAAAACAATAAGGGAGATTTCCGCTTCAGAGTTAACGGAGAAGATGTTTTTATGTGTGGCACAAATTGGGTGCCGTTAGATGCTTTCCATTCTCGCGATTTGGAGCGTTTGCCGAAAGCGTTGGAACTTTTAGAGAATATCGGCTGTAATATGGTGCGTTGTTGGGGCGGAAATGTTTACGAAAGTGAAGAGTTTTTTGATTATTGCGATGAGCATGGTATAGCCGTTTGGCAGGATTTTGCAATGGCGTGCGCCGTGTATCCGAGAACAAATGATTTTTTGGAAAGGATGGGCTATGAGGTCGAAACGGTGGTTAAGCAATTACGGCAGCACCCTTCGATTTTTATTTGGTCCGGTGATAACGAGTGTGATGAGTCGGTTACTTGGCGTTCTATTTCTCCCGATCCGAATCACAATATTTTAACACGCAAGCTCATTCCGCAAATAATAAGAAATGTTGATCCTATAAGGTACTTTTTGCCAAGTTCACCATATATTGACGAGATTGCTTTTTCTGACAGAAGTAAACCGTTACCAGAAGCTCATTTGTGGGGACCACGCGATTATTATAAAAACGAATTCTATTCAGAGGCAAAGACAAGATTCGCCTCCGAAACTGGTTATCACGGATGTCCTTCACCTGAATCTATTAAACGGTTTATATCTAAAGATAAGCTTTGGCCTCCGACTAACAATGATGAATGGATAGTACATGCAACCTCAATGGAAAAAACGGAGGGTCCGTACAATTTCAGAATATCGCTTATGGTCTATCAGGTCGCAAGGATTTTTGGCAACGAAATGGATAATCTTAATGATTTTGCGATTGCAAGCCAAATTTCACAAGCCGAAGCATTTAAGTTTTTTATAGAACGTTTTCGCTATGGGAAACCAGAACGCACAGGAATACTTTGGTGGAATTTGCTTGACGGTTGGCCTCAGTTTTCCGATGCGGTGGTAGATTACTATTATAACCGAAAACTTGCTTATTTTGTCATCAAGCGTTCTCAAAATCCGTTGTGTTTAATGTTTAAAGAGCCTGACGTTAATGGGACATTAACATTTTGTGCGGTAAGCGATATGCGCGAGGACAGTGAAATTTCATATACTGTTGAAAATGTTGCAACAAATGAATTGATAATTAGCGGCAAGGCGGAGGTAAAAGCTGATGCCGTTACCGATATCGCACAAATTGATACAAGTAAACAAAAGTTTGCGTTCTACCTTATTAAATGGAAAAACGGTTCTGAAAGCGGAGTTAATCACTACATATTCGGCGAGCCGACTTACGATTATGAAAAAGTGGTTGAATGTTTTAAAAAGTCGGGATTATTAAATATAGAAGGATTTTAAAAGGAGAGAAAAAATATGAATATGAGAATGCCGTTTACGCCTTTGTTTAATATCGATCCCTATTTTTCTGTGTGGTCAATTGATAAGATAAATACTGTTAAGCCGCAGCATTGGACAAATACAAATAACTCTATGCTCGGAATCGTAACTGTAGACGGAGAACCTTTTCGTTTTTTGGGTGTAAGTGAGCACCAGATGATCTTGCAAACCGATATCAGTATAGACGCTCTTTCTACAACGGCAATTTTTAGAAATGAAAAAATAGAACTTACTGCTGTATTCACGTCGCCTGCTATGGCAAACGATCTGTATTACTTATCGCGTCCGGTGGTTTATCTTAAACTTTCTTATAAGAACCTTGACGGAAAGGAACACAAGGTTTGTGCAAAACTTTCCGTAAGTGAGGAATTGGTTCTGCTCGAAGCAGGAAATAGTCGTGCAGTTTCGGAAAAGGTTGAGATTAAAAACGGAAACTGCATGAAAATGGGTAATGGTGTTCAAAATGTACTTTCAAAGAGTGGAGATACCATACACATAGATTGGGGATATTTATACCTTGCCGCTAACAAGTCTTCAATAGTGGGCGAAGAGGTGGTTGACGGTCTTTACGCAATATATGCCGAGACAGAGGTTAACGAAAGCACATTGTTTGTTTTGGGCTATGATGATATAGATAGTCTTATCTATTTTGGAAATCCGGTTAAGGCCTATTGGAAAAAGGACGGAAAAACTATAACCGAGGCTATTGACGAAGCGCTTTACGAATACGACGAGCTTTATGAAAAATGTTGTGGCTTTGCAACTGCCTTAAAGCAAAAGGCAGTTACGTTGGGTGGAGAAAAGTATTCAAACCTGCTCGATCTTGCCTATCGTCAAGTAATAGCTGCACATAAGCTCGCTGTAGATGAAAATGGTGAAAATATATACATTTCCAAGGAATGCTCGTCTAACGGATGTGCCGCCACAGTAGATATAACCTATCCAAGCGCACCAATGTTTTTATATTATAATACTGAACTTTTGAAGGCAATGGTACGCCCTATAATGCGTTATTCGCAAAGCGATGCTTGGAATCTGGATTTTGCACCGCACGATGTAGGACAATATCCTATAGTTAATGGACAATACTATACTGATGGTGCTTGCGGAAGTCAGATGCCGGTTGAAGAATGCGGCAATATGCTTATACTTATGTCTGCTATTTGTAGGGAAGAGGGAAATTGTGAATTTGTCAAGCCGTACTTAAAAGAGCTTGAAATGTGGAATGAATATCTTATAAAATATGGCTTAGATCCTGAAGCACAGTTATGTACGGATGATTTTGCAGGTCACCTTTCCCACAACTGTAATCTTTCAATAAAAGCGATCATGGGTATGGTAGGCTTTTCCGATATTTTAAAGAAACTTGGCAGAAATTCGGAATCCGAAGAGCTACTCAAGAAAGCAAAGGAATATGCTATTTCATTTGAAAAAAGAGCCAAAAATGCCGATGGTAGTTACAGACTTGCTTACGATAAGCCTGACACGTTTAGTCTAAAATACAACGCCGTATGGGATAAGTTATGGAAAACCGATATTTTTTCTAAAGAGTTTTATTTGGGTGAGATGGAACGCTATAAAAAAGAAGCATTGCCCTACGGCATTCCATTAGATAGTCGGGAAAAGTATACGAAATCCGATTGGGAAATGTGGATTGCTTGTATGGGCGATTCCTGTGAGAATTTTGATTTTGTATGCGATCGCTTATGGGATTTTTATAACACAACAAGAGATAGGGTTGCGATGACCGATTGGTATTATGCAGATACCGCCCAATGTCGCGGTTTTAGGCACCGGTCAGTACAAGGAGCATTGTTTATTAAACTATTATTTGATGTCTGATGAATAATCTCGAATCTTTAATAAACACAGTGCTTTATAGGGCTTTTATGATATATCTTTCAGATTTACTGTTTTTTTGGAAGAAATCATCGTGAAATGCAATTGTTAAAAAATCAATTAAGGGGAGCCAAAGGGACGGTTCGAAACCACTGAAAAAGTCAAGCGAAATGTAGAAAATGTGGTATAATAGAAGCATCAAAAGACAAGGTGTGAAAAGGATGCTTTGCGAGAACAAGGAAAGACAAAACAGCTTTCACAGTGTGCTGTATGAAAAGATACCCGAGAGCCATATTCTTAAGCAAATAGATAAAGCGGTAGATTTCAGCTTTATTAACGATTTGCTTGAAAGCAGCTACTGTAAAAATTTCGGCAGACCGGCAAAAGAGCCGGAAATGATGATGAAGCTTCTCTTTTTACAGTACATATACAATCTTTCGGATGTCAAGGTAATAGAAGAAGCAAACTGCAACTTAGCTTTTCTGTGGTTTTTAGGCTTAAACCCCGAGGACAAGCTGCCCGACCCCCAGCTTGCTTGCGAAATTCCGCACACAGCGAATGCAGGATATAACGCTTGACGAGGTTTTGAGTGAGATTGTTCGCCAATGCGTGGAGAACGGAATAATAAAAAGTGACGCTCTGACCGTAGATACAACACATATCGAAGCAAACTGCACCAAAAAGGTTCCCGAACGGATAATGAAACATCTTGCAAAGAGGATTTTCAAAGGTCTTGAGGCGGATA
>OGOX01000226.1_pt1 | contig 46156 bp, 37 predicted proteins | sample 1552761 | NCBI WGS metagenome assembly OGOX01 (sample SAMEA2580212, study PRJEB22360) | human gut metagenome | biome: human gut; feature: human-associated habitat; material: faeces | place: Denmark | collected 2008/2010
GATAAACTCCCGCTCGGTCTGCGCCACATACGAAAGCAGCTGCAAAACGATGTCAGAGATCAGCGTTCCGATCAAATCACGTCCCTTTCTCGTATCCAGAAGCGGCATATCGAGCACCACAATATCCACCTGCTTCTCTTTTGTCAGCAGCCGCCACTGCTCGAGAACTTCATCATAATTGCGTCCCAGCCGGTCGATGCTCTTAATCACGAGAGTGTCGTTCGGCTTTAATTTTCTCAGCAGTCTGCGATATCCCGGCCGCGCGAAATCCTTTCCGGACTGCTTGTCGATGACCAGATTTTTCTCCGCGATGCCGAATTCCCGCATCGCGATCACCTGCCTGTCCTCGTTCTGGTCACGTGAGGACACGCGAATGTAGCCGTAGATTTGATTTTCCATTTGAAATTCCTCCATAAAAAGTTTGAGGCAGTACCGCGCGTGTGCAATGCAGTACTGCCTTTTGTTTTATTGTAGAGAAAATCCCCATTTTCGTCATTATTGACTTTTCAATGAATTCACATCAGCAGCCCGGTCATTTCTATCCCTGCGCACGATCACCTTAGACACCCTGCTTAAAAGGCAGGTGCTCTGCCGCCTGAGCTAGTGGCTCAAAAGCTATAAACTTTTGAGTTGTTTTCACAACGTGATTTATTATAACAAATCCTAACTCCTTTGTCAAGTCTTTTTTTACATTTTATTTCGATATTATGAAATTTTGATTTATAACCGATTATAACCTGTTTAAATCCTCTCTTCAGCCGCAATACTCTTGGATTCTTATTGACAGAGGCGCATCTTTGTGATAAAATGATTTTGGTTAGTCTGGATTAACCAAAATGTATTTGTGTATTAACGGAGATATTATGGAAGACAAAAAAATCAATCCACTGCTTACAGGCTCAGCAGAAACTATGCTACAGAGTTTTTACGCAAGAGCCAAATATTCAAGAAGAAAGAATGCTAAATTTTATGACGCAAAGGCAATAGAGCTTGTCGGAAAAATCGATTATGATTTTTCAAAAGCGGAAAAGGATTCTACGATGAGCAACGGAGTAATCGCACGAACCATCGTATTTGACGAATTGGTCAAAGACTTTATAAACAAAAATCCCGATTGCACAGTTGTAAACATAGCCTGCGGACTTGATACAAGATTTTACCGTATGGATAACGGCAGAATAATATGGTACAATGTCGATCTGCCGGAAACTATAGAGGTTCGTGACGCAATATATCACGAATCAGGCAGGGTGTCTACAATAGGCATTTCCGCAACCGATCCCGCTTGGGCTGACAAGGTAACAAAAAGAGGAAAAATGCTTTTTATAATCGAAGGTCTTTCAATGTATCTTACCTCTGATGAAAACGCTCAGATGCTGTCGATTATCAGAGATAAATTCGATAATGCGACAGTGCTTATGGAGTGCCTTGCTAAAAAGTGGGTAAACAAGGAGCATACCGAAAAATCAATTCAGGACACCGGTGCAAAATTCGTGTTTGGTGCTGATACCTTTGATGATTTAGGTAAAGCGGCAGACGGTTTCAGATGTATAAAAAATGACGATATCATCCGTGGTATGTCAGTTATAATGCCGGTATTGAAGCCGTTCAGAAAGCTACCTTTTTTAAAGAAAATCGCACAGAAGATTCTTATATTTGAAAAAATATGATTTAATATTATCAGCCGACCTTTTCCGGCAGGTCGGCTTTTTCGTACCCAAAACCGAACATCCGCCTGAAAATGTTACTTTTATGACAAATCTGCCCTATCCGGAAGTTTTCTATTGCATTCTGTCGGATTTTGTGATATTATTATCCTAATAAAATATGCCAACAATACGGCAAATAAAAATTTCGCACTGCAAAAGTGCGGTAAGGATGAGAAATATGCCAAAAAGACAGGACATTAACAAAATTATGATAATAGGCTCCGGCCCTATCATCATAGGTCAGGCTTGTGAGTTTGACTATTCAGGCACACAGGCTTGTAAAGCACTCAAGAAGCTCGGTTACGAGATAGTTCTTGTAAACTCAAACCCCGCAACTATTATGACCGACCCGGATGTAGCGGACATCACCTACATTGAACCGCTCAACCTCGACAGACTTACTCAGATTATCGAGCAGGAACGTCCCGATGCGCTTCTGCCCAACCTCGGCGGTCAGTCTGGACTTAATCTCTGCTCTGAGCTTGACAAGGCAGGCGTACTGAAAAAGTTCAACGTACAGGTAATCGGTGTTCAGGTCGACGCTATCGAACGTGGTGAAGACCGTATCGAGTTCAAGAATGCAATGAAGGATCTCGGTATCGGTATGCCGAGAAGTGAAGTTGCTTACACGATTGATGAAGCTGTCAAGATAGCCGAGGAACTCAAGTACCCTGTTGTTCTTCGTCCTGCCTATACAATGGGCGGTGCCGGCGGCGGAATGGTTTATAATGTAGACGAACTTAAGGTCGTATGTGAAAGAGGCTTGCAGGCATCTCTTGTAGGTCAGGTTCTTGTCGAGGAATGTATCTTCGGCTGGGAAGAGCTTGAGCTTGAAGTTGTCCGTGATGCCGACAACAACAAGATTACCGTTTGCTTTATCGAAAACATCGACCCCATCGGCGTGCATACGGGCGACTCGTTCTGTTCCGCTCCTATGCTGACTATTCCCGAAGATGTTCAGAAAGAGCTTCAGGAAATGTCTTACCGCATTATCGAATCCATCGAGGTTATCGGCGGCTGCAACTGTCAGTTTGCCCGTAATCCCGAAACAGGACGTATTGTTGTAATCGAAATAAACCCCAGAACATCACGTTCTTCCGCTCTTGCTTCAAAGGCTACAGGCTTCCCTATCGCCTTCGTTTCCGCCCTCCTTGCCTGCGGTCTGACACTCAAGGATATTCCCTGCGGTAAGTACGGCACACTCGACAAGTATTACCCCGACGGAGATTATATTGTAATCAAGTTCGCACGTTGGGCATTCGAAAAGTTCAAGGGCGCAGAGGATAAACTCGGAACACAGATGAGAGCTGTTGGTGAAGTAATGAGCATCGGCAAGACCTATAAAGAGGCTTTCCAGAAGGCTATACGTTCACTCGAAAAGGACAGATACGGTCTTGGCTTTGCAAAGAACTTCCACGATATGACAAAGGAAGAGCTTTTAGCACAGCTGAGATACCCCACAAGCGAAAGACAGTTTGTTATATATGAAGCGCTTCGCAAGGGCGCTACTATTGAAGAGATTCACGCCCTTACGAAGATAAAAGACTGGTTCTTACAGCAGATGAAGGAGCTTGTTGACGAAGAAGAAGCACTGCTCAAGATCAAGGGTTCTGTTCCCGAAAAGGCTGTACTAAAGCAGGCAAAGCTGGACGGTTTCTCCGACCGTTATTTAAGCTCACTTCTTGAGGTTACAGAGGAAGAGATCAGAAATGCCCGTATCGGCTTCGGCATAAAGGAAGCGTGGGAAGGCGTTCATGTAAGCGGTACGGATAATGCGGCTTACTACTACTCCACCTATCATCTTGACGAGGATAAAAGCCCTGTCAGCGACAAGCCCAAGATAATGATTCTCGGCGGCGGTCCCAACAGAATAGGTCAGGGTATCGAATTCGACTACTGCTGCGTTCATGCGGCGCTTGCACTCAAAAAGCTCGGCTTTGAATCTATCATCGTAAACTGCAACCCCGAAACAGTTTCAACCGACTACGATACATCGGATAAGCTCTACTTTGAGCCGCTCACCCTTGAAGACGTTCTTTCGATTCACGATAAGGAAAAGCCGCTCGGCGTTATCGCTCAGTTCGGCGGTCAGACACCGCTCAACCTTGCAAGCGACCTTAAGAAATACGGCGTAAACATTCTCGGCACAACTCCCGAAACTATCGACCTTGCGGAAGACAGAGATCACTTCCGTGCTATGATGGACAAGCTCGGAATCCCGATGCCCGAATCCGGAATGGCTGTAAACGTTGACGAAGCACTTGAAATCGCTAACCGCATCGGTTATCCCGTAATGGTGCGTCCTTCATACGTTCTCGGCGGCAGAGGTATGGAGATTGTGCACGATGACGAAATGATGAAGGTCTATATGTCTGCGGCAGTAGGCGTTACCCCCGACAGACCTATACTCATCGACCGTTTCCTTCACCATGCAACAGAGTGTGAGGCTGACGCTATCTCGGACGGCAAGAACTGCTTTGTTCCCGCTGTTATGGAGCATATCGAGCTTGCAGGTGTTCACTCCGGTGACTCCGCTTGTATCCTGCCCTCTATGAACCTTACGGAAAAGCAGGTCGCAACAATCAAGGATTACACAAAGAAGATTGCCGTTGAAATGAATGTATGCGGTCTTATGAATATGCAGTACGCTATTGAAGACGATACTGTCTATGTTCTTGAAGCTAACCCCAGAGCGTCCCGTACAGTACCGCTGGTATCAAAGGTTTGCGACATCAACATGGTACAGCTTGCTACACAGATAATCACATCATCGCTGACAGGCAAGCCCTCCCCTGTACCCGAGCTTCACGACAAGGTAATCAACCACTACGGCGTTAAGGAAGCGGTATTCCCCTTCAATATGTTCCAGGAGGTTGACCCCGTTCTCGGTCCCGAAATGCGTTCAACAGGCGAGGTTCTCGGAATCGCTCCCACATTTGGAGAAGCGTACTACAAGGCTCAGGAGGCAACACAGGTAAAGCTACCTCTTGAGGGAACAGTTCTCCTCAGCGTATGTGACAGAGATAAGCCCGAACTGCTTGAAATCGCAAAATCATTCAGCGAGCTTGGTTTCCGTATCCTTGCAACAGGCAAGAGCTATGATATGATAAAGGATGCAGGCATCACCGCTGAACGTATCAACAAAATGTACGAGGGCAGACCCAACATCACCGATGCAATAGCAAACGGCGATATCCAGCTTATCATCAACACACCCGCAGGAAAGACGAGTGCAAACGATGACAGCTACATCCGCAAGTCAGCAATCAGACATAAGGTGCCTTATATCACAACAATGGCGGCCGCTAAGGCAAGCATCGAGGGTATAAAGTCACTTAAAGCAAACAAGCACTTCGGCGTAAAGTCAATTCAGGCACACCACGCAGATATAAAGTAATATACTCAAAAAATACGTTAACCCCGTTGCTATAGCGATATTTACCCTCCTTACCGGACATCCGGTAAGGAGGGTAATTTTGTGAAATACGATTATGCGTACAAAAGAAAAGCTGTTGAAAAATACAGAAAAGGAGAATGGATGAAAACACCGGAAAGAGCAAATGAGACAAATTTCCGCCAGATGATAAGGAAATGGGTTCGGCTCGAATATGCTTGCGGTCCGGAGGTGTTAAAACAAAAAAATAGACACAAAGAATGGAGTGCCGAAGAACTCTACGAATTGGTGGCAAAGGTACTTGCCGGAAAATCAATCAAGTCGGTAGCGTTTTCCGTAGCGATAGATGACGGTATGCTTAGTAGTGTGCTTACAAACACAAAACAAAGAGGTAAGAATCATCCCACGCGTGTGGGGACAAGCCATTTGTTATATCACCGTCATTTCCAACGTAAGGATCATCCCCACGCGTATGGGGACAAGTGATGCAAGCACGGCAAAGCAGATAGACGACTAGGATCATCCCCACGCGTATGGGGACAAGCGGAGGAATTGACGAACAGGGGGCTGAATGATGGGATCATCCCCACGCGTATGGGGACAAGTCAACAGAAGATCCGATACCCCACTTAATAACAGGATCATCCCCACGCGTGTGGGGACAAGATGTCAAGGCTGAAATCGCCACGATAGACGGTGGGATCATCCCCACGCATGTGGGGACAAGAGACGATTCCGCCGACTTTGGTATCTTGACCGCGGATCATCCCCACGCGTGTGGGGACAAGTTTCATCAATTCAAGGCAATCACCATGCCATAAGGATCATCCCCACGCGTGTGGGGACAAGACATGATTTCCGATATGGGGCAGTGGTATGACAGGATCATCCCCACGCGTGTGGGGACAAGTTTCATCGAGGACATCAGAGGACTTCAGAGGCGGGATCATCCCCACGCGTGTGGGGACAAGGTTTTCTGCGTCAAATGCTTTAGGGTCAAGGTGGGATCATCCCCACGCGTGTGGGGACAAGCGTGGGCGCACGGCTTAAAAACCGCCACGGGCAGGATCATCCCCACGCGTGTGGGGACAAGGACTTGCACCGACTGGGAGCTTTTGCAAGAGCAGGATCATCCCCACGCGTGTGGGGACAAGTCCTTAAGTGCAAAGTTGTTGACACCTACAAGAGGATCATCCCCACGCGTGTGGGGACAAGTATGATAGCTGGGATAAGATTTTTACACCTTTTGAATCATCCCCACGCGTGTGGGGACAAGTAATCGAGGATATTTTCATTGACCTTGCGCATGGGATCATCCCCACGCGTATGGGGACAAGGGTATCAGACGATGAGCCATTACACAACGACAGGGATCATCCCCACGCGTATGGGGACAAGTGAAGCAAGTACTTCAAGCGATGTCGATACATAGGATCATCCCCACGCGTATGGGGACAAGGGTCACCGATGTAAGCACGGATTTCTTCCATAAGGATCATCCCCACGCGTATGGGGACAAGATGTTTATCAAAAATATGACGGAAATCAGCCTGGGATCATCCCCACGCGTATGGGGACAAGTTGTACCCTCATCTTTTACTGTGCCTGTCTTTTGGATCATCCCCACGCGTATGGGGACAAGCTTTTTAAAAACCGCAAAGGGGTTTGTGTAATAGGATCATCCCCACGCGTATGGGGACAAGTAATAAACTTGCTTGTAACATGGATAAGCGTTAGGATCATCCCCACGCGTATGGGGACAAGTTGACCGGACATTTCAAGCAACGGATAATCAGAGGATCATCCCCACGCGTAAGGGGACAAGAGTATCTGATTATAATCGGGATTTGCCAATGTAGGATCATCCCCACGCGTATGGGGACAAGGTGTCGGCGGAACATCGGCGGATAAAATGATTGGGATCATCCCCACGCGTATGGGGACAAGTTAAGTGGTAAAATCTTTGTGTGTGCAGGGAAAGGATCATCCCCACGCGTATGGGGACAAGTAACACAGTTACGCAAGCTGTCAATGTTTGCCGGGATCATCCCCACGCGTATGGGGACAAGAAAATGCAAGAAATAATGCCAAAATATAACGAAGGATCATCCCCACGCGTATGGGGACAAGAAAAAGCCCCCCCAGTAGACGAGGGCGACATGAGGATCATCCCCACGCGTATGGGGACAAGCCTACTCGGCTGAGAGGAGTGGGAGAAAGAGAGGGATCATCCCCACGCGTATGGGGACAAGAACTATCGGTGGCACGGCAAGCGGATATTTTAAGGATCATCCCCACGCGTATGGGGACAAGGCAGATACAAGGGCTTAAGCAATTTTTTCTTCAGGATCATCCCCACGCGTATGGGGACAAGCGAGTTTAGCGATTACTACGGCGCTAATCATAAGGATCATCCCCACGCGTATGGGGACAAGTTATTTAACAGTTCCATTTGTTGTGTTAGTTTAGGATCATCCCCACGCGTATGGGGACAAGTGACTTTTGCCGTGCGCATAAACTCGTTGACCAGGATCATCCCCACGCGTATGGGGACAAGTGTTCTGAGAGATTTCTGCCCTCGGTCGTTACAGGATCATCCCCACGCGTATGGGGACAAGAGGAGGAGTTACAATGATTGATAATTTAAGATAGGATCATCCCCACGCGTATGGGGACAAGAGTAGCAAACGCTTTAGAAATACCAGGAAACGAGGATCATCCCCACGCGTATGGGGACAAGGGAAGCATATTTTTGTTGACGGGCTAAAAACTGGGATCATCCCCACGCGTATGGGGACAAGGAAAAAGAGGAAGCCGAGTGCAAATGCGAAGAGGGATCATCCCCACGCGTATGGGGACAAGAAAAAATCACGAAAGGATTAACGAAATGGATAAGGATCATCCCCACGCGTATGGGGACAAGGATTGATTGAAATGCAAAAAAGAGGTTACACAGGGATCATCCCCACGCGTATGGGGACAAGCATGCCGATGGTGACTTATATTATAGAGTAGCAGGATCATCCCCACGCGTATGGGGACAAGATTTGAAGTGCTTCCGACATGACGAGAACGTCAGGATCATCCCCACGCGTATGGGGACAAGTAGATAAAGCCCCGTTCACAAGCGCCGTGAAAAGGATCATCCCCACGCGTATGGGGACAAGGTGGCACGATCACTTGATAACTTTTAGAGATAGGGATCATCCCCACGCGTATGGGGACAAGTAGCTACATATATGGCAGATTTCGAGACGACAGGGATCATCCCCACGCGTATGGGGACAAGTTTAAAAAATCTGATGAACTAAAAAACGGAGAGGGATCATCCCCACGCGTGTGGGGACAAGATGTGTTCGTTGTGTAGATTGTGCATTTACTCAGGATCATCCCCACGCGTGTGGGGACAAGTTCAGATACCCATTGACGGTTATGTAGTCAGCAGGATCATCCCCACGCGTGTGGGGACAAGGTCATCTGCATGATACCGTCTATATCTGCAAGGGGATCATCCCCACGCGTGTGGGGACAAGTGCTCAACGCTATTCGCAACAGCGCATCGCAGAAGGATCATCCCCACGCGTGTGGGGACAAGATATTAAGCCCTTGCGGGCTGGGATGCGGCTGAGGATCATCCCCACGCGTGTGGGGACAAGAAAAAGCCGTTACCAGTGGGTCGCCGTCATCTGGGATCATCCCCACGCGTGTGGGGACAAGAAAGTTGGCTCAGGTGTAACACTGTCACCGATAGGGATCATCCCCACGCGTGTGGGGACAAGAGTTGAGGTGTACGGAAAACTGTTACCAAAGCAGAATCATCCCCACGCGTGTGGGGACAAGGTAACAGATACTGAAAGCACCCGCACTGACAATGGATCATCCCCACGCGTGTGGGGACAAGAAGAAAACATTGGCAGATGATAGCTTGACAGTGGGATCATCCCCACGCGTGTGGGGACAAGTTGACGGCTCTATATATAAAGTAGCTCTTAAAGGGATCATCCCCACGCGTGTGGGGACAAGACTCTGAAGAGCTACCTAATCTGATGATCAAGAGGATCATCCCCACGCGTGTGGGGACAAGATTTTGGAATTGATTTAGAAGTTATCGGAAACAAGATCATCCCCACGCGTGTGGGGACAAGATAGAAGCATACTATGATAACATATCCGCTCCGGGATCATCCCCACGCGTGTGGGGACAAGGAGCGTCCTTTAACATCGCCGTTATTCTTCGCAGGATCATCCCCACGCGTGTGGGGACAAGACTGTAAAAACACGAGTACGCAAGTCAAGCCCGGGATCATCCCCACGCGTGTGGGGACAAGCGACTGCAAAAGCCACACTTGCAACAGGGTATGGGATCATCCCCACGCGTGTGGGGACAAGGACTATAACTCTGCGTTGACGTACCCTGCGACAGGATCATCCCCACGCGTGTGGGGACAAGTAGTTTTGTGAAAGTTGTGTGAAATATTATCTAGGATCATCCCCACGCGTATGGGGACAAGCTTGAGTTTGTTTTTACATCTCGGTAGTCGATAGGATCATCCCCACGCGTATGGGGACAAGAGTGGCATATTAAAGGTGATTGTTTATCTTTAAGGATCATCCCCACGCGTATGGGGACAAGCCGTCTTGCAGGAATAAGAGGTATGATATGAATGGGATCATCCCCACGCGTATGGGGACAAGTATCAAACTGATACCATATATCAAGCCCAAACAGGATCATCCCCACGCGTATGGGGACAAGAGCGCCGTGTTAAGAGTAGACGAGTATACCGTGGGATCATCCCCACGCGTATGGGGACAAGAGGAGGAGTTACAATGATTGATAATTTAAGATAGGATCATCCCCACGCGTATGGGGACAAGAGGAGGAGTTACAATGATTGATAATTTAAGATAGGATCATCCCCACGCGTATGGGGACAAGGCCGTGTAGTCACCAAACGCTTTGTCAATATCAGGATCATCCCCACGCGTATGGGGACAAGATACGTTCACGCTTTGTAGTGTCCGAGTTTGGTGGATCATCCCCACGCGTATGGGGACAAGGATACTTGCGCTCTTTGCGTTAAAAAGCTCCATGGATCATCCCCACGCGTATGGGGACAAGTTTTTCACATAACTTTCACAAAACTATCACCCAGGATCATCCCCACGCGTATGGGGACAAGACACAATAATCCAGTATTTGACAGTCAATCAAAGGATCATCCCCACGCGTATGGGGACAAGAAAACAGTTGTTTCCGCCCTTTCGGGGCTGTAGGGATCATCCCCACGCGTATGGGGACAAGGCTGTAACGCAACTTTACCGCTCAAAGGATAGAGGATCATCCCCACGCGTATGGGGACAAGTTACTATTTAGGCGAGTTACGACACCAAGTGCGGGATCATCCCCACGCGTATGGGGACAAGATTCCCCCGTTCAATATTATACAACACAAAGTAGGATCATCCCCACGCGTATGGGGACAAGTTTTTCACATAACTTTCACAAAACTATCACCCAGGATCATCCCCACGCGTATGGGGACAAGACACAATAATCCAGTATTTGACAGTCAATCAAAGGATCATCCCCACGCGTATGGGGACAAGAAAACAGTTGTTTCCGCCCTTTCGGGGCTGTAGGGATCATCCCCACGCGTATGGGGACAAGGCTGTAACGCAACTTTACCGCTCAAAGGATAGAGGATCATCCCCACGCGTATGGGGACAAGTTACTATTTAGGCGAGTTACGACACCAAGTGCGGGATCATCCCCACGCGTATGGGGACAAGATTCCCCCGTTCAATATTATACAACACAAAGTAGGATCATCCCCACGCGTATGGGGACAAGTCACACGCAAGCTGGCGCATTTTTTCAGGCGAGGGATCATCCCCACGCGTATGGGGACAAGTATACCTAAACAGTGTCTCGACAAAACAAAGTAGGATCATCCCCACGCGTATGGGGACAAGAGAACCGTATACGGAGATAATACCGAACAGCAAGGATCATCCCCACGCGTATGGGGACAAGTTTTGCTTGTCTTTATCTCTTTACTGTACCTATAGGATCATCCCCACGCGTATGGGGACAAGCAATCGCCCTTGTGGAGAACATATCTGATACGAGGATCATCCCCACGCGTATGGGGACAAGTTACGGATAGCGTTTAAAACGTCAACGCTTGAGGGATCATCCCCACGCGTATGGGGACAAGTCAGTGACACCCTGACAGTAACGGGTGCGGCCAGGATCATCCCCACGCGTATGGGGACAAGTTGTTGGGGTTGTGGTAGAGGTTCAAAAGGTAGGGATCATCCCCACGCGTATGGGGACAAGTTCTTCATTCATCTTCCTTTTCCAAAAGGTTAAGGATCATCCCCACGCGTATGGGGACAAGGTTTTGTGAAAGTTGTGTGAAAACTATCTTTTAGGATCATCCCCACGCGTATGGGGACAAGACACTCGGCAAGGCGACTGACACATATCATAAGGGATCATCCCCACGCGTATGGGGACAAGGGATTGACAATTTCATATAACCTTTCTCCTTTGGGATCATCCCCACGCGTATGGGGACAAGTCGGGACGTGGAAGGAGGTGCAAAAATGACATAGGATCATCCCCACGCGTATGGGGACAAGAAAGCACACTTTAACACTTGTAAACGGCAATAAGGATCATCCCCACGCGTATGGGGACAAGACTTGGACAGCAAATACTATATTCGGCATTGTAGGATCATCCCCACGCGTATGGGGACAAGAGTTGTCTTTAGGTATGGAGTATATGGCGATAAGGATCATCCCCACGCGTATGGGGACAAGGCATAGACTTACGATACCTTGAGCAGACGCTTAGGATCATCCCCACGCGTATGGGGACAAGGGGTTTGCGGTCGTTTGCTTTCTGTGTGGTAAAGGATCATCCCCACGCGTATGGGGACAAGCAACGCCGAGAGCGGCGAAATATCTGAGGTGGGGGATCATCCCCACGCGTATGGGGACAAGAAACTGTTTCCCAAATTGGTAAAAAAGGTGTTAGGATCATCCCCACGCGTATGGGGACAAGAAAAAGCGCCGCCAGTAGACGAGGGCGATATGAGGATCATCCCCACGCGTATGGGGACAAGTATGTTAATTTCGGGCAAAGCAAGTCTAACAGAGGATCATCCCCACGCGTATGGGGACAAGTAAGTTAATTTCGGGCAAAGCAAGTCTAACAGAGGATCATCCCCACGCGTATGGGGACAAGTTTTCACCTAATTTTCACAAAACTATCACACAGGGATCATCCCCACGCGTATGGGGACAAGTAGTCGCTATAAGACACAGCCGAGAAAGCACGGGGATCATCCCCACGCGTATGGGGACAAGCTATCTACTGGATAGAAACACGCGTAGACAACGGGATCATCCCCACGCGTATGGGGACAAGGTCTATGATGATAGCTTAAGTTACTATGAGGTAGGATCATCCCCACGCGTATGGGGACAAGTTATATGTTTTAATTTATTGGTATCGTGCATTAGGATCATCCCCACGCGTATGGGGACAAGACTAAAGAAATCAAGGAAAATAGCGGTTTTGCAAAATCAACCGCTTAGATTTCCTTTAACTTTTCATAGATCCTTTGTGTAAGCAGACAATCATCAAGCGCCCTATGAATCCTATCTTTATTATAATGCAAATCGAAATAATCCGCAATAGCTGCTAACGAATATGAATTAATATCAAGTAGTTTTCTTGATATTTTAACTGTATCAATAATTTTTGACGGAACAAAATCAATTTTGTTTTCAGCACACGCAGATTTAATAAAATTCAAGTCAAAACCGATATTATGCCCGACCAGAGGTTTTCCGCTACATCGCATTGCAAACTCACCAAGCGCTTTACTTTTTTCTGCTCCCTCATTTGCCAGTAATTCCTCCGTTATACCTGTAAGCCCGATAATTGCCTTCGGTATTTTTTTATCTGTTTTGACTAGCACAGAATATGTTTCTGCTATTGATCCGTTTTCAACCGTTACTGCACCGAGTTCTATTATTTCATCATCAGGATTAAGTCCCGTTGTTTCAATATCGATTACCGTATATGTATCCGATACACCGGATGATTTCTGTTTTTTCTCCGATAAACGATTTATGTGATTTGTCATAGCCTTCGGACGAATAACGTTTTCATCGTCACTTTTTGTCACACGTCTTTTTATAAGCTTTATGCCATCATAATCTACCGGTTCCCATTGTGTATTGTGAATACGGAATTCCAGTTTCTGCTCGTTATTTGAGTTGTATGACATTGAGGCGTGACCGTTTCCGATATTTGAGCACACTCTGTCCCATACGTTATCACGAACTCTTGCGTTCAGATTTCCGACATACACGCCTGTATCTATTTCCTGCATCCACCTGGAAAGATCTCCGCATAGTTTAGGCGGACAACAACTCAGTGTAATTACTACCATCATATCGTCACCTGTATTGTTTACCGTAATCGAGAGGTTCGTTTTTATCATTCCACAGATACATGACTTTTTCGTCATCCGGATTTACTTCAGGCATCAGCAGATATTTTATATCGTGTACCATTCGTTCAAGTATATGAGCTTTCACCATTTCGTCACGGACCCTATGCCGTACAAATCTTGATATATCATCATTTACCGATGCAGCCGCTTCAAAAGATATTGGTATCGTGACTTCAGCTTTATAAAGATCGGCTATATCGTATACGAACGAACATTCGTGACCAATATGTACAAACCCCAGTGCAGGCGAACACCCCATAGAACATATAACAGCGTGAGCAAGCCCGTAAAGGCAGGCATGTGCCGCCGACAGAGCCTGATTGACCGGATCGGACGACTGGAAATCTTCGTGATTGTATACGCGACCGTTCCATTCGACATTCCATTTTTCAGACTGCTGTCTGTACACTTTTCTTATACGACTGCCCTCACGGCCTCTCAGCTGTTGCAGAGTAAGCCCCGAAACATCCTCATCAGGAAAACGCATCATATACATCTTTCTGACAACATCAAGATGCTTGCGCTGGTTTGTGACCATTTCCGCTTGTTTTACAATAAGCCTCGAACTGTGCGTCAGCGGTCTGCCTCCGGCATAATATCTGACACCCTGCTCACCAACCCAGCATATGCTTATTCCGCTGTCGCCGATAAGTTCCATAGCCCTGTGTGAAACATCAGTTCCGGGACCTAACATAAGTACAGAGATTGTACCCGATGGTATATGCGTAACGCCGTTCTCGTCAATAACGGTGATTGCACTGTCTTTTCTGTTTATTTTACAATGTTCCAGATACAGAAATGTAATTCTGTCGGCAATCTGCGGCAGTTCTACGATATCGGGTTTTATCATTCCGGGTATTTCAGCCATTTGTATTATTTCCCGGACGCATTACGGTCATAAGTCCCATACCGTACGCTTTTCCTCTGCCTAATCCGTTTACGAGCATATTTCTGAACAGTTCTTCATCCGTCACTTCAAGCAGTCCTTCAAACGTCACCGACAGAAGAGTTACTACTCTGTTGTCCTTTTTGAAAAATCTGCACCACTTGTTCTGAACCACATCAAATGAATCTTCGCTAAGGCAGAACCCGTTCTTCTCTGCTCTGTCCATCAGCCACTGCTTTTGAAAGTCAACAATAGTGACTGCCCTTTTCTTACCCTGTCCCTGTTTTACATTATCCGTTTTCACCGGATTTGCGGTAAGGCGGAACTGCCATATATCACCCTTTTTTATTCTGCCAAGCAGACCGTCATATTCTCTTGTTTCTCCTGCTCTGCCGGTATCACCGAACTGCGATGCTATAACAGATAAGTCGGGCTTCTGATTGCTGAGAATCATCAGATAAAGCTCTCCTCCAAGACTGTCGATGCGCCAGAGCTTTCTTGAACGATCATCCGTAAGCGCCGCTTCTACAGCTCCGTGCAGAACACTGCGTGAATTGACCGCCTTCAATGTATTGCGGTTTGACAGATCCAGATAAACTCTTGATAAGTACATTGTTTCACCTCAATTCAGTCATAGGGTCGTGCTCTGCAGAAACCATATCCTCTGCGCTGTCCGACTTATTGATCACCACATAGCAGTCCTTTATTTTCCGCAGTCCGAAACGTCTGAATGTCGGATCAAATGAAACAGGAACATCCTTGATTATTGCAGGACCGTCTTCGCTTTCTGTAATAATTCTGAGCCTTGTGTCGGCATTTTTTCTCTGCTGTTTGTCAAGCAACGGACTTTCTGATTTAAGCACATCAAGAAGATTTCCGTCACGCAATCCCCATACAAGCGGAGGTGTAGGCGGGCATGAGCGCCTGCCTAAAAATAGCGGAAACGCAGGATGTTTCAGAGCGTCTTCGATTTTTTCTATAAACCCTGCATCTTTATGTTCGAGCCCAACAAGGAAAGTCGCATCGGAAAGGTAAAAGCGGTGCGTGATATATTTCTTTGTTTTTTCACCGTTGGCAGTATGGTAATCCCTTATCTGCCGACCCTCGTTCTCTACTCTGATACCGATTTTAAGCTCATTAAGGTCGTCAAGAGGTTCTGTCCTCTCTCTTCCCATAGCCGATGCCACAAGTCCGATTACGCCGCTCTTGGTCGGATATCCGAGCGTGCGGCGCGTATCAAATTTCGACTCAACGCCCCATGACTGCAACGGAGCGGCAAGTCTGAGCAGCAGTACAGGCATTATACCACCTCATCTTTTATGTAGCTATACAGCTTTTCGAGCAGTTCGTCAAGATTTACCCTTTCGGCATCGGATATAGCGTCCGCACCTATCATAAAGCTCTTTACAGGCTTTCCGCTGAAGTTGTTGTATACCTTGCCTGCATACTCCTGTAATTTCTTCACAGACTCTTCAACATAGCCGTTATTGCTGATAACCGGCTTTTCAAATGCACCGACAAGGTTTACAGGCTGATCTTTTCTGATCGTCACATAAACCATATCGGGATATGTTCTGTTTGCGTATGAGTTCTGCTTACCGGTAGGCATAGAGCAGATAAATGCTTCGGCAAATCCCTTTATGACTTCTGCTACAGAAACACCTATTGATTTCTTAAGCTGTGCGACATTCACGGTCGCATATCTGTAAAGCGTTGAAGAATTAAATTCTGTTGTTCCGAGATGTCCCGCACCCGCACTGTCCTCAGGCGAGCAATCGTCTACTGCCGTAAAGTAATCATACTCATTCTGAACAGCATGAGTTGAAATACTGTGAGCAACCTGCGATGCCGCGTCAACATTCAGGTCAGCATCGTCCGCTACCATTCTTCCGAATAAAGCGATATCAACAGAAGGCGTTTCTTTAAGTGCCTGCTTATAGAGCTTGGCGTCTTTTTCACCGCTTATAACAAGTTGTGCAAGATTATTAGCCTGCACAGCACTTATAAAGAACAGCGCTCCTGTTTTATTATCCTTCTTTTCGTTTATTTTCACACCTGCCGAGTTCATTGCCTTTATAGCTTCCTTAACGGCTGTTTCATCGTCAAAACTGCTGTCAAGCTTTTTGATTTCATTTGCAATAAGATCAACAGCGTGCATTGTTCTGTAGCCGAGTTCTTCACTTGTAAAAAGTTCATTGAACATAAGGCGCATTGCATGCTTCCACGACTGGCTTGACACTCTCGCTCTGTTTGCACCGCCGTAAAAAGCAGTTTTTGGTCTGCCGGTATCATCACGGTTTACGCATGAAGGCGGAACTGTCTGTACTACATGGAAATCAACATATAATCTTTCGTTACTCATTTTCTTTACTCTCCTTTTGAATTATCTTTTTCGGTCTTATACTTTTCGGAATAGAAATCTCTTCCCCACGACAGTTTTATATCTGCCGCCTGCTCAGGATAATTGAACCTGTAGAGTTCTTCGGCAAGCTTCGCATAATCAAGCGGTATACTCTTGCCTTTGAGCAGTTGAACTATGCTTTTGAGTTGGTAAGCAAGCTCTTCCTTTGTCGTTGATGTTACAACAAGGTTAAGTCTGTTTACAACACGTTCTTCATCATCACTGCTGTTTGCAATGTGATAAGCCGCTCTTCCTAGAGTATAGCCCTTTTCATACATAAATCTGTCGTTACCCTGCTGATGCAAAGAGTACAACGTCAGAGCCGTATAAACTGCCCATTCTGCATTTGACGCACACTTTGAACCTTTAAGTTCTTCATCAATCCTGTCGAATATCAACCACCAAAGCGACGGGAGTTCTCCCGGCTTTTTACCGATACCGTGTCGAAGTTCAGCAAGATAGCCTTTGCCTCTTCCTGTGTCTGCAATGCTGTGCAGATACTCGATTTTTGATGCGGTATAACGATAAACCATATCACTCTTACTCATTTGTTATCACCTTCTTTTCTGAAAATTTTATTTATTGTAGCATTAAAAATGTTAAGAGCCTCTACCGTAGTCACAAGGTTTTTATCCTTGCCGTCCTTCTCATATCTACCGAAAATCGTATTTGCGCTCATCTGATGAACACAGTCGTTTCCGAATACGATTGCGATTTTCCTTACAGTATCTTCAATTTCACCTGTGTATTCATCAATATCATATCCGGTATCAAGCTGTGACAGCCAATCTCTGAAAGGCTTATCTATCATACTGTAGAACTGCGTCTTTGCGTCTTCTCCGGATAGCTTGTCACCGCTTGCTCCTGCGGATTTCTGCAAATTGATACTGAGTTTATTTACCGCTTTAGCCGCACTTTCACATTTGCCTATCTCGTTTCCTATACGATAGCGCCACGCTTCTCCGACTTTCATCAGCAGATCTGAATGGAACGACAGTTCATCACTGATAGAATCAACAATCTTAAAACACATACTATCGTTGAAATCATGAATTACAGACGCCGTTGTTACATTAAGTAAAAAGCAATTATCCAGATAGCTCCTGTCTATGTACGATTCAATATGAGCTATAACGCCCGGTTTTCTTGCAGTGCTTGAATTTTCATCACCTTCAAGCGCTGCGATACTTCCGAATTCCTGCCAAGCCTTTGTTGAAGGCTTGTGAAGCAGAGGTTTATATTTTATGCTGTCGGTTCCTTTTTCTTTATATGACCTCCAGAGCGTCATCTGCTCACCGAAAACTTCAACTTCTTCAAAATAATCTCCGCCTGAAATATAATAACCGTTCACCTTTCCATTTTTCTTGCAAAGATATACACGTCTTGACATCAACGAAAGCAATGCCGCCTGATTATCGGGAACAGGTATCAGAGTATTGAACTCAGCTTTGTTGTTATCCTTTTCCCACGACGGAGTGCTTACATACACGTCATATTCAGAATCGCTTTCTGCGTTGTAATTCAGCATAAGCGTTTCAAACAGGTTGTTTCCTCTGACCGCTATCAGCCCCAATATACTAACCCATGATTTCTTAGGTACTGGTTGTTTTGCCGCTGTATCGTCAAAACAGATTATATGTAACAACCAACGAACCGCTTCCGAATATGAAAGCAGTCTTCCGTCATTGTTCCTGTCAGAGAAAAGTCTGGGCTTATTGGCACTTTCAAAAAGCGATCCGATCATTTTTGCTATACTTGTAGCTTTGCCTTTACCGTTTACCTTGTTAGACTGATAAAACGGATACTCCTCATCAAACAGCCAGAAACGGTCATACCATTTTTCAAAATACTTCTCAAACGGCTTCATCGGAAATTTGCCGCTCCGAAATACCTCAATCCAGTTATCCGTAAGATAATTAATATCATCCTCAGGATCAACCTCATCACCGTTTTTGTCATACCTCGAGAATACTGTGTAAATCATCGCAAGCAGAAATCTCAGCACAGCCATATCCTGCGTTTTTGTTTCTCCTGCAAGCTCCGTGTAATCCTGTGCGTGTTCAAAGACCTGCCTTATGCTTATCTCTTTCACCTCGCACCCGTTGTCACGGACACATATCCACGGTTCGTCGATCAGATTGAACTCTCTGTCCATATCAGCTTTCTTCCTCCTTTATTTCTTCAAAACCTCTTTCGGTGCTGTATTTATACGTTCTGCCGAGCAGATTTATCTTGTTATTTCCGTCAAGCAAAAGTAATATCTCACCTTTGAGCCATTTTGCATTTCTCCACGCCTGAGGCATTGCGTTTGCCAGTATCTCAATCGTTTTACCAAAATTATAAGACTTACTGAAAAATGCCGGCAATCTCAGTCTTTGCTTTGCTATCAGCTTTGCCTGTACATTATCGGGTACAGAAGTAATATCAAACACCGCGTCCCGTGAAAACAGCGAATACTCCGTATCGGATGTTTTCACAAGCACAAGCGCTTCTATGGTTTCCTGTCCGTCACGCACCGCCGCCTCCCCGTCTGAATCGTTGTTCAGCTCACGCCTGTTGATCATATCGCTAAGCGTTGAATCACTGCGATTAATTTTTTGCGACGGTATGCAATATTTCTTGGCTCTTTGCTTTTTCTCTTTTTGTTCATCACTATATTCTCTATACTCTGTGGTCTGTTGTTCATCATTGTCGGGTTCGGAATAAACAGCGCCGACAAGCTCAGGAATACATCCCGGTATAACAAGTTTATCCGGCAGATATTTTTTAGTTTGCTTCAGTATCCAACCGGAGTAAACACTCTTGCTGAAATCTTCCGGGATCAACACACACAGCTCCGGTTCAGATAATTTATCCGGACGTGTGCGGTTATGTCTGTGCAGTCTGCCCGAACGTTGTAACAACAGATCCATAGGGCAAAGTTCGGTTATCATATAGTCAAAGTCTATATCAAGCGACTGTTCAAGCACCTGTGTACCGACTACTATCAGCTTGTCCCTCTTCTCACAGGTCGACTTCTTACCGACAAGCTCTGTTAGCTCACGCTCAATTACCGCTCTGTCAGTCGATATAAGTCTGCTATGGAAACATATAACACGATAATCAGGCATATTCGCCGCTATTGTGTCGGCAAGTTCCTGAGAATAAGCAACACTATTCACAATAACAGCCGCACAACCGCCGCCAGACAGTTTATCTTCAAGCAGGTTTACAATATCGTTACTGTCATTTTCTTCTCTTCTGATTACTGTGATAGACTTATCGGGGATATCAACAGGTATAGCCTTCTGCTTTACCTCCGCACCGTCGCTCCACGTCAGTATAGGATATGCCGTACTGCTGTTGTCAAAGCTGTTCTTACTGCCGGTATACCATCTTATCAGTTCTGCTCTTTTATCCGGCGGCAATGTCGCAGAAAGAATTATTACAGGTACGTTATACGCCGCCATCCAGCACAGGGAGTTTTCCAGATAAACGTACATATATCGGTCATATGCGTGACATTCATCTATGATTACAGCCTTACCCGCAAGTCCCAGGTGTCTTAGCATAACATGTTTCTGCTTTAAAGATGCCATAAGGAACTGGTCAACTGTAGCAACAACAAATTCGGACAACAGCGCCTGTTTTCTTCCTTCAAACCAGGTATGAACCATTATATTGTCATTATCGTCATCGGAAATGTCGGATGCTCTTCCGTGGAACATCTCACAGTATTCGTCATTCATATCCGTCATACCATGTGCAAGTCTGAGCGAGTGTATATCATCAGTGCCGCTCGCCCAGGAATGAATACGGTCAAATATTCCGTTAGCTGTCGCCTGCGTCGGCAGTCCGAAAAACATTCCGCCGTAGCCAAAACGTGATGCAAGTATCTCCGTTGCCGCAAGTGCCGCCTCGGTTTTGCCTATTCCCATAGGTGCCTCAAGTATGTATATACCGGGTTTATTGCAAAGGCTCACTACATTCATAAATTCACGCTGTACAGAATTCGGTTTGAAACCGAAACGTTCTTCAAAAAAGCTGTCACTATCAGAGATAAAATCGGCATACCAGCTGTCCGTAAGCGAAAGCTTGTTCCACGCTCTTCTGACACGCTCCTCGCATTGCTCATCGTTGAGCCTTTCTTCGATGTCTATGTAAGGAAAATAATCGGTGTTGCTCGCTATCCAGTCGCTCATTACGAGCAGTCCGGTAATCAACATCTGCGCCGCAACATCAGGATTCGGCAGATTTTTGACATCTACAAATCCGGTTACGCTGAGAGCGTATTCCATCCATTCCGCTCTTATCCGTGTCCATTCGTTTACGTTAACATTGCCGTGTCCGTAATAGTTAGCCTCATATGAACATTGCCCTCTATCCGCCGAGCAATCGCCGTGATGCGCACCAACAATGACTGCGGTTGACGGTGCAACCTCAAATTCTTTTTTCAGGATATACTGTCCCGCTATGTTATGCGGTGACTCTGATATCTGTGTCAGACCTGAAAGGTCGATACCGGCGTCAAGCAGTCTGTCAGCAAGGCCCTGAATATTATCTTTCAGCTTTCGTTGAAACGCCGGAGTTAATTTTCCTATGTCATGCACCAGTGCAATAAACTTACAATAGTTACACACAATTTCTTCTGCATTCTCCGAACTTTCGATGCCAATTGCAGCACACAAGCGCCTTCTGACGTTCTGGGCGATCCATTTATTGAAAAGGCGCTTTATTATCCCGGCTGTATCATTTTCGTGAACATTGAAAGGCAACCATTTTGTATTGTCTTCAAAGCTGCTTTTTGCAGCTAACAGTTCTGATGTTTTCATTTCATATTCTCCAAATATGTTGTATTAATTGACATTATACTACTATTTTTATGCAAAGTCAATATAATTAATTGCTTTTTAAATATTTAGTTTGTCTAATTGTGTCGAATTAATTGAATGCATGATATATAGCATTAAATATTAAAAAATGAACCCCCGTAACAAGACGGGGGTTCTGATTTTTACTTATCTATATCCTTTACACGCTTAAATGCGTACCACTGAATCCTCAGGTGAATTTTTCATTCTTTTAGAGCCGTAGATTGCCGTGCATCTGTACTTCAGCCTCAACTTATCGGCAATAAGAGCAACAAATTCAGAGTTTGTCGGCTTTCCTCTCGATGTATGAATAGTGTATCCGAAATAGCTGTTGAGCGTGTCTACATCTCCCCTGTCCCACGCAATTTCTATTGCGTGACGTATTGCACGCTCAACTCTTGACGGCGTTGTTTCATACATACGGGCAACGGTCGGATAGAGCAGCTTTGTGATACAGTTTATCATGTCGGGATCCTCAACCGAAAGCATGATTGCGGTTCTGAGATAATGATACCCTTTGATATGAGCAGGTATGCCGATCTGATGTATTATCTCCGTCACTACGCACTCCATATCGGATTCGTCCGATGCGGTATTGCGTCTGCCGTTTATCTTGTCGTTATATACCGACAAAACCTTTGATACAAGCGTTTCCGGATCAAACGGACGTATCATATAATAGTCCGCTCCTGCGTCCATCACCTCAAACTCGACCTTTGCAGAATCATAGTTCGCCGTTACGAATATAACAGGAGCATATTCTCCACTTCCTTTAAGTGTCCTGATTATATCGCAGACATCAAGACCGGGTGTTTTTGCGTCAAGGATAACCACAGCAGGACGCTCCGTAAGCACATAGTCAACAAGAACCTTTCCCATCTTCGGTCTGGTTATTGCATACAGCCCTGCCTCTTTGAAAGCGGTGGCCCATGATATTCCAAGCTCTAACGAATCATCCCCTATAAGTACTCTGATAGATTGTGACATTTTCTTACCTCCATAGTTTTATTGCTTCTATAATATAACACAAACTGGAAAATAATTCAAGATGATTTTACCAAATTTTTTCAGTTTTTTTGAATCGAAGTCCGAATTGATAATATAAAAACGAATTATCGGATTACCTAACCCAATATGTAGAAATTTGCTTCTTCTTATTTATTATATATCCGTGAAATGACCGTTTTCAACATTTTTCGACAAATTTCTGCAATAAAAAACCGTTTTCGTGATTTTGCACAATATGTATGTCGATTTATAGCTTTTTTATGTGAATAAAAGCAGGTCTGTAACTATCACGTTTCTTCGGATAAACGATTTTTGCTGTGATAACGGCGAAACGCTTTCGCATAGCCTCATAAAGACTTTGCGAAAGCGTTATTCGTTTACAAATTTACGCCGCCTGTTCTTCGGTTTCACTGAGTGACAGCAAATGCTCGTACATACTCTGTGCAAATATCCCGTATCCGTGAGCAGGGTCGCTAATAAAAACGTGCGTTACCGCTCCGACAAGCCGCCCGTTCTGCACTATCGGGCTTCCGCTCATTCCCTGCACTATTCCGCCCGTCAGCTCTGTCAGCCGTTCATCTGTTACTTTTATTACCATATTCTTGTTGTCCGCAGAATTTCTGTCAACGCTTTCTATTTCAACGCTGTACATTTCGGGCTTGCCGCTGTCAACGGTCGATAATATATATGCCTGTCCGCACTGTACCTCACTTGCAAATGCAAGCGGCATCAACTGCCCCTGCATATCTGCTTCTTCAAGCATGGCATAAAGCCCGCATCCGCAGTTATCGGTTATTCTGCCCTTTACGTACGACGGTTTCAGCGTACCGCAAAGCTCACCCGGACAGTCACGCTCCCCTCTTTTTACGCCGGTTATCACCGCAGGTACTATCTGACCTGTTCCGAGCGGAAGGATTTCCCCCGTGTCGACATCGCACACAGCGTGTCCAAGTCCCGCACCCGCAAGTGTATTCGGCTGATAAAACGTCATAGTGCCGATTCCTGCCGTGCTGTCACGCACCCACACTCCTATTCTCTTTTCACCGTCGCTGTCGCACTTTATTTCAACATCGGCTGTATATTCACAGCCATCTCTTATATAAGTCAGCGTTGCATATTCTCCGCACCCGGATATAAGATCGCTCATATTTGCTGAGGACGTAATTTTCTCCCCGTTTATTTTTGTTATAACATCTCCCTTTTCTATTCCTGCTTTGCCGGCGGGAGATAATTCAAAAGCATCTGTGCTGTCGCCTACTTTGGCAAATCCGGTTACTATAACACCGTCTGTCAGCAGCTTGATACCAAACGGCGTTCCGCAGACATAAAGCTCAGGTCTTTCGTATTCTGCACTGCATTTCATCGGGTAACACGGCGAATTTACGGATATATATTTCTCTGCACACGCACCGCCGTACATTATATTTGAAAAAAGCGTAACCGCAGTAAAAATACCGCTGATAAGTTTTATCTTTTGTGGCATCGGATAATCTTTTCCTTTCGTTTTTCTCACAGAATTATTATCTGCGTGTGCAATTTTTATATAAGAGGTATTTTTTAATTTTATAAATTGTACGGGTTGGAAAAAACAAAACCGAATGCAATTTTCTTCACAGGATGCTCACAATAAATATGTTGATTTTTCCGGTTTCTTGTGTTATCATTAAATTATAGAAATTTAAAAAATTAATTGAAACGGAAAAGGATAAAATGAAGATTTTTGTAATCGTATTAAAGGTACTTATGATGATAGCAACGGGAGTAATAGCGGTAGTGCTGAATATTCTCGGACTTATTTCGCTGATAACTACCGAAACTACCGACGTAAGCTCGATAATGGGCATATTGATATTCTGGATGTCATTTACCGTTATATGCTATATAGTGCCTGTATTCTTTGCTATGCTGAAAAAATATTTTATCTGCGGCGCTCTTACCTTCGTCGGATTGATATGCGTACTCATCCTGCACGAAATGCTACCGGGCGACCCCGGATACCTTTATATGCCGCTCCTTATTATAACGGTACTCGGCATACTTCTTGCGATATTCGGCAACTGGGATAAGATACACGGAAATATCGAAAAGCGTGAAAAGGAAAAGAACAAGGCAGCCCCCTCTGTTCTGGGCGGCACTACCGCTCCGGCTGACGAAGTGGTTTCAAAAAAAGCCGCTAAGAAAAGGGCTAAAGCAAAGAAATAAACGTTTTGCGAAAGGGTGATATTATGGCACTTCTTACAGAAAACGAACAGTTCCATCTTAAAATCAAAAAAGGCGATGTCGGAAGATACGCTATTCTTCCCGGCGACCCCGGCAGAGTTCCGCTTATAGCAAAATATCTCGACAATGCGGAATTTGTTGCGTCAAACCGTGAATATACGACCTATACGGGTTATCTTCTCGGCGAAAAGGTAAGCGTTGTATCAACGGGTATCGGCGGTCCTTCCGCCGCAATTGCCGTTGAAGAGCTTATCCGCTCAGGCACGGATACTTTTATAAGGATAGGCACAAGCGGCGGTATGGATATAAGCGTTTCCGGCGGCGACTTGGTTGTGGCGCAGGCGTCAATACGAAGCGAAGGAACATCGCACGAGTATATTCCCGAAAACTACCCTGCGGTAGCGGATTTTGAAGTAACCACCGCACTTAAAGCCGCAGGCGATGCATTATCGGAAGATGTTGACGGCAAGCGTTGCCACGTCGGAGTAGTTCACAGCAAGGACAGCTTTTACGGCGAGATAGAGCCATTACAGATGCCTGTAGGAGATAAGCTCTCGGATAGCTGGTCGGCTTATGTAAAATGCGGCTGTCTTACTTCCGAAATGGAATCCGCCGCAATATTCTCCGTAGCCCTTGCAAGAAGAAAACGTGCAGGCGCTGTATTCACAGCCCTCTGGAATGTTGAAAGAAGCAACGCAGGACTTCCCGATACTGTCTGTATGGACAGCGACAGAGCGATAAGAACGGCAGTGAACGCAGTAAAAATACTTATAGAGCAGGACAGGAAAAATGGCATTTGAGCATATTTTATTCGACCTTGACGGAACTTTGACAGATTCATACGAGGGTATAGCAAAATGCGTGCAGTATGCCCTTCACTATTACGGCATTGAAGAAAACAACGAAGAAAATCTGAAAAGATTTATCGGTCCTCCGCTTTGGGAATCGTTCCATATCTTCTATAATTTCCCCGAAGAAAAGGCGAAAGAGGCGGTACTGAAATACCGTGAGCGCTATCACACTGTCGGAGTATACGAAAACAAGGTCATAGCAGGTGTTCCCGAAACACTGAAAACACTTTATGACAACGGAAAAAAGATATACCTTGCCACCTCAAAGCCGCTTAAGCTTGCTAAAATAGTGCTTAAGCATTTCGATCTGGCAAAATATTTTACTTTTATATGCGGTGCGTCACTTGACTTCTCGTTTGAGGACAAGGCAAGCATAATAAACTATGTGCTTGACAATCAGCATATAGAAAACCGTTCATCCGCCATTATGATAGGCGACAGGAAATTTGATATAATCGGCGCAAAACAGTGCGGTATAAAATCTGTCGGTGTGCTATGCGGCTTCGGCTCTGAGGACGAGCTTAAAGAATATAAAGCGGATTATATCGTGCCTGAATTTTCCGATATTTTAAACATAATAATGGAATGATAATTCTGTTATATTTTTCGGCTTTCCGGTTATAATAATGTGCGTAAAGACAACTTTACTCATATTTATTTCTGAAAGGAAGTACGAAAAATGGGAACAGAACACGCAAACAAGTGCATAGCTTGTTCTATAACAAACTGTAAGCATCACTGCTGCTGTGCGGATTACTGCTCACTCGATCATATCCAGATCGGCACACACGAGGCAGACCCCACTCAGAAGGCTTGCACAGACTGCAAGTCATTTGAACTGAAGGCGTAAACAACCATATAAAAAGGCTCCCGGAGCATTTCACTCCGGGAGGCATTTTATAAAGAGAAATTACTTTGTTATACGTTTCTTTCGGTTTCCTTTGCTGCCATAAGTCCGTCCAGTAAATCCTTATCCTTGAACGTACAGGTCGTGCGGTCATAGAATACATCGGTTACATCCCACAGCACAGGGAGCATGCCTCTCGAATATGCCTCCTTGCAGACACTTGAAAGATATAGATTAATGTCTTTTGCCTGCTTGTTCTTTGTTGTACAGCCATATTCACCTATAATAACGGGGATACCCTTGTCTACAAAGGTAGTTTTCATCATATCCATATACTTTGTGAGCAGCTTTTTGTCGGCTTCACTGCCCCACGTTGTCTGTGCCTTGCCCCAGCTTGCGTCCTTTTCAAGTATGGCAAAGGTCACAGGTGTATAATAGTGTACCGATACTGCACAGCGGTTTTCCGGATCGGCAGGCATCTTGTAAAGCTTGTCACAGGTAAGGTCAATATCGGTATTGTATCCTGCGATAAGCAGATGGCGCTTACCGTTATTTTTGCCTGAAGCCCTTACTATATCAACAAACTTCTGATTGATTTCATTCAGTATCGAATATGACTTTTCCTTGTCACCCTCATTACTGTATCTGTTCCACAGTTCCTCCCAACCGCCTTCTTCATTGAGCGATTCAAACATCAGATGGTCGCCGTAATCGCCGAATTCCTCGCAAAGCTGTTTCCATATAGCTTCATATTTTTTAAAACATTCATCTCTCTTTTTATCATCGGCAAAGTCCGAAAACCAGCCGTTATCGTAATGAATGTTGAGAATTACATATAAATCGCTGTCAAGCGCCCAGTTCAGCACTTCCTTTACTCTTGCCACATAGTCGGGACTTATGGTATACGTTTCCTTGTCCATCATATTGCTCCACGCAACAGGCAGACGCATAACGCCAAAACCGCAGTCCTTGTAGCCCTTTATCATTTGCTCGGTAATAACAGGACTTCCCCACGCTGTTTCATAATTTGTAACAGACGACTTGTTTATCCAGTTTCCGCAGGATTCAAAGGTATTTCCGAGATTTATACCGATTCCCATATCCTCGATAAGCTCCTGCGTTGTTATGTCACGCATTACCTTGTTCTCACTGCCCTTTACGGACGATTCATTTTCCGATGAACAAGCAGTAATCGAAACTATCATACATAATGCCAGTATGGCAGATAATATCTTCTTCATAAACATTCTCCTTATATACTGCTGCGGTACTCTGTCGGTGTCTTTCCGACCTGTTCCTTGAACTGCCGCATAAAGCTGTATTCATTCGTATAACCACAGCGTGTGCTTATCTCTTTTATAGTAAGTCTTGTAGAGGAAAGCAGGCGTTTCGCACGTTTCGTCCTGCCCTCGATTATATCCTTTATTACCGTTGTTCCGAACAGCTTTTTATAAAGATGCTGAAAGCCGGAACGGCTCATACCCGCCTGTGCCGCAAGGTCGTCTACATTACCCACGTGGTCGGGCATAGTGAATATCAGGGTTCGTATTTGCGTAAAGCGATAATGTCTTTCGCTCAGCTGTTTTGACGACATACAGTTACGGGACTTCAGCGTTCTGCTCAGCATAAGAAAAAGTACATCTATATACTTTTTCTCGATCTCCTCGCTGTTCACCGCACCCGAATAATGCTCGTAGACAAGTATGTGTACAAGGTGAGAAAGTTCGTCCATATCTCCCAGATATACAGGTATATCCATCGGTATCCCCAGCTTTTCGACATATTCCTTATCCCAGTCGTCATTCTCGAAATACACCCAGTCATCTGTATACACATTTTCCTGCGCCGTATAGTAGCAAGGAGTATCCGCTGACATCAGTATAAACGAGTTTTCTTTGACCTGATACTGCACCCCGCCTACCTTAAAAACCGCAGGTGTCTTTATAAGCAGCAGTAAAACCGCACCGGGTCCTTTAGGTCTGTCCATAATGAAATTTTCATATTTCATATCATGAACATGATTATATCCGATAGAACCTATCTTCATATTTTCACCTCGTAACAACCGAAAATTACTTTGTGAATACAAACCTCTTCAGCTCAAACAGCGGTCTTTCCTTGAAATAGGCAGCCGTCCAGCCTGTATAATCCGTGTCAACCGTAAGGAACACTGCGTGTCTGTCGCTGACCGGCTTTACTTCTGTCTTGTAAACACCGTTTCCGTGTCCTACCTTGAACGAACCTATCTCCTCGCCGTCCTCGCTGTCGATGCGTATATGCACGTTGCAATCAGCGCCAAGTCCAGTTATATCGGCACTGAAGTACATTCTGCCGTTGCCGTTGTCAAGCCCGAAATCGTAGTATTTATAGCCTATTACAGCACCGTCCTTTATAACCGTTACCACTCTTTCGAACTTGTTATGTTCCGTTACAAACGCTCCGCCTTTAAGCACACAGGCAATCTCAGCCTCCGTTATTCTGTAAGGATCAAGGCTGTCCTCAAAGCCGAGCGAAGTCATTTCAACAGGCGGTATAGTGCCATCAGGAAGTATCTCGATCTTCTCAACGCAGGCACGTCTTGACATTACCGTACCGTTGGTCATACGGTGATAGAATATATACCACTGACCGTTTATCTGAGCTATCGAGCCGTGATCGTTACCTCCCGGATAATCAACACCGTTATCTACGATATATCCTCTGTACTTAAACGGCCCCGTAGGCTTGTCTGAAGTAGCATAAGCAAGACGTGGGCCACGTTTGGGAGAATAGATAAGATAATATGTATCACCGACCTTGCGTGGAGAACACGCCTCAAAGAAAAGTGTTTCTTCCGTGTCAAAGCCTCCGTCATTATCTGTGGTTATCGGTATGATATGCTCGATACAGCTGTTATCCTTTATCGTGTACATCGTATCCGTATCGACCTCAGCCATAAAAGAACGCTCATAGCCACAGTAAATATAAGTTCTTCCGTCATCGTCAACAAGCACGCCCGGATCGATGAACCAGCCGTTACAGCATATCTCATCGGATATAGTGTACTTGTATTTTGAAAGCAGTGTGAACGGTCCTTCGGGTCTGTCGCTCACCGCAACGCAGCCTGTCGCATTGACAATATATGCATACAGATAGTACTTTCCGTTTCTGCAAACGACATCGGGTGCAAATAAGATCTGATTTTTATCGGGCGTCCAGTCGGTATCCGACAGAAAATCACCGTCCGGCTTTACACGGAACGTAACACCGTGACACACCCAGTTGTTAAGATCGTTCACAGGTGCGCTCCAGCACTTTAAAACATAGTCGCAGAAATCATCTGAGCCTGCTCTGTCGTGCGAACCGTAAATATATACACGGTCACCGAAAACTCTCGGCTCTCCGTCAGGAATATATTCCCATAAAGGTAAATATGGATTAGGCATAGCTGTTTTTTCCTTTCGTCAGATTATTTTCATCAATTTGATGATAAAATGTTCTCAGACAAGCGGGTAACCGCCTACCGTGCTTATGCACGGGATAATCCGCTTATGCGGATTATCTGTCTGAGGTTATTATAATACATAAACGCACAATAAGCAATATCGTATTCAGCACAAACAGGTTACATTTTGTGCAAACGTCATTTTCCCCACTTGCCAAAACAGCTTGAAATATGCTAAAATAAAAAGAAAAAGGCAGATGTATTATGATAAAAGAAATTAACAGAGATATTTTCCTGCTGTCGCAGAAGTCCGCCCCTGCGACAGAAAATGACAGGCAAACCGGCGAAGACCTGCTCGAAACATTGATTGCAAATTCCGAACGTTGTGTCGGCATGGCGGCAAATATGATAGGTGTACTGAAAAACATTATCGCCATAAACGACAACGGCGATTACCTTCTTATGTACAATCCCGAAATAATAAAGTCGGACGGTGCTTATGAAACGGAAGAAGGTTGTCTGTCGCTTGACGGTTTACGGAAAACAAAGCGATACAAGAAGATAAAAGTGCGTTATCTTGATAGAAATTTCAAGATAAAGATAAAAACGTATGAGGGCTTCACCGCTCAGATAATACAGCATGAAACAGACCTCCTCAGCGGAATTATAATATAAAAATAACGGGTATCGTTTTAGATACCCGTCAGCAGACAGTAATAATAAAGGGGCATGGATTTCAACCATGCCCCTTTTGCTATTTATTTAGATGTTTTCGCTGTCAACGGAGTTGACCATGTGCCGTACTGATTGCCTGTGGAATAGGACTTGAACGCCCGTATTTTAAACTGATAGCTTGTATTTGACTTTAGTCCGTTTACAGTGTAGGTAGTTGTGCTTGCGTTTGTGATTCTTGCAACGTGTACCCACTTGTTTCCGTTCCATTTTTCAATGACGTAACCGCTTGCCGTTGTTCCCTTGTTCCACTGCAATGTCACAGAGTTTTTCGCTGTGGACTTAACTTTGAATCCGCCAACACCGTAGGGGTTGGTATTCACCTTTATAACCTTGCTCCATGAACCGTACTGCTTTTTAGTGCCGTAGGTCTTATATGCACGGATACGGAACTGATAGCCGGCTGTTCCTGCCTTGAGATTTTTAACAGTATAGCTCGTTACAGTTGCCTTATCAGCCGTGTAAATAGTTGTCCACTTGCCGTTCTTGTACTGCTGAAGCTCATAGCCGCTTGCGGTAGTGCCCTTGTTCCACTGTAATGTTACGGAAACGCTGAATTTAGATTTAACAGAGAATCCGCCTACGCCGTAAGGATTTGTGTTTACCTTTACTTCACTGCTCCACGAGCTGTATTTTTTTGTACCGCTGACTGTCTTGTACGCTCTGATTCTGAATCGATAGCCTGCTGTTCCCGCTTTCAGGCTCTTGACCGTATAAGATGTGGTTGAAGCAGAGGGAGTTGCTATAGTGACCCACTTACCGTTCTTGTACTGCTGTAATTCATAACCGGAAGCGGTGGAGTTCTTTGTCCACTGCAATGTAACCGATGTGCTTGTCTTGGAAGAGCATTTGAAACCGCTCACTGCGGTAACATTGGCATCGGACAGCTTGACGTATTTTATGTTGTTTTCATTTGCATAACGTTTTGCTTCACCGTCATAACCGTATATCGTAAAGCCGCTCTTTATGTAAATATCCCCGTTACTGTCAGCATTATAGCAATAACCTATTGCATAGGGCATTATGTTCTTTACGCTTTTCGGTACTGTTATCTTTGTAAGCTTGTCACAATTCAGAAATGCCATGCTGTCTATATCACGCAGATTTGACGATAGTGTTACACCTGTCAGCGATTTGCAGTCAATAAACGCAAACGCACCGATATATCTCACATTTGCCCCGAACTTTACGGAAGTCAGAGCCGACGCTCTTCCGAAAGCACCTTCGCCTAAAGATTTAAGCGAAGAAGGGAAAGTCACAGATGTAAGTTTTTTAGCGTCTGTAAAAGCCACGCTGTCTATTACCGTAACTGTAGAAGGAACTGAGAACGTCTTATCGGTTTTTGCGGGTGGATACTGCATAATCACAGTTTTATTCTTATTGTACAGAACACCGTTCTGAGATGAGTAATTCTTATTGGAATCCGCTACAGTGACCGATTTCAGATAATCGCTCTGTGAAAAAGCTCCTGTGCCTATAGTAGTAACACCTGCCGGTATCGAAACAGTTGTAAGGTATGTATCGGAGAAAGCGCTAATACCTATTATTCTGAGTGAAGACGGTAATTTAACCGTTCTAAGCTCAGTAGATTCAAAAGCTGAATCGGCTATTCCGACTGTTCCTGCGGTAATGTTCGCATCGCTTATTTCATAGAAGCTGTCAACGACCCATTTATCAATATAAGCAATGTCCGCACTTTCAAGCTGATTGTTTACGATAGCTGTTCCGGTGAATGCGTATGTTCCTATACGCTCAACTGACGAAGGAATATTAGCCTTCTTCAAACCCGTACAATATGCAAAGGAAAGTGAACCGATGTATTTAAGTCCTGAAGGAAGGTTCAGTGTTTTAATATTATAGTTTGTCTGGCAGGCACTGTCAGCTATTCCTATAGTACCGTTCTTGACTGTAAGAGTGCCTGTGTTCGCACCGACAAGCCATTTTCCGACATACTTGGTTGATGATTTGCTCTGTTTTTTAAGTATCTTGGTATTTTCAAAAACATCTGCACCTATAGACTTAACGCTGTCGGGGATAGTGACAGTTTCGAGAGAGGTGCAATCTCCGAAAGCGCCGTCTGATATATCGGTTACGGTATTGGGGATAGTTACCTTTGTAAGCTTTGTGTTACCACGAAATGCGTTGCGTTCAATCTGAGTAACCTTAAAACCGTTGAGTTTCGACGGTATTGTAATGCTTGTTGCAGTGCCGCTGTAAGAAGTTATTGCGGCGGTATCGGCACCTGTAGCATAGATCTGATAATCACCTGCTTTTTCAGCGCCAACTGTCAACGCACACACTATCGCTACCACGGCAAAAACTAATGTACTGAGAAGAATTTTTTTAATTTTCATATTTACCTCCATTTTTTACGATAAAAATACATAGATTCTGACGGAACAAAACGAATTTGTATTTTTACGCTTTATAATTATACATTTCATAACTACGTTTTGTCCGCTGAAAAGATGAAATAAAGTAAAATATGGATATATGCACAAATTTTAAGGATTTTTTTGTTTATATTGCAAAAGCCGCCTGTGTAATGCAGACGGCTTAATATAAAATTATAATCAGTCAACGAGCTTTACTATCATATCCTTAGCGTCAACAGACTTAGTGATAACGCCTGTGTCAAGCATCCACTTGATGTTGTTTGTCCATGTTTCCTCGCTCTGTGATAAGAAAGGTGCGCCGTCCTTTTCAGCAAGAGAAAGGATAGTAGCTACACTCTTTGTTTCAACATCCTTGTTGAGCGGGAAGTTTTCGGTGTTCTGATTCTTGAGCAGGTTCTCAACGCCCTTTTCGGGATTTGCCTTTACATGCTCATAGCCCTTCTTTGTCGCACGAAGGAATCTTGTCAGCTTGTCGGCGTTCTTCTCTGCGTTTTCCTTAGATGTTACGAATACAAGTTCGGTATAATCAGGCACGCCGTTTTCGGTAGGCTTGATATAGTTTACGGTAAAGCCCTGATTTTCAAGCTCAGGTACTTCGTGGCTTACAAATCCGCCGATCGTAGCGTCAACCTGTCCTGTTGTCATAGAAGACATAAGCTCAAATCCGACATCAATAAGCTCCGCATCGTCCTCCTTAAGACCTGCGTTCTTAAGCATCGTCTTTACAAACGCTTCATTGAGGACAGATCCGCCGTAGCCTATCTTCTTGCCCTTTAAATCAGCTACAGTCTTTATGTTCTTGTCACCAAGCGACATAAGCACATTTACAGGATTCTGTACTGCCGCACCGATAGAAACAACGGGAATATTCTGATTGGCATTAGCCTGTATTACATCGTGCATATAGTAAAATCCTATATCAGCCTTGCCTGCGGAGGTCATTGAAATAGCGTCATTCGTGTTTGAGGGGAACTCAACCTTTATCTTAAGTCCTTCTTCCTCATAATAACCCTCCTCTATAGCGTCATAGAGGAAAACGTGCGAGCCGTTGGGGTACCAGTCCAGTACAACAGAAACCTCCTCGAGATCCTTTGCTTCACTGCTTGCAGAAGAAACATCGGTACTGCCTCCTACCGTAGACGAAGCCGTGTTGCCTGCACAGCCGCACACGCCCAGCATAATAGCCGCCGCTGTGGCAACCGCCGTAAATCTTTTGTTTTTCATGTTAAATTTCCTTTCTCCATGTTATTAGTTTTCTTTCTATTGCACTGATAACAGCTACAACCAGCATTGCACACACCGCAAGAACAACTACCGGAGCAAATACTCCCGCACCGTCAAGCTGTGTCATCATACGTTTACTGAAATATCCCAGTCCGCTCTGCGCACCGAGCCATTCGCCCATTGCCGCTCCAAGAATGCTGAGCGGTATCGCCATTTTTATTGCCGAAAAGAATGACGGCAATGCGGCAGGAAATTTCAGCTTGAAAAATATCGCCGTACCGCTCATTCCCATAGTCCTGAGCAGCTCCTCGTTTTCTCTTTTTGCGGATTTAAGTCCGTCGTGTACCGATATGGTTATCGGGAAGAATGTTATAAGCACAGCAACAAGCACCTTGCTCCATATGCCGTATCCGAGCCACAGCACAAAGAGCGGAGCTATCGCCGTTACCGGTATAGTCTGCGTTGTGACGATTACAGGATATAACGCTCTTTCTACGCACTCAAAACGCTCCATAACAACGGCAAGCCCAACACCGAGAACCACGGAAATAAGAAGTCCGATAAGCGTTACAAGCATTGTCGCAGGAGTATGTACCGTAAACAGCGGCTCCCGAAGCTCCCATATTTTCACTGCAATCTGTGTCGGTGACGGCAGTATGTATGCCGCATTTATGCACATTGCAATGACCTGCCATAATATAAGCAGACCTATTCCGGTAAGCACTGCAGGAAGGTGTTTTTTCATATATTATCTCCCCTCTCTGCTTTTTCCGTAAGGAATGCCCTGACAAGTTCGTTTTTAAGTTCGACAGATGACGGGGTATACAGATCCTCACGGCAGGGGATATGACTTACATCAATGACCTTTATCTGCTTTACGGGTCTGCCGCTGAGCAGAAAGATTTTATTGCCGACAAGCATAGCTTCCTCGACATCGTGCGTTACCATCATAACTGTGGCATCAAGTCCCTTCACCTGCCCGATAAGCCAGTCCTGCATAGAGATCCTTGTAAGCGAATCCAGCGCCGAGAACGGCTCGTCAAGCAGCATAAGTTCCCTGCCGTGCCACAGCTGTACAAGCGTTCTTGCAAACGATACTCTCTGACGCATACCGCCCGAAAGTTCTGACGGACGTTTATTCTCACAACCCGACAGCCCCACTTTTTCTATTGCCTCTTTTGCCTGCGAGATATGCTCGGCCTTTGACATAGGCAGTGCCTCAAGCGGCAAGGTCACATTTTTAAGTATGTTCCGCCACGGCATAAGCAGATCCTTCTGCGGCATGAATGCCGCCGTGCCGGTCGCCTCTTTCGGTGTTTTCCCGTTTATCGTGATACTGCCCTTATATTCCGTTTCAAGACAGGTCATAAGACGGAACAGCGTGCTTTTTCCGCAGCCGGACGCACCGATAACGGTAATTATATCATTCTTTTCAGCCGAAAACGACAGATCCTCAAGCAGAAGATAATCGTCCTCCTTATAGCCGAAGGTGACATTGTTAAACTCAACAAAGGACATCTTATATATCCTTTTCGACTATCTTATAGTTGTGCATAAGCGGACCACTGCCCTTGCCTAAATCCAGCTTTGCGGCGATCGCTCCCGCAAGATATTTCTTTGCGTTTGTGACAGCCTTTACCTTGTCATTTGTCAGAGCAAGGTTGCAGGCTATGGCAGATGAGAATGTACAGCCTGTGCCGTGCGTATTCGGATTATCTATGCGCTTGCCGTTTATCCAGTGATTTTCACCGCCGACATAAAGCAGATCGTCGGCTGTATCGTCAAGATGACCGCCCTTTATTACTATTCCGACGGTTGAAGGGAGCTTATCGGAAAGCACCTTTGCCGCCTTTTCCATTTCTTCTCTTGTGGTTATCTTCATACCGGTCAGCACCTCAGCCTCCGCAAGATTCGGCGTGATAATATCCGCAAGAGGAAGAAGCCTTGTCATAAGTGCGTCTGTAGCGTCCTCGCTGATAAGACGGCTGCCGCTGGTCGCTACCATTACGGGATCGGCTACTATATTCACAGCCTTGTATTCTTTCAGCTTTTGCGCTATCGCCTCGATTATTTCAACATCGCTTACCATGCCTATTTTTACAGCATCGGGACGAATATCGTTAAATATGCAGTCTATCTGATTCTTCAGAAAATCAGCCGAACTGTTCATAATACCGTATACGCCCGTTGTATTCTGCGCCGTAAGCGCCGTGATTGCGCTCATTGCGTACATTCCGTGCATCGTTATTGTCTTTATGTCAGCCTGTATTCCCGCACCGCCGCTGCAGTCCGAGCCGGCTATTGTAAGTATCTTTTTCATAATATCAGGTCCTTTCTTATTTTACCGAACTTTCCGCTACTTTTTCGGCTTTAGCCTTTAAATCTATGACAGCAGACGAAATATCGTCAGCCGCAAAAATTGCCGACACTACCGCTACTCCGTCAAGGCCAAGCCCCTCAAGCTGTGATATGTTATCCTTATTTATGCCGCCTATCGCAACCACAGGTATTTTGACCGAATGTGCAACATCGGACAGCACCTTGTGATCTATCGCACCTGCGTCCGTCTTTGTCGAGGTAACAAATGCCGCACCGCTTCCGAGATAATCCGCACCGCCGTTTTCCGCCTCCAGTGCCTCTTTTACATTATGAGCGGATACGCCTATTATCTTATCCGCTCCGAGATATTCTCTTGCGGCTTTTATGTTAAGGTCGTCCTGTCCCAGATGAACGCCGTCTGCGTCAATTTCCTTCGCCAGCTTTACGTTATCGTTGATAATAAGCGGAACATTGTACTGCTTGCATATCGGCTTCAGCTTAAGGGCGATCTCTCTGAAATGCTCATATTCCGTGTGCTTTTCACGAAGCTGGAATATTGTAACTCCGCTCTTTATCGCCTGCTTTGCCTGTGACAGAAATTCCTCGTCACTGTTGCTCCATGCTCTGTCGCTTACCGCATATAAAAGCATCTGCTTTGGTGTTATGTTCATATATAAACTCCTTTCGGGCAATAAAAAACGCATACGGAACACCACCGTATGCGCTGTTTTACTTACGTTGGCATTACCCAAATCAAGTTATCGGTCGGAAATTCCATTTCCCTCTCAGCCTGTCAAACAAGCTCCCGTTCGCTTTTTTCAGTTATCTGATACATTGTACAACAAAATATGTTCGTTGTCAATGTCAAAATCTGCCTTTTTAATAATATCAACCGACTTTTTATCGTCCGTCTTGACGCAGACGCTTATAAAGTAATCTTCATTATTAAAACGTGTGCCGTAATGATAAAACACTGCACCGCTTTCAAAAAGCGTCCTGCCGTTCTCCTCATCAAAGCACTTCATCTTCAGATCGGAACCTACCCCTTCGCCTGTCATTTTGGCATAGCTCTCTTTGAGCGTCCACAGCCGTGAAAATGCCTTGTCACTGTCCGCCGAAGTCAGAATATGATTTGCTTCACTGTTGCCGTAGCACCTTTTCATAACAGCACCGCTTGTACGGCGCACGCTCTCACAGTCAACCCCTACAGGAGCCTTTGATAAAACAGTCACAGCAAGTCCGTCACAGTGTGAAATGCTGAAATAAACAGGATTGCCCTTGATATACGGCTTTCCGTTTTCAGCTTTTACTATATCGTTTTGTGAAAAATCAAGTCCGATATGAGAAAACACTTTTTCAAGCAGTAATATTCCGCATTTATGAGAATACCCGTGATAGCCGGATTTGATTACGGATTTTTTCTTTATCGGAGATACGAATATAAGAGGTTTTTCAATGTTCATCAGCAAAGCCCCAATCCCAGAAAATCATTTATATTCTTCCACAGCACCTTTTCCTTGACATCCTCACCGAGCGGTATCCTATCGAGAAACTCAAGGTCATTGTCCGCTCTCCACATAGGATAATCGGTACCGAAGAATACCCTGTCGCAACCGAACTTCCTAATAAGCTCTGCGGCTTTTTCGGGCGTCATAGAATAGAAAGAGCTGCTGGTATCTACCCATATATTATCAAGTCCCACAAGCTCACGTTCCGCCTTTTCCCACTCCGACCATCCGCCGAAATGAGCGGCAATAAAGCGGGTATGCGGATATTTTCTCGCTATTTCCGCCATAAGTGACGGGTTTGAATAATTATAACGCTTATCGCCTGTATGAATAAGAAACGGCAGCTTATCGCCCACCGCATCATACAGCCTGCAAGCCTTTTCATCGTTTATAGCGAATTTCTGAAAGTCCGGGTGTAGCTTTATCCCGTGAAGGCCGAGAGAAATAAGCCTGTCGATTTCTTCTTCCATGCCTTTCATATCCGGGTGTAGTGAACCGAATCCTATCAGCTTATCCGGATACTTTTCTACCGACTTCACGATAAAATCATTGATTCTCTTTACCTGGTGCGGCACTGTGGCAACAGACTGTACAACATACTTTGAAACGCCGCACTCATCGCCCTGCTTTATAAGCATATCTGCCGTACCGTCAAAGTTCATATACAGGTCATAAAAACTGCCGATATTGTCTGTCGCTTTCTGTGCGATCTTATCGGGAAAAATATGAGCGTGTGCGTCTATTATATATTTACTGTAACTTAACATATCATTCTCCTTAATAATATGCCGGAATGTGATAAACGGCGGTGTACCTCTTAACGTACACCGCCGTTTACAACGAAAAATCAATTATTCTTCGTCTTCAGGAACATAACTCATAATGGCATCAATACCTGCGCTGGTAAGCTCATATTCCTTCTCCAGCTTGTCCAGATACTCAAGACCCTTAGGCTCAATGTGATAATAAACACGAGTACGTCTTCTGCCTACAAGTTCAAGACGATCAGCAATAAGCTCCTTGTCCAGAAGTCTGTAAAGCGTAGGATACATAGAACCTTCAGTGATTCTGAATGTACCGTTGCTTCTCTTGCCGATTTCCTGAGTCAGCTGATAGCCGTACATTTCCTCACCCTTTAAGAGATGAAGAATAAGCATCTCGAGTGTGCCTCTTTTAAAGTTTTCCTTAATTCCCATCATAAGATAACTACCTCCTTATCTTTATCTAATATTATTGCACATCTCAACAAAAAAGTCAATATTAATCGTTGCATTTTCATAGAAATAACACATTTATTTTTTAAAATATAAAGAAAATCAGAGCAATTGAAGCAGTTTAAATATTATTAGTGTGATTTGTTATTAATTACGCATACTATTTATCAAAATTACGGACAAATTATAATTGACACCGGAATAAAAACGCACTGTAAGCCGATGATAAATTAAACCGAATTGTTTTAGTATTCAAAAATATATAAAGCAGTGAATCGGTTAATTTTTATTGAACAAAACAGTTATATAACACCCGCAGATATGATCACATCAAAATACCGTCTATAGCTGTTCCAGTTAGCTTCCGGCGATGCTTATCTTGCACATTTTAACAGAAAAAACGCCTTCACTTAAGTTTCAAAAGGCTTAAGCAAAGGCGTTTAATATCCGCTTTATCCTACTGCGGTTTCAATTCTTAAAACGATCCGCCTGCGGCGATCATTTCGCTGAACGCATAGCAAACAATATCGGGTGTCTTTACATTCTGAATCTTTGTAATCAACTGAGGAATGTTTGCCGAGATCTCTGTGCTGAACTGTTCAAGAGCGGCACTGTCGTTAATATCAACCGTATTTGAATCATTTACTTCGGGAAGTGCCTCGTCAACATAAGCTATTTCCTTGCTGTCGGCCTTGATAGAAAGCACTTCTGTACCATTTGAAGCAACCGCAATGTCAAAAGTACCGTTGTTGCCGTCCATAGCAACGTTTACCTTTACCTCAAAGTTCTCGTTGTCATCTGTCGTGACCTTTAAATTATATGTACCGTTGCCGTTTGTTGCGTCAAATGAGTAGTCAGCCGTGACAGCGGTTTCGCCGTTAAATGTAACAGAACCAGTACCGGTGTAGTTATTGCCGTTCACAGTACCCTTTGCACCTGCGTACAGCGTATCGCCTGAGATTGACGCTGTCAGCGAATAATCAAACTGTGCATTGTCAGAGTATGTTACAAGGAGAATCTCAATCTCGCCTGAAATTGTTATCTTTCTGCCGATGATATTGTTATCCTTGGCATAAACGATCATTGTAGCCATTACAGACTTGAGCTCATCCTCTGTCGCATCCTTTGTAGCATCGTCTACAAGCGTCTTGAGATACTGGAATGAAGCGTTGTCGATTCCGAACTGTGAAAGTACATCCATTATCTTGCTTTCCTTTTCAACCGCATCAAGTACGTCCTTGCAGAAAGCGATTATATTTTCGGCTGTGAAATCAATTGTGTACGATGTGCAGTTTACAGTGCCGTCCGAAACCTTTAATGAATCCGACTTATTCTCCGTTGCGGTGAAATTCTTGAAGTAAGCGTCTGTTATGATCTCAATAGCCTTGTTGATAGTTTCTTCGTCGATATTCTTTAAAATATCCTCATATCCCGATGATGACGAGGGCATTTCTTCCGTAGCATCCGAAAGAGTAAGTATATTGCCGATATCGGATTTGCCCGAAGAAATATCCTTCATTGAAGAAGCAAGTTCATTGACATCCATTACTATGTACTTTTCGGTAAGATCAGGAACAGTGAAATACAGCTTATCTCCCGACATCCAGTATTTTACTGTAAGATACTCATCACTGCCGGCACCGAGTGAAGCTGTACCCGAGCCTTTTTCTGCAGAAGTATCCGCATAGCTTGTCGCCTTGATTACGGTAGGAGCAACATCGGCATTAATGCCCAGCACATCCTTAGATGCGGATATGGTAAAGGTCTGCTCGATACCCGTCTTTAAATTCTTTGCTCCGCCGAAAATTTCATCGGCTTTCTTCTCTGCTGCAGCAAAATAGTTCTTTTCAAGAGTTTCGTATCCGCCGCCGGACTTTCCGAAAACTCCAGCAAAATATAAAGCAAGAGGTATTCCGCCGACTACGATAACAGCCGCAAGTACAATAAGAATTATCTTGAGCGCACTGCTTTTCTTCTTAGGCGGAACTACCGCAAAACTGCCTGCATCATAAGCCGGCATACCCTGTTGCATATACTGTCCGTCAGCCTGTGCAAACTGCGCCTGCTGGTTGAACTGGGGCTGACCCTGTTGCGCATACTGTTGGGGCTGTGCCTGCTGATTGAACTGAGGCTGCGCCTGCTGTGCATACTGGTTGAACTGGGGCTGACCCTGCTGTGCAAACTGCTGAGGCTGCGCCTGCTGATTGAACTGAGGCTGTGCCTGCTGCGCATACTGCTGAGGCTGCGCCTGCTGATTGAACTGGGGCTGTGCCTGCTGTGCATACTGCTGGGGCTGTGCCTGCTGTGCATACTGCTGGGGCTGTGCCTGCTGTGCAAACTGCTGAGGCTGCTGGGGCTGATCGCTGAATTCGTTCAGTGCCTGCTGCCAGTTTGTCTGCTGTTCATTCATGTTGTTATTTTCCATGATGTGTCCTTTCAAGATGTGAATTGATATATTTCCTATAATAATCAAATACGGCTATCCGCATTTTTCGATTACATTTTACCATAAAAATGGCTGAAAAGCAAGTCGGCAATATAAAAATTATATGGCAATGACAGTATTTTCAGCCGATAACAGAATATTTTCCTCTGTAAGTCTGAAGATTTAGTAAATATAGCCAAAACAAAACTGCTGTAACCGTCAGTTACAGCAGTCAATATACCATTACACTTTACTTTACACTTTACTTCTGCGCCATACACAGCTTGTAATAGTCGCCCTTCTTCGCCATAAGTTCATCGTGCGTGCCGGCTTCGGTAATGCCCTTATTGCTGATGAACATTATCTTGTCGCAGTTCTTGATTGTTGAAAGTCTGTGAGCGATAATAAAGCTCGTTCTGCCTTTCAACAGCTCCTGAAGTCCCTTCTGCAATTCCTTTTCGGTCTTTGCGTCGATAGATGAGGTCGCCTCGTCAAGAATCAGTATCTTCGGATCTGATATAAGCGTTCTCGCAAATGATACAAGCTGACGCTGACCGCCCGAAAGCTGAGAGCCTCCCTCGTACATCTCGGTCTTATATCCGTTTTCAAGCCCCATGATAAATTCATCTGCACATACCGTTTTTGCCGCCGCCCTTATTTCTTCCTCGGTAGCGTCCAGCTTGCCGTACCGGATATTATCCTCTATAGTGCCTGAGAATATGAAGCTGTCCTGCATCATAATACCCATCTTTTCACGCAGTGAGTGAAGCGTGACCTTGCTTATATCGTTGCCGTCTATGTACACTGCACCGCCCGTAAGATCGTAGAAACGTGACAGCAGATTTACAATAGTAGTCTTGCCTGCACCCGTAGGACCTACAAGCGCAATGCTTTCTCCGGGCTTTACCGTAAAGCTGACATTTTCGAGGATGTTCTTTCCCTCTTCATACGCAAACGTAACATCACGATATTCCACCTCGCCCTTAATATCAGGCATTTCATAAGCGTCCTCAGCGTCCTTTACATCTACAGGCTCGTCCATTGTTTCGAATATACGCTCAAGATAAGCCACCGCATTTACAAAGTTGTTGTAAAGGCTTGCGATATTGATTATCGGCTGCCAGAAGCGTGAGGAATAGTTGCTCATCGCAAGTATCGAGCCGAGCGATACCGCCGGATAGCCTATAACGAGCAGTCCGACAAAGTACAGTGCCGAATCGACCACCGCTCTTATATTGTCTACCGAGAAGCTGACAAAGTTGTTTACCGTGACTGCCTTCATCCACGCTTTTCTGTAGGCTGTTGACAGTCTGCGGAATATGCCGAGGTTTTCGTTCTCCCTCGCAAAGCTCTGCGTTACACGCATACAGTTAATGCTCTCCGCAAGATATGCCGTCTGGTTGGAGTTCTTGTTTGAAACTCCCTGCCACGCCCTTCTCTGCTTGTTTTTCAGTATTATCATCACAACGATGAACACGGGAACGCCCGCAAATATAACAAGCGCCAGCCTTGCGTCAACCGAGAACATGAATATTGTTATGAATATAAGGTTGAATATTTCAAGAATGAAGTTGATTATGCCGTTTGTCAGCATATCCGATACATTATTTACATAGTTTACGACACGAACAAGTATCTTACCCTGCGGTCTGTCATCATAATACTGGAACGGAAGCTCCTGCAAATGCGCAAACAGGTCTTTTCTTATATCGTATATCATAAGCTGACCTGCTTTTGTCATAATACGCTGACGGATATTTCCGAGTACAACGCTGACAATTATAGACAGCAAAAAGCCTATCGACAAAAATACTATATAAGGAATATTTCCGTCGGGTATCGCCACATCGACGGCCTCTTTTGTAAGCAAAGGGCCGATAAGCGCAACTATTGCCGATATTGCAGACAGCGAAAGTGCCAGTATCATCTTCCACTTATAACGCTTTACATAAACCATTGCACGTTTGAAATGCTTGAAATCGAATGGTGTTTCAAGTCTTTCGTCAACGTCGAATTTATTTCTTGCCATTTAAACCGCCTCCTCTTCATTACCGTTCTGGAGGGTATATATTTCATAGTAATATCCACGCTGCTTCATCAGTTCATCGTGCGTACCGCATTCCTTTATGCGGCCGTCCTCAAGGATAACGATCCTGTCTGCATATCTTGCGGAGGACGTACGCTGAGCGATAATCAGTTTTGTACACTCAAAGTCAAGGTTGTTGAGGTTTTCCTGTATCTCTGCCTCTGTTTCCATATCAAGCGCAGAGGTGGTATCGTCAAGTATCAGTATCGGCGGACGGATAGCCATAGCTCTTGCAAGGGCTATTCTCTGCTTCTGACCGCCGGACAGACCGACGCCCCTCTCGCCTATTATGGTATCATACTGTTCGGGCATCTTCTCAATAAAATATGCCGAAGCAAGATGAGCAAAGTTCTTTACATCTTCAAAAGGCAGGTCGGATTTGCCGTAGGCAATATTACCGTCAACCGTATCCGAGAACAGCAATACCTCCTGAGTAGTCATACCGATATTCGCACGAAGTACATCAGGCTCATAATCCTTGACGTTCTTTCCGTCAACATATACTCCGCCCTCCGACGCATCGTAAAATCTCGCTATAAGGTTCATCAGCGTTGTTTTTCCCGAACCGGTAGAGCCCATTATTACAACGGTTTCTCCGTGCCTAATATGAAGATTTATATCGTGAAGCACGGTAACATCTCCGAATTTTGCTGTTACGTTTCTGAACTCTATATCGCCGTTAAGACGGGGACGTTCCTTGCTGTTATGATTATTCTCTATATGCGGACGTGCATAGTATATATCTATTATCTTTGATATACTTGCAAAGAAACGCTGTAAATCGTTTATCAGCATACCGATATTTCTCATAGCGTTTGCTATTGTCCATAACAGTCCGGAGAATACGGTGTACTGAGCTATGGTTATCCTGCCGTTTATGACGAAGATACCGCCGACAAGCATCTGTACAGCCCAGAGTGCCTGTGCAAGCGTTTCTATGTAAGGCTGGAATGTGAGCCATACCATAGCCGCCTGCTGATTATGCTCGCAGTAATCCCTGTTGTACTTATCGAAATCTTCCTTTTCGTATTCCTCACGGGCAAAAGCCTTTACAACACGGTTTGCGGCAATATTCTCCTGCGCCTTTGTGTTAAGCCGTGACAGCTTCTCACGCAGTACCACATACTTAGGACCTACTCTTTTCGAGAACATACGGGTCACAATAAACAGTATCGGGGTAAGTGCAAGTATAAAAAGCGTCATCAGCCAGTCAAGCGTAAAGAAATATATAACTGTAAAGAGGAACAACGCACTGCTTTCAACCACCATCATTATTATCCAGGCGATAGAATGACGTATCATATCAAGGTCGCCCGTAAGCCTTGTTACAAGGTCGCCCTTTGTATGAGTGTCAAAGAAGTGCATATCCTGATTCTGAATACGCTCAAAAAGCTCGTTTCGCACCTTCTGCAGCACTCCCTGCGATACTATCTCATACAGAGTTTTTGCAAGGAACTGAAGGCAGGTACGCACGAATACGAATAAAATCATCGCAACGCAAAGCAATATCAGCAAATCACGCTGATTTTCAATGTTCTTTAAAGCGTCAGGCGAAGATATAAATATACTGATTATCTGTTCTACGATCATCGGTCCTGTAAGGAAGAATGACTGTATCACTACAGACAGACACAGCGCAACGGCATACACCGCACGGTAGCCCTTCATCTTTCCGAGCATCCATTTGAACTGGAACATTTCACCACACCTTTCCTGTTGTCCGCCGAAATAAAGATAAAAATTTACCTAACGGCAGACAAAATTCAGTAATCGTTTTCACATTTTGTGCAAAGCCTTGCAATAAACGCTTTGCACAAGCTCTCTTTCTTTTTACAAAGCCGATATTACACGGAAAAATCGATTTTGCTTTGGGTATTTTAGCACAATGCCAACAGGCTGTCAAGGGGGTTTTGAAAAATATTTATTTATTTTTTGCAGGCTAATAAATTAAGTGAAATAAATTGCTTTTTTCAGGAATTTTTAAGCTGATATGTAAACGTATTTTCAAAATGAATAATTTCGTCAGCTTGTAGAAAAAGTCTATTTTTATAAAAATAGAGCAAATTCTCTATCCCTATAAGAACGCTTTGTGGGCTTTGCGTCCTGCAAAGCCTTTGGGCGTTCT
>OGOX01000232.1_pt1 | contig 45569 bp, 43 predicted proteins | sample 1552761 | NCBI WGS metagenome assembly OGOX01 (sample SAMEA2580212, study PRJEB22360) | human gut metagenome | biome: human gut; feature: human-associated habitat; material: faeces | place: Denmark | collected 2008/2010
TAGTTTCCATCATATTTTTTTGAGAAAAGTGTAACCTATCATTGACGACTGCACATTTTTAAAAAATATGCCAATTAGGGCAAATTTATTTAATTGTCTGAATTTATTTACAAATTTATCATTTACTTTTCCGCATAAAAAGTGTAAAATATAGTTTAATAAAAACACGGAGGTGTTTTGTTTGGCAAGAAAAATGGCAGATGAAATTCTTGAAGCCGAAAGGGGTGCCGAAAGGATTATTTCGGACGCGGAAAAAAGAGCGGCGGAAATATCCGATACCGCAAAGCTAAAGGCGGTGGAGGAAACGGCGCGCATACTCTCCGAAGCGGAGAAAAACGCCGAAAAAGCGTTAGACTCCGCAAAAGCGGCGGCACAGGTCAAAAAGCAGGAGGCTGAAAACCAAGCCGAAGCTATTAAGGACGGACTTGACAGTAAGTATGAGCAAAATATCAAAAAGGCGGTAGCCGCCGCCACAGAAATTCTCTTCGCTTAAAAATTTGATTTATTAATGTAAGTGTGGTGATAGGTTTGGCTAAGCTTAAATGTAAGCTTGTCAGTATTTATGCTTCTGATACCGAGGCGGCGGCAGTTATGAAGCGACTGCAAGAAATGTCGGTTATCGATATTGACACGGCGGCTTCGGACGAGGAGACCTCTGTTTTGCAGGAGGGATATTTTAGGACCGATACCTCGGACAAGATAAACGCCTACGAGCGAAATGCCGAGACTGCGGAAAGCGCGGTTAAGATATTAAACCTCAGATTTCCCGAGAAAAAGGGAATTGCGGGGCTTTTTAACTCCGCAAGGGAGCTTACCCCCGATGAGTTTTACCTAAAGCGCGAGCAGATTGAAAAGGCCTTATCCCTTGCAAACGAGGTTATAGAAAACGACCGCAAGATAGCAGAGCAAAAGGCGGAGATTGTACGCCTTAACACTACAAGGGAGCAGATGCTCCCTTGGGAGCCGCTGGATGTCCCCCTCTCCTTTTCGGGAACGGCGAAAACTCGGGCGTTTATAGGCACGGTAGCGGGAATTTACACCCTTGATGGGCTGTGCGAAAAAATAGCCGAAATTGACCCCGAAATTTCCCTTTATACCGAGATTGTAAACACGGGAAAGGATATAACCTATATTTTTGCTTGCTGTCCGAAAGAAGAACAGGAGCGGGCAGAGGCGGTTTTACGCTCCCTTTCCTTTGCGAGACCTGCGCAGATCACCTCGAAGCTACCGAGGGATAAAATAGCCTCTAAAGAGCAACGCGCGGATAAATGCAAAGAGGAAATCGATAAATTACTTGCGAGGATAAAGGAAATATCCGAAAGCCGTTATGAGATTGAAAACCTTGCGGATTATTGCAGGGGAAGAGCCGAAAACTTCCGTGCGGCGGGCGAAATAGCCAGAACCTCGCACACGGTGCTTATTAAAGGATATGTAGCCGAGCGGGATATGCCCTATCTTGAAAAGGAGTTAAAGAAACAGTTTACCGTTGTAATTGAGGCGGAGGACGCTAACGAGGAGTTGGCTCCCGTAGTACTTCAAAACAACGCCTTTGCGAGACCTGCCGAGACGCTTGTTAAGATGTATTCATTACCCGGCTCCCGCGATATCGACCCCTCTCCGATAACGGGCTTTTTCTACTACCTGTTTTTCGGAATGATGTTTTCGGACGCGGGCTACGGACTTATTATGATAATCGCAACAAGCATTGCCCTTGCAAGATTTAAGCTTTCAAGGTCGATGCGGCAGAATATGCGGCTGTTCCAGTACTGCGGTATTTCCACCTTTTTGTGGGGTCTTGTATACGGCAGCTTCTTCGGCGACAGTATTGCGGTTATAAGCGAAAGGTTCTTCGGTCACAGGGTGGCTTTGCCCGCGCTTATTGACCCGATGAACGGCGACGCGGTAACCCTTTTGATATTAAGCCTTGCACTCGGTCTTGTTGAAATTATCGCGGGACTTTGCGCGAAGTTTGCGACCTGTATGAAAAACGGCGATAAGGCGGGAGCCTTCTTTGACGCTGGACTTTGGATTACCACCCTCACGGGTATCGCGCTTATGGCTTTGGGCTTTGTTACGGTGCCGATAATTAAAAATATCGGTATCGGCTTAGCTTTAGTGTCGGTTGTAGGACTCATACTCACTCAAGGGCGTGACAAGAAAAATCCGATTATGCGCCTTTTTTCGGGTATCGCCTCCCTTTACGATATTACAAGCTATGTAAGCGATTTGCTTTCGTTCTCGCGTCTTATGGCGCTTGGGCTTACAACATCTGCAATGAGCGCGGTGTTTAATATGCTAAGCGCAATGGGCGGAAAATCTATCGGAGGCTTTATACTGCTTATTATTGTTTTCCCGCTCGGTCACGCGATTAACTTCGGACTGAATGTTTTGGGCGCGTATGTTCATACTTTGAGACTTCAGTATGTTGAGCTGTTCTCAAAATTCTATGAGGGCGGCGGCAGAGAATTTAAACCCTTTTCATTCAAATCAAAATACACCGATTTGAATGTGCAAAATATTAAGGAGGAAAATTAAAATGACTTTAGGTACAGTTTTAGCGCTTGCAGGCGCGGCATTGGCAACAATTTTAGCGGGTATAGGCTCTGCTAAGGGCGTAGGTATGGCTTGTGAGGTCGGTATGGGCGTTCTCGCGGAGGACTCCTCAAAATTCGGTAAAATGCTGGTTTTAGAGCTTCTACCCGGTACACAGGGACTTTACGGCTTTATCGTTTCCTTTATCGTGCTTACAAAAATCGGCATTTTCGGCGGTTCTGCTAACCTTGCTACTTGGGAGGGCGGAATGATTCTTGCCGCCTGTCTTCCTATCGCAATAGGCGGACTTATGTCGGGTATTTCCCAGGGAAAGGCGGCAGTAGCGGGTATTTCGCTCTTTGCTAAGGACGACAGCGCCTTCCCGAAGGCTCTCGTATCTATAACACTTGTTGAAATTTACGCTCTGCTTGCATTCCTCGTTTCATTCCTTACCGTAATTCTTCTCTAAGGTGATAAAAATGACCTCAAGTGAAAAAATACTTGCCGGTATAACCGCCGAGGCGGAGGAGACCGCAAAGGAGATTATTTCCGCCGCCGAAAAAAAGGCGGAAGAGATAATTGCCAACGCCGTCTCGGAAGCCGAAAAACAGGCGGAAACCATCGCCGCCGAGGCAGATAAAAAAGCCGAGCTGACAGAAAGCACGGGTAACTCTGCGGCACAGTTGGTTTTAAGGGACGCAAGGCTTACAAAAAAGCGCGAGCTTATTGAAAAAGCCCTTGATGAAGTTATCGTAGGCATAAATAATTATGACGATAAAACCTACTTTGACTGCCTTTTAAGGCTTGTCCGATATAACGCTATGAGCGGAAAGGGCGAAATGCTCCTGTCAACCCGTGATCTGTCGAGGGATAAGGGCGATTTTGTAAAAGCCTTAGAGGAGCTTTCGGTAACCGTAAGCGATACCCCTATCGATATTAACGGCGGTTTTATCCTTAAATACGGCGATATAATTATAAACTGCGAGCTGTCGGCAGTAATGCGCGAAAAACGCGATGAAATAACCGACTCATTGAATACAGCCCTTTTTGGCTAAAGAAGGTGAAACTATGTCAGTTAAATCCGTTGGTTTTGCCATAGGAAACCTAAGAGCGAGGGAAAACAGCCTTTTAAAGGCGGGAGACCTAAATCAGCTCTCTGCCGCCAAAAGCACGGACGAGCTTGCTAAAATGCTCACGGATAGGGGAATAGGCACGACCGATACCGCCGATGTTCCGCAGCTTTTAAGTGAGGAAACCGAAAAGCTTTGGGAATATGTTACCGAAAACGCTCCCGATATGTCGGCGTTTGAGCCCTTTTTGTATGAAAACGATTTTCATAACTATAAGGCGGTGCTTAAAGGCGTGGTACGCGGCAGAGAATATAAGAGTCTTCTTATTCTTCCCGCCACGGTGGAGATTTCCTATATTGAACGCGCGGTAAAGGAAAAGAGATTTGATTTACTGCCCGAATTTATGCGTTCTGCGGCAGACGAGGCGTATTCCGTATTTACAAAAACGGGGGACAGCCAGCTTGCCGACTGCATAATTGACGCGGGGCTTATGACCGCACAGATAGATAAGGCTAAAAAAATCGGCAACCGCGTGATTTTAAAGCTTATAACCGTGACTGTGTTTTATAACAATATGAAAGCCGCTCTGCGCGCGGCAAAGGCGAATAAATCCGCCGCATTTTTAAATACAGTGCTTACCGAAACAGGCGTTGTTTCAAAAAATGCTATGGTTTCGGCGGCGCTTAGCGGTGAAGAAAAGCTTTTAGAGCTTTTAGCGGGCGTTTCCGAGCTTGGCGGTGGAGAAGCCGCCGAAGCCTACAGGCACTCTCCCACGGAGTTTGAAAAATTCGCGGACGACTGTGTTATAAAAGCGGCGAGACGGTGTAAATTCATTACCTTGGGAATTGAGCCGATTGTAGGCTATATGCTTGCGCGCAGGGCGGAAATTACCGACCTTCGCATAATTTACAGCGGTATAAAAACAGGTCAGCCGACCGAAAAAACAAGGGAAAGGCTGCGTGAGCTTTATGCTTAAAATAGCGGTTTTGGGCGATACCGAAAGCATTAAAGGCTTCGCGGCGGTAGGACTTGACATTTACCCTTGCGACAAAGACGCTGACGCAGAGCATATTTTTTCAAAAATTGTTTCCGCGGGATACGGTATAATTTATGTGACCGAGCGTTTAGTGCCGCTGCTTAAACGCCAAATAGATAAAACCGATAAACAGCTTACCCCCTCGGTAGTGCCGATTATCGGTGTTTCGGGCAATAACGGCGCAGGTACTGCCGCGCTTAAGGCGGCGGTCGAAAAGGCGGTCGGCTCGGATATAATTTTCAACAAATAGCAAAAGGAGATATAAGAATGACCGAAGGAACAATAACCAAGGTTGCGGGTCCTCTTGTAATAGCCGAGGGTATGCGTGACGCCGATATGTTCGATGTTGTCCGCGTTTCGGATAAAAAGCTTATCGGTGAAATTATTGAAATGCACGGCGATAAGGCTTCCATTCAGGTTTATGAGGAAACCGCCGGCTTAGGCCCCGGCGAAAAGGTTGTCTCAACAGGAAAACCTCTAAGCGTTGAGTTAGGGCCCGGGCTTATCGGCTCTATATTTGACGGAATACAGCGTCCCCTTGCCGAAATTATGAAGGTTAGCGGTACAAACCTTCAGCGAGGTGTTGAGGTACCCGCCCTTTCCCGTGAGAAAAAGTGGCATTTCACCCCCGAAAAAAAGGTAGGCGACCTTGTAGTGGGCGGCGATACGGTAGGTACGGTTCAAGAAACCGCTATTGTAAGCCATAAAATAATGCTCCCCAATAAAATGTCGGGCAAAATAGTTGAGATTGCCGAGGGCGATTATACGGTCGAGGATACCGTTTACAAGGTAGAGACCGAAAAGGGTATTGTCGAGCTTACCCTTATGCAGTCCTGGCCTGTCCGAGTGGGCAGACCCTATAAACGCAAACTGTCACCCGATATTCCCCTTGTGACGGGTCAGCGTGTAATTGACACCCTTTTCCCGATTGCAAAGGGCGGCGTTGCGGCGGTACCCGGCCCCTTCGGCTCAGGCAAAACCGTTGTTCAGCACCAGCTTGCAAAGTGGGCGGCGGCGGATATTATAGTTTATATCGGATGCGGCGAGCGCGGCAACGAGATGACCGATGTTTTAAACGAATTCCCGGAGCTAAAAGACCCGAGAACCGGCAACTCCCTTATGGAGCGCACGGTGCTTATTGCCAACACCTCGGATATGCCTGTTGCGGCGCGTGAGGCATCGATTTACACAGGCATTACAATAGCCGAATACTTCCGTGATATGGGATATACCGTGGCGCTTATGGCGGACTCCACCTCCCGTTGGGCGGAGGCTCTCCGCGAAATGTCGGGCAGACTTGAGGAAATGCCGGGCGAAGAGGGCTATCCCGCATACTTAGGCTCTCGCTTGGCGCAGTTCTATGAGCGCGCGGGCAGAGTAATAGTAAACGGCGGCGAAGAAACAGAGGGCGCGCTCTCGGTAATCGGCGCGGTTTCCCCTCCGGGCGGTGATATTTCGGAGCCCGTTTCCCAGGCGACCCTCAGAATTGTAAAGGTATTCTGGGGACTTGATTCCTCCCTTGCATACAAGCGGCACTTCCCCGCGATAAACTGGCTTACAAGCTATTCGCTTTACGCCGATTCACTCTCTGATTGGTTTAATAAAAATGTAAAGACCGATTGGTATAAGCTTCGCGGCAGACTTATGGCACTCCTTCAAGAGGAAGCCGAGCTTGAAGAGATAGTAAAGCTTGTGGGTATGGACGCGCTTTCGGCTCCCGACCGCCTAAAGCTTGAGGCGGCGAGGTCTATAAGAGAGGACTACCTGCACCAGAACGCCTTTGACGATACCGATACCTATACCTCGCTTAATAAGCAGTACCTTATGATGGAGCTTATTTTAGCCTTTTACGATAAATCGGCCGAGGGGTTAGATAAGGGCGCGGCGATTGAAAAAATCGTTTCTATGCCCTCAAGAGAGCGCATAGGTCGCTTTAAGTACACACCCGAAAATAAAATCGATTCCGAATACACCGAAATTTTAGCCGAACTTGACAGCGATGTTGACAGAGCTGTTAAGACTTCCGACGAGCTGTAAGGAGGGGAGCAAAATGCCAAAGGAATATAAAACCATACGCGAGGTTGCGGGCCCGCTTATGATTGTAAGCGATGTTGAAAATGTAAAATATGACGAGCTGGGCGAAATTGAGCTCCCGAACGGTGAAATCAGGCGTTGTAAGGTGCTGGAGATCAACGGCACAAACGCTTTGGTTCAGCTTTTTGAAAGCGCGGCGGGAATTAATCTTGCCGACTCTAAGGTGCGCTTTTTAGGCAGAGGAATGGAGCTTCCCGTTTCTCCCGATATGCTTTCCCGCGTTTTTGACGGCCTCGGCAGACCGATTGACGGCGGTCCCGAGCTTATTCCCGAAAAGCGAATGGATATTAACGGCAGACCTATGAATCCCGCGGCAAGAAACTATCCGCAGGAGTTTATACAGACGGGCGTTTCGGCTATTGACGGACTTAACACCCTTGTAAGAGGGCAGAAATTGCCTATTTTCTCGGCTTCGGGACTTCCCCACGCCAACCTTGCCGCCCAGATTGCAAGACAGGCGGCGGTGCTCAGGGATAACGAGCAGTTTGCGGTTGTATTTGCGGCAATGGGTATCACCTTTGAGGAGTCCAACTTCTTTATCGATTCCTTTAGGGAGACCGGTGCCCTTGACCGAACCGTTATGTTTGTAAACCTCGCTAACGACCCCGCTATCGAGCGTATAGCTACACCTAAAATGGCGCTTACGGCGGCTGAATATTTAGCCTTTGACCTTGGTATGCAGGTGCTTGTAATAATGACCGATATTACCAACTACGCCGACGCTCTGCGTGAGGTTTCCGCCGCGCGTAAGGAGGTGCCCGGCAGACGAGGCTACCCCGGTTATATGTATACCGACCTTGCGACCCTTTATGAGCGCGCGGGTCGCTTAAAGGGCAAGGACGGCTCTATAACCCTTATTCCGATTCTTACCATGCCCGAGGACGACAAGACCCACCCGATACCCGACCTTACGGGATATATCACCGAGGGTCAGATAATTTTAAGCCGTGAGCTTTACAGAAAGGGCGTTACTCCGCCTATTGATGTACTACCGTCCCTTTCCCGTCTTAAGGATAAGGGAATAGGCGAGGGCAGAACAAGAAAGGATCACGCGGCGACTATGAACCAGCTTTTCGCGGCGTATGCGAGAGGTAAGGACGCAAAGGAGCTTATGGTGATTTTGGGCGAGGCGGCGCTTACCGATATTGATAAAAAGTACGCCGAGTTTGCCGATAGGTTTGAAAAAGAGTATGTCTCCCAAGGCTATAATACCAACCGCACCATTGAGGAAACACTTAATATCGGCTGGAGGCTTTTGTCGATTCTGCCGCGAAGCGAGCTTAAGCGAATCAATGACGAGCTGTTAGACAAGTACTACGGCAAGGTATAAGGAGTGGGATAATGGCAACACTTAATGTTAATCCCACCCGTATGGAGTTAACCCGCCTTAAAAAACAGCTTTCAACCGCCCTTAAGGGTCATAAGCTGCTTAAAGATAAGCGGGATGAGCTTATGAGGCAGTTTCTTGATATGATAAGGGAGACCAAAACCCTCCGCGAGCGGGTCGAAGAGGGGCTCCGTAAGGTCAACTCCGATTTCGTGCTGGCTTCAAGCGTTATGTCAAAGGAGGCGCTTGATACCGCCCTTTTAGCCCCCAAGCAGGAGGTTTATTTGGAGCAGTCAACCCGCAATGTAATGAGCGTTGACATTCCTGTTTATCATATTAACACCAGAACGGCGGAGGAGTCGGACATTTTTTCCTACGGCTTTGCTTCTACAAGCTTTGAGCTTGACGACGCGGTAAGCGGACTTTCGGAGTTACTGCCCTTAATGCTCCTACTTGCCGAAAAGGAAAAGTCGGTAAAGCTTATGGCGGACGAGATTGAAAAGACCCGCCGCCGCGTAAATGCTCTTGAACATGTCCTTATTCCCCGCTATCAGGAGACCATTCATTTTATCTCTATGAAGCTTGAGGAAAACGAGCGCTCAAGCCGTGCGAGACTTATGAAGGTCAAGGATATGATGATTGAACAGCAGATAGAGTATAAGCACACCCACCCCGACGCGGTCTAAAATACAAGAACAAACTCCCGCCCGTTTGAGAAAATCTCAAACGGGCGGGAGTTTTATACTCTCTGATATTAGTCGATAAATTTATCGTGAACGGCTCTTACCGCCTTATCGGCGTATTCGGCATCGATAAGTACCGAGATTTTGATTTCGCTTGTCGAAATCATACGGATATTGATACCGGCGTCATAAAGCGCCTCAAACATTTTGGAGGCAACACCGGGGTGGCTTTCCATTCCCGCGCCCACAACCGAAACCTTGGCAACCGACTCATCAAGCGCAACCTTATGGTAATTAAGACTGTCCTTCATAGACTCTATTGACTCAACCGCGGTTTTTCCGTCATCCTTGGGAACTGAGAAGGTTATGTCTTTAGTTCCGTCACGGCCTACCGACTGGAGAATAATATCAACATTTATTCTTTTATGAGCTAACTTGTTGAAGATTTTGAAGGCAACTCCCGGAGTGTCCTCAAGTCCTACTACCGAAATGGTAGCAACATTAGTGTCCTTAGCAACGCCTCTGATTAAAGTCTTTTCCATTTTAACAGTCTCCTTTACGATTGTGCCTGGTTTGTTTTCAAGGCTTGAAAGTACCTCAAGCTCTACATTATATTTTTTAGCCATCTCAACCGAGCGGTTATTAAGCACCTGCGCTCCCAAGGTCGCAAGCTCAAGCATTTCATCATAGGTTATCGAATCAAGCTTCCGCGCGTTAGGAACCTTGCGGGGGTCGGCGGTATAAACACCGTCAACATCGGTGTAAATCTGGCATACGTCCGCCTTCATAGAGGCGGCAATGGCAACCGCGCTTGTATCCGAGCCGCCGCGGCCCAAGGTGGTTATATCGTCATACTTGTTAAGCCCCTGAAAGCCCGCAACTATTACTATGTTGCGCTTCGCAATCTCGTTCCTTATACGCTCGGCGTTAACATTTTTAATGCGCGCGATACCGTGGTTTGAGTCGGTCGAAAAGCCCGCCTGCCAGCCGAGCAGGGAAATTACGGGACAGCCTAACTTTTCAATTGCCATCGCAAGCAGAGCAATAGACATCTGTTCGCCCGCGGAAAGGAGCATATCAAGCTCCCGCTTAGAAGCGCCGTCGGGATTGATTTCCTTTGCCTTTTCGATTAAATCGTCGGTAGTGTCGCCCTGAGCCGAAACAACAACTACAACGTCGTTTCCTTTTTTGTAATCGCCTATAATGGTATTTGCAACGTTAAATACCCTCTCGGCGTTGGCAACCGAAGATCCGCCGAATTTTTTTACAATTAGTGACATTGAATAAACCCCCTGAAGAAATTAGAAGAAAGTGTGCAATACTTTAAATGAGGAAAGATTGTTAAACCGCGAAAGCTTTTCTTTTATGACGCTTTCCTTTTCCTCGTCGGTTAAAAATGCTATCTCGCCGCGGAATTTGTTTTTAACTGAAGATACGGCGGGGAAGAGAGCCTCGAACTGTTTTTCAAGTCCTTCAAAATCGTCGGACGAAACCCTTACATAGAGTCTTGAAGCTTCATCGTAAGCGTTATCAACATAATCGGGCGCGCCTTCCTCCCAGTCGAGGTATTTGCGCGTGCTGAGGTGCTTTACGCAGTCGATAACATCAGCTACTACCGCGCTGGCTGTGGCTTCCTTGCCGGCGCCCTTGCCGTAGAACATAACCTCGCCCGTCTGGTCGCCGTTTACCATTATCGCGTTGAATACGCCGTTTACTCCCGAAAGAATACACTCGCGGCTTACAAGTGTGGGACGGACAGAGGCGGTGATTTTGCCGTTAGGGAGCTTTTTCGCTCTGCCTATAAGCTTTATAACACAGCCGAAATTGTCGGCAGACTCAACGTCGTCAAGGGTGATTTCGGTTATACCTTCGGTCGCAACCTGTTCGGGATAAACGTGTCTGCCGAAGCCCAAAGCCGCTAAGATGCAGACCTTGCGGCAGGCGTCGTGCCCCTCAATATCGGCGGCTGGATTTTTTTCGGCGAAGCCCTTTTCCTGCGCTAAGGCGAGCGCCGCTCCGAAATCCATATTATCCACTATCATTTTATTTAAAATAAAGTTTGTTGTGCCGTTTAATATTCCCGCTATCTCGGTAATTTCGTTCGCGGCAAGGCATTGGGCTATCGGACGAAGAACCGGAATACCGCCGCCGACAGAGGCCTCGAAAAGGAAATTTACATTGTTTTCGTTAGCAATGTTAATAAGCTCCGCGCCCTTTGCGGCTACCAGCTCCTTGTTTGAGGTGGCAACGCTCTTCCCCTTTAAAAGACAGCTTTTGACAAAATCGTAAGCGGGATTAATTCCGCCCATAACCTCAACTACAACCTTAACGCTGTCATCATTAAGTATTGTGTTAAAATCCTTAATAAATTTCTCGCTGTAGGACAAATCGGGAAAATCGCGCAGGTCAAGAATGTATTTAACATTCACATCCGTGTGAGCCTTTTGTGCAATTCTGTCGGAATGATTTATAAGGATTTCGGCAACGCCCGAACCGACGACGCCGTGACCCATAATAGCGACATTTATCATTGTTTACCTCCGTCTATTCTCTTAATTGAAATTACACCGTCAATATTAAGCAGGCGTTTAATCAGCTCTTCGGGCGAAATGTTGCCCGTGCTAACCGTAAGCGAAGCGCTGGCGGTTCCGTTTTCCGGAATACCCTGCGAGACGGTGATAATGTTCGCGCCGCAACTGAAAAGCTCGGCGGTAAGCGCGGAAAAGACTCCCGCTCTGTCGGAAAGCAGGGCTTTAAGGTTTAATGTGTCGCCGTTAAGACCTGAATATTTAAACACATAATCCTTATACTTATAAAAGGCGCTTCTGGAAATTCCCGCCGCCTTTGCCGCGGCGGCGGCGCTTGAAGCTTTGCCGCTCGCTAATAGCTCTTTTGCGAGAATCACGCCCTCAAATACGGGCGGAAGCACCGCTGAATTTATAAGCAGGTATCTGTCTTCCATTATAACTGTCCTCCGTACGCGAACTGTTGTATTCTATTATAGTACACTTTTCTTGCTAAAGCAACAAAAAACATCATATTTTTTTATTACTGTTAAATATACATAGTTTTAAATAACGGAGTGGATAGCTTTGGAGCAAGAATTACGAAAGAATTTTCTTATTAACACCTTATATTTTCTTACAATAGCCGCGGGAATATTTATTTTCTGCAGATTTCTGCTTCGCTATCTTATGCCGTTTGTTGTTGGCGGCGCTGTCGCCTGGCTTGTTCAAAAACCCGCGAAAGTTATTTGCTCAAGGACGGGGCTGAAACGCTCCGTCACAGCGGGAACGCTTGCGCTTACCGTATTTATAGCCGCTGCGGTTTTGGTTTTATTAATCTGTATTAAAGCTGTAAACGCGGCGGCGGGGCTGTTTGAGGATATCGGCGGTAATGCGGAGATGCTTACAAAATTATTAAAGGAATTTAAGGACTCTGCCGATTCGTTTTTTGAAAAATTTCCGAAAGAAATAACCGATTTTTTAAGTACTCTTTACGAAAAGACGCTAAATAAAGCGGCGGCTTACTTTACAACTGCTGTTTCTTCGGCGGCGGGGTACACCGTAAAGCACGCGCCTGAGTTTCTTTTAAGCTGTGCGGTGGCTGCCGCTTCCGCCTGTTATATAGCGGCTGATTTTAGGAGGCTTATTAAATTTGCCCGCGGGCTTTGCGGAAATAAAATATACGAAAATGGTGTAAAAATTAAAAATATTCTTGTTAACAGCGTGTTTAAGTTTGCAAAGGGCTATCTTATAATTCTCGGTATCACCTTTGCGGAGCTTTTTGCAGGATTAGCGCTTTTGAAAATCAATTATGCATTGCTTTTGGCAGCAATTATTTCCTTTATCGATATACTGCCGATTTTGGGAACGGGTACGGTGCTTATCCCGTGGGCGGTGATCGAACTTGTTATGGGTAATACCGCTCAAGGGGTATCACTTGCGGTTCTGTACCTTGTAATAACCGTGGTAAGGAATTTTGCCGAGCCTAAGATTATCGGAAGTCAAATGGGCATAAAGCCGCTCTTTACTCTGCTCGCTATGTTTATAGGCATAAAGCTATTCGGAATAGCGGGAATTTTCATTTTGCCGATAACGCTTATAGTTGTTATAGAATATTATAAGACGGATGAAACCGAGCTTAGCAAGGATAAATCGGTATGACATTATTTTATGCCCTGCATATGATGTAATATAAAGGAATGTTCAACAGACGAAAACAGAACCCGTTATCGGTTCGCCTCTCGTCATCATAACGGAGTGAAAAGAAATGAAAAAGTATATTATAACCACAGGTACTGTCACCTACGCTATTAAGGGCCGAGACCTGTTAAGAAGAAAAGGATTTAATGTTAAAATCGAAAGGATTGCTTCCGGGGCAAGCTCCGGGTGCGGTTACAGTATAGTATTAAGCGGCGAGATAAAGGACGCGGAAAGTCTTTTACGGAGCGCGGGAATAAAAATCCTTGAAATTAGTGAAAAATCGTGATAAACAGGGCGCGGCATGAGCCAATGCCGCGCTTTTAACTTAAATATCAATAACGGAGGTGTTATATGTGATTTATCTTGATAACGCCGCAACAACCGGCAGAAAGCCGACAGGCGTTATAAAGGCTGTGGGCGGCGCTTTAAGGGAGCTTTCGGCAAATCCCGGAAGAAGCGGACACACTGCGTCGCTGAAAACGGCGGATTCGGTGTATTCGGTGAGGGAGAAAACGGCTGAACTTTTCGGCGCGTCAGGGGCTGAAAACGTTGTATTTACCCTTAACTGCACCCACAGCATAAACTGTGTAATCAAGGGCGTTTTAAAGGCAGGGGAGCACGCCGTGACCTCGTCTCTTGAGCATAACTCGGTTATGCGTCCGCTTATAAAGCAGCAGATACCCTTTGATACCGCTTATGTTTCCCTTACTGACGACAGAGCCACCTTAAGAGATTTTGAGAAAAAAATCCGACCGGAGACAAAGCTTGTAATCTGTACGGGAGCTTCTAATGTTTTAGGCAAAACATTGCCGATTACCGAAATAGGCGCACTCTGCCGCGACAGGGGAGTGCTTTTTGCCGTGGACGCGGCGCAGATTGCGGGAGTAATTCCGATTGATATGCGCCAAATGAATATAGATTTTCTGTGTATAGCCCCGCACAAAGGACTTTATGCTCCTATGGGTATAGGCGTGCTTATATGCGAAAAACCAATAGAAAATACTATTATTGAGGGTGGTACGGGAACCAATTCCGCGGAGCTTGTTCAGCCTGACGCTCTGCCTGAGCGCCTTGAAAGCGGAACGGTTAATGTTCCTGCAATAATGGGCATTTCGGCGGGAATAGACTATGTAAAGCAAATAGGAATTAATAAAATTTACTCACACGAAATGAAGCTTATACGCTATCTTTACAGGGAGCTTTCAAAAATTGAAAGGGTACAGCTTTATACGCCCGAGCCAACAGACGTTATGTACGCTCCGGTGCTTTCCTTTAATGTTTACGGAAAGACGAGCACTGAGGTATCTCAGTATTTAAGCGATAACGGAATAGCGGTAAGGGGCGGACTTCACTGCGCGCCCTTCGCTCACAGGCAGATAGGCACGTTAGACTCGGGAGCGGTCAGAGTATCTGTCGCTGCATTTAATACTCCCTCCGAAATCGGAAGCTTAATAAAGGCTATAAAGGAGATACGGTAATTTTACAAAAAAAATTGAAAAAATATGTAATTTTCTATTGAACGCAATAAAAAAATATGATAAAATAAACCAAATAAGTGTGTGAAAAGGATGTTTTGAAGTGAGCAGCATATTTAATGCAATTTATGCGTTTTTTAATCAGATTATATATGCTGTCGCCAGTATGCGGATACCCTTTGATATTATCGATATACTGCTTATGGCGTATATTATTTACAAGGCGATAGGCTTCATGCGCGAAACCCGCGCGGGTCAGCTGGCAAAGGGACTTATAATCTTGTTTATAATATATTTTGTTGCCAATTGGTGGAATCTTACCACTATGAAGTGGGTGCTTTCACGGTTTGTCGATTATATCATAATAGCTATCGCTATTATCTTTCAGCCCGAGCTTAGGAGAATTCTCGAAAGGGTGGGTCATACAAAGCTCGTCGGAACCCAAGGCTCGCTCTCGGACGAGCCGCTCGAGGACTGTATAGATACAGTATGCCGTGCGGCGGGTAATATGCAGGAAAGTAAAATAGGAGCCCTGATTGTTTTTGAGCGTTCCACACAGCTTGGTGAGATTATAGATACCGGCACCGTTATTAATGCCGTTCCGTCGGTTGCGATGGTTGGTAATATATTTTTCCCTAAATCGCCTTTGCACGACGGAGCGCTGATTATAAGAGACGGAAGACTTTACGCCGCAGGCTGTATTTTGCCGCTTACCCAGCGAGAAGACTTATCTTCCCAGCTTGGCACGCGCCACAGGGCGGCGATAGGTATGACCGAAAATTCTGATGCGGTGGTATTGGTTGTTTCTGAGGAGACCGGGAATATTTCCATTGTCTCAAACGGAAAAATAACGAGGAATTACAACGGTATTTCTGCCGCCGAGGAGCTTCACAGGCTAATTATCAATAATGATAGCAATGAAAACGAAAGCAAGGTTGCGGCGGCGGTTAAGCGTCTCAACCCTTTCAGAAAAGCACAAGGAAAGGACGCTGCCAAGGAAGATGAAACGGAAAATAAACCTTCCCGCTAAATTTTCATTAAAAAAGCTGCTTTACAATAAGCGGTTTACAATTCCGCTTTCTCTTATAACCGCATTCGCTTTATGGCTTGTGATTATGATTAAGCAGAATCCCGATATTGATAGAACGTTTACGGATATACCGATAAATATTAACCTTGAAAATACATTTGCATCTGAAAACGGCATGGAAATTATAGGAGATATTTCTTCGCAAAAATTTACCGTCACAATAAAGGGACCGAGTTATGTTGTTTCCGCATTGCAGTCGGGTGATTTTTATGTATACGCCTCCGCCGCGGCGATAAACGCTCCCGGCGAGTATCAGCTTGAGGTTTCAGGAGGCAAAAATACTGCAGTTTCTGATTATGAGTTTATAAGCATATCGCCATCGACGGTAAATGTAGATTTCGATTATGTTGACACAAAGGAATTTACAGTAAAAGCGCGCGCCGAGGGAGCGAGCGCAACCGAGGGGCTTATTGCCGAAACGGCGGTGGTAAGCGGTACAGAGAGCGATACGATAACAATAAAAGGTCCTCGTACGGTCATTAATCGTATAGCTACCGTTGAAGCCTATGCCGCGGTAAATAAAACGCTGAGCGAAAGCACTACCTATGACGCTGAGATACGTCTTTATGACGAGCAGGGCGCGGCTATTGATATGACAAATCTTACCTTGAGTGAAAACGCCGTTAAAGTGACCGTTCCTATTTCAAAACGTACTACGGTTCCTGTTGTAGCGGACTTTACTAACCTGCCCGACGGTTTTCAAAAAAGCAGTATTGCGTACAGTATAGACCATCAGACGGTGACGGTTATTGGCACGCCTGAGGCAATTGACAAAATAACTAAGGTTACTCTGTCGGCAATCGACATAACCTCGGTATCTGATACCTCGAATAAATTTGACGTTTCTCCTAAGCTTCCCGACGGGGTAAGACTGTTTGATTCAATAGAACATTTCACCGTAACGGTTAACACCTCGGGTTATGACGAAAAAACTTTTACGGTTTCAAGCGTACGGTATAAGGGGCTTTCGGCAGGACTTAACGCCACAAGCGATACGGTTATAAGGAACGTAAGAATATGCGGTCCTAAAAATGTTATTGCAAAGCTTAAGGATAATATGTTTTATGCGATGGTTGATTTGTCAGACAAAGCGGCGGGCGAACATACAGTTTCTGCCGTAATAAGGTCAGATTCCTACAACAATGTCTGGCAGGTTGGCTCATACAGCGCAATGGTGAAAATTAGATAAATTTTAAATAAAGGGCTTTAATAGCCCTTTATTTTAGCATATGTTTTAGCATTTTTTTCCTTCCCGAATATAATGTTATCGGGGTGAAAAGTATGATAATAAAGTATATTGCAATAGCTGCCATTCTTTGTCTTTCTGTGCTTGGACTGGCCGAGCTACTGCACGGAATCAACCTTCACATTACGGCACCGCGTTGCATGGCAGATACATATTCGGTTGTTTTTTTGTCAGGCGAAGACGCCGAGCAGCAGTTAAGCTTTGCAATTGAACAGCAAAAGTGGTTGGGCAGAGCGTATTCGGATTACATAATCGCCGTAAATACCGGACTTGATGAAAAAAGCGATATGGCCTGTCGCTATATTGCGGAAAAATACGGCGCTGTATACTGCACGCCTTGTGAGCTTAGGGATAAAATTGATTATTCTATTCCCCATAATAAAAAGGAAGGATAAGCTTTATATGGAGGAAGCTTTAACGGAAACGGTTAAAGAAATTAAAGGAACGGTTGAAAGAATAACATACCGCAACGAAAGTAACGGCTATACTGTGGCTGAGGTGCGCGCAGAGGGTAAAAGCATAACGGTTGTAGGGCTTCTTCCTTTTCTTAACGAGGGGGACGAGGCGGTTTTTTACGGGGAGTATACCGTGCACCCCTCCTACGGCGAGCAGTTTAAGGCAGAACGGTTTGAGCGGAAAGCCCCGCAAAACGCGGCGGCGATACTGCGGTATTTATCTTCGGGAGCGATTAGGGGCATAGGTCCGGCGACAGCGCAGAAAATTGTAGAAAAATTCGGTGCGGAGTCTCTCGACGTCATACAAAACAGACCGCAGGATTTGGCAACAGTCAGGGGGATTACCCTTTCTAAAGCAAAGCAGGTATCCGAGGAATACCAGAAGCAGTACGGCGTAAGGGATATTATGATGATGCTGTCAAAATACGGAGCAACTCCCGATAAATGCCTTGCAATTTACCGCCGCTTCGGCGAAAAATCCACCGATATTATTAAAAGCAATCCTTATGCCCTCTGCGAGGAGGGAATTGATTTCCGCTTTGAAACAGCGGAGGATATAGCTGATGATTTATCCTTTGACAAAAACAGTGAATTAAGAGTTTCGGCGGGGGTTGAATATGTTCTTAGGAAAAATCTTGCGAACGGTCACACCTGCCTGCCGCGGGGTAAGCTTTGCGAGGTGGCTGTAAAGCTGCTTGAATGTAACAGAGAAACCTTTGAAAACTGCTGCGACCGACTTACTGAGTGTTTCAGAATTAAGTCCAAAACCGTTTGCGGTACTGAGTACCTTTCAATTCCCGAATATTATTCGGCGGAGGAGCATATTGCCGCCCGCCTTGTTTCGGTTAAAAGATATATTGACAGAGCGGTTACGGTTGACGCCCTTGAAATTGAAAATGTTGAATGCAGGCTCGGAATAGAGTTTGAGGATTTGCAGAAGCAGGCGATTTTCGAGGCGTTTTCGAGCGGAATACTTGTATTAACGGGCGGCCCGGGTACGGGAAAAACCACAACTCTTAATGCGATAATAAGCCTTTTTGAAAACCGCAACCTTGAGCTGGAGCTTGCCGCTCCGACAGGCAGGGCGGCAAAGCGTATGACCGAGCTTACGGGCAGAGAAGCAAAAACAATACACCGCCTTTTAGAGGTTGAGTGGAGCGAGGGCGACGTTAGGCAGTTCTCACGCAATGAGAAAAATCCGCTTAACTGCGATGTTATTATAGTGGACGAGGCTTCTATGATAGACGCCCTTTTATTTGACAGCCTTTTAAAAGCGTTAAGGCTTTCCTGCCGAATTATTTTAGTGGGAGATTCTGATCAGCTGCCCGCGGTCGGTGCCGGAAATGTGCTTAACGATATACTTTCTTCCGATATTTTTCCTTCGATCCGCCTTAAAAAGGTCTTTAGGCAGGCGGGGAAAAGCCGTATTGTGACCAACGCCCACGCGATTATAAACGGCGAAAGCGCTGATTTTTCATCAAAGGAATCGGACTGCTTTTTTTTAAAAAGACAGGACAGTTATTCGGTAAGCCGAACGGTGCTTGAGCTTGTCTCCGAGCGGCTTCCCGCGGCATACGGTTTCGACCCGATACGCGATATTCAGGTGCTTTGTCCCTCAAGAATGACCGAAACGGGCACTGTAAATCTTAACAATATCCTGCAAAGCACTTTGAATCCTGATACCTCCGGCAAGTCTCAGCTTGCGTTCAAGGGCATATACATGCGCGAGGGCGATAAGGTAATGCAGATTAAGAATAATTATGATTTGCAGTACAGGCGGGATAACGGCGAATACGGCACGGGGGTCTTTAACGGCGACGTGGGCTTTATTACCGACATCGACAAGCGCGGCGGGGTTATAAAGGTGCGTTTTGACGACAGGGTCGTTACATATTTTTCGGAGGATTTAGGTCAGTTAGAACTCGCCTATGCGGTTACGGTACACAAAAGTCAGGGAAGCGAGTATACTTGTGTTGTTTTACCGATTTTTGACGTTCCCCAAAAGCTTAAATACAGAAATCTTCTCTATACCGCCGTGACGAGGGCTAAAAAGCTGTTAGTTGCGGTCGGCAACGAGACCGTGTGGAACGATATGGTTTCAAATGACCGCAAAACACTCAGATACACTATGCTTAAGCAGTTTTTAAAGGAAGACAGCTCCTATGATAGATTTAATCAGCCTAATTAATCAGGCTTTTTTTCCAAAAACCTGCGCTGCTTGCGGCGAAATTACCTCGGACGGCGAGCCGCTTTGCGATTACTGCCGCGAAATGCTTGTACGGTTTGACCCGATTAAACGCTGTGTTAGGTGCGGAATGGAAAAGCCCGAATGCGATTGCAGATACAGGGTGTTTCATTTTGACGGTTTAATTGCTCCGTTTGAAAATAAGGATACCGCAAAGCGCGGTTTTTACGCCTTTAAATTTCGCAGAAAAATGAGTAACGCAGACTATTTTGCCGAGCAGATGGCTCTGTGCGTCAAAAACGAATACCGTGATATACAATTTGATGCCGTAACCTTTGTGCCGATGCACAGACTGCGCTTTTTGAAGCGAGGCTTTAATCAAAGCCGTGTGTTGGCCGAGAAAATCGCCGACATTCTCGGTCTTCCTCTTGCCGATACGCTTGTTTGCCTTAAATCGGGGAAGAGACAGCATGATTTATTCGGTAAGGAGCGTTTTGAAAATGTTAAAGGCCGTTATGCCGCAAAGGGAATAGTAAGGGGCAAAACGCTTTTGCTCGTCGACGATATAAAGACAACAGGCGCAACACTTGACGAGTGCGCAAAGCAACTGTTTGCGGCAGGTGCGGACGGCGTTTACTGCGTTACCGCGCTTATAACCAGACACAGGAAAAAGCGGGAAGAAAATAGTACTGGTAAAAAGTAAAAAACAATGATATAATGAATATATTAAAGCAATTGAAGGGACAGCTATGGCTACCGATATAGGAATAGATTTAGGATCATCGAAAACAGTTATTTTTTCAAGCTCTAAGGTTGTGCTTGAACTGCCGAATGTTGTGACGGTAGACAGCGAAACCTGGGAGCCTGTATATTTTGGCGAAAAGGCAAAGCAAACGATAGGAAGAACGCCCGACAGTCTTGTCAGCGTTTCGCCAATTGAACGCGGCGTTATTTCGGACTACGATATTGCCGAAATAATGCTTAAAAACTATATGCAGCAGGCGTTCGGAAGCCGTATTATGCGCCCCCGCATTATGGCTACTTTGCCCGCAGGACTTACCGAATTACAGCACCACTCGCTTTCAAATGTTGTGGAATCGGCAGGCGGACGCAATGTATCGGTAATTGAAGGACCCCTTGCGGTGGCGTTCGGCTTGGGACTTGATTTTTCAAAGCCGCGCGGCACCCTTATTGTCGATATAGGCGCGGGCACTACCGATATTGCCGTTATTTCCCTTGGAGGAATCGCGGTTTGCGAATCCTTTAAAACCGCCTCCTCGGACATTGATATGCAGATTATAAGATATATCCGCAAGGAATATAATGTTGAAATAGGCCCTCTTACCGCTGAAATGATTAAAATTAAGATCGGCTCGGCTATAAAGCGAGATATAGAGGTTGCGATAGTCGCAAAGGGAAGAAATGTTTTTTCGGGTCTGCCCGAAAGCTTTGAAATTTCCTCGGGTGAGGTCTACGAGGCGATTTTTGAAACCGTTGATACGATTTGCAACGCTATCCGCCAGGTGCTTAACCGTACCGACCCGGACTTGGTGGCGGATATTACGGAGGACGGAATGTACTTAACCGGCGGAGGTTCGCAGTTAAACGGTTTGGCTGAAAAGCTTCACGAATATCTCGGCATCAAGGTGCATCAGCTCGACGACCCCGCACACAGCGTTGTAAAGGGAGCGGCGGTTGCGCTAAAAAAGCCTGAACTTCTTAAAAATGTCGATTATCAGCTCCGTTCCATAAAGGAATTGGTTGTAGAGTGAATTTAACAGTTTAAAGCTTTAAACCGTTAAAGAAATTTTGCTTTATCTCTTGACAAAAGGGAAAAAATAGGTTAGAATGTTTTTAGCATTAGAAGAAAGGGTGAACGGTATGTTCGGTTACATAGCTTATCGATTTTATTACTATAAGACGGACTGCCTGTGCGCCCATAAAGCTTAGTCTTTATAATTTGTACGGACAGCCCGCAATCGCTCATGCTTTTATTGCAGTGAGAGTTGCGGGCTTATATTTTGAAAACGGGTGAAATGATGATAAACGAAAAAATGGCGGGGCTTGGAAAAAAACGCTCGGTTATCCGCGAAATTTTTGAATATGCGAAAATTAGAAGAACACAGATAGGGGCGGAAAATGTCTTTGATTTTTCTATCGGAAATCCGAGCGTGCCAACCCCTAAAAAGGTTACCGATACTATGGAGCGCTTAATAAAGGAAAAAGACCCGGTCGCACTTCACGGTTATACCTCGGCACAGGGGGATTTTTGTGTCAGAAGCGCTATTGCCGAGCATATTGAGAACACATTTGATTTTAAGGCAGACCCAAACCTTATTTATATGACCTGCGGCGCGGCGGCTTCGCTGACTATAAGCCTTAACGCTCTTATAAACGCGGGGGACGAGGTTATAGTTTTGGCTCCTTTTTTCCCCGAATACCGCGTTTTCGCGGAGAAAGCGGGTGCAAAGCTGGTTGAGGTACTATGCAGAGAAAGCGATTTTCAGATTGATTTTGCCGCGCTCGAAAAAGCCGTCACGGCTAAAACCAAAGCGATAATCGTAAATTCGCCTAACAACCCGACAGGCGCGGTTTTTTCGGAGGAAACAATAAGTAAGCTTACCGCTCTTCTTAATAAAAAGCAAGCGGAATACGGCACGGATGTATACATAATATCAGACGAGCCGTACAGGGAGCTTGTCTATGATGTAAGCGTGCCTTATATTCCGAAATATTATAATAACACCCTTGTGTGCTATTCATACAGTAAGTCGCTGTCTTTGCCGGGAGAGCGAATAGGATATATATTTGTTTCACCAAATGCTAATAACAGCGGCGAAGTATACGCGGCGGTGTGCGGCGCGGGCAGGTCTCTCGGCTTTGTCTGCGCCCCGAGCCTTTTGCAGTATACGGTAGGCGAGTGTGTAAGCTTACTGCCTGACCTTACGGTCTACCGCAAAAACCGCGATTTGCTTTTAAACTCCCTTAGAAAGTTCGGTTATACTGTAGTCCCGCCCGACGGCGCCTTTTACCTCTTTGTTAAATCGCCCGAGGAGGACGCGAACTCCTTTTGCGAAAGGGCGAAAAAATACGAGCTTTTGTTAGTTCCAAGCGACGATTTCGGCTGTAAAGGGTATGTTAGAATCTGCTACTGCGTTTCGACGGAACAGATTGAACGCGCTTTACCAAGCTTCAAGGCACTTATAGAAGAATACAAATAACGGAGACGGTTATGACTGATTTAGAAAAAGCAAGACAGCAGATTAACGAGATTGACAGGGAAATGGCAAGGCTTTTTGAAAAGCGTATGGCGGCGGTTAAATCGGTCGCCGAGTACAAAAAGGCGAACGGAGTGCGGGTTACAGATTCCGCCCGAGAGGCGGAGGTTATAAAACGCAATTCCGCCCTTGTGGAAAACGAAACGCTCAAGCCTTATTATGTAAGCTTTCTGCAAAATAATATGGACATTTCAAAAGCCTATCAGCACAGACTGCTTGAGGGTATGCGCGTTGCCTACAGCGGGGTTGAAGGGGCGTTTGCCAACATTGCCGCAAGCCGTATTTTCCCCGACGCAAAGGCAGTTCCGTACCCTGATTTTAAGGCGGCATACGATTCGGTGGTAAACGGCGAGTGCGACTGCGCGGTTCTCCCTATTGAAAACAGCCACAACGGCGACGTTGTTGGGGTTATGGACTTGACCTTTTTCGGCACGCTTTATATAAACGGAATTTACGATATTGAGGTTGTGCAAAATCTCCTTGCCGTCAAGGGAACGACAATGGACGAGGTAAAAAAAGTTATAAGCCACCCGCAGGCGCTCGGTCAATGCGCTAAGTACATAAGAGAACACGGCTTTGAGCCTGTTGAGGCGGTAAATACCGCTGTCGCCGCAAAGCAGGTCGCCGAAGCGGGCAGGCACGATACCGCCGCGATAGGCTCAAGCGAGGCGGCGAGGATTTTCGGGCTTAAAAAGTTAGAGGCGCATATCAATGAGAGCGGCAGTAACACAACCCGATTCGCGGTATTCTCAAAAACGCCGAAAACCGCCTCCGACGCCGACAATCAGTTTATAATGCTCTTTACCGTATCTAACGAGGCGGGCGCATTGGGCGAAGCGATAAATACGATAGGAAAATACGGCTTTAACCTGCGTGCTTTAAAATCCCGCCCTACAAAGGAGCTTATCTGGAGCTATTATTTCTACGCCGAGGGCGAGGGAAATATTAACAGCGAAAAAGGCAAAGAAATGCTTGATGAGCTTAAAGAAAAGTGCAGCAGTATAAGAATTGCGGGAAACTTTGAAAGAGAAGTAATCTTAAAGGGTGAGGATGAATGATAATACCTGTTAAAACCTCTGCGGGGGGCTATAACATCTACCTTGAACGCGGCTCGCTTAAAAAGGCGGGGGAATATCTTAATCTAAACCGCCGAGTGTTTATCGTGACCGACAGCGGCGTTCCCGAGGAATACGCAAAGACGGTCGCTGAACAGTCAAAGACGCCTGTTATTGTAACGGTAAAAGAGGGCGAGCCGTCTAAATGCTTTGATACATATAAATATTTGCTTTCGCAAATGGTAGAGCACGGCTTTACAAGGAGCGACTGCGTTGTCGCGGTCGGCGGCGGAGTAGTAGGCGATATGGCGGGATTTGCCGCGGCAAGCTATATGCGCGGTATCGATTTTTACAATATCCCGACCACCGTTTTATCGCAGGTGGATTCGTCGATAGGCGGCAAGGTAGCGATTGATTTTGAGGGGTATAAAAATCTTGTCGGCGCTTTTTATCCGCCGAAAGCGGTTATTATCGATTCCGATACCCTTATGACGCTTCCTGACAGGCAGATTTCAAACGGACTTGCAGAGTCGGTCAAAATGTCCCTTACCTCGGATAAAGAGCTGTTCAGAATTTTTGAACAAGAGAGCATAACAGAAAATATCGACCTTATAATCGAGCGTTCGCTTAAAATTAAGCGCGGAGTTGTCGAACAGGACGAAAAAGAGGGCGGTCTTCGCAAAATTCTTAATTTCGGTCACACCTTAGCCCACGCTATTGAAAGTGAAAACGGTATGGAAAACCTCTATCACGGCGAGTGCGTGGCGCTTGGTATGATTCCTATGTGTTCGGAAAGCGTACGGGAGTGGCTTATCCCCGTGCTTAAAAAGCTTAATCTGCCCACAAGCACAGAGTACGAGCCTGAAAAGCTAATATCTGCTATGCGGCATGATAAAAAGCTTATGGGCGATAGGATTACCGTGATTATCGTACCCGAAATAGGAAAGTTTGAGATGCGGGAAATGCCCTTTGATGATTTTGCAAAAGAAATTAAGGAGAGCTTTAAATGAAAAACACCATAGGAACCTCGGTTGCGCTGACCGTCTTCGGCGAAAGCCACGGAGCGGCTGTCGGCGCGGTGCTTGACGGCTTAGCCCCGGGCATTGCGGTCGATGAAGATTTTATCCGTTCACAGCTTACCTTGCGCCGACCCTTCGGAGATATTTCGACACCAAGAGTAGAGCCTGATAATTTTATTATAGAAAGCGGTGTTTTCGAGGGTAAAACCACAGGTACTCCGATTTGCATTGTAATACCTAATGTCAACACAAAATCAAAGGATTACAGCGAGATAAGGAGCAAGGCGCGCCCCGGTCACGCCGATTACACGGCTTATGAGAAGTACCACGGTTTTGAGGATTACCGCGGCGGCGGTCATTTCAGCGGGAGAATAACCGCTGGGATTGTTGCGTCGGGAGCTATCGCGATTTCCGCTTTAAGAGCTAAAGGTATTTATATAGGTACGCATATTTCCCGACTGGCGGGGGTAAAGGATCGCGGGTTTGTGAATTTCAAAGAGGATATTGAGTCGGTTAATAATAAGGTTTTCGCGGTGCTTGACAGTAACGCCGAAACGGGTATGACCACGGCGGCAAATGCCGCCAGAACCGACGGTGACAGCGTAGGCGGAGTGCTTGAAACGGCGGTTATAGGTCTGCCTGCCGGGGTAGGCGAGCCGTGGTTTGACAGTATAGAAAGCAAGCTTTGCCGCGCTCTGTTCGGAATCCCCGCTGTAAAGGGCGTTGAGTTCGGCGGCGGCTTTGCACTTTCTGATATGCGCGGCAGTGAGGCTAACGACCCGATAAGAATTGAAAACGGGGAAATTAAGACCCTTTCAAACAATAACGGCGGCATAAACGGAGGTATTACAAACGGTATGCCGGTTATCTTCCGCTGTGCGGTAAAGCCGACCTCTACAATCCACAGGGAACAGCAGACGGTGGATTTTATAAACCGCGAAAATGTGCAGTTTACGGCGGGCGGCAGACACGACCCTTGCATTGCGCATAGGGCGAGGGTGGTTATCGACAGCATAACCGCCGTGGTGCTGTGCGACATATTAAGCGAACGCTTCGGAACGGACTGGTTAGCAAAATAATGGAATACGGTTGCATAGGCGAAAAGCTTACACATAGCTTTTCTAAAATAATTCATTCTAAGATTGCCGATTATGCCTACGAGCTAAAGGAAATAGCCAAGGAAGACCTTGACATCTTTATGAAAAAGGCTGATTTTAAGGCGATAAATGTCACAATTCCCTATAAACAGGCGGTAATTCCTTACCTTTATGAAATAAGCGACACCGCGAAAAAAATCGGTGCGGTTAATACTATTGTAAATAGGGACGGCAAGCTTTACGGCTATAACACCGATTACGAGGGTATGCGGGCGCTGATAAAAAGACAGGGCGCAAATTTGAAAAATAAAAAGGTTTTGGTTTTGGGCAGCGGCGGCACCTCAAAAACCGCGGCGGCCGTGGCGGAAAGCCTTGGGGCAAGTGAGGTATTGAGGGTATCCCGCGGAGGTAATGACGGCGCGGTAACATATGATTACGCGCTTGCACACCACTCTGACGCGGGGGCGATTATCAATACCACCCCCTGCGGAATGTTCCCTAATATCGGGGAGACGGCGGTAGATTTATCCCTTTTTACAAATTTGGAGTCTGTTACCGACGCAGTATACAATCCGCTTTGCTCCGCACTTGTTACTAAAGCACGCGAAAAGGGAATAAACGCGTCAGGCGGGCTTTATATGCTGGTAGCGCAGGCGGTTTTCGCCTCGGAAAAATTCACGGGAAATTCCATTCCCAAAAGCGTTACCGACAGCGTTTATAAAGAAATACTGCTTGATAAAAGAAATATCGTTTTAATCGGTATGCCCGGGTGCGGCAAGACAACGATAGGAAAATCGGTCGCAATGGAAACCAAAAAGAAATTTATCGACACCGATGACGAAATTGTAAAGAAAACCGGAATGTCTATTCCCGAAATTTTTGAAATATACGGCGAAAAGAAATTCCGAGAAATCGAATCGGAGGTTATAAAAGAGGTTGCGGCTTTGCAGTCGGCAGTAATAGCTACGGGCGGCGGAGCGGTACTTAATCCCCAAAACGTTTCCCTTTTAAAGGAAAACGGAATTATAGTATTTATAGACCGCCCGATAGACGATTTGGTGACGACAGACGACCGCCCGCTATCCTCTAACAGAGAACTGCTTATAAAACGCTACAAGGAAAGATATTCTATTTATAAATCGTCCGCACAGGCGGAAATTAAGGCGGTCAAGGAATTAAACGCTAATATAGCGGCAGTAAAGGAGGCTTTCTTAAATGAAGATTTTGGTGATTAACGGTCCTAATATTAATATGTTAGGTATAAGAGAGCCCGGTATTTACGGCAAGGATAATTTTAATACCTTGTGTGAAACCGTAAAAGGCTATGCCAAGGAAAACGGAATTGAGGTAAAGCTCTTTCAATCCAATCACGAGGGTGCGCTTGTAGACGAAATTCAGGCGGCGTACGGCGTGTTTGACGGGATTGTGATTAACCCGGGGGCGTATACCCATACGAGCATCGCCCTGCTTGACGCGGTAAAGGCGGTCTCTATTCCCACCGTTGAAGTTCATATCTCGGATGTTGCGAGCCGCGAGGACTTCAGACAGGTAAGCTTTATAAGAGCCGCCTGCCAAAAAACCATCTGCGGCCACGGCATTAAGGGATATACCGAGGCTATGGAATTTTTAAAGGAGAATTACGGGGAAATTTAGATGGTTGTGACAATAAATAAAAGCACCGCTTTCGGCAGAGTGACAGCTCCTCCCTCCAAAAGTATGGCGCACAGGTACTTAATCTGCGCGGCGCTGTCTCCCGAAAGCGTTATTGAAGGCGTAGGCTTTTCGGAGGATATTAAGGCAACCCTTTGTTGCCTTGAGGCTCTGGGCGCTAATGTAGAAATAAAAGGAAATACCGTCCGAATAGGCGGAATAGATATAGATAAGGTAATAAAAAGTGATAAGCTTTTCTGCAATGAGTCGGGCAGTACTCTAAGGTTTTTAATTCCGCTTTGTCTGCTTTTTAACAGGGAAATCACACTGTCGGGCAGTAAACGGCTTATGGAGCGTTCCCTTTCGGTATACGAAGATATTTGTGCCGCCGTGGGTTTGGAATTTCGGCAAACACAGGATTCGGTCACGGTAAAGGGCAGATTAAAGGCGGGTAAATACTCTGTTAGGGGAGATGTTTCAAGCCAGTTTATAAGCGGACTGATGTTTGCTCTGCCGCTTTTAGCTAATGACAGCGTTATCGATATTACGGGCGCGCTTGAGAGCGGCTCGTACCTCGGAATGACGGTAAAGGCGCTTGCCGATTTCGGGGTGAGAATCAGCCGCACCGACGAGCATACGATATACATTAAGGGCAATCAAACCTATAAGCCGAGAGAGCTTACTGTTGAGGGAGATTATTCAAACGCCGCGTTTTTTGACGCATTAAACGCATTAGGCGGCAATGTGGCGGTGTCCGGGCTTAAAAAGGATACCTGCCAGGGCGACGCGGTTTACAAAAAGCTGTTCGGCGAAATTGTGCGCGGCTGCCCCGAAATTGACATTTCCGACTGCCCCGATTTAGGTCCTGTGCTTATGGCGGCGGCGGCGGCTAACAACGGCGCGCATTTTACGGGTACCCACCGCCTTAAGATTAAGGAGAGCGACAGGGGGGCGGCTATGGCGGAGGAATTGGCTAAATTCGGCTGTAAAACCCTAATAGGCGACAATGATATAACCGTTCACGCCTGTACCCTCAAAACCCCCGAATTGCCGCTCAACGGGCACAACGACCACAGGATTGTAATGTCCCTTGCGATTTTGTGTACCTTAACGGGCGGAAAAATATACGGTGCTCAGGCGGTTTCAAAAAGCTTTCCCGATTTCTTTGAGCGGTTTTCCTCGCTCGGCATTGATTTAGAGGTTGAAGAATAATGAAGTTAAACAAGGATATGAACATATTAATAGTTGGCTTAGGTCTTTTGGGCGGAAGCTATGCAGAGGCCCTTAAAAAGCAGGGCTATAAGGTAAGCGCGATAACGAGAAGCCGCTCCTCGGTGGATTTCGCCCTCAGTAAAGGGATAATCAATTACGGTACTACCGAGATTGAGCCCCGTTTGCTCGGAAATGCAGATTTGGTTGTGTTCGCCCTTTATCCCCATGTCTTTATTGATTGGATAAAGAAGAATCAACACCTCTTGAAAAGCGGCGCGGTAATCACCGATGTTACGGGGGTTAAGGGCTGTATTGTCGGCAAAATTCAGGAAATTTTGCGTGACGACGTGGAGTTTATCGCCGCCCACCCGATGGCCGGCAGAGAGGTCTGCGGAGTACAGAACAGCACCGACGAGATTTTTAAAGGCGCTAATTACATTGTAGTTCCGACCGAAAAAAATACTATGTCGGCAATTCAGCTTTGCCGTGATTTGGGCGAAAAATTGGGCTTTCGGCAGGTGTCCGAGCTGTCGGTAGAAATGCACGATAAAATGATAGCCTTTTTGTCTCAGCTTACCCACTGTATCGCCGTTTCGCTTATGTGCTGTAACAACACGCCCGACCTTGAGTATTACACGGGCGATTCGTTCAGGGATCTAACAAGAATTGCTAAAATTAACGATGAGATGTGGAGCGAATTATTCCTTGACAATAAGGACGCATTGCTTGCCGAAATGGAGCGTTTCAGAGCTTCCTTTGACGAGCTATACGAAAAAATCAAATTGGGTGACCGCGAAGGTATGCGCGAGATGATGAGAACCTCCACCGAGCGCAGAAAACGCTTTGACAAGCACATTTAAGGAGGAATTTCAAATGAATATGACATTTAAAAGAAAGCTTCCCATTCCTCAGCAAATAAAAACCCGTTATCCGGTAACCGAAGAAATGGCAAGGGTTAAGGCAGAGCGAGACGAGGAATTAAGAAAAATTTTTATGGGCGAATCGGATAAATTTATCCTTGTAATAGGTCCCTGCTCGGCGGACAGCCGCGAGCCCGTACTCGATTACATATCGCGCCTTCGCACGGTTCAGGACGAGGTTAAGGATAAAATACTTATAGTCCCGCGAATTTACACAAACAAGCCACGCACCACGGGCGACGGCTACAAGGGTATGCTCCATCAGCCCGACCCCAACGAGACCCCCGATATGCTAAAGGGTATTGTGGCAATAAGAGAGCTTCATATGGCGGCATTAAGCGACTACGGCTTTTCCTGCGCGGACGAAATGCTCTACCCCGATAATCACCGTTATCTTTCGGATTTGCTTTCCTATGTAGCGGTAGGCGCCCGCTCGGTTGAAAACCAACAGCACAGGCTAACCGCCAGCGGTCTTGACATTCCGGTAGGAATGAAAAACCCCACAAGCGGCGACCTTAGCATTATGATGAACTCGATAACCGCCGCACAGCATCCCCACACCTTTATTTACCGCGGTTGGGAGGTTGACAGCTTCGGTAACCCGTACGCCCACGCAATACTGCGCGGATATATCGATTTTGCGGGCAAGAGCGTTTCAAACTACCACTATGAGGATTTAGTAAAGCTTTACGAGCTTTACGGCAAATCAGGACTTCAAAATCCCGCCGTTATAGTAGATACAAACCACGCTAATTCGGGCAAGCAATGCCTTGAACAGGTGAGAATTGCCAAAGACGTTGTATACAGCTGTAATCATAACAAGGATATTCGCTCAATGGTAAAAGGACTTATGATTGAAAGCTATATAGAGGACGGCGCGCAGAAGATAGGGGAGCATATCTACGGCAAGTCTATAACCGACCCCTGCCTTGGCTGGGAAAAGACAAAGAAGCTTATCTGTAAAATAGCCGATACATTGAAATAAGGTGATGAAAACGGAAAAATATAAGCACAAGGTTCAGTATTACGAAACCGATAAAATGGGGTTTGTCCATCATTCTAACTACATCCGTTGGTTTGAAGAGGCAAGGAGCGACTTTTTTGACAAAATCGGCGCGCCGTATTCGCATACAGAAAGTATGGGAATAATAAGTCCTGTGCTTTCGGTTAGCTGTGATTATAAAAAATCCTGCCATTACGGTGAGGAAGTAATTATTGAAACCACCCTCGAAAAGGTGGGAAACGTCAAGTTTTTTGTAAGCTATAAGGTTATGTCCGAGGACGGAGAGCTGCGCGCCACGGGTACCTCCTCCCATTGCTTTTTGAACAGCGAGGGGCAGGTTGTCTCGCTTAAACGCGTCCGTCCCGAGCTTTTTGAGCTAATGCTCCAAAATATCGGAAAAACGGTATAAAATTGAATTTTTCTTTAAAAATCTGCCGATAATATTATCGGTGAGCGATTTGAAAAGAAAAATATTCGGAATAATTAAGCTTTTAAGCTTGTTAGTTATCTGCTGCTCGCTGTTTGTGGGCGGCGGATATTTGTATCTGCAAAAAAGCTTCAAAGAGACGGAAAACAAGGTTTCAAGCGTGCCTTACAGCTTTTCCGCCCCCGAAAGCAAGGGAATAATGCTTGATATTTGCGGCGGCCTTACCTTTTTATACCTTGATTTTGAGGATGAAAGGCTGACGGTGATTATTCCGCCCGAAACGGAATATGAGGGAGAAATTTTCGGCTATCCGATAGATTTTACCGTTAAGACAGATTACGGCTTTGTCGCCTCGGCAGTTGATTCTGCCGACGGTATAGAGCTTAATATAAACGGCGAAACGCTAAGATTTACGGGAGTTCAGGTTGCGGATATTTTAAGCCGTACGGTCGATACCTCGGAAATAAAACGGCAGATAATAACGGCTCTGCTTAAAAAAATCGGCGAAAACGGCATAGACAGCGAGTTTTTTACCTTTCTTGTTGAAAGCACCGATACCGATATTACCGTTCCCGACTGCTATTACTGGGAAAAATATATAACAAAGCTTTGCAAAAACGGCGGAATCATTAATTGACAAACCGCCGTTTTGCAGTTATACTATATATTAGATTTATAAACGGAGGTATGTTCTTGGATAAGGTAAGCGAGATTTTCGGCACTAACGTATTTAACGATTCGGTGATGATTGAAAGACTCCCTAAGGATACATACAAAACTTTAAAAGCCGCTATAAAAGAGGGCAAAGGTATTGACAGCAGTATCGCCGACACGGTTGCCGCGGCTATGAAGGACTGGGCAATTGAAAAGGGTGCTACACATTACACCCACTGGTTTCAGCCCTTAACGGGCATTACCGCCGAAAAGCACGACAGCTTTATTTCCCCTACGGGAGACGGTAATATAATAATGGAGTTTTCGGGCAAGGAGCTTATTAAGGGCGAACCTGACGCTTCCTCATTTCCGTCGGGTGGGCTTCGCGCAACCTTTGAGGCGAGGGGTTATACCGCCTGGGACCCGAGCTCCTATGCTTTTGTAAAGGATGATACCCTTTGCATTCCGACTGCGTTCTGTTCATACTGCGGCGAGGCGCTTGACCAGAAGACGCCGCTACTTCGCAGCATGGACGCTATAAACAAGCAGGCTCTCAGGATTGTACGCCTTTTCGGCATGGATGATGTTAAGCGCGTAAACACCACGGTAGGCCCCGAGCAGGAGTATTTTCTTGTTGATAAGGCTATGTACGATAAGCGCCCCGACCTGATTTTCTGCGGAAGAACCCTTATAGGCACTATGCCGCCCAAGGGTCAGGAGATGGACGACCATTATTTCGGCGTTTTAAAGCCGAGGGTAGCCGCCTTTATGCGCGACCTTGACAATGAGCTTTGGAAGCTCGGAGTGCTTGCAAAGACCGAGCATAACGAGGTGGCTCCCGCACAGCACGAGTTGGCGCCTATATTTACAACCACCAATATTGCCGCCGACCATAACCAGCTTACAATGGAGATAATGAAAAAGACCGCTTTAAAGCACGGGCTTGTCTGCCTTTTGCACGAGAAACCGTTTGACGGCGTAAACGGAAGCGGAAAACATAATAACTGGTCGCTTTCAACCGACACGGGTATTAATTTCCTTAAGCCCGGCAAAAATCCGGGTGAAAACTCACTCTTTTTGCTGACGCTTGCGGCGGTTATCAAAGGCGTTGACGAGCATCAGGACCTACTCAGAATATCGGTTGCTACAGCGGGAAACGACCACCGCTTAGGCGCAAACGAGGCGCCGCCCGCCATTATTTCGATGTTTTTGGGAGACGAGCTTACAGATTTGCTGCTGTCTATTGAAAACGGCACTCACCACGATAATGCCGAAAAGGTTAAAATGACCGTAGGCGCAGATATTATTCCGCTCTTCGGCCGCGATAACACCGACCGTAACCGCACCTCGCCGTTTGCCTTCACGGGAAATAAGTTTGAGTTCAGAATGTTGGGCTCGGCGTCATCTATTTCAGATACCAATGTAATGCTTAATACAATGATTGCTGACGTTTTCTCGCAGTTTGCGGACAGGCTTGAAAAAGCGGACGATTTTGATAAAGAGCTTCATAACATAATTAAGGAAACCGTTTCGGAGCATAAGCGCATAATCTTTAACGGCGACGGCTACTCCGACGAATGGAAGGAGGAGGCAAAAAGGCGGGGACTCTTAAATCTTGAAAGCACGGTAGACGCTTTACCGCTCCTTAAAACCGAGGAAAACATCGCAATGTTTGAGCGTCACGGTGTTTTGAGCCGCGCGGAAATCAATTCAAGAGTTGATATTGTTCTTGAAAATTATGCTAAGATTATCCATATTGAGGCGCTGACACTTATTGAGATGATGAACCGTGAGGTAATCCCCGCGATAACCGAGTACAACAGCCGCCTTTGCACCGCGCTTATCAACAGGCGCAGTTTAGGTCTTAAATTCGACGAATTGGCGGATACCGAGATTATCGCCCGTCTTTCAGCAGCCGAGACCGAGATATATAAGCTTACAGGCGACCTTAAAATGGCGGTTATGTCGGCGGAGAAAATCCCTGATATGCATGACCGTGCTACAGAGTACCATGACAGGGTTCTGAAGCTTATGAACGATATTCGCAAATATTCCGACAGCGCAGAAGCGGTCGTTTCAAAGGATTGCTGGCCCTATCCGAGCTACGGCGAGCTGTTATTTAATATCTGATATGTTATAAAAAACGGATGCCTTTCGGCACCCGTTTTTTTTTATAAACCTTACGGATTATCAGCAGCCGCAACCGCAGTTGTTGTCACAGCCACAGCCGGAGTTTCCGCCCCAGCCGCCGCAGCAGCAGAGTATGAGTATTAAGATGATAATCCAGGTGCAGCCACCGCCGAAACAATTATTGTTCATTATAAAAGACCTCCTTTTTTGTCTTCATCACATACTATGCTAATACTTAAAATAGTGTTACAATAAGCCACGTCTAAAAAATTTTTAAAAAAATTAAAAAAGTATTTGACTTTTCCTGACTTTGGTGTATAATAATAGTCAGGAAAGGTCAAAAGAGGTGTTCGAAATGAGAATGAGCGATTTGATAACCAACGAAATAATACGGATGTTAAATGAATCGGGGGTCAACACTGCTGAAATTCAGCGAAATGAGTTCGCGAATATGATAGGCTGTGTGCCAAGCCAGATTAATTACGTTCTTTCCTCGCGATTTACTCCGGAACACGGCTATATAATTGAGAGCCGCCGAGGGGGCGGAGGATATATCCGTATAAAGCGGGTAGTATTAAACCACGCGTCGGCGCTTATGCACATAATAAATTCGATAGGAGATACTATCGACAGTATGACCACGCGGATTGTAATTGAAAACTGCACAAGCTCAGGTATTATAACTCCCGAGGTAGCGCGTATTATAGCGGCGGCGGTTTCGGGGAGTGTAGTACAGTCTGTACCGGTCGAGTACCGCGATATATTAAGAGCGGCTATTTTAAAACAAATGCTTTTAACACAGATCGACTAATATAAAGATTTAGGAGTATTTTAACTAAAGGAGCGATTTATATGCTGTGCGATAAATGCGGAAAAAATAACGCTACAACACATATTAAACAAATTATTAACGGAGTGGTGACCGAACGCGATCTTTGCCCCTCCTGTGCGGCAAAGGAGGGCTTTGGCAAATTTTCACACGGAGGACTTGCGGAAATGCTTTCTTCAATGTTCGGGGATATAGCCTCCATCGGTTCGGAGGCCCGGACGACGCGCTGTCCTGTTTGCGGAGCGACCTTCGCGGATATTGCCGAAACGGGCAAGGTAGGATGCGCGGACTGCTACCGCACCTTTTACAGCGAGCTTTTGCCCTATTTAAAGCGTGTTCACGGTACTGTCAAGCACACGGGTAAAATTCCAAACAGCGCGCCGCTGAGTGTTAAGCCCCAGGAGGAGACGGTTGAAAGTCTACGAATGGAGCTTAACCGACTTGTAAGCGAGGAAAAATTTGAAGAGGCGGCGGTAGTCCGCGATAAAATTAAGAAATTGGAGGAAAAGGGAAATGAGTAGCTGGTACGCGGCTAAAGCTCCGCAGGACGACATTGTCGTAAGCACAAGAATAAGGCTCGCCCGCAATCTTTCGGGAATACCTTTTCCCGCGAGAATGACGGCAGAACAGAGGAAAGAACTTAACCAAAAGGTTAAAAAAGCGATTACCGAGAGCAACACGCCCTTTGCAAAATCGCTGAATTACATTGATATGAGCGACGTCCCCCAGACCGAGGTTATGGCTATGGTTGAACGTCACGTGATAAGCCCCGAATTTGCGAACAGCAACGCTGAACGCGCTATCATACTATCGGACGATGAAAGCATAAGCATTATGATAGGCGAGGAGGATCATATAAGAATTCAGGTGATTATGGGCGGCTTGCAGCTTGAAAAGGCGTATGAGACAGCCGAAATGCTCGATACCTTGCTTTACAATTCCTTGCATTTTGCCTTTGACAGGAATTTGGGCTTTTTAACCGAATGTCCCACCAATTTAGGCACGGGACTGCGTGCGTCGGTAATGCTCCATCTGCCTGTTTTAGAGTCTTCGGGCGAAATATCGCAGATAGCAGATTCGGTAGGAAAAATAGGCTTTACGGTAAGGGGTATGTACGGCGAAGGCTCCAATCCCGCCGCCTCAATGTATCAGGTTTCAAACCAGATTACACTCGGTATAAGCGAGAAAAATGCTCTTGATAACCTTAAAATCATTACCGAGCAGCTTATCGATAAAGAACGCGCGGGCAGGGAAAGCCTTAACCGAGTAAAGCTTGAAGATACCTGTTTCAGGGCGCTCGGCATTTTACAAAATTGCCGTGTTCTTTCAAGTGAGGAAATGATGAATTTACTCTCAAGGATTAAACTGGGGCTTAGTATGGGCATAATTAAAACAGACGCTTTGCCTATAAAGCTGCTTATAGAGGGTCAGCCCTATATGCTTATGAAAAAATACGGTCAGTTAGAGCCTGAAGAAAGGGATATTTACCGTGCAAACCGTATGAGAGAGGCTCTTGCACAATAATTCTTTTAAAGACCTTAAAGGGAGGTTATGTTTTATGAAATACAATTTTAACGGATTTACCTCAAAGGCTAATGAGGCGCTTAATCAGGCGATTAGCTCTGCGGAGCAATTGGGTCACACATATGTCGGAAGCGAGCATCTGCTTTTGGGACTTTTAAAGATAGGCAGCGGCGTTGCGGCGGCGGTGCTTAACAAAAACGGCATTACTGCGGAGAATATCGAGGAACTTATGCGCTCAAATATCGGCTGCGGCACGCCTACAAGGCTGTCGCCCGATTACTTTACACCCCGCGCTAAGCGGGTTATCGAAACCGCAATGGCGGGCTGTGCGAGTATGGGCAAAAAGTATGTAGGCACAGAGCATATTTTAATAGGTATTTTAAGTGAGGGCGATAACTACGCGATAAGATTTATAAACGAACTCGGCGTAGATACCGCCGCGCTTACCACGGCGGCGCTTAAGGCTTCAGGAATAGATCCGAGCGAGGCGGCAGGCGGCGTGCAGTCTCCTAACGGTAAAGAATACGACTCTAAAACACCGACCCTTTTAAAATACGGCAGAGATTTAACAGAAGAAGCGAAAAAGGGTAAAATCGACCCCGTTATCGGCAGGGAGCAGGAAATTGAGCGCGTTATTCAAATTCTTTGCCGAAGAACAAAAAACAACCCTTGCTTAATCGGCGAGCCGGGCGTAGGCAAAACCGCGGTTGTAGAGGGCTTAGCGCAGAAGATCGCCGACGGAAGCGTGCCTGAAATACTCGAAAACAAGCGCCTTATTGCACTTGACCTTACGGGAATGGTTGCGGGCACAAAATACCGCGGCGATTTTGAGGAAAGAATTAAGGCAGTTATAGACGAGGTTACAAAGGCGGGTAATATAATCCTATTTATCGACGAGGTGCATACCATTATAGGCGCAGGCTCTGCCGAGGGCGCGACCGACGCGGCGAATATTTTAAAGCCGTCCCTTGCAAGAGGCGAGTTCCAGCTGATAGGCGCTACCACCATTTCGGAGTACCGCAAGAATATCGAAAAGGATTCCGCACTCGAACGCCGTTTCCAGCCCGTAAATGTCGCAGAGCCGAGCGAGGAGGATACGGTGCTTATTCTCAAAGGTATTAAGGATAAGTATGAGGCGCATCACAAGGTAAAAATAACCGATGAGGCTATAGAAGCGGCGGTTAAGCTTTCTTCCCGTTATATAAGCGACAGATTTTTACCCGATAAAGCGATAGATTTAATCGACGAGGCGGCGTCAAGAGTACGCCTTAACGCCTGCGCCGCTCCGCCCGAGCTTAAAGCGCTTGAAGAGAAAATCTCAAGCACCGAGGCCGAAAAGGACGAGGCGATAAATTCGCAGGAGTTTGAACGCGCCGCGGCGCTCCGCGACAGCGAGAAAAAGCTTAAAGAGGAATATAACGCGACCAAGGAAAAATGGCATAAGCAGAACAGCCACATAAACGGCGAGGTAGGGGAAGAGGATATTGCCGAAATTGTATCCTCTTGGACGGGAGTTCCCGTTTCTCAGCTTACCGAGGAGGAAAGCGAGAGGCTTTTAAAGCTTGAAGAGGAGCTTCACAACCGAATTGTCGGTCAGGACGAGGCGGTAACAGCCGTCGCAAAGGCTATCCGCCGCGGCAGGGTAGGGCTTAAGGACCCGAAACGCCCGATAGGCTCCTTTATCTTCTTAGGACCTACCGGCGTTGGCAAAACCGAGCTTTGCAAGGCGCTGGCGCAGGCAATGTTCGGCAGTGAAAATATGATGATAAGGCTTGATATGTCGGAGTATATGGAAAAGCACACGGTGTCAAGGCTTGTCGGCTCGCCTCCCGGATACGTTGGCTTTGAGGAGGGAGGTCAGCTTACCGAAAAGGTAAGGCGAAACCCCTATTCGGTAATCCTTTTCGATGAGATTGAAAAGGCGCACCCCGATGTTTTCAATATGCTTCTGCAAATTCTTGAGGACGGTATTCTTACCGATTCGCAGGGTCGGCGCGTGGACTTTAAGAACACGGTTATAATTATGACCTCGAATGTCGGAGCAAGACTTATCACCGAAAAGAAGGTTTCCTTCGGCTTCGGAGAGAGCGGTAAGGACGAGAATAAAGATGTAAAGGAGCTTGTTTTAAACGAGCTTAAGTCCGCTTTCCGTCCCGAATTTTTAAACCGCGTCGACGATATTATTGTTTTCTCTAAGCTCAATAAGGAGCAGATTGCCGAGATTTCCGAAAAAATGCTTTCAAATCTTGCCGATAGACTTAAAAACCTTAATATCACCGCCGAATTTGACGACAGCGTTAAATACGCCCTCGCCGAAAAGGGATTTGACCCCGTATACGGCGCAAGACCTCTCCGCCGCGAAATTCAGAACAAAATTGAAGACCGGTTAAGTGAGAAAATTCTCGATTCCTCGGTCAAAAACGGCGATACCGTGATTTGTACCTACAAGGACGGAGAATTTGAATTCGAGGTCAAAAACTAATATATGAAACGCAGGCAAATAAATGTCTGCGTTTTCTTTTATGCATATATTTCCTTTCTCGCGAATATCATTTATTAAACAATGCATAAAGAGAGGAAAGAAATATGGAAGAAAAAATATTAAAAGCAAATGTTTTTGTAAACGATACAGTTTTCAACGACTCAACCGAACAGCCTATAGATGTTGATTTCACTCTGCCTGACTATTGCCCTGATATATCTAAAATTTTCAAATGCCGCGCGGTGTCCCGAATTTCATCAAAGAGTATGAACGGGAAAAATATAACCGTTGACGGCTCTGTTACCATTACCGTCCTCTATTGCGGCTCGGACGGACAGCTCTGTTCTTACGAATACCAGTATCCGTTCAGCAAAAACCTTGAAATGAGCGAGGAATGCCCGGGCGGAAATTTATGCGTGCGCTCTAAATGCGAATACATAAACTGCCGCGCGGTAACAGGCAGAAAGGTTGATATTCACGGCGCTGTGGGTATTTTTGTACGGGTTTTCAGACGCAAATCAACAGAAATAATCTCGGATATAGACGACTGCAATATCCAACAGAGACGCGGCAGCGCGCCTGCTACCGTTCCGATGGGATATACGGAAAAATATCTTATGGTAGAGGAGGATATTCAAATCGGACAGGGTCAGCCGTCTGTGCAGCGTATTCTCCGTTATGACGCGAAGCCCTGCGTAAGAGAAAGTAAAATTATTAATGACAAAATTGTTGTAAAGGGAGATATGGCGGTCTGGATTCTCTATGCCCCTGAGGACGGAGGCGCTCCGCAATCTGTGAAAACCGTTATTCCGTTCAGCCAGCTTGTAGATATGGAAGGGATTACGGATTCCTGCAGGTGCGATACAAAATCCGATGTGGCGTTTCTTGAGATTAAGCCGCGCACCTCGGAAGGCGATATAAAATGTCTTTCACTCACCTCAAAGCTTCTGCTTTCCTGCGAGGCGTTCTGCGATAATGAAATGACGGTTGTGTTAGATGCGTTTTCACGCAAATACGAAGCAAATATGAGCTTAGAGAAAATATCGTTTGAAAGTATCTGTGAAAATGTCAGCGAAACCTTCCACTGCAAGAAGAATATCGAGCTTGACGAGGCGGTAAGCTCGGTTTCCGATTTATGGTGCGATATACAGTCGGTAAGCACAAAATTTGAAAACGGAAATATGATAATCAGCGGCACGCTTGTTGCCTGCCTTTTAACCTGCAACGAGAGCGGTTCGGCGTCATATTTTGAAAAACCCATTGATTTTGAATATAAATATGCCCTTAAGCAGGGTATTGATAACCTGCGCTGTTCGCCCGAAATTGATATTGCCTCCTGCGGATATACAATAACTGCCTCAAACACCGTTGAGCTGAGAATAGACCTCGGAATTAACGCCGCAGTTTACGAATGCCGCACGTTACCGCTCATTACGGATATTAAAATAGATGAATCAAAGCCGCGCGCCCATAACTCAAAATGCGCGATGACAATATATTTTACGGCGGAAAAGGAATGTATATGGGATATTGCAAAGCATTATAACGCAAGCGTTGATGAGATAATGAGAATAAACGATTTAAACGATGAGTGTCTGCCTGAAAACAAGATGATTTTAATTCCTGCGGTATAAAATTACTCCCCGCTCAAAATGAGCGGGGAGTAATTTTATCTCTCAAATATATTTCCGCCGTTACAGTCAATGCCGACAATAAGCGGAAAACTGTCAAACTCAAGCCGTTTTACCGATTCGCAGCCGAGGTCAGGGAAGGCAATAACATCGCATTTTGATATGCTTTGAGCTGCAAGAGCGCCCGCGCCTCCTATGGCGCAAAGGTAAACCGCTTGGTTTCTTTCAATGGCCTCGCATACCTCTTTGCTTCTTTCGCCCTTGCCGATAGTGGCGACAACTCCTAAATCCAAAAGCCTCGGTGTGTAAGGGTCCATTCTCTTTGAGGTAGTCGGTCCGCAGCTGCCGATAGCCGCGTTTTTCGGCGTGGGGGTAGGGCCCGCATAATATATTACCGCGCCGTTTAAATCATAGGGGAGAGGATTTTCCTGCTCCATCAGTTCAAAAATGCGCTTATGCGCCGCGTCACGCGAGGTGTAGACCGTGCCCGACAAAATAACCCGGTCGCCGGCTTTAAGCACAGGGCAGAGCGCTTTTAGTTGTTTTGTGTTAACAATATATTCTTTCATTTCGTAAGAGTCCTGTAAACCTCGTCAAATTGATTCTTAAGATCTGCGTCAGCGGAAATGTTAGCCGAAATCGACTCACGTGCTTCATCAAGTGAGGAAATAAGTCCGTCAATCTCGCTTAAAAACTCGTTAGAGGTCTGCATAACTGTCTTTTTAAGGGCGTCAAGCGAACCGTGCGCGTCATTTATCACCGAAAGATTTTTCTCGACCTCTTTATTTGCAAGACGGGCGTTTTTTTCGGAATTCGCCATAATTGCCTGAGCGTTAGCCTGCGCTACAAGATAAAGCTTGCCGATGTTTTCGGAAAGCCGCTCGATTTCTTCATATTTTTCGCTGAAATCCGCAAGCTTTTTTGCAATAAGCTCCTTTTCGCCGCTGAGCTTACGGTAATTCTCGTTAGATAAATCAAGGTCGCGGGAAAGCTCTTCAACCTGCTCGGATAATTCCTTTTCCTTTTTTGCAAAGCTTTTTTGTGAACGCTCTATGTATTCCATTACGTCGCTGCAGTTAAATCCAAAAAAACTTTTTTTAAATCCTACCGCCATTTTACATTCCTCCGTTTTATTAAAACTATTATAACAACATTTCAGCAATATTACAAGAACTTATTTTTGATAAAAAATCCCGTGAAGGCAATTTTTTTAACAAACCGCCGTCACGGGATATATTTATATCTACTTGCGTTTTTTTCCTTTGGAAGCGTCAAAACCGGGGTTAAAGGCATAAAAGTTTTTGCAGTTAAGTCGGTCAGTGGTAAGGCGTAACGCTTCACCTGAACAACGATGGTGAAATGCATTTGCGATAAAAAATTTTTAAATTTTCCACTTGATTTCAATGCTTTCTTTTGAGGCGGTTATACGCTCTATCAGGCAGTCAACCACCGTGATTTTGTCGCTGATTGTAAGCTCTTCCCAATGCTCTAAATATCCGCTTATTTCTCCTATATTATCCTTTTGTGTCTCATCGAACTGTGTAATCTGTGTGCACAGTTCTTTCTTTTCGGAATCCAATTCGGTAATGCGATTATTTATGTACTGCATCACCGTATCATTTGCCGAAGTGATTTTTGCGAGCAAAGAGGATATTTCTTTGTCAATCTCTTCTATGCGTGTTTTAAGTTTTATAACTTGCAGGTTACAGCCGTCCTGCTTTTTCTTTGACAAGGTCTGAAATTCCGCTAATTTTTTCTGCATTTCTTTAAATACAATGTCATCCACAACATCTGCATCCAAAGAGCCGAAATGACATCCACCGGCGTGATATTTGTTTGTGCAAAGATAATAGCGGTTATCGGATTTAGTTTTGCATTTATAAATCTTAGCGGTTAAGGCATATCCACAGCCGGCACATTTGATTTTACCCGCAAGCCAGGTTGCTTTTGCCTTGATAGGCCGTGCAACGCTTTGATTATTTAAGCACTTAGATCGGCATTTAATCCACGTTGCCGAATCAACAAGCCCCTCGTGGGGAGCCAAAACCAATGTGTGACCTACTAAGGATATTGTTTTACGCTTAAGATTGTCGCCCGAATAAAGATACGCTCCGTTTATACCGATAAAGTCCCCGGGTGGGTTAACAATGTTTGTGCCTTGCGCTTTAAAGAATTCATAAAGCTGATAATCGGCTTTTACATACGCAGGGTTGATAACCACATCACGCAATCGGCTTCGGTTAAATAGTTTACCGTCACGCTTTCGTATGCCGTGTTCTTCTAAGTAACGCATAACATCGCCGAACGAGGTTTGAGGTTTTGAATACATTGAAAATATCAATCTGATAACCTCTGCTTCTTCCTCAATTGGCTTATACATTTTGGTTCGTATTCCGTCTATTGTAGTTTTAACCAATTCAAACCCAAACGGTACTCTGCCACCCATATAAAAGCCTCGTTTGCTACGGGAAGAATAGGCATCAATAACACGCTGCTGGATGGTCTCACGCTCAAGCTGTGCGAAAATCATTACAATCATCAGCATAGCCTTGCCAATAGGTGTCGAAGTATCGAATTTCTCCATTGTGCTGACAAAGTCAACCTTGTTTTTTTGAAACACTTCAATTAAATTGGCAAAATCAAGTACCGAACGGCTGATACGGTCAAGGCGGTAAACGATTACACGGTTTACTTTGCCCGCCTTAATATCACTGAGCATCTCCTGAAACGCAGGGCGATCTATATTTTTGCCACTATAACCCTTGTCCGTATATACCTTAAAACTCTGTCCTGTCACTTCCTTTTTACAAAACTCGATTTGGCTTTCAACGGATATGCTGTCTATTCTGTCAACCGATTGTCTTGCATAAATTGCGTCAAAAAGATTCAATTTTTACTCCCTTCTTCGCAAAAAGAAGCGGAGCTGCTGACATATATATTATACCATAACAGCCCTTTTTCTTCAAGATTTTAAGGACATATATTTGCAAAAAACATCATAAAGTTTTGCTTCTATTTGAAGTTTGACTTCTCTTTTTTCGTCCACAGAAAAATCGGGTGTTAGGTTTGTGATTGTGATAACTTTCTTACCGATTTTTCGCTCATAAGTTTCTCTGATATAAGTTGTCATGCAGTCCGTCTCCTTCCTTTTGCGACTGTTTTTCTTTTAATAAAAAATATGATTTGCGTCTTGTCCCCTATACCAAAACGCTTTTTCCGCAGGATACTTTACTTGCGGAAGAATTTAATCTGCCGTCATCAGATTAAGGTTTTAAGATTTTCGTCAGAGCGTCAGGTAGGGACTGATGCCCTGTTCAAAAATCCTATTTATAACATAAGAACAAAAATTTCGATTTCAAGAAAACATTAACGAAAAAAACAGCACCTATCCGAAAGATAAGTACTGAAAGTGAAAAATATATGGTATCATTAAGTTTTTATATAGGTTTATAAATTTGGGTATCATCAGTTTGTTATATATACCGATAACAGGCGGTATCATACACTTGTTGCATACTGGTTAAAAATTTCAGGGACATCGCATTTTTATATCCATAATCTATTCTCAATATAACAACCTAATGATACCGTCTGTTAATTTTGATTTCCTCGAGATATTCTTAATTTAGCAAAGAAGTGCATTTCAAAAAACTTCTACGAAGCTTTCCATTATGGGGTAAAAGATGGGGTGGGTTAACGAGATGAATATTGGGGTGGAACATGGGGTGCTAATGATTTTAGAAACATGGGGTGGAATATGGGGCGTCAATGGTTTTAAAACATGGGGTAGAATATGGGGTGCCAATAATTTTAAAAACATGGGGCGAAATATGGGGTGCCAATGATTTTAAAAATATGGGGCAGAACATGGGGCGTCAATGGTTTTAAAACATGGGGTAGAATATGGGGTGCTAATGGTTTTAAAAACATGGGGTGGAATATGGGGTGCCAATGATTTCAAAAACATGGGGTGGAATATGGGGTGTCAAAATAAAGAAGTTTTTAATCATTTTTTTGGTTTTTCATCAAAACGACGTTTATGAATTACAGTGTCCCCCTTATAGGGTAATTATTGTAATGGTATGATAATCGCACTCAAATGACTATGAATGGCACTAAAATGACCACAAATGTATGTTTTTTGGAAGTACACGCAGTCTAACGCTGATTCTCGCTTCCTAATGCACAATAATAAAAAATCTATAGAGATTGACTGTCTCTTTGGAATGATAAGAGTTTTGAGAGTTTTTTTGCGTGAGAAATTCTATTTGAAATTACGGTCATTTCAAGCAAAAAAGTTGAGCTCAATATTTGTAATTATTATCCCTTTTTTTATGACTCTCTTGAGCGTGACATTTTCAGTTTTTTATGACAAAAAGATTATTTACATTTTGAGGTTGACAAGAGGGTTAGAAATCTTTGTCATATCGAAAAGTAAATCCATCACTCATTTCAAAATGAAAGGCATAAAATCCTCCCGAAACGACAGCGACGAAATCATTTCAAAATGAAAGACCGGTCACTCATTTCAAAACGACAGTTTTGCCTAAAATAAATCTTCTATTAATCTAAAAATAATCTGTGACTGTCATTTCAAAATGAGTATCATCTTGTCATTGCAAAAAGAAAATCATAGTCATAATAAAGAGACACGCATATAAAAATCATTCCCGTAAAACAACGACCTGTCCCCAATCGAGGCAGGCCGTTAATGTTCTTGAAAAGTGATTATTTTGTTATCTACATCTTTAGAGAAAAATCATTTAGATAACACCGATAATGCTTCCGTATTTTCGTCAATAAGTTTGTCGGCAGTGCTGTCAATTTTGGCTTTGCGCATTTGAAGTGCGGCTGATATGTTATTGTATTCATCAAAATCAACGACAAGAAAAGCGCGAATATCAATTCACATTCTACGCCACATTATCTAAGGCATACATTCGCCACCAACTTGCTTGCAAACGGTGCAGATCTACGCTCCGTTCAAGAGCTATTGGGACATAGCAGCATTGCCACAACTGAAATATACACTGAAGTTACGGCAAAAAGGAAAAAACAGGTGTTAAATAAGTATAATTATCGTAATAAGTTATGTATTTAAACTATTTGAGATACTCAATTCACACATAGAACCGACCCCTGTATTATTCTCCTTAAGCATTAAGACAACCCCATTTTTTTGTCTTTTTAAGTTTTATTCTGTTTTGTTGGTTTGTCAATGATGTGTTACAAAATTAGAAAACTTCGCCGTTAATAAGAA
>OGOX01000234.1_pt1 | contig 45522 bp, 46 predicted proteins | sample 1552761 | NCBI WGS metagenome assembly OGOX01 (sample SAMEA2580212, study PRJEB22360) | human gut metagenome | biome: human gut; feature: human-associated habitat; material: faeces | place: Denmark | collected 2008/2010
TTTTTAATTTTACTTTATATCTATTCTTACTTCCTGGTTTACATCTTGATAACCATTTTTGTAATCCTTTTAATCTCTTCTCATTTATCTTTACTTCATTTTTTAATTTTTCTCCATTTGATGTTACTATAAAATCTTTAATTCCTAAGTCTAATCCTACAATAGATGTTGGATTTAATGAATACTTAACAAATGGCACTTCAACAAGGATGCTTACAAAGTATTTGATAGCATCTTTGCTAATTGTTGCTGATTTTATTTTACCTACTATTTCTTTAGTTGTTCTATATCCACGAAACTTTACTTCTTTTAATTTTGGTAATGTTATTACTCTTTTATTAAAATCTATTCTGATACTTTCATACTTTTTATCTTTATAAGTATTTGGTGTATTATTAGTTCTAAAACTTTCATGAACACCTTTTGCCCTAAATTCTGGATAACCATTTCCTTTAAAAAACTTTTGAAATGCATCATCCAAATTATATACACATGCTTGTAAGGCACATGAGTCTATTTCTCTTAACCATTCTTTTTCTCTTTTTAAATCTGTTAGTTCTTTTAGTTGTTCATAAACATTTATTTTTATTTTACTTTCTTCATATTTATTTTTTCTTTCTGCAAGAAAATTATTATAAATATATCTAGTACAACCAAAAGTTTTTTCAATTAATTCTCTTTGTAAATTAGTAGGATATATTCTTAATTTATATGCCTTATAAGTGTTCATTAAACCATCCCCCTTGGATAATTAAATTATATCATATGTTCGGCCATATATCAAGATTTTATTTTGCAAAATTTGGATGACTTTCTTATTATATTAAAAACCTAACGTTCGTTAGGTTATTTATTTGGGTCAACAATTATTTTAACTGCAGAATCATTACCACTAGTTAAACGTTCATAAGCTTTTTGAACCCCTTCTAAAGGCACAATATCATCAACAAACTTCATAACATTAAGTTTTTTATCAGCAATTAAATCTATACAAGCTTTAAATTCATCATAAGTATAAGCAATAGCTCCTTGTAAAACCAATTCTTTCATAACAGCCAGCACTGTATATGTCGGAACTGCATCAGTTGCAACACCAACTAAAACTACAATACCTCCTGGTTTAACCATTGTAATTGCATTATTAACAGCAGCACTATTACCAACACATTCAATTACTACATCAAAACCACCATGAGTTTTTTCCATCATCTTAGGTACTAAATCTTTATCCAAGGCATTATACCATTCATCAGCAACCCCAAGTTTTACACTTTTCTTACCTCTTTCTTCATTAGTTTCAGTAACAACTACTCTACTAGCACCTTCAAGTTTAGCAAACATAGCACTAACTAGACCAATAATACCTCCACCAATAACTAAAACATCATCACCAACAGCAATTCTACCTAAATGAGCTGCATGAAGTCCAACTGCAGTTGGTTCAACCATTGCAACTTCTTCATCTTTCATATCTTCAGGAACTTTAATAACCATATCACTTCTAACAGCAATGCGACTTGTAAGACCTCCTGGATTATCAATTGATAAACCAACAGCTTCACTCCATGTTGCACTACAAAATTGCACATCGCCTTTACTACAAGCTTCACATTTTCCACATGGTGAAATAGGTAAAGCAGTAACTCTATCACCAACTTCTAAATCAAGTCTATCACCTGGATCAACAACACGACCGCAAAACTCATGGCCCATAACTAAACCTTTTGGTTCTCCATTAACCCAATAATGAATATCAGAACCACAAATACCTGATTTTAAAACATCAATAATAACTTTACTACCATCAGCAACTGGTTCTTCTATTTCTTTAATTTCAAATTGTTTTACACCTTTTATTGCACACGCTTTCATTTCAATTCTCCTTACTCTACATATTATTATAACATCAAATTACTAAAAAGAGTACAACCAAAAAAATAATTTACATTTATTTTGTAAACTATTTTTTAATAATCTCTACATGAGGATAAGGAATTTCAATTCCTTCACTTTCAAATCTTTTCTTAATAACATAATTTAATTTATACATATTTTCAAATACTTCACCATTATCTTTACCCCAAACCCAAGCTCTAAGGCTAATTCCAGACTCATCCCATGAAGCAACTCTAACCTTTGGATACTCAACATCTTTATTTTTACCTTTTTCATTTGGTTTATATAACTTTTTCATTTCATCTTTTATAATTTTCATTGCTTTATCAACATCAGATTCATAAGATATAGAAAAATCAACCAACTTAACATTTTCATTATCAATATAATTAAAGTTTTCAATCGTATAAGAATTCATTTGACTATTTGGAATAATAACCCTTCTATTATTGATAGTTCTAATAACAGTATGTCTCATTGTAATATCTTCAACAGTACCACTTACCCCACTATCAACACATTCAATAAAGTCACCAACTTCAAAAACATCACCAATAACTAAAGCAAAACTACCAAAAAAGTTCTTCAAACTTTCCTGAGCAGCTAACCCTAAAACAACTGAACCAATTCCCAATCCGGAAAGTAATGTTATAGAAAACTTATGAAAAGCTTCAAATTGACCCATAATCATTAAAACCATTAAAGAATAAATTATTAATTTCTTAACTTTTTTAATAAACATTAATAATGTTGTTACATTTTTCTTTCTTTTTCTTCTAATAGTTCCATCTATTAACTTATCAATTATTTTATTTAAAACAACACTAATTACTATAATTAGGATAATACTTATACATTTATCTAAATATTTATCTAAAAAATCCTTCATACATTCACCTTACAAACATTATACTATACAAAACTTTAATTTGCAATTTATAAATTATTTTGTTATAATATCACTTACAAAAAGGAGGGTTACTATGGAATTTCTAAGTGTTGGAACCGATTATTTATCGAGTGATTTATTTCAAAACATCGAAAATACAGCATCTTCTAAGCCTTACGGTGGCATTTGGGCAACTCCTCAAAACCCAAATTTTCCAAATTACAATGAATGGGCAGATTATCTATGTCGTAATCCTCATATCCTTTATTATAAAAGTGACTATCCATTTTTACTACCAGCATCTCTACTAACATTAAAAGAAAATGCTAACATATTTAACATCTCTTCTTTAGAAGATTTAAACTTTTTAAAACAAGAATTTCCATTTAACAACTGGATAGATTTTGAAAAATTATCACAATACTATGATGGAATATACATTAATTTATCAAAATTAAAAGAACTATCTCAAAAAGATATAGAAAAACTTCTAACCTTTTCTGTTAACACCTTAATTGTTTTTAACCCAAACGCTATTAAACATTACAAAAGTGCTAACATAAGTATAGAATTTACATCAAGTATTCCTGAATATAAAATAAATATTGATACATCTACTAATTATATTGAACCACCCAGTATAGATATAACTATTTTAATAGAAACAATTCGTAGATATATCAGTGATAATAACATAGAAAACACCCAAGAAAACTATGAACTTATAAGAAGAATATTCAGTGAAAAAATAAAAGAAACATTAAAATATAATCATGCTCCCAAAAAAGAATTATTATTAATAAGAAAAGTATTTAATCAATCTTAAATACTTTTTTAATTACAATACTTAATATATAAGCAATTACTATCATAACTACAACAGTAATTAAACTAGTTGGATTATGAAAACTTTCAAGTAAACCAGTACCAACAATTCCCCAGAAATAAACTAAAAAAATTTTACTAATTAATATTGCAGTTAAAAACTTTTTAAAATTCATATTACATAATCCTGCAGCAATATTAACCATAAATGCTGGAGTAAAAGGAATAGATAAAATCATAGTTACTTGAGTTAAACTTAAATTTTCAACATAATTCATACATTTAGTTAATAAATTAACATCTTTTATTTTATTAACAACCCAGTTTCTAAATAATTTTTTAACAAAATAATATGACAAAGTACAACCAATACAAGTACATATCCATGAAATTATAAAACCCAAAACTTTACCAAAAGCCACAAAATTAATGGTAATGAATACAAACAACGGTAACGGTGGTATTATACTTTCAAGTATAATAAAGAGTGACCCAAGTAATGGACCATAAACACCTAAAGCATCTATTGTATTCATAATAAATATATAAAAACTATTAAATAATTCACTCATAATATACCACATCAATAGTATACCACATTTTTTAAAAATTACATACTATCTTAACACTTGTGTTACATCATAACCTAAATATTCAAGCATTGATGTCACTCTTCTACTTAAAAAACCTTTATTACATATAATATAGTATTTTTTATTATAAGTTAAATATTGTTTACTATCCATTAGTAATTTATCAGCATAAATATTTATAGCTTCCGGTGTAGGATTTAACTTATAATCAACTGGATGTTGAACATCAATAAGTATTCCCATACTAGGATTAAAATCATTAAACGAAATTCTTTTCATACATATCACACTTTATTATATGAAGTATAATTTATAACACCAATTACATTATCCCAAAAAGAATAGAAAGCCTAAACTTTCTATTCAGTATCAAAGAAATCATCAAAGAATTCATCATCAGATACAACATTATCAGCAATAACTTTACTTTCTGTATCAACACTTATCTTTGGATTTTCTTCTTCTTTAATTTCTACTAAAGGTTCACTCTTTACTTCTTCTTTTATCTTAGGTAATTCATCATTATTTACATCATTTGCTTTATTTTTTAAAGCTTCTTGACGGTCTAATTCTTTAAACTTTTCATCTAAATCCTTCATAATACTATCAATATCCATATTACCAATACCACTTGGTTTATTCATATTAGGCATTGGTCCAAAAGGATTATAAGAAGACATCCCCATATCCATTGGTTTAAATGGATTATTATCTTTAATAATTCCACTATCTTGGGCCATTTTCTTATTTCTTTCATCCATTACAAACTTCTTCAAATCAAATATTTCTACCTCATGTTTAATTCTTGTTGGATATTCTTCTTCTTTTCTTTCAATACCCCATTCCATTTTAAAATCAGGTTCTAATTTAGTTCTAAATGGACTAGTTCTAAGTCTAATAATAATAGCTTCAAATAACTTCATTTTTTGTAAATCTGTAATTGTAATCAGTGGTCTTGTAGCATTTTTATCTTTTTCATCAGTAACTTTTACTTCACCACACATCTTACTTATTTCTTCTAAAGCTTTCATTTCTGTACTAATTAAATAAACCAAATTACCACAGTTACCTTTAATAATTTCTGCAACATTTTCTCCATAAACATCATTAAGTTGAGCAAAGTTTTGAATAATAAATGTAAATCTAATATCTCTACTTCTAGCTGCAGATACCATAGCATCTACGTCCTTTAATGGGGGCATATTAGCAAATTCATCAAGGATAAAGTTAGTTCTAACAGGTAATTTTCCACCATTTTCTTGAGCAACATCAATTAATGTTTCATAACATTGTTTAATAAATATAGTCATTAATGGATGATATGTTTTCTTTTCATCATGGATAATCATAAACACAGCGGTCTTACCATTACCAATATCTTTCATATCAAAATCACTATATGATAACATTTCACTTAAAGTTTCACCAGTTGAAAAGTTTCTAATCTTTTGTCTAAATGTTGCTAGTAATCCACCTTTTGTATCATTCGGAGCATTAATAGTACTTGATGCAAACATATAAGCATTTGACTTTTCACCCTTCATACCAAAATATTCTTTAATATAATTACTCATAGCATAACGTTCTTCACCAACTGTACTCATAACATTTATACTATTTAAGTTAACTTCCTCTTCTTTAGCATCTTGAAATAAACCTAAAGCTAACCCCGAAAAATAGTCAGCTGCAGATTTTTCCCAGAAATCTGACTCATTTTTATTAGATGGGTCATACAAAATATTTAATGCAACGTCATTTAATAATTCAATTGCTTTATCTTGATTACCAGCTCTATAATATTTATTTGGAAGTGTAAGAGGGTTCCAACTATTACCTCTTTGAGGTTCTCTAAAGTTAAGAACTATAATTCTATAACCTTTTTCTTTTAAATAACTTGCACTATATTTATATATTTCACCTTTAGGGTCAGTAATAATCATTGACTCACCCTTTTTAGCAAGTAAATTAACCATTGGTTTAACAACAGTTTGAGTTTTACCACTACCTGTAGAACCAATTACTAAGTTATGATATTCTCCATTATCAACCCAAATATTTTTACCATCATTAATTAAAGGTATTCCTGCAGCATTAACAACTTCATCAGTTGGATGCACACACTCAACACCAGATTGTTCTTTAATATCTTTATCTTTCGCCCAACTAGAATAACCATCACTAGATTTCTTTTTTAATGTTATTCCAATACCAATTTCTCCTTTTTCTTTTTTAAAAATATAAGAAGACACACTAGAAAATATAGCTACTAAAGAAATAATAAATAATATTAATGTTGCCCCAATATATTGTGGGGTAAAAGCTTTAAATGGCAACAATCCATAAAATGTTCCATCACTAGATAATGATGCAAAATTTAAAACTGCAATAGCACATAGATATAACAATAATACACAATATATTACAAACAACATAAAATCTTTAGGTTCTACTTTAAACTTCATAACTAAACATTCCTTTCAATAATCTATTATACTATAATTTCTATTAATCTTCTATAGCAAGTTCATATTTTCCATCAATTATTTCATACATTCTATTTCCATTAGTACCAGCTTCAGAAAAATATCCTTTATGTAAAATAATATTTATTAAACCATTCTTTCTTAATAAACTATTTATTCTATAAATTGGATAGTTTAAATTATCCTTTACATCAATATCTTCATTAATTAGTATTTCTTTTTTACCATCTATTATTACATATACTAATGAAAAATATTTATCTAATCCATCTCGATTTAAATTACCAACATTAACTATAGTATCTATTATACCATTATTATTTAAATCAACATTTACTTTTTCATTCAATGTAATATCTTCTAAACTATACTTACTATTTAAAACACTATTAATATATATTAAATCTTCCTTACTTATACTATCTATATTAATATTTACAATATCCCAATTTACATCTGACATAGCCACAAACGAGTCTTCATACATCACAAGTCCGCTATTATCGTACAAATTCCATACTTTCCCATACTTAAGTGTGTACTTACCACTATACATATTATCAATAAATACATTAAGTTTTTTATTATTTACATCATCATAAGTAACCTTTTTCCATGAATTATTTTTATTTTCCCAGATACTTTCATTTCCAATAACTAAATAATTTATATCTGATTTTACTACTTCTTGTTTTGTTTCTCTAAAAACAAAGTATAAAATAATTCCTATAACAAAAAGTATAACAGCTATAATAATGGGTACCTTTTTATTCATTTATTCCTCCTATTTTGCAGTATATACAACCACTTGGTCTACATATTTTATATTAACATTAGATACTTTACCACCTGCTGGATCTTTAGCAATTATTTCATTACCATTAATACTTGTTACTACAACATAATGTCCTCTTGGGTGAGCACTATTTTCAAAATGTACTAACACAAATTTATCTGATGTATTATATCTATTTATTGCATCTTTTTTATAACTATCACTTTTTGAAGATAATGACTCAGTAGTATATAATGACACATTCGGAGCAATTTTCTTAATTGCTGAACATCCCCACATAATTGCACCACTACTCGTAAAACATGCCCCTTCATTTAAAGTATTAATTAACTTTCCAGCATCAAAATTTGCAACAGCAATTTCTGTTCCTGAACAAGATATACCAATCGCAATACTTGTAACAGCACAACCAGATGCTCCCATTGTAGAATTTGAATTACCTAATTTAATATTCTTCCATCTACTATCACCCTGAGCAAACAATGTACAATTTTGTGAATAACCAGAACAAAAATCAGATGTTATATTAAAGATACTATTTCTTCTACTAGCCATTATTTCCACTTGATACATAGAATATGCTAATTGGTCTTCATCATTAGTTTTTAAACATTCATCACCACTACAAGTATTTCCTTTTGCACAATATGGTTCAATTTCATTAGCTCTAGATGCTGACATATATTTCTTAATATAAGGATAGAAATAACATCCACCAGCACCAGAATCTCCAGGATTATACCAATAATCTCCAATATATGTATACTTTTTCATCATTGAACTTAAAGAATCATATGATGAAACATTATTTATAAAACCTAAAACACCATCATCAAATGTATCATAAGAAATACACTTACTTAAAGGTTGATTATTATAACAACCAATACCCCAATAATTATAATAAGTACCAAAACCTTGACTAACTGGACTATATCCTTCAATGTCAGCCCTAACAACAATTAATTCTGGATTAATACCATTTCTAGTAGCTAAATCATATATTTTTCCAGCATTTTCTTTAAATGTTGAACCATAACTTGAAGCATTATTTCCATAATAAGTATCTAATTTAGTAATAAATTCATCTCTAGATAAAACAGTTGAACTAATAGACATTTCTTCACATCCATTACTACTATTTTCTCCATCAACATAAATAAATTCACAATAATCATCTAAATTATATAATTGATACTCTCTACTTATAGAATTATTTAACCCAACATATTTCATTATATCAGAATATATTTTTTTATAATCACTATTTCCATAATGTAATCCAGCATCATCATAATTACTTATATTATAATTTATATCAACAAATCTTAAATTACCTAAGTTACTATTATTTATTAATGATTGCATTCTTTCATTAAAACTATTAATTCTATCATTAGTTACTACTTCTAAATCATCTCTAACTGGACCAACTTTAACAATATAAACATTATAACTATCCCATTCTTCTTTAGCAAGTTTATAATATTCATCAAAGTATACATCTGCAGTTCTATAATTTAAATCATTTATACCTAACCAAATTATTATATTATAATTAGTATTACTTCTCATTCTTTTAATAGCACCATTTATACCACCATCTAAAGAATTTGTATTACTTGCATTAAATTCACCATTACCAATAAACCAATCATAACCATATCCTCTACCATAAATTACTTTACTACTATCAACAATACCATAGTTTTTCATTTCTTCTATTCTAGAATCACCAATAAATAAATTATTAGTATAAACAATTTCATTTACTTCATCAGCAGCTGGTTCATATAAGTTATTAAGTATAATAGTAAATCTATCAGTACTTTCACTTATTTCATTTAATGTTCTACTATTAAGTTCCAAAGCATTAGCACTTGTTAACACATCTATTGATGTATTATATGAAGAAGATATATACAAATAATTTTCTATTTCAGTATATAATTCATCATATCTTTCATATTCAGAGTTACCACTAAAATCATTATAATTATAAGTACAAGTATCTAATTCTAACACTTTTGAAGAATTATCATAATTACCATAACTTAAAGCATTAGTTTTGACAATAATCATTACAGCTTCAATTTGGTCATCAGTAAAATCTCTACCTTTAACAAGTTCATAAGTTGTACCTAAAACATAATCTTTAAGATCTAATGTTGTTACTTCAGGTTCTATTCCTTCTTCTTCATTTCCACTATTACATGTAGTTAAATTAACAGTTGAAGCATTAAAGTTACATTCTTGACTATAATATCCATTACTTGTACTACCACCAGCAACAATTAATATTATTATAAAAATTAATATTACTACACCTAAAACTATTAATATCCATGGATTAGCAGCTATAAAAGCAACAATTTTTGATGCAATCTTAGCACCAACAGCTTTTGCTTTAGCTCCAGCACCACTAGCAATTTTTTTACCAACAGTATTTTTAACAATATTATTTTTTTGAGGTACACTAGAAGTTCTTGTATCTTCTATCTCATTATTTACATCTGGTTCTACATCGTTTTCTAATTCTTCATTTTCTTCTTCATTTACATCTTCATCATAATCTTCATTTTCTACATTAGAAAAAGCACCTAATCGTCTTTGTTCTCTTTGATTAGGGTCATATAATAATTTATTTTTATCATTATCGTTGCTTCTTCTATTATTCACTTATTAATAACCTCCACCTGAACCAAATGAATCTAGTTCTTCTTGAGTAATAACTACTTGAATTTTCATTCTCTTATTACCACATATAAATAGTGCTTCCCCTTGATTATAATATTTTATTGCTTCTTTTTCATTATCATTTAAATCTATTAATTTTGATAAATCATCAACAGCTTGCTTTCTAAGTCCCATTACTAAGTAATATGATGCGTTATCAAATATTGCTTTACCATGCGTAATAATATTTGGAGCAGCAAAGTCTGTTGGTTGTTGAGTTATAATTATTGTACCAGTATTATACTTTCTACTCCTTCTTTGAATTTGGGCTAAAAATTCAGCTCCAAGTTCATTATGACTAGATAGTAATACATGAGCTTCATCAACCATCATAACAGTATTTATATCTTTATCAAGACATAATCCCCATGCATACTTTAAGATATTAAAGAATAATGCATTTTTAATATTTTCATCACTATTCATAAGTTCTTTTATATTAAATACTATAAAATCACTTTCAATATTTAAAGTAGTTTTACCAGTAAAATAATATCTTAATTCTTTTACTAAAGGTCTTACTTTTAATTCAAGTCTTTCTAATACATCCCTTTCATGGGTTGCATCAGTCATACCAACTAAATGACCTTTAATTGTTGCATAAACATCATCAAATGTTGGATAATCTGCACTTGTTAACTTAGTAAAATCCGTATTATAATCTATTTTATATCTTTTATAAGTTTCTTGTAATACATCACTAAACATTGTTAACACATCATCTTCAATACTTGGTGAATAATACTTCATAAATGCTTTTACTTGTTGAAGTGTTCTAGTAAGAACTGTATAACCTAACCCTTGTGCTATTTCTTCTTCATCAGCATCAATAACAATTTCAAGGGGATTAATCATACCAAATTCTCCACCTTTACCTAAGTCTAAGAAATCTCCACCTAGGCTATTACACATATCACCAAGTTCACCTTCTGGGTCAACACATACTACTTTAAAACCATTTCTAATATGAGTTCTAACTAATACTTTTGCAGCAGTTGATTTACCACTACCACTAGTACCGAGTAAGATAATATTAGCATTATTTCTATTATTTTCTTTTCTTATTTGATACAAAAATTGATTAAATAATATAACACCACCAGAGAAATCAACACCTAAAAGTGTAGCATTTCCAGGGTCTTTAATACTATCAAATACAAATGGATACATAGCAGCCACAGTAACTGATGGTATTGGTGTCCCAATTCTATTTTCAATATCTTGAGGTGGGAATATTGGCAATATTGATTTTAATGCTTTTTCTTGTTCAAACATTAAAGCAACAGCACGCATTCCCATTGCATCTAAATAACTTCTAACTTGAATTTTTCTAAGTTCTAATTCTTCTTTATTATCAGCAGTAACCATTAAATGCATTTGAAAATCAAATATTCTAGCTTGAGTTGCAGCAAGCATTTGAATAAATTGTTCCAAAGATTCATAATCTTGTCTTATTCTTTCTTGCATTGTTTGGTCTTTTTCACTTTGATATCTAACCTTTAAATCAGCAATTTCTTTATTAAGCATTTTTTGTAAAACACTAAATTGAATAGGAATATGCTTAATAGCTATTTTAACACCTTGAATATTAGTTATATCAGATAAAAATCCTGGAGCTATATTTCTTGGAAAAGCAATAACAGTAAGAATTGTAGAATATTTTCCACCCAGTACAAACTCAGTTGGTTTAAACTCCATACCTTTTGGAGCTACTTCACTTTTTAAATTTGCCATATTACATCACCGCCCCAAAATTAGTAGTTTCTCCACCATTCAAGAAATTATCTAAAACTATTCTTAAATCATTATTACTTGTTTGTGTTGATTGTAAACCAGCACTTGCTAGTCCACTTATTAAATTATGTAATTTCTTTTGAACGATTTCTAATCTTTTTTCTTTAAATAATATATAATATTCTGTATCAACTACATTATACTCACTACTTGTAAACAAATTAGCTTTATTAATATCTTGCATAATTAGTTTTCTAATTGCATTATTCGGAGCATTATTATACATTAATTGTAATTGTGATAAATACACATCTATATCAACCGGTCTATCTGCAATTAATAACCAAAATTCATAATCAATACTATTATAAAAATTTCTAAGTTGATAAATTGTATTTTGTTGTGTCCCTTGGTCCATAATAAATATATTTTTAGGAGCAACTTTAACTCCTGTTACATATGAACCATCATCAAGTTGTATCATTCCATTCATTATTTGCTTAACTGGTAGCCAATCTTCACTATAACTAACACCAGACGGAGCAGAATTATTTAGTTTCTTCATCTTTCACACACCAACCTTTCCAATAATATCTTCGTGGATTAAATATAAAAGTAACTACATTTATAATAAATTGTAATACATTATGATAATGCATAACTGGTGTTACCAAAAACCCAGTAACTAAAGCTGGCATCAAAATCATAATCATTTGCCAAGCTTTAGCATTTTGCACTATCATAAGCAACAATACTGTTATTCCACAACCAAATCCAAATAATATAATATCAGTTAGAGTAAAGAACCCTAATATCAATTGAGATTTCTTCGAATTTGCAGGTATTAAATAATTATTCATCCCCAATTCATTCCTTTCTTAAATTATGAACTTTTCTTTTTTTCTAAATAATTTTGTTTTTCACGAGCTGCATGACCAGCTTGTTTACTAGCAGCTGAAGCCATATCATCAATAAATGTTGCATAGTCGCCATCTTTAACTTCGACTTTTTCGTTTTTAGCAGGGTCAAATTTTTCAAGACCAGAGTCTCTTATTACTCTTTGTGCGGTTTCACCATATTCTTTAGTTTCAAACAAATCTGCTGCCGTAATTGTTCCAATATCTCGTCCTTCAAGAGCAGCACGTCCAATTTCAGTAATACTTTTCTTTTCAAGTTGTGTATACATAGAATCTAAATAAGATAAATCTGCTAAATCACTATCGTAACGAGCTTGAGCTACATTTTGAACTTCAGTCATTTTGCTACCATAATCTGACATTGCTTGATTATAAGCAGCTTCATTAAAGACTCTATTACCGCTACTATCAGTCATCGAGCTATAAAAATCTTCTCGATTAGGAGCATTTAGTGTCACACCTAATCTTTGACGTTCTTGATTTAAATAATAATTAAAGTCTCTATTTCTCATCTCAGCTTTTCTTTGTTCAATGCTATCCCTAATAAAAGATGCACTTCTCATATTTCCATCACTATCTCGGTATGAATTATATAATTCAAACATTCTATCGCTACCGGCACCTTTAAAGAAGTTATTAGATGCATCTGTTCCCGCATCGTAAACAATTGCTCCATCAGTTGAATGCTTATCCCATTGTTTTTTTGCAGCTCCTCTAAATGCATCATTAGCTTTATTAACATCTCCAGAAGCCGTTATAATTCTATCTAAGTCCTCTACACCTTTTCCTGTTAACCAACCAGTAAAATCATTCCATAATGCTCCAGAAACACCACCAGGTTCGTTCTTTCTTTTTGCAATATAATTTTCAACTTTATTACGATGGGCCATTTGTCCTGATAATCCTTTACTAGTTGCTGACTTTAAATCACTAAAATTTTTAGCTTTTCTTGCACCATATCCAGCACCAATTCCAGCTGCCAAACCACCAGTTAATGCACTTCCAACAGAAGAAAGGACACCTTTGCCATCTCTACGTGATTTAGCAAAATTTCTAACAGCTCCTAAGCCTAATCCTCCAGTAGCTGCTGCAGCCATTAATCCACCGCCCATTGCAAGTTTATCCATAAGTCCCAGTTTCATATCACCAGTATCTAAATGGAACATTTCGCTAATTAATTTAGGAGCTTGTCTAATAAATATTACAGTTCCCATTAAAACTAAAGCTTTTGCAATTAAACCTTGTGTATAAGATAATCTATCAACATTTAAACTAGGCCAATTTTCTATTATTAATCCAATTATAAAAATCGCCAAATATAAAATTGCTATTCTAACAAAAACATCAACAAATGTACTAATTGTCTTTTTCATCCATGTAGAAAAAACATCTTTCATTTTGCCACCAGGAATTACTCTACACACTACTGGTATTGGTGCAATTATTTGAAAAAACATTAATTTGATTACACGAACAGCCATATCGAAGCAAAAATTTGTAATAACCCATAAAACATATAAACCGCAAATTGTAGAAACTAAAATCATATAACTTAATTTACCTTCAGCAACAGCTTCACCAAATTTATTATAATTTGCAAAGTCTATATCACCAGACTTTACCCCAGAATCAACATCCTCAAAAGTTTCTTTTGTGTTTAGTAATCTCCATGGAGTATACCATTTAGCATTAGATTTATTACTATTAATATCTTGGGCACAGGTTTTCGCCATTGTTTCATCAAACTTAACAACATCACTACTAGCATCATTAGTACAATATTCTTCATTTACATGCAAAAAAGCACTAAACATATTATAAGCTAGCATCCTTCCTGAATCTGAATTATTATCTTCGTTATAAGACTCACCCATAATTAATCTTGGAATTGTATTTTGATTAAGAATAGCATTTTGAGCATTGAATGCAAAGCTAAAAACCGTTGGTAATATAGCAATTATTACTAAAGATACTGTAACATTTTTAATTAGTTTAGGAAAAGAATTTTCTCCTTTAGAAAATTCATCAGGATTTATTACAGCTTTTAATAATGAATAAGACAAAGCAAACAACATTATTAATCCCAAAATTATATATATTCTTTTCACAATTTCAGAGTAATTATCATTACTAAACAAATTAACTTTTGCCAAAAAATTAAAAACATCAAACATTGAGTCTATTAAACCATATAACATGCCATCTATAAACAAAAAGACGTTATAAATAATAGCCATTCCAAATCACCTTACCCTATACCACACGAACCATATGCCCCAAACATAGTCATAATTATTTTAATAACTATAGGCACAAAGAACAATAAAACACAATAAATAAATCTTTTTATTGCAGTTGAACCAGCTTTTTTTAAAGCATCCTTATCATTACTAGCAACAGCTTTCACAAAATCAATTGTAACCAAAACTAATAATGCCACAATTGCTATATATCTCATTATATTTAAAGCTTCTTGTAACCAATAAGCAGGATATTGAGAATTAGTTGGGTCACCTAAAGCAGGACATTTTTCTCCAACAGCTACCACAATATTTCTTGTAAAATCATTTTCTATAACACTCGCATTAACATTTAAACTAAATGAAAATAAGAATAAAAAAGTGATACTAAAAAACAATATTTTTTTAAATCTCTTTTTCACTTAAAATCACTCCTATTCCCAAGCAACACTTGATACATAAATTTTAACACAAATTGTACACAAGTGTCAATTTATTTATGGGTAAAAATTAATATTTTTATAAATACTTTTTCAGCCTGAAACTCCTCATGTTTAATAACATATTTTTCTTTACACAAATATTTGCAAATTATATCAAAACTATTTACTAACATTATAATTTTGATATAATTTACTTAGAGGTGATGTCCAAATGAAAATAGAATATCCAGATAAAAGTATACATACTGTAGATTGTTATAGATTTTGCAAAGCAAAATTAAATAATGGTGAAGAAGTATATTTTATTGAATATAAAGATTTTACCGGTAAATTGAATGGTGAATTCGTTGACTCATATGGAATAATTGAACTTGTTAACGGAAAATGGTATAAAACTGAAAGAAAAATAGATTATTATACTTTATCAACAAATGTTGTTGAAGAAATAGCACCTGAAATATTAGGAAATTATCTTCGTTTTAAAGATAATAAAATTGAACTTAATCAAAATGAAGGTTACACTATTAGTCAAAAAGATTCCGAAGAAAAAGAATTAAAACTTCAAACTCAAACTGAACCTAAAAGAGAAGAAATTCCACCTGTATATAGAAATAATAATGAAAACCAAAATAGAGATTTTCGTATTGTCAAAGATAACAGCGATGAATATGAACTACAAACTCAAACTGAACCCAAAAGAGAAGAAATTCCACCTAGAAGACCTGTTGAAAAAAATCCTTTAGTGGTTTATGTAGTATTACCTACAATAGATGGAAAAGAAGAAAAAATAGATTTTAATAAAATACAATCACAACCTTATCTTCTTTCATTTATGCCAACTAATGGAATAGTAAAAATGCAATATAATTATACGCCTTATAATTATACAGATAAATTTTTAATGTACATATCATGTGGAATTCCAGCTGAAACATCAAATCAAATAATTACTTATTTAGACCAATTATCAAAACAAAATGATTTTAGTATTGATAAAATACCAAATTTATCTATCAAAGGATTTGAATTTCAATTTATTCATTCAGACAATTACAAATATTCTTGTTGTATGACTTCTGATAAAATATATTTACCACCTAAAATGGGTCATAAAATTGATAAAAAAGATATGTTTCAAAGATTTATGAGTAACACAGCAGCTGGTACTATTCATAATATGAAAGATAATCGTTTTGAAATAATGGGACCAAGACTAAAAGACACTGTTAAAGCTGAATTATTTTCATTATTAATGACAAATAGTAGAATAAAAAGCTTAGTTGAAGACCACAAAATGAAAGATATATCAACTATTCCTAGAGATAGTTATGAACTAGATGAAGTCACAGCAGAACTAATGAAGCAAAACTTTATCATAGGATTACAAATTGATATGTCTCCAGAAGAACGTGAAAACTTTAGACAAAAAACAAAAGACATAAATAGCTTAGAAGATTTGAGAAAATTTATTTCAAATAGCGGAATAAAAATTCCTCAAGGGCTTTCAGATTATCAACCAAATAATAGCATTGAAGAAAGTCAGTCTAGAAGATAAATAAAAATGTTATGAAAGATAAAATTCATAACGTTTTTTGTTTATAATAGCAATAAATTAACTTGCTAATAATAACTATTAATTATATAATAAATTTATAATTATTAATGGAGGTTCAAATGAAACAAAGATACTTAGAAGATTTAAATTATTTCCTAAATTGTGCAAACCAAAAAAGAGGAAAAAAACTTGACAAAAAATTTCCAAATGAAACAATACATTTAGATTTTTATTTTCTTCATAGTAAAGAAGAATTAAATGATTTTATTAAAAAATATGAAAATGAACACAAGATAAATAATGATTACGATTTTTATTACTTCATGAAATGTCTTATAAAATTTATGTGTGGAAAACTAGATGCCCACACAAACATTTCCATGAAGAACAACAATAATCATTACCCTATTTCTTTTTTAACCATTGATAATAAAATTTATATCCATAAATGTAATGACCCCAAATACAATTTAAGTGAATTAAAAGAAATTAATGGGATAAAAATAGAAAAAATTATTGATGAACTTGAAAGATGTATTAATTATGGAACTTATTCCTGGTTTTTAGTAAAATTAGATTTTGGTTTAAGTGAAAAAAACACTTTATTATCTTTGCCTAGTATAAATAGTAATACTAATACTATAGAATATAAAACTTCAAAAGAAATAATTAAATATGATATAAATAAAGATTATACTCAAGATTTTTCTATATTTAATATTGATAAATTTGAACAATTAAAAATTAAAGATAATATGTTAATAATTAAATATCCTAGTTGTAGTTCTATTTATGTACCAAATATTAAAGAGATTAAAAAAATAATCAATAAAAACAATATTACTAATATATTACTAGATTTACGTGGTAACACAGGTGGCAACTCAACTTTAATTAAACCACTCATAAGATTTTTAAAACATTCAAAATTAAATTTAACCACGTTAGTAGATAGATATGTATTTTCAAGTGGAAGATTTGCTGTAATAGACATGAAAAAAATTGGTAGCAAAATTGTTGGTGAAGAAATTGGAACACCTATTAACTGTTTTGGATACACATCTGGCAATGATATAACCCCTAACACTAATTTGAAATTTAATTTTGCAAAAGTATATTGGTATCAAGATATAAAAACAAACACCATGAAAGGAATATATACTAAAAAGAAATTACATACAAAATCAGATGATTTTTTTAATCCAAAATATTTAGGATTAGATTACCACATTAAATTAACTATAGATGATTTTGCAAATAAAGATTATGACGTAATGTTGGAAAAATGTTACAAATGGATTAATTCAGAAAAAAGATAGAAAAATGTGTTTTAAGTAATTTTTTCTATCTTTTTCATACATTTAAAAATTAAAACTATTTTTATGACTAAAAAAATGTTAAAATTCATTAAAATTATCTTTAATCAAAAATGTTGCATATAAAGGAACTGATTTAATTTTAGTTTTAGGGTCATACCCAAAATCTTTTGTACTTATTCTAATTGCATATTTTGCATCATATTTTTCCATATACACTTTTAAGCTTTTTGATTGTGTGTTTTCGCCAGCTTTAACTTCCACAGGAATAACTCCATCTGCAGTATAAAGCAAAAAGTCAACTTCAGCTGTTGCAGTATTTTTCCAATAAAACAAGTCAAAGCCATTACATAATAATTGGTTAGCAACAAAATTTTCTGCAATAATGCCTTTATACAAAGAAATATTATCAGTTACTATATCTCTTACACTTAACCCTAAAATAGTGCATAAAATACCAACATCACTTAAGTAAAATTTAAATGTTTCATTATCCACAAAGCCTTTTAAAGGTATTTCAGGTAATGATACACATTCACATTTAATTATCATATTACTTCCCATAAGCCAATCAATAGCAGTTTCATACTCTCTATTTCTTGCATCAACATCAATAATTGAAAGTTGAAATTTTTTAGAAGCATTCATTAATTGTGAAGGAAGAGTTCTATACACTCTCTCAATTTTTAAAGCTTCTGCTTCATTTTTAACATGTTTTCTCATATCTTTATAATAAGAAGCCAAGATATTCTTTAAAATCTTAGTATCATATTTTACATAATCGAGATTAGCATCAACTATATTCTGAATTGCTTCTGGCATCCCTCCAGTAAGTAAGTAAATTCTATAATATCTAAGTAATTCTTCATGTAAAGGTGAACCTAAAAATTTATTATTATTAAAACAATCTTTTAATAAATCTACAAATTTTTCTCTATTATTTGCCACCAAAAATTCTTCAAAATCCATTGGAAACATATCTATCATCCACACTTTTCCTACAGGAAATGATTTTTTTAATCTTTTTAATTTAACACCTAATAAAGAACCAGCACAAATAATATTTACATTATTATGATTTTCACAAAAAAATTTTAATTGTGATATTAAATCTTCACTTTCCTGAATTTCATCTATAAATAAGACAGTATTTTCATCCTCTATGTCATAATTTAACATTGTTTTAAGTATATTATATTTTTCTTCAGAATTAATAGATCTACTAAATAATTCAATTATGTCATCTCGTTCCAACAGATTTATTACACAAACATTTTCAAATTCATTCTTACAAAAATCTTTAATTACATATGTTTTTCCACATTGTCTAACACCTAAAACCATCAAAGGTTTTTTATTTTCATCATTGCTTTTCCATTCAAGCAATTTATTATAAATTTTTCTTCTCATTTTGCACTTTTCCTCCATCATTAAAAATATAGCATATTTTAGCATAAAAGTCAACTATCAATCACGAAAATCAAAGGACTTTTCAAATGAATTTGCACGAAAACCAAAGGACTTTTGGAACAAATTTACACGAAAACCAAAGGACTTTTGATCATCCAATATCGTCCAGCATCGTCCAATATAGTCCAAAACCGCTTAAATTAAACTAAAAAAGAGCCACAGCTCTTATTTCTTAAACTTTTTAACAAATTTATAACCTTTTAATGCCAATTTATAACCATAATAAACTACTGGATTAATAACATAATCAAATTCCCCTATTAATTCAATTATTTCAGGATTAAATCCTTTTTTTAATTCATAAATTCCATAATAAGGACCATTCTTATCCATATTTAATGATATTCCATAGAAATTAACATACTTTAAATGTTTCTTTATTGAGTCTTCAATATGTTCTCTATAAAAAGCATACTTAGGATTAAATTCTTTATAACTTGAAGCAGTACCACTCATAAATGTAATACCTTCATCTCCTGTAAATACACTCATTAAAGCCCCAATATTAATTTCTTTATTTGTTTTTCTTAAAGCTATTGCATCATCTAATTGTTTATTTAATTTAACTATCTTACTTTCTAGTTCTTCATGATGTCTTTTTATCTTATCCCCAATATTTATTTTCTTCATTTGTGCTTCTAAAGTTTCTAATTCTTTTTTAGTATTTTCTAAAGTATTCCAAACATAATCATAATAAAGATTAGTATCTATATAAGCAATATAAAGTGTTACATAATCACTCATTAAATCAACCATTTTTTTATAATATGAAGCTGGTCTAATAATAAAGTTTTTATTTATTGCTGTATCTTCTAATAACTTTACAAATTCATCCATCTTACTTGTATCAACAGTTTTAACTCTAACACCCATATCATATGTTTTAGCAATATTTTTTTTAGTGCTTTTGCTAAATGTTTCTAATGTATCATTATATGTATCTTTAAGTTCTATTCTACATAATACTCTAGGTTGCAAATCTTCAAAATTTTGACTAAAACCTAAATGCTTAAAACCTAACTTTTTAAAATTAAAATAAGCTTCCTCTCCACACTTTTCTTTTAAATTACCTTCGCTATCTCTAGTTGCATAAATAACATTTGGATCTAGTTTTAACATAAATCCATGATTTTTCTTAACATATTTTATTACTTCATCATTAAAATCTTTTAACAATTCATAATTATATACATCAATTAAATAACCTCGTGGAGAATAATATAAACTTAGGTTTAAAGGCATCCTTTTTTCAAGTAACATTGTTACCCCCACTAAATTATCATCTTTATAAATCCCTAGCAGATGTCTTACCCAACCAGTACCACTTTTTAAAGTTCCCCATTCAGGTAATTGATAAATTGAAAAATAAGGATTTTTTATAGCATATTCTCTAAATACATTTTCTTCAATAACTTTAAGCATTATTTCCTCCTTAGTTTTCTATAAACTTTTAACATTAATGGTAACATTTTATATAACAATTTATTATTAACTAAATCAAATTCCCCAATAAATTCTATATACTCATCCCCAAATTTTCTTTTAAAATCATGAAGTTTCGCTAAATTCTTATATTTAGTATTTGGGTCTCCTGGTGTTCCAAATAAATCAAAGAATAAATAACCATTATTATAAGCATCCTTAATGGCTTCATAATAACTTCTAGTAACTGCAAAAGTAAAATTAGCTAAATCATCACTACCTATATATAAACTCCATGCCCGATTTTTAGTATAAGTGCATATTAATGAACAAACACATACTTCATCTTTATTAATTCCACTAAAAATATCTTTTTCTTTTTCTAATCTAGCAATCTTATTTTTAATATCAGCTTCTTTTTTCTTATTTACTTCAAGTTCTTTATTTAATTCATCTATTTCTTTACTTATATTATCTAATAATTCTTTAGGTCTAATACTAATATTAAAATATTTCATATTATTATCTTTAGCCATTTCTTCACTAAATATTTTATAATATTCTAAACTATGTGGGTCAAAATCATCTTTACTACTATTACTTTGAATTAATCTATAAAAATCTTCTACCCTAACTTTATTATCCACAACTAAGTTATAACTATAACTTCTTTTAACACTTTTCATAAATGATTTATTAAACTTAGCTTCTACTTCTTCCCAAGGTTTCTTCAAATCAATTCTAAATGTATATCTTGGTTGATTACCTTCATATAACTTATAAAAACCAGTATGTTTATAACCTAAACTTAACATATAATTATAAAGTTCATAATTATTTTCTCCACCATCTATTTTATTTCCATCATCATCAATATCTTGATATTTAATATCTGGGTCAAATTTAATATATATAATTTTATTATCTTTCATATATTGCTTTAAATAATTAGTAAATTCATTTATAACATCTTTATTACTATAATCTAAAACAAATCCACGCGGAGCATAACCATAACTAAAACCAAATGGTGTACGTCTAAGTAATATTAAACAACTTGCTACCAAATTACCATCATTATCTTCCATTCCTACATAACATGGAATTTGACCTTTAGCATTCTTACAAAATTGTCCCCATTCATAGCTTTGCAAAAAATGTGATTTTTTATGTTTGCTTTCAAATTCTCTATATCTTTTTATATCAACATTATCTATAAATTTCATACACTTTCCTCACTATCTGTATATCATTAGTTTACCACAATCCCTTTTTTTTAACAAGAAAAAACACCCATTCTTATTATAGGTGTAAACTTTAAAATTATAAATATTTTAATTATCCTTAATATAATATTTTTTAATCATTAAATTAACATTAGAAAATTGCGCATACTTACCATTACTTTGAGGAAAACTAAAAGACAAAGTTTTTATTTCTGAACCATTTTCATCTTGTAAATAAAAGTGTCCTCTATGAGCGTTATCAGCATTACTTATTAAACCAGATAAAGTTATTTCATAAATACCAGGCTTAACTAAAACTTCATTTTCATTAACCACCTCAAAATAATTTGATAAGTTAGGTATTAGCCATGGAGTTCTGCTTTAGTATCCAAAAAACTTGTATAAAACATTTCTTTAACACTTGCAGGAAAACTAGGGCCTTCTGGTCCAACATCATCCTTGTTGTCCTGCCACTCTAGTTGGAATACTAAAATTCAAAATAACATTTGATGATGTACCAACATTTACAACACTTGCATCATTTCCAGCTTCAGTTGTAGTTGTTGTTCCAACACTTATTAAAGCTCCAGCAGTCATGTTGGTCCAACAACAGTACAAATCAAGCCTAAATCCATCATTTCTTTTCTAAGTTTTTGTTTTTCTAAAATTTTATTACATAAATTATTCAAGAAAATCACCCAATATACTTTAATATATGCACTAAAATAAACTTGTAAACTTCCTCTAACTATATTTACTTTAATGAATACATTTGATAAAATATTAATGGTGATACTAAAATGAATTTATTTGAAATAATCCTACTTTTAATTATTATATTAGGTATTTTAGCAATCATTTATGCTACAATATATAACAATTTAGTAAGTTATAAATTAAAAATAGAAAAAGCTGAAGGCATAATTGATGAATCTTTAAGGCAAAAATATGACATTATTGCTAAACTTAATATTGCCATAAAAAAAGTTGTAACAAAAAAAGATTATTTAAAAGAATACATTGATTTAAAAGATAAAAGAATAACTAACTATGATTTAGATAGAAAATTAACTGAAGCTTACAACATAATTTTAGAAGTTAAAAATGACCATGAAGAATTAAACACAAAAGAATTTAATAAAGATTTAAAAGAAATAGATAAAATTAATGAAACATTAACTTCATGTAAAACATATTTTAACAACAACACTAGTGAATTAAATAAACTTATAAGAAAAGTTCCAACAAATATTGTTGCTAAAATACATGGATATAAAATAAAACCATTCTTTGATGGTAAAAACATGCAAGATGCAGTTATAGATGATTTTAAATTATAATAAACTAAAAGAATTAATTCAAGAAACATTCAATATTACAAAATTGAATGTTTCATTTTATTATATTCAAGCACCTTTAAATATTTGTAATTGTTTTTATTTTGCAACTTTTGAATAACCTTGTTACCATATGAAAATTATATATAAATTGTTAAAATATGGACGAGTATCATAAGCATGTCCATTATAATTTCATATTATATTATTGAAAGGAGTTCAAAATGAACAATAATATAAAAAAAGCAAAACAATATATCGATTGCTTTAATAAAGAAAAACCAAATATAACATATACATGTGTTGGCCCAACTGGACCCACTGGACCAGCCGGACCTGCTGGAGCAACCATAACGGTTGGTACAACTACAACTACAGCCCCAGGAACGAATGCAAGTGTAGTTAATACTGGAACACCATCTAATGCTGTATTAGAATTTAACATACCAGCTGGTGCAACTGGACCTACGGGACCTGCCGGACCTCAAGGAGCTCAAGGAATACAAGGAGAACAAGGACCTACGGGACCTGCCGGACCTCAAGGAGCTCAAGGAATACAAGGAGAACAAGGACCTACGGGACCTGCCGGACCTCAAGGAGCTCAAGGAATACAAGGGGAACAAGGACCTACGGGACCTGCCGGACCTCAAGGAGCTCAAGGAATACAAGGAGAACAAGGACCTACGGGACCTACGGGACCTGCCGGACCTCAAGGATTACAAGGTGAAACTGGGCCAAGCGGAGAAACTCCAACATTAGCAATTGGAACCGTTACCACAGGAGCACCTGGTACAGAAGCTACAGCTTCAATAACTGGAACAGCACCTAATTATGTTTTAAACTTAACAATTCCTCAAGGCCCAACAGGACCTCAAGGATTACAAGGTGAAACTGGGCCAACTGGTCCAACTGGCCCAACCGGCCCAACTGGTCCTACTGGATAGAATAATATACAAAATAAACTTCAATATAACTATGATAACAATTGTTACCCAATGTAATTACCAATGCTTATTTAATACTTAAAATAAGCTAAGAAATAAGACTTGGTTTTTCCAAGTCTTATTTTGACCAATCAATTGGTACAAGCCCATTTTTTATTAAAAATTCATTAGTTTTAGAAAATGGCTTACTACCAAAAAATCCTGAATAAGCAGAAAATGGTGAAGGATGAGGACTCATAATAATATAATGCTGATGATTTGTTATAAGTTTAGCCTTCTCCTTAGCAAAGTTTCCCCATAAAATAAAAACTACAGGTTTATTTTTTAAATTAAGAAGTTTAATAATATAATCAGTCATAGGTTCCCAACCTAAGTTTCTATGACTTGCAGCCTTATCCTTTTCCACTGTTAATACAGCATTTAAAAGTAAAACTCCCTGCTTAGCCCATTCAGTTAAATCCCCATTATCCTTCGGAGGAATTTTCAAATCATCATTTAATTCTTTATAAATATTTTGTAAAGAAGGTGGTACTCTCACTCCTTTTTGAACTGAAAATGATAACCCATGAGCTTCCCCTTTACCATGATATGGGTCTTGTCCCACAATTACTACCTTTGTATTTTCATAACTTGTTAATTTTAAAGCATTAAATATATAATCTTTCGGAGGATAAATTTCCTTAATCTCATATTCATGCATAATTCTTTTATAAAAGTTTTTAAACCCAGGACTATCCCAGACAACTTTTAATTTTTCATCCCAATCATTTCCTATCATTTTAAAGCCTCCCGAACTGCATGCATAATACCTTCAAAAGTATCAGATGCAATTAAAAACCTTGATGTGTGACAAAACCTTAAGTACGATGGTAAATTATTTACCCATTCTAAAGGAAAATCTTTCTTTAACTTATTTGTATTACTATCTATAGTTACCCCTTGAGCAGCATAACCTCCTCTGCTTGATGGGTATACTACATATATTGCATCCGTAAATGGCAAATAATCTTTATAAAATAAAGGTTCATCTAAAACAATAATTCTTTTATCAACAGCATCTTCATAATATTTCTTTACTTTCAAAATATCAATTTCATGTAATTTTCCTTTATTTATCATATTTTCTAATATCTTTTTAGCAAATTCCATTGCTTCAAAAAAATTATCATCATTATCAGTTACATCTTTATTATTAAAAGTATCAATAGCTATAGCTAAAGCATTATAACTACCTGTATTGTCACATAAATCTAAGTCTTCAATTAATTTTTTATCAATACTTTCATAAATGTATTTTCCATATAAATCTTTAGCAAAAGCTCTCCATAGTTTTCCAAAAGCAGCATAAGATTGACCATTACTTCGACATTCATTATTAGCCATATGATGGTCAAACTCACCCATTCCTATATCAAAAACTAATCCATCAAAATCAGCTGGTACAACATTACTTCTTATAATTTTCAGCTTTGGATTTATAATTTTTAAAAAAGCAGCCCCGAAAACATCATCAGCATGAAACTTGCCAGCATGAGTTAAAGCCGCTTTCATATTTCTTATTTCATTTACTTTCATACAACCTCACTTATGATACATTTCATGATTATTTATCTTACAAGCCCTATAAATTTGTTCAAGTAAAATACCACGAAATAAGCCATGAGGAAAAGTCATCTGTGAAAAACTAATTAATTCATTACAAAGACTTCTAGCCTCATCATTTAATCCTAAAGAACCTCCAATTATAAAAGTTATATTACTATTCTGAGGTAAAATTTTATCTATTTTATCAGCAAATTCTACACTTGAATACATTTTACCTTTTAAATCTAAACCAATATTATAATCACTAGTCTTTATATTCTTTATTAAATTACTTATTTCTTTATCATAATTTACATCATCTTTTAATTCTATTATTTCTATCTTTATATACTTTCCAATTCTTTTCTTATAATCATTTATAAGTTCATCCAAATAACTTTCTTTAATCTTTCCTACACATAAAATTTTTATCATATTTCAATTACTTCCGTTTTTTCATTTTGTCTTGCACAAATAATATCATGAAAATCAATTCCATATTCCATAAATGTATTATTAATGGTTTCCATAGCAATACTTTCTAAATTATTTGTTTCACTTAAATGGATTAAAACAATTTTCTTAGTTTTATCTCCGATTAATTTAGTTAGATAAAAGGATGCTGCCTTATTAGACAAGTGGCCTTCATCAGAATAAACTCTTCTTTTTAACCATTCTGGATAAGGACCATTCATTAATAATTCTAAATCATGATTACTTTCAAACAAATATATATCTAAATTTTTCAAATACTTAAAGTTTTTAGCATTAACATAACCTGTATCAGTAACATATGCTATTTTTTTGCCATCACATTCAAATACATAATTTCTAGAATCCGGGGCATCATGGCTAGATTTAAACGATGTTATATGAATTCCATCTAAATCTATTTCATCTTCAAGTACAATTATATGTTTATAATCTTTTAAATCTTCAATTGAATAAAACATTTTTTCACTCACTATTAAAGCAGCTCTAGTTTTATCAAGCAAAGTTTTCAATGCTGATACATGATCTTTATGATTATGAGTTATAACAACATAATCTATTGTTTTTACATCAACACCAATATCTTTTAAATTTTCATTTATATATTTATAATTTCTTCCAGCATCTAACAAAAATCTTTTATTATTTATTTCTAAATAAGTAACATTTCCTTTAGAGCCAGAAGATAATACTACTACCTTCATTAGAATCTTATATACCTCGTTGGATTTTGGAAAGAGTAAGCACCATGGAATGGCCAGCCGATTGATACCCCGAAATGAAGGTGGGTACCAGCAGTTGGATTATATTTACTTGGTGCCGGAAGAACATATCCTGTATTTCCCATTTCGCCAATTTGGTCTCCTTTCTTAACAGTTTGACCTTCCACAACTGTAGCTCCATACATATGAGCATATTGTGTATAAATATTATTTTCATGTTCAATTATTACATAGTTACCATCGGTACTTCTATAACCAACTTCAACAACAGTACCTGGAGCAACCGCAAATATTCTTGACCTATAACCAGTACCAGAAATATCGATACCATCGTGGTGTTTTCCCCATCGCCATTGGAAAGGACTTGTAATAACATATGGATATTCAGTTGGATAACCCCATCCACTAGTTGGATAATAATAACCATTTGTTCTTCTACCAATTGTATATTGTTCTTGAACCATTTCTCTAATTACTTTACGGTCTTTAATTTCAACACCAGTTGAACGTTCACCATTAATAACCTCATAAGTACTATGGATTAATGTTATACCATTAACACCAGGTCTTGTAGGTTCTTTATAACTTGGTTCCTTTGTATTATCAACAATTGGGTCTGCTGTTGTATATGGTGTAATATTTTCATTTATTTCATAAACACTATAAGTTAAAGTAATAATGGGATTAATAATTGTAATATTAACCACACTACCTACAGCAAGCATCGCATCTTCACTCTTATACTTAGGATTTGCAATCAAAAATTCTTGAGAGTTCATTTTATTATCTTCACTTATACTTGCAATACTATCCCCAGATTTAACTGTATACGTATCCATTTTAACATCTGGTCCAAATAACAAATATTGACTTAAAGATTCAGAATCAGTATAAATCTTATTTTTAACACTAACATATCCTTCTTTTATAGTTATAGTTTCATTAAAATACATATTTTCAATTATTGAACCTATTTCATTTATACTTCTATGACCATTATTATAATCATTTAATTCTTCTTCAGTTACAAATGATAAAACATATTTTTTTAATGAATCTTCAAATACTTTTTTATCTAAAATATTAATAACAATATTTTCTTTTTCTTTATCATCACTTTTTATTGTAATAATATAACCTTTTATAGTAAAATCATCTGCATTTTCAATTTTTTGGTATATTTCCTCTACCCCCATATAGTTTTCATCAAATGTTTTTGTTTCCACTATATCAAGTCCATCCGGAGGATAAACATAATCAACACCATATTGATCTTTTATATTTTGTTGTTCTTTATTAATTAAACTATATAATTCATTTTCATCTTTAATTAACCCAATTTCTTTTCCATCCAAATAAATTTGATAAGCTTTGCTTGCTTCATCAAACTTATAATCATTTTTTTCATTTACAAAATACAAAACAATAATTAATATTGATAATATAGCAGTTATAACTTTACTTTTATTATTCATTTTCATCTCCAGCTGCTTTTAATTGACTCTTAAAACTACTCATATTAAGTTCAAATAATAAGTTAACTGTTCCAAGTCCTCCTTTTCTGTGCTTAGCAATTATTAATTCTGCTGGCACTATTTTTTGATTAAAATCTTTTGCTTTTTCATAATAATCTTTACGATTTATGAATAAAACCATATCGGCATCTTGTTCCAAAGACCCAGATTCACGCAAATCCGCAAGCATTGGTTGATTACTTTCTCTTTTTTCAGCACTTCTTGATAATTGCGATAAGGCAATAACTGGTACCCCTAACTCTAATGCCATAGTTTTAAGGGAACGAGATATTTCTGATACTTCCACTTGACGAGATTCAACCCTTCTTGACCCAGAACTAACTAATTGTAAGTAGTCGATTACTACTAAACCTAAACCATCTTCACTATTAGCAAGTCTTCTACATTTAGCACGTATCTCTTGAGCAGTAACACCAGCATTATCTTCAATATATATATTTGTATCAGCAAGTTGTGATAATGCTTCATTATATCTTTTCCAATCCTTTTCTTGCATATTACCAGTTTGCAACTTATAAGCATCAATTTGACCAATCGAAGAAATCATACGATTAATAAGCATTTCCGCTGACATTTCTAAGTTAAATATAGCAACAGCTTTTTTTGTATGTGTTGCAGCATAAGCAGCCATATTTAAAGCAAGTGCAGTTTTTCCCATTCCTGGACGAGCAGCCAAAATAATCATTTCTCCACCTTGTAATCCAGTTGTTATTTTATCAAAATCAGGAAAACCAGTTTCAATACCTGTAATACTTCTCTTATTTTTAGCAAGTTCTTCCAGCTTAGCTTGAGCTCTTCTTAAAATTTCACTAATTGGCACAAAGTCACCAACACTTCTTGCTCTAACAACATTTAATATATTTTTTTCAGCATTATCAAGTAAACTATTTACATCTTCTTCATCATATGTCTTAGTTATAATATCACTAGCTGTTTCAATTAAATTTCTTCTAACAGCATAATCTTTGATAATTTTAATATAAAAATCTAAATTAGCACTTGTTACTACACTATCAATTACTTCAGTAATATAATCAAGTCCAACTGCATTAAATTTCTTATCTTTATCTAGTTCATTTCTAAGAGTTGTAACATCAATCGGTGTCTTACTTTCATGTAAACTTTTTATTGCATTAAATATATATCTATTTCTCTCATCAAAGAACATATCACTTGTTACTTCTTCAACTATCTTACTAACTTCATTATTATTTAAAAAAGCAACACCTAAGACACTCATCTCAGCTTCTTTATTCTGAGGCATACTTCTTGCCATAAACCCTCCTATTTAACTAATTCAACATTCATGTCAAATTTAACTTTTTTATGTAATTCAATACTCACTTTAGTAACACCTAAACTACTTATTGCAACATCACTTTTAATACATTTTTTATCTATTTTATAACCCATATCTTTTAACTTTTCAGATATTTGTTTATTAGATATTGTACCAAATACTTTATCACCAGCTCCAGTTTTAACTTTAAAAGTTATAGTTTTTCCATCTAACTTTTTCTTTATTTCATTCAAGCTTTCTACTAAAGCATCTTCATTTTTTTGTCTTTCATCTAATTCTTCATTTAATATTTCACTACTTCTTTTTGTATAAGGAACAGCTAAATTATTCTTAATTAAATAATTATTAGCATAACCATCACTTACATTAATTACACTATCTTTTTTGCCTTTTCCTTTTACATCACTTAATAAAATTACTTTCATCTAAATAACCTCCTTTAAGTAAATAATATTATATCACAAGATAAGATAATTCTGCAACCAAACTATTACAAAATTACCCATTCTCCATCCCTTTTTCCATTATTTCTAACAATCATTTTTTTCTCTTGCATTAAAGACATAATAGTCTTAACAGTTCTTAACGATTTATTTAATTGTTTAGCTATTTCTTCTTGTTTTACAAATGAATTTTTCCTAATTATATTAACAATTGCTTGTTCTTCTAAAGTATAATCTCCCTTATCTTTTTTTAATGTATCATCATTATTCTTTTCATAATCTACATGAAGAAATCTATTTTTTAACTCATAATTGGTATCAGTCAACAAGTTATAAAAGAATTTTTCTAAAAAAGACATATCTTCAAAAATATTTTTATTAAAATTTCTATAATTTGCCCTTACAAGTGAATTTCTAAAGTACCATGAATGTTTAGCAAACATCTCATCATTAACATCAAATCCAAAAGTTTTTAAATATTTAATCATAAAAACTGCAACTGTTCTTGTATTGCCTTCACAAAATGGATGTATTTGCCAAATATTGGATGTAAACATGCATATATGGAAAATTGCTTCATCTAAAGACAAATCTTTATAAGAAAAATTTTTTTCTTCTAAAAAATCATATTTTAATAAATCCATAATATTTTCATAAGAAGCATAAATAACTGTATCATTATTTAGTACCCATTCCTTTTTTGTAAAATTATAATCCCTTAACATACCAGCATGAAGAAATACACCTTTAAATAATTTTTGATGAATATTAATAAGTTCAGTTGGACTAAAATTAAAAGAATTATCACTTAATATCTCTGTTATTTTCACAGCAACTTTATCTGCTTCTTCACTATTATTTTCTTCTTTATTTCTTTTTTCTGTTTCATTATAGTAACTATTTATTCTTTTTTCTACATCTTTAATATCTAATTTTCCTTCAATATGCTCTTTAGCAGTATCAATTAAATATTTTGATGGCTCTAACCCATCTACCTCTTGAAGACCAATCGCCATTTCCCATGCTTTAGTTTTTTCAATTTCACTTAAATCTCCTTCTTTAATATATGTAGAAAGCTCTAAATTCCAATTTTCTTTATCCATCATAACCTCCATCTTATACCTATTATATCATTTATATTAGTAAAAAACAATATTCAAAGTGCAAATTTTGCACTTTGAATATCTATTGTTGCACTTTGAAACTTAAAATCTAAAATATATAAATGGATTATAGCTAGATGCTAAAATACCCACAATACTAAGGATAAATAATACAAGTATTATTATATCACTCATTTTATTTTTCTTATCTAACATGTTTTTAAATACTGGTGTACATGCAAATATTGCTAAAATAAATACTAATATTGTTCTTACCCTAATTATTTGATAATGATTAAATACACTTAAATTACCAAATCCATGGGCACCAAACAATGTTTTAATAGCTTCCACTAATGCACTTGTATCTGTAAAATAAAATATTATAAAACCAAATGTAACTAAACTAAATGTATAAATATGTCCTAAAATTTTTGGAAGTTTATCAATATTTTTAAATACAAATTTTTCTAACACTAATAAAACAAAATAGAAAAGTCCCCAGAAAACAAAGTTCCAACTAGCACCATGCCATAAACCAGTCAAGGCCCACACTACAAATAAATTAAATATATGACGCGCGCCTTTACATCTATTTCCACCTAAAGGAATATAAACATAATCTCTAAAGAATGTAGATAATGAAATATGCCATCTTCTCCAAAAGTCAGTTATAGTGCGAGCAATATATGGATAATTGAAATTTTCTAAATAATTAAATCCAAGCATTTTACCTAAACCAATTGCCATGTCGCTATATCCACTAAAATCAAAATAAATTTGGAAAGTAAAAGCAACACCACCAACAACCATACCAATAACACCTAACTCGGCAATACTAGAACCAAATAAAGTATCAGCAACATAAGCCATTTCATTTGCTATTACAACTTTTTTAAATAACCCAATAATAAATCTTCTAATACCTGTTGCAAAGTTTTCAATGGTTTCATGCCTTTCATCAAGTTCTTCATTAACAGTTTCATACCTAACTATAGGTCCCGCAATAAGCTGAGGAAAAGCACTAATATAACAACCTAAATTAATAATACTTTTTTGAACATTTACTTTACCTTTATAAACATCAATAACATAAGTAAGTATTTGAAATGTATAAAAACTAATACCTATTGGTAAACTTATACTTAAAAACTTAATATTTAAATTAAATAAATTATTTATATTATCTAAAAAAAAGTTAGTATATTTAAATATAAAAAGTAATCCTAGATTAAATACTAAATCAATTATTAACCATTTCTTTTTACTACTACTTTTATCCATTATTAAAGCTATATAATAATTAACTAAAATAGATAAAATCATTAGAATGACATAAATTGGTTCCCCATACCCATAAAACATTAATGAAAATATAAGCAAAACTATATTTCTTGTCTTTCTTTTTTGGGGTACAAAGTAACAGATTAAGAATATTGGAAAGAAACAAAATAAGAAAATCAAACTAGAAAATACCATTATTTTACTCTCCCTTCAAAATCATAATCATATTGGTCAAACATACTTGAACCACCTTCATATAAGAATAATACTTTAGAAATATTATTATCACTAACATACTTACTTAAATTAAATTTTTTATTTTTATATTCATCATATCTTAAGTTAATAACATGTGTTTTATTAAAAGAACTAGCTATTAAATAATCTATTTACCAAGAATAAGAATCTCCGATAATAAGTAAGTTTTCCTTATCACTATTATGATAATCATAAACTACATTTCCATATTGTCCATTAAAATATTGAACATAATAATCATAATATTTATAACTTCTATCTAATCTAATTTCTCTAGGTTTAAATAAACTATCAGCTTTTTTACCATTTACATAAACATCATAATCTAGTTTTATATCAACATCACTAATATAATCATTTATATTATCATTTAAAGCAGTCTTAGCTAAAGAACCATAATACATTCTTTCTATATGTTTTACAATATTTAAATTATTTATTGCATCAATATTAAGCATATCACAAATATCTTTATAACCATCTAGTGCTCCTTTTATTGTCCAATGATGGTCAGTTTTATAAAAATATTCTTTATACTCATCAATACTTTTTACATCCATTACCCTTACATTAATATTACTATCTAACTTACTTACAAACTCACCTACATAATTACTTAAATTATCTTTTTTTAATGTAGTAAATTCATATCTCGTAGGTATATAAATATTTACATCTATTTTCTTCTTACTTAATTCATTAAAAAACTTTACTTGACTATCTAATCTTTCATCTAATTCTTTACTTGTATATTTATTAGTTAAATAATAAAACTCATTTACTTTATCATAAAATATATACTCACCATCACTATTTTTCTTAATTGGCACATCCTTAAACAGTATTTTATTGCTTGTAAAATCAACTTTGTCATACAAACTATTTATTACATTATAAAAAGGAAAATAATTCGTTACTTTGTTTTCTACGCTATTTTCTATTCTTCCTATAACATTATTTATTTTATCAACAACATTATTAACATCTTTTTCCTTATATTCTGAAAAATTATCCATATTCATACTCATAACACCAATTTTAACAAGTACAAACTTACATGGAATACATAAACAAATACCGAATAAAATAACTAAAAATACTATAACTAATTTTTTATCTTTTTGCATCATCTTCACCTACAAATATTTTATCACAATTAATAATTTAAGTATAGAAAAACTCACCCAAAGGTGAGCCAAATTATTTAACAAATGGTATTAAAGCCATAAATCTTGCATATTTAATTTGTTGAGCAATATGTCTTTGATGTTTAGCACAAGCCCCAGTCATTCTTCTTGGTAAAATCTTGCCTTTATCATTAATATATTTATTGATAATCATAACATCTTTATAATCTACGCTTTTTCCAGCACACATTTGACATATTTTCTTTTTCTTACGATAAAATTCTGCCACTTTACTTATCCTCCTTTACTTAAAATGGTAAATCATCACTACTTAAAGTAAATTCATCTCCAAAGTCTTTATAAGGATCTTCACTAATGTCTGTTGTTTCAACAGCACTTGGAGCAACAGGTGCTTCTGGACTATAAGCTGTACTATTGTTGCTAGCTGGAGCACTATAATTATGGTTAGCACTTCCACCATCATTTCTACTTCCTAAGAATTCAAAATTATCAACAACAATTTCAGTTGTATATCTCTTAGTACCATCTTGAGCATCATAACTACTATTTCTAATTCTTCCTTGAACTAAAATCATTTGTCCTTTACGGCAATATCTATTAATAGTTTGAGCACTTCTATTAAAAGCTACACAGTTAATAAATTCAGTATCTCTTTGTCCATCACGATTTACAAAATCACTTTGGCAAGCTAGTGAAAATCTTGAAATTTCCATATTACTTTGAGTCATTCTAGATTCAGGGTCACGAGTAAGTCTCCCTGTTAATATTACTTTGTTCATTATTATTCTCCTTCAACTTTGATAATTAAATGTCTTAAAACATTTTCATTAATAGAAACTTTTCTATCAAATTCTTGAAGGGTTTCATGTGTTACTTCAACAGTCATAACATAGTAGTATCCACTAACTTCTTTTTTAATTGGATAAGCTAATTTTTTTCTACCCATTTCTTTGAATTCGATAACTTTAGATGGTTTCTTGTTTATTAGTTTTTGTAAATCCTCACTAGTCTTTTTAATAGTTTCTTCATCTAATGTTGATTTAACTATAAACATAATTTCATACTTAGTCATCAATATCCACCTCCTCACGGTCTTCTCGGCTTCCTTAGAAGCAAGGAGTAATTTCTTTTACTCGCAAGTATTATAACAAATATATGAGTAAAATACAAGAAAAATGTGCATAATTTAATCACTTTTTAACAATTCATTTATTTTAGAAATTGCAAGAATAGTATCCTCAAAATTAATGTTCTTAGCATATACATTTTTATTTTGATATTCTTTCCACAACTTTTTCAAATCTCCATTTTTACTAATTAAATTAATATAATTTGAAGAATCATTCAAATAATTAGTTGTTTTTCGATTATTACAAGTATTATTAATAGCTATTTTTAATAAATTCTTATTTACGTTATCCCATTTTAATGTTGTAAACATATATAAATCATAATAATCTTTCATTCTTGAATTAATAACATTTCTTGAAATAATTGCTTCAAATTTTTCAGCAATAATTGTTTCAATATTATATGACATAATATTTATAGTTTCATTATCAAAAATAGTATTATATTCATAATCTATCTCTTTTAAAGTAATAACATCTCCAGTTGTAATATCAATCATTAAATGTGTTCTTAAATCCTCCAAATAAGCTAATAAATGTATTTTAAAACCTGGATATTTCTTTTCTAATCTTATATCCTTAATAGAAAATATTTCATATCTAACACCATCATTTATATCAATAGCAATAATATCTTTAATGATATTTAAGACATTTTCTTTATTTAAATTCATTCCCTTTAAAGTTGCATCCATATCCATTGTACTTCTTTGATTAAAACCAAAAATAGATGATAATAAAAAACCACCCTTTATTATTATATTTTCTTTATATTTTGAAATAGATATTCTTCTAATTAATGATTCAAACATCACATATTGAATTATATATCTACTATCTAAATTATACTTTTGTGCTACGTTTTTTGCTTTTGCTTTTAAACTATCTTTATTCATCGCAACACCTCCACTTTCCTAATTAATTTATTATAAATTTTTAATTTTTTTGCATATAAAAATAATTTCTTTTCATCATGATTTTCACTAAAATATTCAATTAATGCTTTATTACATAATTCTCTATCAAGTTTATCATAATATTTTACTATATCACAAATTGTTCGTTCTAAATCGTAGCATCTCAAAATATTACCAAACATATCTTTTACTTCTATTAAACCAACTTCATAAATATCTTTAGATACATAATATAACTTAACATTATCAAGTTTTTGCAAGTATCCTTTATAACCAGTTGGTACAGTAATATCATATATAATTGGAATTCTTTCACACATATCAAGTAAGTATAAGGAAGATAAACTAGAATAAATACCATATTTACTCTTAGATAAATTCTCATACATAGAATCAGGAAATGTCTCTAAATTCATATAAAGACCACTTTTAACTCTTTTAATAAGTCCTTTTCTAACCATTTTAGTAAGATATACTTTAGGAATATTAGCTTTAACAACATCCTCAGTTTTTAAATACTTTCCATTAAACAACCCCATAATTTTATCTTCATTTTTCACAAGGCATTTTCCTTTCGTACTTAAATTATATCACAATTAAGTATAAAAGTAAATACTATCAACTATCTTTCCCACAATACACCATAAGAATCATCAACTAAATTTTCAAGTAAATATACTTTTTTACTTGTTCGAAATAAAATTCTATCTTTTCTAAAAATTACTTCTTCTTTTTCTTCTTCACCATCTGATAAATAATCAAGTAAATTCTCAATTTTCTCAAATGACATTTGTCTTAGTTTACTAAAACTCAAAAAGTCCTCCTTTCTATATTCAAATTTATACATAAGCTATCCCTTTACAAATATATTTTACCATACCAATAATTCATGTCAAAAAAAAGTTCCTTTACTTGGAACTCTTTTTCTTACTTACTTTATCTACTTTTTCTTTAATACCATTTTTCTTTACTTCTTCAACACTTTCTACTACAACATCATTACTTACTTCAATAACTTTAGTACCGGCAACCATATCATGAAGACCACGATTATCTTTTCTAAACATAACCATTATTAAATTTAACATATATATTAAACTTGATAACATACTAATTACATAAGTTACATAATAGAATTTAACTCCACTTACAACATATACTGCTCCAATATTTATTAAACTTAACCAAATATTATTTAAAATAACAATTCTAATTAAATATTTCCAAAAGTTAAGTTTCTTTTCATTATTACTAACAACTCTTAACTTCATTATTTTTTTACCTAATGTTTGACCATTCATAACAAGTGGTAAAACCCCAAAATAAAGTATTAATGCTGTTGCAGAAAACATACTACTATAAGTTCTATATTTATAAACTTCATAATTTAATTCTATTATTTCATCTTTATAATCATTTTTTTCATCTTCAGTGCTTTTTTGTACAACTTCATTATATTTTTCATAAGCATCTTTATATTTATCTTTGTATGGGTCCAAAGGAAGTAAATTAATTAAACTAACTACTAAAGAAACAATAACTATATCAATTACAAAAGCAATTATTCTTTTTAAACTTGTATCCATAATTAATCCTTATTTTTAGCAAATAATTCTAATATTTGTAAGAATATATTTATAAAGTCTAAGTATAGTTCTAATGCTCCATAAATAGCTAAATTATCTTCAGGTAATCCAGATGTTTCTAAAGCTTTAATCTTTTGAACATCATATGCAGTAATACCTAAGAACAATAATAAACAAACAATACATAAAATTATTTCTAATGTTCCATTACCAATAAAAATATTTATTAAAGAAATAACTATAACTCCAATTAAAGCCATAAGTAAGTAAAATCCAACCTTAGACAAGTCTACATTCGTCTTGTATCCAATATATGCCATAACTCCAAATATAACGGCACTAACTAAGAATACCATCATTACACTTGTTAATTCATATGCAACAAATATACTTGAAAATGTTAATCCACTAACAAAAGCATATAGAATAAAACATATCTTTGCAGCTGTTGGGCTCATTTTCATAACTCTTGCAGATAACACAATAACTAAAATAAGTTCTAGTACTAAAAGTATCCAAAAAGCACTTCCAGCAAAAATATTTTCTAACATTCTTTCATTCATAGATACGCCATAACCAGTAACAAATGTTACTAAAAGTCCAATACACATCCATAAAAATGATTTACTTAATAACTTATTATCTTCCATTAAACATTCCTCCTTTTCTATACATTAAATCGAAAATAACAAATATCTCCATCTTGCATTTCATATTCTTTACCTTCAACACGAAGTTTACCAGCTTCTTTAACTAGTTTTTCATCACCATACTTCTCTAAATCACTAAAACTAGTTACTTCTGCTCTAATAAAACCTTTTTCAAAATCACTATGTATAATACCAGCACATTCTGGAGCTTTCATCCCAACTTTAAAAGTCCAAGCTCTTACTTCATCTGTACCAACAGTAAAGAATGTTGCTAGTCCTAATAAATTATATGTTGCAAATATTAATTTATCAAGACCACTATTTCTTATACCTACTTCTTGTAAGAATAATTCTTTTTCTTCATCCTCAAGTCCTGCCAAATCAGCCTCTAACTTAGAACACATAACTATAACTCCAGAACCTTCAGCTTCTGCATAATTCTTAACCATCAAAGAATATTCATTATCACCAACAGCAACATCATCTTCATTTACATTAGCAACATATATAATTGGTTTTATTGTTAAGAAACTAAAGTTTTTTAGTAACTTCTTTTCATCTTTATCAAAACTAATTCTTCTAAGTGGTGTATTTGCTTCTAAAGCAACCCTACATTTTTTTAATACTTCGACTTCTGCTAAAGCATCTTTATCTTTCGTAGTAATTGCTTTTTTTTCTATCTTTTCAATTCTATTATTTATTACTTCTAAATCAGCAAGTACTAACTCAATATTTATTACTTCAATATCACTTATTGGATCAACTTTACCAGTTACATGAGTAACATTAGGATCATTAAAACACCTTACAACTTCACATATTGCATCACATTCCCTTATATGCGATAGAAATTTATTGCCGAGACCTTCACCTCGGGATGCACCGCTTACTAGTCCTGCAATATCAGTAAACTCAAAAGTTGTTGGTACAACACTTTTGGGTTTATACATATTAGCTAAATAATCCACTCTTTTATCTGGAACAAATACAATACCAACATTTGGTTCTATTGTTGCAAACGGATAATTCGCCGCTAATATATTTTGTTTTGTAATTGCATTAAACAAAGTTGATTTACCAACATTAGGCAATCCTACAATTCCTGCTTTTAAACTCATTTTTATGCCCCCAATCCTACGCCAGCTCCAATTCCTATTGGAAACTTAACTAAATACCATACAATTATAAATAATAAATAAACTATACATGTAACTGCAGCATATGGCAATTGATATTTTATAGCTTCCCCAATAGTTATTGGTTTATTACTTTGATTATAATTTTCTAAATATGCAAGATAAACAACAAAATATGCAAACACTGGTGTAAGACCTAGTGTAACACTACTTCCAAGTCTAAATACAAGTTGTGTAAATTCCGGAGAAATACCTGCATTCATTAATTTAATAATAACTCCACTAGCAATATTATAACTAAATAATATTGTTGGTTGAAATAAGGCAATAACACCTGCAAATATAAATAAAACTAATATCAAAGGAAGCCCAGCAAATTCACTATTTTGCATAATATTTGTTAAAGCTCCAGCTACAACATTACCAATATTTGATTGTTTAAATATATTTATAAATGTTGATGCTGCAAATATCATAACAAGTATTTTACCAACACCATTTAATGAATGCCCTAAAGCATCAACAAATTCTTTATTATTCTTTATTGTTTTAGCACCAATTCCATAAGCTAAGCCTAATATTACAAAGAATACCGCTACAACAAACACAAATCCATTACTAAAAAATGAATTATAACTAAACAATTTATCAATATATAAACTTTGACTATAATCAAGTAAATTACCTGAAAAAGGAAGTCCTGGAATAATATTATAAATAAATATTAACATATAAATTAAACCAGCAAACAATGAAAATAATAAACCTCTCATTTGTTTTCTTGTTAACACTAATTCTTCTTCAACTTCTTCTTCAGGAAATTCATACTTAGGTAATTTTTTAACTAAATAATTTTCTGTTACATTTGTAATAACAAAAGCAAGTATAATAATTAATATAATATTAGAAAATAAAAATCCCCAACTTGATATAGTATATCCACTATTAATAACATGAACATTATCTAAAGTAATACTTATTAAACTAGAATCATAACTAGTTAAAAATAAACTTAAAGCACTACCACAAGTAAGACTTGCAAATGTTGTTATAATTCCAATCATTGGATTTCTTTTACCATACAAAAATAATAATGCTCCTAAAGGAACTAATATAATATAAGATAAATCTCCAACTAAACTTGCAAGTATCGAAATTAACACTAACACAAAGGTAACAGTTGTTTTCTTAGCTTTTTTAGTCATTAATGTAATAATGGTTTTTAAAAATCCACTCTTAACCATTATACCAATACCTAAAAGTATAATAATTAAATGTGTAAGAACTGAAAAGTTAGCAAAATTACTAACAGTACTAGTAAATATATATTTAAGTCCTCTTAAACTAAATAAAGAATTTACAGCTTCTGTAGTAACTTGAAAATCTCCAGTAACACTTGATATTTGATTAAATGTTGATTGAACATTAAATAGTCTTAATAATCCACTAATAATAATTGTTGCAAAACTTAAGACTAAAAGCATCATTACTGGATGTAGTCCAATTTTCTCTTTAGTTCGAAGTTTTTTCATTTACAATCACCTTTTTTAATTTTTTCATAAATTCTAATCTATCCATCATGATTTCTCTACCACAATTCTTACATTTAATTTTAACATCTGCACCATTTCTTGTAATAATCCATAAATTAGTACCACAAGCATGTTGTTTCTTCATGATAACTTCATCATTTAAATTAAAATCTTTATTCATTATTCTTCCTCAACTTTAACATTCATTTTCGAAAGTATCTCTTCTAATTCACTTACCCCATCAAAATATATCTCAATCTTTTTCTTACTAACTCTAACCTTAGTATTTAAACTATCCATAATTATATTTTCATACATTCTATATTTATGGTCATATCCTTTATTACTTCTAGAACTACTCTTAATAATATTTTCTTCTTTTACATCTTGACTAACTCTTTCTAAGTCTCTAACACTCATTCCATCAGTAATAATTCTTTTAGCTAAATCAATAACTTTTTCATCATCATCCATCTTACTTAAAACTCTAGCATGAGACATACTTAAGCTATTTTTTTCAACCATTTTCTTTACTTCATCAGGTAGTTTTAATAAACCTAACATATTAGTTACATATGTCCTACTCTTACCAAACTTACTTGCGAATTCTTCTTGAGTATATCCACGTAGTTTAATTATATTACTAATACTACTTGCTTCATCAATTGGATTTAAATCTTCTCTTTGAATATTTTCAATTAAAGCTATTTCCATCATTTCTTGGTCATCAAAATCTTTAATTATGGCAGGAATACTTTTTAAACCAGCTATTTTAGCAGCTTTAGTTCTTCTTTCACCTGCAACAAGTTCATAACCTTTAATACTTTTCTTAACAATAATTGGTTGAACTACCCCATATTCTTCAATACTTTTAGCAAGTTCATTTAAACTAGCAGTATCAAATGTCTTTCTTGGTTGATATGGATTACTTCTTATTTCATCCAAACTTATTTCAGTTACATCCTTTTTATTTTCTTCAATAACAGTATCTTCAAAATTATCAAAGTCTATTACATTATTAGAAAATAATTGTTCTAGTCCTTTACCTAGTGCTTTTTTCTTAGTTTCCATCTCTACTTACCACTTCCTTTGCTAAATTAGCATAAGCTTCCGTAGCTCTACTTAATGGATCATATTCATTGATAGGTTTTCCATGACTAGGTGCTTCTACTAATCTTACTAATCTAGGTATTATTGTATTAAATACTTTATCTTTAAAGTATTTTCTTATTTCTTCAATTACTTCAAGCCCTATATTTGTTCTACCATCTAACATAGTTAAAAGAACTCCTTCAATTCTTAACCCAGGATTCATACTTCCTTGAACCATTATTATACTATTTAATAATTGTGTAATTCCTTCCAAAGCAAAAAATTCACATTGAACAGGTATTATTACACTATCACTAGCAACTAATGCATTCATAGTACCTAAACCTAAAGATGGTTGACAATCTATTATTATATAATCATAATTATCTCTTATTTCATCAAGTCTTAATTTTAATTGCATATTTTGACTAAATTCTTTATCTTCAAGCATTCTTTTAACAAATTCTACATCTACACCAGCTAAATTAATTGTTGATGGTATAATACTTAAATTATGAAATTTAGTCTTCTTAATAGCTTTCTTTACTTCACATTTTCCAGTAATAAGTTCATATATATCATTCTTAAAATCATTACTATTTAAACCTAGCCCAGTAGTGGCATTACTTTGTGGGTCCATATCAATTAATAGTACACGTTTACCCATTTTTCCTAATGCAGCACTCAAGTTTATACTAGTGGTAGTTTTACCAACTCCACCCTTTTGATTAACAAGTGATATAATTTTAGCCATAACGAGCACTTCCATTCTATACAACTTTTTCGTACTACTTTATTTTATCAAATTATTAATTACTTGTCTATCTTTTTAACAACAAAAAAATAACTTTCACAACGAAAGTTATCACCCCCGCATGGGGCGGACACACCCGCCATCCACGCTAACTAAACCAATCACATTCCCACAATATACGGATTATTTAGGCTACCATCACCATCTATTTTATACACAGAAGCATCTAGATACAAGACTGGACGAAAGCCATAGCCATTGTGCGCGTCGTGGTTGTAGACAGTACCGTAGTAGTTCAAATAAAACACATAGAAGCTATTCGAAGAAGTAGGCGTTAATGTCCATTCATATCCTTTTCCATATAACCAACTTTGTCCTGAACATTTTGCACTATTATAAGAATCTAAATTTGTTGTTCTTTCACAACTACTTGATAATACACTATATCCATAATCACTTGGATACATTAGTCCTATATATCCTGTTGTACTTGTTGGTCTTCCACTATATACTGTTGTTCCTCTTTCATACCCATAAAAAGCTTCTGCTGTGGCACTTGTAATTGAATATCCACCTAAATGCCATGTTACGTTTGCTATCATTCCTCTATAGCCTGATTGTATACCTCTTTTTGTGTAATCACAATTAGCTGGGGCAGTTGTACCATATCCATAACAATATCCTGAACTTGTCCCATCTTCAGCCTTATAATATGCTCCATTTAAAAGTGATTTTAAACTAGATGCTGTCCAATCATTTGTTTTTGATTTATGCCATGCTAGTCCATCTAAAACATCTGCACGAATTATTTTAACTAAATTCTTTCCACTTACACCATGTGATGCACTATCAAATACTCCGATAATTCTCCAATACTCATTATTAAACCATATATAGTTATTTGGATTTTTTCCTTCATATCTATATCCATTTTCATTTACCACTTGTCCTGTTCCTTGTCCACTTCCATTTAAACTAATTATATAATCATTTAAACTAGTTTTAGGTACAGTACTAAAATTAATATCACAAGTAACATTATCACTAGTTATATTTTCTATAGCCAGTTTCCAATCATCATATAACCACTTTCCATCTGCACCAGCACAAGTTACTTGTGCTTTATACATTCCTTTAAATGGAAATGAGGTAACTTTATTTCCATCTAAAGTTAAAGCATATTTTATTCCATCTTGTGTAAATGAATATTTATTATTGGAATTATTGTTCATTACAATAATTCCAATTAATAATATTACTAATATTATACTAAAACTTACTATTTTAATTCTTTTTTGCACTTTATCACCTACATTCCAATAATATATGGTGAACCTACGCTCCCATTACCATCTATTTTATATACAGAAGCATCTAGATACAAAACTGGACGAAAGCCATAACCGCTATCCGCGTCTTGGTTACCACTCAGGTATCCGAAGGAGCTCAAACAGAACGTGTTAGTGCGGAATTTAGAAATGGGTGTCAATGTCCATTCCCATCCTTTTCCATACAACCACCTCGCTCCGGCACATGTTGCACTACTACCTAAATTTGTTGTTCTTGCACAACTACTTGACAATACACTATATCCATAATCACTTGGATACATTAGTCCTATATATCCCGTTGTACTTGTTGGTCTTCCATTAAATACAGTTGTTCCTCTTTCATATCCATAAAAAGCATCGGCTGTTGCATCACTAGTTGAATATCCTCCTAGGTACCATGTTACATTTGCTATCATTCCTCTATAACCAGATTGAATGCCTCTTTTTGTATAATTACAATTGGATGTTGCTGTTGTACTATATCCATAACAATATCCAGAAGCTGTTCCATCTTGAGCGTTATAATACGCTCCATTAAGTAATGACTTTAAGCTTGATGTTTCCCAATCATTAGTATTGGACTTGTTCCATGCTAGCCCATCCAAAACATCATCTCGAATTATTTTAACTAAATTTTTATTTGATTGACCATGTGATGCACTATCAAATACTCCGATTATTCTCCAATATTCATTATTAAACC
>OGOX01000237.1_pt1 | contig 45059 bp, 66 predicted proteins | sample 1552761 | NCBI WGS metagenome assembly OGOX01 (sample SAMEA2580212, study PRJEB22360) | human gut metagenome | biome: human gut; feature: human-associated habitat; material: faeces | place: Denmark | collected 2008/2010
TTCGTATTTTAAAAACGGAAGAAATGCCCGATGATTTTCATGCACGTTTTAGTGCTGTAGGCAAACGTTATGATTATTATTGTTCGTACGATATAAAGAATCCTTTTAATTATAAGTATCGTAATTTATTAACTAAAAAATTGGATATTGAGGCGATGAAAAATGCATCAAAAGTATTCTTGGGATCTCATGATTTTACGAGTTTTGCCTCAAGTAAAATCGATCCGAGGAAACCTAGAGTCAAAACAATTTCAAATATTGAAATTATTGAAGAGGGTATGGATGTGCATTTTATCTTTGAGGGTACAGGTTTTTTAAGATATCAAGTTCGAATGATGACGGGTACTTTAATTGCGGTAGGTCAACATAAGATAGGTGTTGATGATGTCCAAAGAATGTTAGATGCAAAAGATAAGTCGGCATGTCGTTATAATGCGTCTAGCTGTGGTTTATATTTAGTGGAGGTAAAATATAATGAGACAAACTAATTTTCATACACATACTTCACGTTGTCATCATGCGTATGGTGAGGATGAGGAAATGGTTCGTGCTGCCATTCAAAATGGCTTTGAAGTATTAGGTATTTCAGATCATACATGTTGGAAATATGATTCCGATTTTGTGGCACATATGCGTATGAAACTGGATGAATTTGCGGATTATAAAGATAGTGTTTTATATTTGAAAGATCGATATAAGAAGCAGATTGAAATTCGTTTTGGCTTAGAGGCAGAATACTTTCCTAAGTATATGGATTGGTTGTTAGATTTCTGCATTGAAAATGAAATTGATTATTTGATTTTTGGCAATCATTATTATGGTACAGATGAGGATCATATTTATTTAGGTGGGGCCAAAGGAGAATATATTAAAGGATATTTCGATACTTGTGTCGAAGGTATGAAAACAGGTATGTATGCATACTTAGCTCATCCTGAATTGATTTTAAGAGATACAGGGGGGTTTATCACGCCTGAAATTGAAGAGGGATTTCACCGTATTTGTAAGACCAGTCAAGATTATAATGTTCCATTAGAATTTAACGTATTGGGAATGCAACACAATATGCGTATGGGGTATGAGGAGTATCCACACACTAAGTTTTGGCAAATCGCTGCTCAATATAATGTGAAGGCAATTCTAGGTATGGATGCGCATAGAATAGGTGATTTGGATCAAAAATTATATAATTTGGCTTTAGAAAAACTATCTAAATTTGATGTAGAAATCATTGATGATGTACCTTCAATTGATTATAAAAAAATAAAAGCAGAAAAGATCAAAGTTTGGCAAAAATAAAGCTAAACTTTTTCTTTTTTTCATTGACTTTTATGTGGATATTGCATATCATATTAGATGGCTAAACTCTGGCCTTTTGAGCCCCGGTAAACGCTCAAATCAAGGAGGAAATTAGATATGCGTCAAACTACTATGGCAAAACCTGCCGATGTAACACGTACATGGTATGTAGTTGATGGAAACGGACAAACTTTAGGACGTTTGGCTTCAACTTGTGCTCATGTATTAAAAGGTAAACACAAACCTACATACACACCAAATGTTGACTGTGGTGATTATGTAATTGTGATCAATGCTGACAAGGTCGAAATGACTGGAAACAAGTTGAATACTGAAAAGTATTACAACCACTCTGGATACTTTGGAGGTATGCGTGTGCGTACAGCTAAAGAAATGAAAGAGAAATACCCTGTTGAATGGGTTGAAAGAGCAATCAAAGGTATGTTACCTCACACTAAATTAGGTGATGTACAACGTGGACACGTATTCGTATACGCTGGTAGCGAACACCCACATGCTGCTCAAAAACCTGTTGAATTGAAGGTAAGAGGATAAGGAGGAATAGAATATGAAAAAATCTAACACTGTTCAATATCATGGCGTTGGACGTCGTAAAAAATCTGTTGCTCGTGTCTTTTTACGTCCAGGTACAGGTAATATCGTAGTCAACGGAAAAACTTTGGAAGAATACCTTCCATTGGAAACTTTACGTATGGTTGTTAAATCACCATTAGAAATCACTAACACAGCTGATCAATTTGATGTGATTATCAACGTACAAGGTGGAGGATACACTGGTCAATCTGGTGCTATGCGTCACGGAATTACTCGTGCTTTAATGGAAGCTAGTGAAGACTACCGTCCAGTATTAAAAGCTGCAGGATTCGTTACTCGTGACCCTCGTGCTAAAGAACGTAAAAAATACGGTCTTAAAGCAGCTCGTCGTGCTCCACAATTCTCTAAACGTTAGTATTTTACTACTTAAGAGAAAGCAAAAGCCTTTATATAAAGGCTTTTTTCTTTTGCCTAAGTGCCATAAATTCGTGTGCGAAGGACACACACAGGACACTTACAGGACACACAACTTTATAGACAGAAATGCCTCGAAGAAATATCACTTCGAGGCATTTTTTATATTTTATTGATTGCATCCAATAATGTTTGATAATCCATATGAGTATATACTTTTTCTGTTAAACTCATTGCACCTTTATGGCCAACAATCTTCTTAATCGTAGTTGGATTCACATCCGCTTTTGTCAGTAACGATATACAAGTATGTCTTGTATCATGTGGAGTATGTTTCATCTTTGTTCGTTCCATGATTGGATCCCAATACGTATCACGGTAATTCTCATAAGAACAGTGCAAGTCATCCTTATTGCAGATCAGGTACTCACAATCATGTTTCATCCATTGTTTGTAGAATGGAAGGACCTTGTCTGCAATTGGAACGACTCGAATACCAGCTGCAGTCTTGGCATCAACGATATTGAATACATGATGTTCTAGATCCACATCTTCTTTCTTCAGATCCAACAGTTCAGATACACGAACTCCGGAATATATTAGCATAAGTATAGCTTGTACATAAATATCTTCAGATTCCTTCCAAAGCTTCTTGATCTGTGCATCAGAGAACACTGTACGATTCAATGCATTTGGATTTCTGTCCTTATACTTAAGTATATCCACAAACTGTGAATAGTCTTTTGTGATGATGTCATATTTCATCGCATAAGCACAAAGCTGTCTTAAAGTAGTTTTGATTGATTTTAGTGTCGGATAGTTCTTTCCACACTTGTCGATAATACGCTGAAAATCATTAAGTTTTAATTCATTAAAAGGAACATTATATATTGATTCAAATACTTTCATATTACCTTTGAATCTGTTTATATTGTTCTTTTTCTTCTTTTCATACTCATAAGGCTCTAGATATTCCTTGTAGTAACGTTCATAAACTTCATAGAAAGTCGTCCTTGTTTCATTCAGATCCAGTGGATGATGATGGTATTCGGCCAACATTTGAATTGCTTCTTGACGAGTCTTCGCATATCCAATAGTCTTACGAACCTGGTTGCATTTCATTGTTTCCATATCAATTTCCCAATCGGTAGTAATTCGAACACGATATGGTCTTCTTCGGTTTCCTGACAGTTTATAAATTGAACCATATCCGCTAGGTAGTCTGAAATTATTTTGTGCCATTTTAATTTCCTCCTATTCATGGTAAAATGAGCACATAAAAGCACTGATCAGCAATCATACTTTTATGGCAGAGTATTGGTAGTACTCTTGATTGTCCTGGATGTTGGTAGCATCCAGGATTTTTTGTGTAAATAAAAAAATAGGAAGATGTTGCTGGGCACCATCTTCCCGGAAAAAGATTAACTTTTTTGTTCTTCGCTAAGATTATACACTCCAGAATCTAGAAAATCAATTATTTTTAGAATGAAATTATATGAAGAAACAAGAAGCAAATCTTGTTTAAAGTAATCTTGATGGCGCAAAAATCTATTTTCAAACAAGTCGTGCAAATCGTTATATATATTCCTTTTCATGGCTTTACTAGCACAAACACAGTCAAACAGCATAAGCGTAGCGATAAAATCATGTGTCACAGGATTTGCTAGCATGCGTTTTTTTGCGTTTTTGCTTAACCCACTTATTCTGCTTATTTCTAATTGCAATGCTTTAGTAGGGACAATTTTATTGTTTTTTGATAGGTGTGTATGCACATAAGGATGTCTTAGCGAATTCAATAAACAATTATTATGCGCAGCAGCATTACGTATGAATTTAGCGGACCATAATAAATCCATTTCTTTTTTCGATTCGGAATCTGGGTATTTAATATAATAAAACCTAAATAATTTAATGAAATCTCCAAAAGAAAGAACTTCTACTATGGCCCATATCGGCCAATCCGGATGATATTTACATATTAAGTCAGCACATGCTGAATCATTTCTTTTAGTATTTATATTTTGAAGAATAAAAGGATATTGGTTTATAAAATCGGATATGATGGTATAACCATCTTCATTTGGATTATTTGTAAAGTCTCGTATTAGTTTAGTTTTCAAGGAATGTTCTATTGATAATGACAAATTCATAATAAATTGTCTTAAATGAGCATCTAGTGTAGATAACTCTACCAAATAAGCAAAATCTAATTTTAAATAGTTATTGCATGTATTCATTGTTTGAAATGATTTAGCATATGATTTTAATTTAAAATAATAAGTCCTTGTTGATAGAAAATTTTTCGCATCGTCTTCGCTCATTATTTGAAACTTAATATTTTTTGACTTCATATGTTCGATTTGTTCATCAATCGTAATCTTATTTTTCATCTTCTATTCCTCCTAATCCTTCTTACTTTTCACTCTTTCGTATTCCATTTGCGTTACTGTATCTACTGTATGCTGACCTTTTTCATCCAGTATTCTGTATATATCCAAGTGTTCACGTTCATGATCCGTAAGAATGTAAGTTTCGTTTTCTAATTCCTCCCATCCCATAAGATATTGCGGAGTACATTTCAATACTTTCGCTAACGGAGGAACGATATCCGTCGGTAATTTTTTTATACTTTCAGATTCGTATCTCATCACTGTAGTTTTATTAACTCCTAATGCATTTGCAACATCTTCCAATGTCAATTTTAATTGTAGTCTTCTTGATTTAATTCGTTCTTGTATTGTCTCCATATCCACAAACCTTCACATTTCTAATCACAGTATAAATAGAAAATTGCAAAAAAGCAACAAAAATCGTTGACATAATGCAACACAGGTATATAATATTAATGAAGTTGCAGAAATGCAACAGAAAGGAAGGAGCATTATGAAAGTGAATATTAAGTTATTGGAAGAAGAGATGGATAAAAAACATGTGTCTGTATCGGAATTAGCTAGAATGAGCAATGTTGATAAATCCACAATTAGTAGATTATTGAATGAGCAAAGAGCATGCTCAATTGCAACAGCTCAAGCTATAGTGCAAGCTTTAGATATTCCATCAAAAAAAGCAGGCCTTATTTTTTTTAGTACTGAAGTTGCATAAATGCAATTTTAAAGATACTACCAACGACTACAGCAGAAAGGAAAATAGTATGGATCACGAAAGAAGAATAAAAGACCTCGAAGATCAGGTTCGAAGTCTTGATAGAAATATTTGCCTAAATTCAATCTCTGTAATTTTAATTGTTTTGGGCTGTTTCATCCAAATGCATAAGATCAACGGAATCTACACTAAGATTAGCGAGCTTATTAGTCTTAACAATCAATTGATTGATTTCTTGCGTGAAGTTATCCGTAACATTTGAATTATCTGAATTATGGATAATGTGGTGCGGTACTTGAGATGTCATTTCAGAACTAGAAAGGAAGAAATTCCATTAGTGCTCATTGCTGTTGTCAAGAATCACGATTTAGCTCTACCTCCCCATTCGCTTGATCTAGATTCTAAATAAGTGATATCCCCCTATCATTATCAAGACATAGCAAAGTCTGAATAACATGAAGATATCTCTTTTCGCAAAACTTTGATAATAGGCTCATTGTTTCGTTTTTATCATAAAAAAATGAGGTGATTAAAAGCCTCCAAAACTACTCTATTAAAAACAGTAGCCTGATCATGTTAATCAGAAGAAGTGGCATCTCAAGTGCTGCACCAGAAGCAGATAGAAAGGAGTATAGAAATGTCACAAACAAAAAAAGTAAAAGCAGTTAAACAATCGGATGCAGAGTTAGCTCCGTTTGCGAACAACTCGCATGAAACGGAGTATACAAGAATGATGCATCGTTATGCTGATCTCGATAAAAGAGAAAAATCATTGCGTAGAAAGCAATGTTTCGCAAGCTGGATGTTATTCGTAAGCGTTGTTTTGGTGATTGGATGTGTAATCGCAACTGCGTTTGTTTGCACAACAATTAAATCAATCAGTTTGTAGAAAGGAGAAAACTATGGAATTTAATGGAACGAGGGTGCCAATCGATGCGGCTGCAGCTGCATTGCACGTGACAGAAGCTTTCATTCGAGTAGGTATGCAACAAGGTAAGCTTCCTATTGGATCATGTTTCAAGATGCCGGATTCAACTAAAACATCTTATTACATAAGTCCTAAGTTGTTGTACGACTATTCAGGGTATGCTTATGAGCCGGCAATAAAAAAAGACCACTCATATGAAAGTGGCCAATCAAAAATGAACAACTAAATTATAAACAAATAACTCAAATCTTGCAACCTAGGTATTGCCGCAAGTGACGTGGTCTGCTAGAAAAAGGATCATTCTTTTCATAATTCAATACCTTCCTAAAACATTGTCATAAATGCAAGCACGTCAGAAAAAAATCCGTAATCTCAATTGGTAAAACTTTCCTAAAATTAGCAAAAAAACACGTTTGAATTTGGGCATAAATAATTAGCAGATTGCAGTACCTAGGTTGCAGGGTTTGAGTAAAAAAGAGGAGAAAAAGAAAATAAAAACATCATGGATTGATAGAGAAACTTCAGAAATTGTTGATGAAGAAGAAAAAATGCGTGAAATAAATGAAGAATTGGAACGGTTTAAGAAAGAATGCCAGGGAGAAAAAACCAGTGAAGAAAAAGATGATTTTGTGAATAGATTTGAAGAATACATGAATAAATGCGGTCCTATGTTTGAACTGAATGTAATTCCTACATTAGAAGGTCCTATTGTTACTGGTAAAACAAACGCTAGTTATGCGTTTTTACAGGTCATTGAGGGAATGTCTTCAGATGAAGTTAAAGAGTGCTTCACAGAATGTACAAAGGCTTTTGGAATGGAAATGCGAAGACAGTTAACAAAGCACAGAAAAAAAGAAAGAACTGAAGCTAGTCACTGTATGTACTAAGTGATTGGATCCACACGTTAAGGGGGTGATGGAATGGAAAATTGTGGTGGTTTTATTAAGCTTTTTCGGCAGATTCTTGACTGGGAGTGGTACGATGATTTGCCAACGTGCAGGCTGTTTATACATTTGTTGTTAAAGGCTAATTATGCCGAAAGAAACTGGCATGGGCAGACGATTGAAAGAGGGTCTTGTATCACTTCTTACGCCACTTTAGCGAGTGAAACCGGATTGAGTCCGGAGCAGATAAAAAGGGCTCTGAAAAATCTAACGAAAACTGGGGAAATTAAGCGTATCACAACGAACAAAAATACTGTCATATGTGTTGTAAAATACGCAGATTTTCAAGGTTTTGGTTTTGAGTACAACGAGCAAACAACGAACAAAGAACAAGCGGAAAACAAACAAAAAACAAACGAACAACAAACGAACAACAAACAAACAACAACAACTAAAGAAATAAAGAATAAAAGAAATAAAGAAAGTAAGAATATATATACTTCTTTACCTGAAGATAAAAACATCACTGAGATTGTTGAAACGGTCATTCAGATGTTGAATGTCGAAACGGACAAAAAAGATGGGGAAGGCTTTTCTCCTAAGGCAAAGAAAAATGTTGAACTGATCAGTGCGTTGATTCATGAGGGCTACACAGTGAACGATTTAAAAACAGTGATCGAAAAGAAGTGTGATTCTTGGTTAACGGATCCAGTGATGAAAAGTAATCTTCGACCGAGTGTTTTGTTTGGAGATAAGTTTGATGAGTATTTACATGAATAGGAGGTAACTTATGTTTTTGCTTCAGCAATTAGAAAAAACAAAAAAGGAACAATTGGCCATCGGTGCTTATTGCGTAAAGTTTGGATTAACAAAGGCAGATATTGAGGAAGTCTTGCATCGTAAGAGATGCAAAGAATTCGATGCGGATTCTAGAAAAGGTGAACAAGGTGGAAAATACAGAAATGTCAAAACTGGCATCTATGAGAAGGAATTCAAATTGAGTGTTCGCGATGAGAATGATTCGATTGTGGCTTACGTTTATGAGGACAAAGGGAAAATACATTCGTATGCAAAGAAAGGTTACAATGTCATCTTTGAAAAAGTAGAGGATGAAAAATAGAGAGGTGTGGTTTAAGGACTAAGCAAGATTTATTGAATTGTGTGGATGCTTTCCTGGATGAAGAAGCAGATCAGGAAAAAGCATGCAGCACAGTGGATCACTACAAGATGGTGATTAAAATGTTCACTGATTTTTTTCAGGATGGAGAGATCACTAAGAAAGATATTCGTGAATTTAAGAATGTTCTTCTTGATGTCTACCTTCCGAAAACAGTGAATAATTACATCGTGATTTGTAATAAGTTTATTAAATTCGTTGAGTTTATAAACAGATATGGCGGGTTTGAATTATTCGCATTTAAAAAGTTCACGTCCACATTGACCATGAAGCCAGTTAAAATCCAGAAAGAAATATACCTGGATGAAGTGCTTGAGCCTTCGGATCTCAAAAGACTGTTGCGTAAGGCGAAAGAAAAAAACATGATGGATTTGTATTTCATCATGAAGATTTATGCATACACTGGCATTCGTGAAAGTGAATTGAAGTATTTCACTGTGGAAAATTTAGAAAACAATGTGTTGATGATTTCAAACAAGGGAAAAGTTCGTAAGGTGATTGTTCGAAATGATTTGATGCGTGAGCTTAGAAGATATGCTAAGAAGAACAAAATCGAATCAGGAACATTGTTTCCTGGAAAGAATGGAAAGATGCTGCATAGAACGACAATCACAAGAAGGATGAAAAAGTTGGCCGGACAATGCCGAGGAATCAATTTGAATAAGATTCATCCGCATTCCTTCAGACATTTATTTGCGATCCAGTTCTTAAAATGTGGTGGAACATTGAATGAATTGCAGGCACAACTTGGCCACAGTTCTTTAAACACAACTTCGATCTATACCGCCACTACTGTTATGCAGCGTAAGAATTCAATAAACGATGTTACGTTTGGATAAGGAGGAACGATCGTGCATGAAGATATTTATGCGGTGTACAAAGGTGAAAAGCTGATCGTTATAGGTACAGAAAAAGAAATTTGTAGAAAATTGCATTGGACTAGGAGCACTTTTAAGTGGGAGGCTTATCCGAGTATTATGGCTAAACATGGTGCTATGAAAAACAGACTTTGTTTGGTAAAACTCGAAAATGATCCGATTGGAGAAGTTGAGGAATTGTTGATCCATGAAACAGAAAAAGGAGTTAGATACTATGCTCGCTCGGATTGCACATTTAAGAAGATTTCTAGAAACGGAAGTGCCCATATTTCAAAACCATGGAAGCATAATGAAGTGTATGAAACTAAGATTTGTTGTAAGCCAATAAATGCATCCAGGCTCTTGGCAAAAGCATTCGTTAAATACGATCTTCAGGATGATGAAGTGGTTATTGTGGATGGAGAATTAAAATTAGAAAATATGAAAATTGTTAAAAAGAAAGAATTCGCTGCAAAAGTAGCACCAAGAGCATCTGCACACAGAACTAAAACGATTGGATATTTTAAAGATGGAAAACTTGTTAAAACCTATCCTAGTTCCAGGAAGGCTGCAGCTGATCTATATTGCAGTTATCAGACAATTTTAGATATCTGCAATCACAAATACAAAAGAGAACCATTGGTTGATGTGAGATACATTTGAGAAAGGAACAAATGAAATGAATGCACAAGAAATGTTTGAAGCCATAGGCTACATGGAAAGGTTAAAAAAGGTATTAAGATATGTGGATTAGAAATCAGACAAAAAATGCTCTAGTGAATATTAATTTTCTTCGTGTCATTAATGACGGCAATTACTGTTTGATATGTGGTGCAACAACTGATGGATATGATTGCGAATTAGGTGTTTATTCGACAGAAGAAAAAGCTTTGGATGTGTTAGACGAAATTCAAGAATTAATTGAAGATAAGCAATTTTGTAAGACTTATAAAGAAGAGTTTGAAAATTTTGTTTTGAATAATGGTGTTCAAGTTTATCAAATGCCACAAAATGAGGAGGATTTTTAAATGGGACCAGTAGAATTTATTAAGACTTGTTTCGCGATTGCGTGTGTTATGTTGTTCTTTGTCATCTTTATCAAAGTTTCGTTTGCGCTTGTAGATTGGCTTGTTGAACGGATTAGAGAAGCTACTCTAAAATGTAAAATAAAACGATTACTTATGGAGTATTTAGAATCAGAAAGAGAATCCTTGGGGAATCGCAAAGACTTAGAAGAACACGAGGATGAAGTATGACAGAAAAATTAAGACCTTGTCCGTTCTGTGGCGGAGAAGCAAAATTACAGTTAACGGACGATGAAGGAAATTTTAAAGATGAATCCTATTTAGAAAATCCATACAGTGGAGTTGGATATGTAATTATGCACGATACAAGTAATTCAACAGACGGTTGCCCAATTGCTACTGATTCCGATAGTTCGCAAGGCATCTACATTTACGCATCAAAGGAAGCGGCAATAAATGCCTGGAACGGAAGAGCAGAGGATGATTTAACCGATTATATATCTAAAATTATGAATATCTTCTATGGATCATTCACAAATCACAATAAAGAGCTAATTCTGATTCCAAAAACAAATCTATATTTCTATTTAGGCGATGTTAATACAGTTGACGAAGTGAAGTACAAATTACTTGAATGGTGCAGCAGAAGTTGTTTTAAAGCAATGCCATACAGATACACAAAGAAGAATAGAGAGTATCAAGACGATGTCTTAAGAAAAGTGAATGAATGTCTTGATATGGAATTTACACGAGAACAAATGGAATTGATTTACACAAAATTAGGAAACTGTATAAATCATGAATTGACAATGAAATTTGTTAGCAGTGGTTATGACATGAAATTATTAGAGGAGAGGTAAAATGTTAAACGCAATTAATCAAAAGTTAGAATTTCGTTCAGTAAGCGGTTTGATGTGTAAATCACATCCAGAGTCTATTATTTGTAAGGCCCCTAAAAACCCTTTTTTGTTAGATATGGATAATCCAAGAAAATATGGTGGTGATAGGGAAGGCGTAGTTGTTTTACAAGTGATGGTTTTAGAAGGTGGATTTTTAGTTGAATATGTCCCAAAAGATGTTTATGAGGAGAGTTTAAATGAATAAATATCAATATGCACTCCAATTACTTGATGATTTGCGTGATCTTGTTGAAAAAGAAATGGCGACAACACCTGATATTGAAGGTGATGGATATTACAAAGGAGAACTTGTGTATGATACATGGATTTGTCCTCGGTGTGGCACTAGATATGAAATCGATTATGACGAATATGAGTATTGTCCGAAATGTGGCCAACATATTGATTTGGATAGCTTAGAACAAGAATATGAGGATGCAGAGGATGAAGAATAAAGAGTTATATTACCGTGACAGAGCATATCAACTAGTTGATGAAGGTGTTTATGAAGGAATAAAGTACTTCATCGTATCGTATGGAACACATCCATGCGCATATATTGAAAACGTTTGGAAGTTCGAAGATATCGATGATGAACGTTTGAATGATATATTAGTTCATTTTGGCTTTACATTCTTAGGTGTAAAAGAACGAACAAATTGTCTTGGATGGGATTATGCACATTATAGTGATTATTACGAATATCCAAATATAACAATAGCACCAATTAGTGGATTAAGGAGATGGATGTACGAAGACATCCTGGAAGAAATAAAAGATGTAATCAATCAGATGATTGAAGAGTTTGGAAAAGGAGAATTGTAAAAATGAATAAAGAAAATATTATCAAATTAGTAGGTAATCAAATTCAAGACATTATAGCTCTTGAAACAATCAGAAGCTACACAATTGAGCATCTGGATAAGTCTGATAAAGACTACCAAAAGTATGTGTCGGATTTACATGTATATATTGTGTGGAAGAATAAAACTTTACAGAACTGGAAGTATTTGTTGAGTACGAACCTTCCAGATTCAATGTATTACGAGTTGACGTATAACGGTGATAAAAAAGAGTGGTATTTAGATGCATATAGAAAAGTTGAGAATCAATGCATTAGTGAAGAAACGATGATCGCGGAATTAAAAAGAAGAGGCTTGATGTAATGAAAACGTTAGCGGAATTAGAACAAGAATACAATAAAAAGAAGGACCAGTATGAAACAGCACTAACTGCTGTAGCACATGCTGGATCCAACAAAGTAGAAGTACAGAGAGCTGCAGCTATTTTAGACAGTTCTTATGATGAATGCCAAAAGGCTTATACAGAATGGCAGGAGGCAGTTAACAATGCCTAGTGCACTATGGTTTGCTGGCGGTGTGTTCGTTGGAATGATGGTGTCATGTGTGTTGTTCTTGTTTGTGATGGGAGCACATGAAGATGATTATGATGGGTTTGAGGAGACTAAGTAAGTATGGAACAAACTACAGGAATGACTTTACGCGAGCTTTTAAAAAAGCTTTATGTTGAGAATATCACTTTACAGTGGGACTCAGATGATGATCCAATCGCAAAGATTTATAATCTGATGGAGAATGAATGGTTATTATCTGAAGAACTATTAGATTCAGAAGTATTTGGAATTGAAGCACATGATAATGAGATTCATATTTTATTGAGGTGTTAAGACTATGGAATTACATACATATTTTGATTCAGCAAGAGAAAGACATGAAAAAGATTCGATGGTTGAACAGAATCAATGGGTATTTAAACTAGGAAGTTATACAGTGAGTGTATTAGCTCATAGAAATAGAAATGGTAAGTGGATCACAAATAGCACTGATCAAGAACCTTATGAGCTTGCGATCTTAGATAAAACCGGAAATATGATTTCAGGAGAGATTGGAAGATTAACTGAGAATTTAGTAAATCAGATCTTATGTGATGTAAAGGAATGTGTTTCTAGAGGCATTACACTGGATGAAGTTGAAGTGGTTAAGATCTCATTAAGAGCATTAGAAATGAAGAAGTATTTGAACTGTATTTCTAAGCTTTAGAGGTATCAAAAAAATCAAAAAGTTTTTTTCTTAGAAAAATTAAAAAGAATAAGTAAATAAGTAGGTTTAAAAGAGTTGAGTAAGTGCACGATAATATAAGGTTATAGTGCATAAAAAAAGAGGTGTTGAATAGTGGAAAACCAAGCGATTGAATTGCCTGATAAACTATGCAATGGATGTTTATTCAGTGTGAAATTGGAAAGAGAAGCACTTGAATTAGCATGCCAGGATTTATTAGACATTGTTAAGTATACGAATAAGACAAAAGACGATTTAGTTCATTATTATGTGAACAAGGCAGTGGAAAAGAGGGAAAAAAGGATGAGATGTAAACTTACTATTAAATGCCAGGGTTTAAACAAGAATGTTATTTCTGATAAGTACACACTGGAAGAGTTGTTGGAGTTGTATGAATCTGAAAAAGAAATTGATTTCAAACTAATTGATGGTAGTGTGATTCATGGCTATTTAATTGGATTCGTACAGGATAGATCACAAGTTATGTAGAAATGGAGCTGGAAAAAGTCTTGACAAAACTTCCAGCTTCTTTTGTTACAATAAATAAGAAAGGAAAGATTATTTTTTGCAAACCAATGAAAATCCGGCCAAATAATCTTTTTCTTTCGAAGCAGAGATTGTGTATATTTCCACTCAACAACATATCTACGGCCGGATTTTTTATATGGCAGGATAGAGTAATGGTAACTCGAGCGTTCCCTTAGCGCTTATTGGTGGTTCGATTCCACCTCCTGCGCCCAATTTACGAGGTACAAGATGACAAAGGAAAAAGCGAAATACATATTGAGAGAGATTAAAAGTATTAAAAGATATTCAATGATCATTGCTGGTTTCGATGTGGATCTAAAAAGAATACACGATGAAATCGAAACACTGCAGATGCCAACGTGCCCAAATGCAGACACTGGTCCTGCAGTTCAAACACATAAAGATAAATACACTTTAGTAAATTCATTGTTGTCAGATGAGATTGACTACATGAATGAGCGAGAAGAATTCATGAATCTGAAAGTCAAGGCAGAGCATTACTATGTAAAGTTAAAGTTAGTCTGTGAGAGTTTGGATCTAATTTCCTTTGCGGATGATTTCATTAGTGGTGTGAAGGAAAATGAATTAAAAACTAAGTATGGGTATGCGAATCCGTATAAGAAAATGATTGATTTAATTATGAAGAGTGAGGAAAAAAGACATGTCTAACAATGATTATGATGTAATTGTTTGCAAAGTGTTGGTTTATCTCTATAAGAAATATAAGCGTATTGATGTTCCAGAAGATTATTTAACACCAATGACTAAGGATTTCCCAGTATGTCAGGAAATGTTTGATGAAACATTGGCCATGATGTTGGATGAAGGATTGATCAAAGGATTTAAGTATATAAAAGCTTGGGGTGGAGATGAAATTATTGTTTTAGAAAACAATATTAAGATCACTCCAACAGGTATTCATTACTTAAAAGACAATAGTATTATGCGTAAGATTGTTGAAAAAATACCGGAAGCTGCATCCATCGCCAGCTTATTTGTATAAAAAAGTAAAAGAGTTAGAACTCTAACTCTGTCAAGTATGTTATTATGTATTTGCATAAATAGGCCAGGAGGAAAACTTCCTGGCTTTTCTTATACCCGGGAGGTGGAAAACTATGGCAAACAAACGATTAGATTCATATGGAGTTCATAGACTGATCCTGGAAAGAAACAAGAAGAAGATACTAGCAACTCAAGATGTATGTGGTATTTGTGGTAAGCCAGTTGATAAAAAATTAAAGTGGCCTGATCCAATGTGCGCAGTCATTGACCACATCATTCCAGTCAACAAAGGTGGACATCCAAGCGACTTGAATAACCTGCAGCTTGCACACATGTGCTGCAATCGAATTAAATCGGACAAGTTATTCGAAAAAAGAGATTTTAGTGGTAATGCAACTGTTTCAAATAGAACACTGCCACAGAGCATTAATTGGGTCGAATACCGTTCTAAAAAATAAAAAAGTCACATAGAGGGGGGCTATATGGGCGGCAGGCGCTCGTTTCCGAAGTTCGGCTGTTACTACGCATATTTCTCTATGAACATCAATGAATGGCCGCAGAGCCTTTAAAATGGAGGTTTGAAGATGAATTACAAAGGTATAAATTTTTTGAAAAAACAACTTTTTTCCAAAAGAAATCGAGTGAGAATGAGATATAGATATTATGAAATGAAGAACGGAATTAAAGACTTCAAAATTGCGATTCCTAATGAATTTAAGTACGTGTCAGAAACACTTGGATGGTGTTCTAAGGCAGTCGATTCATTAGCGGATCGCATTTCTTTTAAAGGATTTGAAAATGATAATTTTAACATGAACGATATCTTCAACATGAACAACAAAGATATTCTTACAGACAGTGCGATTCTTGGAGCATTGATCGCATCATGTAGTTTTATCTATATTTCACAAGATGAAGACGGATATCCTAGACTTCAGGTAATCGATGCGTATGATGCAACAGGCATCATTGATCCAATCACTAACATGATGACAGAAGGATATGCAGTGTTGGAACGCGATGAGAAATATAATATTCTATCGGACGCATATTTTACTTGCGAAGAAACAGTTGTATTCGATTATGTTGGCCACAGAGAAATTCACGTTCCTAATCCAGCAAGATATTGTTTGTTGGTGCCGATGATTCATAAGCCGGATGCAAAAAGACAGTTTGGCCATTCCAGAATCTCGAGAGCATGTATCGATCTTCAACAAGGAGCACTTAGAACATTGAGACGTTCAGAAGTAGCTGCAGAATTCTATTCATATCCGCAAAAATATATTCTAGGTACAGATTCAGATGCAGACCCGATGGATAAAATTCGAGCATCGATTTCGACTATGCTTCAAATCTCACGAAGTGAAGATGGAGGAGGGACACCAACAGTTGGCCAGTTCGCGCAACAATCTATGTCACCACATATTGATCAGTTAAAATCTTTTGCTTCTTTGTTTGCAGGAGAAACAGGATTAACACTGGATGATCTAGGTTTTGTGACAGATAATCCATCGAGTGCAGAAGCAATTAAGGCGGCACATGAAAATTTACGTTTGGCCGCAAGAAAAGCGCAAAAGAATTTTGCGACTAGTCTGATTAATGTCGGATACCTTGCTGCGTCTGTCAGAGATGGATTTGGATACTATAGAAATCAGATTTATGAAACAACTGTTAAATACGAACCACTATTCGAACCGGATATGTCTACATTATCATTAATCGGAGACGGAGCTATTAAAATCAATCAAGCGGTTCCAGGATATTTTAATAAAGATAACCTACAGGATCTTACTGGTATTGCATCAAGCAAATTGGATGTTCCAACAGTGCCGGATGATGAGGAATAAACATGGATGATATTTCAATTGAACTTCTTAAGGGAATTAAGAAGTCTTTTTCTTCCGGTGTTGAAGATTCTAAAACTATTAATGATTTATTAAAAAAGTTAGACGATAAAAAAGCGGATTACGAAGATGCGCAGAAATATGCGATTGAAGTTGGTGAGCTTCTTTCAAAATCTTTTGAAGAAAATATTGATTCTGCATCTTTACCAAACGGAAAGATGTACTACAACATTGCGAAAAAGGTTGTGGATCCAGAATTAAAAGAGGGGTTTGAAAAAGTTTCGGATTATTCTACGAAGGTTCAAAAAATTTTAAATGAAGATGCAAAGATTGGATTAAAAGTTCAAAAACCCGTATACAATCAAGCAAGATCTAATGGAATCGTTAGAAAATTGGCAGATGCTGAATCTTATGATGATGTTTCCTGGGTTTTGAAAGATCCAGTTGTGAATTTCAATCAAAGTGTTGTGGATGATACAATAAAAGTAAATGCAGAGGCACATTACAAAGTTGGAATGCATCCGAAAATCACTAGAAAAGTAGCTGGTAAGGCTTGTGATTGGTGTATGAATCTAGCTGGAACATATGAATATCCGGATGATGTTCCTGATGAAGTCTATCATAGGCATAGAGATTGTAGGTGTGTTGTTACATATGATCCAGGAAACGGAAAAACTGCGCAAGATGTTCACACAAAAAAGTGGAGTGAAATTTCATCACGAAAAGAATCAAACGCTGAATACACTAGATATGTAAATGAAAGGCAACGCGAAACAAAAACATCTTTATTGTTGCAGCAAGAAAACACACAAAACTATAAGCCGGTTATAAGAGGGGATAGCAAAATATTCGATTATAACTCAAGTGTATCTTTAAATGTTAAAAAGGTGGATTCTTATAAAGACTATGATATATACGTTAGTGATAATGTAAATATCAAAAGAAAAGCTTTGCATGATATTAAAAATCATAATACTGATGCAATGAATAAGTGGGGAATCAAAGGGAAACCAAAAATTGTCATATTTGGAGAAAAAGATGGAATTACCGCATATGGAAAATATGATGCAATCACTAATACAGTATTCTATTCTGAAGATATCGCAGATAAGCGATTGCACAACAAAATTAGAACAGAATATCACGAAATGTGGCATATGAAACAAGCGGAAAATTTTGTAGCTAAACACGGAGAGATAACAGAGAAAAACTATTTTGAATACATTAAATCCACATGCGACGAAGCTAAGAAAAACATTGATACTCTTGGAATCACGGAGTATAATGTGGGTGAAATAAGTTCGTATGCTGCTAAAAATTATTTGTTTGGTAGATTCGATGAAGTGGAAGCAGAATACAAAGCGTTAGTCAAGAAAGGATGACATGTATGGTTTTGAAAGAATATCCTCCTGAAATAAAAAAATATTTCGATATATGTGATCCGTATATTGATGATATGTTAAAACATAAGCCAGTTCCGGATTATATTTTAGAAGCGTTTAATAAAACAAAAGAATGGGCATGGAAACAAGGGCAATAAAATGAGCATCTGTAGAAATACAGGTGCTTTTATTATGCAAGGAGGAAATATGGCTAGAGACGATTATGATGTAGTAGTTTTTAAAATATTGCTTTATTATTATGCGGTTTTCAAAGGTACGATTTTATTTAATAAAGCAGAATTCAAACGTGCGATCAAATGTGATTCTTTTACAGATGGATATTTAGAAAGAGTTCTTAAGTTAATGAGTGAAGAGAATCTTATTAACGGAGTGCATGTTTCTAAAGCATGGGGAAACCAATATATGATGCTTAATGATTTATCGGATATTGAAATTACTGCGGTGGGAATTCATTATTTAAAAGAAAATGGTCGGATGGAAACTGTGAAGAAATATTTATTGGATCATGTTGAATTCATTTCAATGTTAGTCAATATGGCAAATCTATAAAATAATTTAAAACGAGGATGTGATGTGTATTGAGTGTGATTATTATTTTGGATAGCTAGGAGGATTAGAATGGAGAATGCAGTGCCTAAAAGAATAGGCAGACAGACTCCTACTACTTCCGTAACTATTCCTTATGTAAAAACATATGGCCAACAAGCCATAGAACTTTATGAAAAATCTAAACGTAAGGCCATGGATTGGCAGAAAATGTTAGTTTATGACATTTTATCGATCACTGAAGATGGTCTATGGGTTCATAACAGATTTGGATATGAAATACCTCGTCAGAATGGTAAAGGTGAAGTTGTTGCGATTGTTGAGATGTGGAAATTGCAGAATGGCGAAAAGATTATGCATACCGCACACAGAGTCAACACTTCTCACACTGCATGGGAAAGACTATGTGCATTACTTGATGATGCAGGTGTTCAGTACAAGTCTATTAAACAAAAAGGTGCTGAAGAAATTCGCTTGGAAGAAACAGGAGGATATATTGCTTTTCGTACTAGATCCAACACTGGAGGCCTAGGTGAATCATTCGATACCTTGATCGTGGATGAGGCCCAGGAATACACTACAGATCAAAGTTCCGCATTAAAATATACTATTTATTCGTCTGAGAATCCTCAGACGATTTTTTGTGGAACCCCATCAACCGCGGTATCTGCAGGTACTGTATTTACGGATATGCGTAAACGTGTATTGAGTGGAAAAAGCAAAAATACAGGTTGGGCAGAGTGGTCTGTGGAATTTATGACAGACGTTGAAGATGTAGATGCATGGTATGAAACAAATCCAGCATTAGGAATTAGAACATCTGAAAGAACGATTGAAGCGGAATTGGAAGATAATGACGATATTGACTTCAATATTCAACGTTTAGGTTTATGGCTACAGTACAACCAGAAATCTGCGATAACTGAAAACGAGTGGAAAAATTTGAAGGTTGACGCTCTACCTAAGTTTACAGGTAAGTTGTATGTAGGAATAAAGTATGGCCATGATGGCGAAAATGTGGCATTGTCTGTAGCATGTAAGACCACTAACAAAAACATTTTTGTAGAATCTATAGACTGTAGGAAGATCAAAGACGGAAATACTTGGATGATTAATTTTTTGGCCAATGCCGATATAGGTGGTATTGCGATTGATGGAGCAAACGGACAACAGATTTTGGCGGCCGATATGAAGGAAGCTGGCATAAAGAAAAGGCCAGTGCTGCCAACTGTAAAAGATGTTATTGCTTCAAATCAATTGTTCGAACTTGCGATATCAAATAAATCAGTTCGCCATAATGATCAACCTGCATTAACACAATCTGTAACCAATTGCGAAAAGCGAGCGATTGGTTCCAGTGGAGGATTTGGATTCAGATCCATTAAAGATGGTGTTGAAGTAGCCTTATTAGAATCTGCAATATTAGCTTACTGGATGTGTTCTAAGAAAAAGGAACAAAAACCACAGAGAATAAGCTACTAGGAGAACATATATTGTTCTCTTTTTTTACGTAACTATACGGGAAAATAGGAGGAAAAAACATGGATTTTAAACCAATTGAAACACAAGAACAATTTGAAGATGCAATCAGGGATAGAGTGGACAGAATCAACAAGAAATATGAATCTTGGACAAGTCCTGATAAATTGCAAGAAATTAAAGATGGTTATGAGCAAAGTGCTAGCAAAAAATTTGAAGGTTATACATCACCTGAAGACTTGCAGACAATGAAGAATAATTATGAATCTCAGCTTGAAACAATTCGTAATGAAAATACTTCGTTAAAAGCTTCTCAATTACGTTCAAAGGTAGCAAATGAATTTAAATTACCAACAGAAATGGCATCACGCTTACAAGGTAGTACTGAAGAAGAACTTAGAGCAGATGCAAAAACATTAGCTGAATTAGTGTCAACAAATAAAACCGTTGTATTGCCATTACATGGTGGATCAACAGGCGGAAGCACTGACAAGAATGCAGCTGTTAAAGAATTATTATCACAATTTAAAGATTAAAAGGAGAAAAAACAATGCCAACAATCACAAAAAGTACAGGGTTATTCCCATCAAATTTAGTCACAAGTGTATATAGTAAAGCTAAAGGTTTTTCATCACTTGCAGCATTATCACAACAAGAACCTATTCCATTTGCCGGTAATGATGTAATGGTTTTCTCAATGGATGGAGAAGCTTCTATCGTTGGTGAAGGTGAAAATAAACCAGCAGGAGATGCAGCTTTTACAAAGAAAACTATCACACCTATCAAAATCGTATATCAGCACAGATTAACTGATGAATTCATTAATATGGCTGAAGAAAAACAGTTACCTTATTTAGAACAATTTGTAGATGGATTTGCAAAAAAAATGGCACGCGCAGTGGATATCATGGGTTTCCAAGGCGTAAATCCTGCAGATGGGGTTGAATCTGCAAAGATTGGTGATAACTGCTTCGCAAAAGCGGTAGCAAATAAAGTAACTTATGCAGCAGTAAAGGCAGATGAAAATTTAGATGATGCAGTTGCATTGATTCAGGATAAAGATTGCGATGTCACTGGTATTGCTATGGCACCAGCATTCGCATCTGCATTAGGAAAAATTAAAGCTGCAGGAACTGGAACATATTTATATCCTGAATTCCGCTTTGGAAATAAACCAGCAAACTTCGGAGGCATGGCAAATAGTGTAAACAATACAGTTGCATTTAAAAATAGTAAAATTCGTGCAGTTGTTGGTGATTTTGCAAATGCATTCAAATGGGGATATGCAGAGCAAGTACCTATGAAGATCATCGAATATGGAGATCCAGACGGACAAGGCGATTTACAGAGAACTAATCAAATCGTATTGCGTGCAGAAACATATGTAGGATTCTGTGTATTGGATCCTGATGCGTTTGCATTGATTACAACTGATTCTGCAGTTGCAGCATAGAGGTATTAATGGACTACGCGACAATCGATGACGTTGGTGTTCTTTGGAGAAACATGACCAATGAGGAATTAAAACGTGCTAGAGCATTAATTCCCGTGGTGTGCTCTTCTCTAAGAATCGAAGCAAAAAAAAGAGGTAAAGATTTAGATCAAATGGTTTCACAAGATCCAGATTTACTAACAGTAGCAAAATCAGTAACTGTAGATGTTGTCGCTAGGACCTTGATGACTTCTACAGATAAAGAGCCGATGTCTCAATTTTCGGAATCGGCTCTTGGCTATTCTGCTTCTGGCACTTTTTTAGTTCCAGGAGGAGGCTTATTTATCAAAAATTCAGAACTCGTAAGATTAGGAATTAAGAATAAGCAGAAAATACGAACAATAGATATGTGTGGTGGCACAAATGATTAAAGGAATTGATGTTGTTCTATATGAAAAAACAAAAGTAGGAGTAGATGCATTTAATGCACCAGTATACACAGATAAGCCAGTAATGGTAAAAGATGTGTTAGTATGTCCTTCAACATCTCAGGAGATTCTAGATTCAACCAATCTATATGGGAAAAAGGCAGTTTACACATTGGCCATTCCAAAAGGCGATAATCACGACTGGTCAGATGCAACTATTTCTTTCTTTGGTAAGAAATGGAAATCCTTCGGTATTCCGTTGGAAGGCATCGAAGAAATGATTCCTTTGCGTTGGAATAAGAAAGTCATGGTGGAAAGATATGAATGATTTTGAGTTTAAATTGAATTATGAAGGCATTGGCCAATTACTGAAATCTGATGAACTTAAACAGATTTGTGAAGAAAAAGCTAGGTCTGTTTTAGAGGCATGTGGCGAAGGGTATGAATTGGAAACAAAAGTAGGTGCTAAACGTGTTAGAGCAAAAGTTAAGGCATCTACACCACACGCGTATTACAGTAATTTGAAGCATAATACATTAATGAAGGCATTAGGAAAATGATTGAATTAGTATTATTAAACTACTTAAAAGAAGTTCTGTCTGTTGATGTATTTATGGAGATCCCACCAAATCCACCAGATACATATGTTCGTATAGAAAAAACAGGAAGTGGAGAAGAAGAGCATATTAATATGGCTACTTTTGCACTGCAGTCTTACGCAGATTCGATGTATGAGGCTGCTTTATTGAATAGAGAAGTTATTGAAAAAATGAAAAACATGATTACACTGGATGAAATATTTAAGGTCAAATTAAACAGTGATTACAATTTCACTGATCCAAGTACCAAAAAATATCGCTACCAGTGTATTTTTGATATTACATATTAGGAGGAAAAAATATGTCTAGTGTTGAAAATGTTACTGCCGCAAAGCCTAAAATTGGTGGTTCTATGTATGTTGCAGATGTTGGAACTGTGCTACCTACAGATGCTACATCTGAACTAGATAAAGCATTCGTAAGTTTAGGCTATATTTCAGAAGATGGTGTTAAAAACGACAACTCTATGAAGACCGAACAGGTAAAAGCTTGGGGTGGAGATGTTGTTGTAAATTCTCAAACAGAAAAAAACGACATCTTTAAATACAAATTAATCGAAGGATTAAATGTAAATGTATTAAAGAATGTATATGGAGATAAGAATGTTACAGGTAATTTAGAAGAAGGATTGTCTGTAAAAGCAACAGTGGAAGAACTCAAGGATAAATCTTATGTTATCGATATGATTCTAAAAGGTGGTGTTTTAAAACGTGTTGTGATTCCGCAAGCTTCGCTTACTGAATTAGGTGAAATTGCATATAAAGACAATGAGCCAGTGGGCTACGAAATATCAATGTTAGCTTTACCTGATAAGGATGGTGCAACACATCATGAGTATTTTAAAAAGAAAGCAGCTGCGTAGAAATGATTAGTGGAGTTACTAAAAATGGTTTCGCGTTCGAAATTACGGACGAAAGAGCGGACAACATGGAACTTATTGATGCTTTGGCTGATATTGATGACGGGAACCTATTGGCAGTGTCTAAGGTGTTAACTTTATTGTTAGGACCAGAACAAAAGAAAAAAATGTATGATTTTGTTCGAACAGAGGATGGTATTGTTTCTGCACAAACTGTATCAGAAATGATTGTAGAGATCCTGGCCGCAAAAAAAGAAACAAAAAACTAATAGCCCTGGCCAACATGATTTCGAGAGATGAAGATGCACTAATCTGTGATCTTGCAGAAACGTATCAGATATATAACTATAAGTCGCTACCAGCAAGATTAGTAGCGACTTTATCAGTTGGCTTAAGGGATGATTCTCGAATCAAATTAAAAATGATGGATGAGAAGTTATCATTACGCGATTTTCTGTTGGCATCTATTATGGATCGTCTGAGTTTATTGGTATGGTTCCAATCGAAAGACGGGCAAGAAGGAAATAATCGTCCTGCCATGATTGTGGATGCATTAATGGGAAAAACAAATGATAATGAATCGGATATTGAATCTTTTGAATCTGTTGAAGAGTTCGAAAGATTCAAAAAAGAATTGGTAGGTGATTAATATGCCGGCTAATGCAGGTACTGCCTATGTGCAGATTGTACCATCTGCCAAAGGTATTAAAGGAAAAATCACTGATGCACTAAAAGGAGAATCACAGACGGCCGGAGAATCATCCGGATCTACAATTGGTTCTGCTTTAGTGTCGAATTTAAAAGGTGTGATTACTGTTGGAGGTATTGGAGCGTTTTTAGGGGCATCACTTACTCAAGGTGGAGCTCTTCAACAATCACTCGGAGGTGTTGAAACACTCTTTAAAAATAATGCAGATACAGTAAAAAAATATGCTAGTCAGGCATTTAAAACTGCCGGAGTATCTGCGAATGAATACATGAATAATGTTACATCATTCTCTGCGTCATTGATTTCAAGTTTGGGTGGGAACACTGCAAAGGCAGCAGAAGTGGCCAATATGGCTATGATTGATATGTCAGACAACGTAAACAAAATGGGTTCAGATATGGAATCCGTTCAAAATGCATATCAAGGATTCGCAAAGCAGAACTACACAATGCTTGATAACTTGAAGCTTGGATATGGTGGTACTAAATCCGAAATGGAGCGATTGCTACAGGATGCACAGAAATTAACAGGTGTTAAATACGACATCAACAATTTAAGTGATGTATATGAAGCAATTCACGCAATCCAGGAAAATCTAGATATTACCGGGACCACAGCCAAAGAAGCTTCAACTACATTGACTGGATCTTTTGGAGCAATGAAAGCAGCTGCTCAAGACTTCTTAGGAAATCTTTCAATTGGAGCAGATATCACTGTTCCAATGTCGAACCTAGTTAAAACAACTTCAACGTTTATATTCGGCAACCTATTGCCTATGGTTGGAAATATTATTGTAGCTCTGCCACAAGCAGTAGTTACAGGTATTAGTCAAGCTGTTCCAGCATTGATTGCTGGATTAGGATCTATGTTAGCTCAGATTGGGACATTCTTTACTACAAGTGTTCCTGGATTAGGCACACAAGTTTCTAGTATGATAGTTCAAGCAGTTAGTACAATCGCATTACAATTACCAGCTTTCATGGAACAAGGAAAGAATGTGATTGATGGATTGGTATCCGGAATTGTCACAAATTTTCCAATAATCATGGCAGAGATTCAGACAATGGTAACGTCAATGCTTACTTGTCTGTTGGAAAATCTACCTAGTTTTCTAGAAACAGGATTAGAATTGATCTTATATTTAGTTCAAGGAATTGTATCTTGTCTTCCAACAGTAGTAGAAAGTATTTCGAATACTGCAATTTCGATGTTAAATACATTGCTTTCTAAAATGCCGGAATTCCTGGCAAAAGGTATTGAGGTAATCAAAAATATTGCAACAGGTATTTTACAGAGTCTACCAAGTATTCTTAGTACATTGCTAGGTATATTAGTGAACTTAGTTAATTTAATTGCATTACACTTGCCTGATTTCTTAGGCAAAGGTGTGCAAATCTTGATTATGGTCAGTACTGGTTTATTACAGGCGGTACCACAATTGCTTGGGGCGATTCCTGGAATACTAGCTCAGGCTGCTGGCGCATTCTCCTCTTATAATTGGTTGTCTATTGGATCTAATATCATTAGTGGTATTGTAGGTGGAATTAGAGCAGCCGGAGGAGCGATTGGAAGTGCTTTGATGAATATTGCGAAGAGTGCTTTTGATTCTGTAAAGTCTTTCTTAGGCATTAAGTCACCTTCTAGAAAAGCAAAAAAAGAAATTGGCCAATTTATTCCACAGGGTGCAGCTGCAGGTGTTGAAGAAGACGATAGTCTTATTATTGCTATGCGTAATTTAGGCAAAAGAGCAATGCAAAGTGCAAGAACGTCATTTAATTTTGGCGATATAAGAAACGTGGCTAAATTTAAAGTGGATCCAGACAAAAATACTATAGGTATTCCGCGAGGACCGGTTACAAACTTTTATCAGACAATTAATTCTGCAAAGGAATTGAGTCCTTACGAAATGGAAATTAGAACACAAGCAATGTTGAAAAGGAGTGTGTGGGCATGAGAAAGGTAATCTATACAAATACAAATGGTGATAGCATTGAATTTTCAAGAGCTACAGGAATCCATATTACAGATGATATGGGATTATCTAAAAATAGCATTACACTTTCCGAATCAACAGTTTCTAATCAAATTGGATCATCAATTACTGGTAAGGTTGTAGAACCTAAAGATTTTACGATTACTGGTAAATTCAAAAACGATCCAAATGTTCGCAAGAAAATGTTAGCTGTAATTCTTCCAGGGATTGCAGCTACATTTCGCTATATTGATGAAGAAGAAGGAATTGATGTATATTGGGATGTCGAGCCAAAGGAAACTCCATACATTAGTTGGGATAGGAACTGGCAAGACTTTCAATTTATGCTGCACGCAGCATATCCTTATCCAAAAGAAAAAGAAGCACAATTAATAAGTTTTAATAAACTTGAATCTAATTTTATGTTTCCACAAAGCTACTCAAGCACTGAACCATTTACTATATCAACAAGAATATGGCAGCCGCTATTAACATTCTCGAATAAAGGAGATCTTCCAACTGGGTTTATTTTACAAATGAAAGCAGAAGCTGAAATCAAGAACCCAAAAATCGTGAATGTTGTTACACAGGATCATTTATCATTTGGAAAGAATCATGATCTTACGATGCAAAATGGAGATATCTTGGAAATAAGCACTTATACAAATCAAAAATATTGTCACTTGCTTCGCGGAGAAGAAGTGATAAATGTATTTTGGATGATGGATTTTGACAGTATTTTCTTCCAATTGGCGGTAGGCGAGAATGTATTAAGATATAGTGCTGATACAAACGAACAAAATCTAATTGTAGAATTATCGTTTGAAACAGTGAGAGCTGGTGTCTAATGAATTATTTTATTTATGATCGTGAAGGAAAGAAACAAGCGCTACTTCAGAATGTAACAAGTATTCAATGGAAACCTCGTTATTGTGAAGAAGGAAAAGCAGTAATATATGCGAAAGCTACAACAGATAATTTAAAATATCTAGTTGAATTCAATCGCATCGTCTGTCAGGAACGGAATGAGATCATGTTTATTAAATCTGTTGTACCGAAGGAAGACGATGAAACGGTATTAATTATCAGTGGATATATGGATAATTTAGATGATCGAGTTAATATAAACACATTGACTGTTAGAAACGTTGAATCATCGTTATTAAAATGTGTATCTGATAATAAACGTGGATTAGATATTAATGTTGCAGATTCAAAAGGGTTAACGGCTAAAATACCAGATTCCGAAACAACTTGGTTAAGTCTAAGAAAAACAGTTCAAAAGTATTGTGCTTTAGTTGGATATGGCTATCGTGAAATTGTTAAGAACAGTGTATTGAATTATTTTGAAATATATTTCGGATCCAGAAGAGATGAAGCAAAATTTTCAGATGATCTAGGAAATGTTTTGGCGCAAAGATACGAAGTAGAGCTATCCAAATACAAGAATTTTGCGTATGTTCTAGGTGACGATGACGATGGGAAACGTAGAATGGTTACAGTAGATATGTGTGAGGCTAATGAGCCATTAATAGAAATGTATGTGGACGCGAGAGATTTGCAACGAACATACAAAGATTCAAACGGAAATGAGCAAACGTATTCAGATAGCGAATACAGCGAATTACTCCGTATTCGTGGAGAAGAAAAATTACTAGAAACCAGGGAAGGCGCATTTGTCTTCTCTTTTACTTTAAATCCTGAAGATAAATTAATTATCTTAGGAAGAGATTATGATCTTGGTGATATTGTCCCAGTTATTAGTATTAAATACGGTCTACAAGTTTATGCACGTATTACAGGTATAGATTTTGTGGAGGAGGGAAACGAAGACACCAAAATCAATTTAATTCTACAAATAGAATAGGAGGTTAAATATGGCACAAAAGGCATATCCTTTAGATAATACAAAATATCTATCTGAAGATGTTCGTCTATATCATGTTGGTAGAACCACAGGAATCTTTAATGCGACCGGGGATGATCTGAAAGTATCTGCATCCGGAGGGATGAACATTAAAGTTTCACCTGGTTATGCATTTTTATTTAGTGCTAAAAGTGCGATTGGTGGATTTACTTATGGAAACACTTCCGATGTTACTTTATCAATTGATATCGCATCATCTACTACACGCTACGATTACATTTCATGCAGATATACAAAAGCTACAAACAATTGTGTTCTAACGTATGTAAGAGGAAATGGAAGCAGGCCAACAGCACCAATTAGAAATGAAAACATTTATGAAATTATTTTAGCAATCATCCAGGTACCAGGTAATGCATCCGCGATTACATCTGCGCACATCATCGACACACGTTTAAATGAAACATTCTGTGGTCTTGTAACGGACGGAACGAACAAGCTTCCAACGCAGCCGATGTATGATCAATACAATGCATTACTGGCAGAGCTTGAAAAAGCTTTAGATGGAAACACTGTAGGAAACTTATTGAATCAAATCAAAGCGAATAAAGGCTTGATTGATGGTGTGACTAAACGAGTGGCCACAAATGAAGGAAACATCACTACGCATGGAAAGTCAATCAATGACAACACGAAAGATATCACAGATGTGAGTAAGCGTGTTAAGAGTATTGAAGATAAGGTTCAAAACTTAGAAAAGGCAGACAGTAGTCTTTCAAGTCGAATCTCTGAGTGCGAAAAATTCAAGTGGAAAGTTGGCACATCGACACCAACCACAAGCACTTGTCCTAGTGGATATTTCTACTTCCAATTAGAAGGATAGGTGTTTAAATATGACGAGAAAAGATTGTGGATCCAATACAAGTGGAATCCACATGATGGTGGATTATTGGACAGAGCTAGTTGGAAGTTGGCCAAACATCCTGATGCGTTGGCATTATTCCATGTTTATCAAAGAAGATTATCGGCAGAACAGCCTCCAGTGGAATGGGGCTGTTTTTATGTTTCACACGAATCAGCATACATTCAATGTAAATTTATCAGGAGCAACGCAGACTGGAGTTCTTGCAGCAGGCACTCTAGATCTTCCGTTTGGCAATGGGCCAAGTGTTTATCATACACCTGGATGCAGTACATCGTTTGGAAACTTTTCGGCAAGTGGTGTTCTTGGTGAATCACAGAGTGTAAGTGGTCCTAGCGTATACGAGTGCGGCAATCCAAGGAACATCAATCCATTCGATGCGGCAATCGATTACAAACTATCAAATGTGCGAAACTACTGGCGAGTGTATCTGTGGTGTGCGATTACTGGAAAGACATGGAACGTCAGTCCAGACAATGGTAATGGATCTATCAAGGTAACTGGATTGAATCCAGAATCATCTTATAAGATAACGACTAAAGTTATGGATCGTAATGGAACTGTCCAATATACAGGTGGTGTATATGCATCATTTACGACTCCGGCAGACCAGTTGAAGATTGCATTCAACCAGGGTGGCCGAGTCAAGGTTGCTCGTGTTTATTACAATCACAATGGAACAATTAAAAAGGTTAAAAAAGTCTATAGGAACATCAATGGCAGTGTGAAAAAAGGTGTGAACTATGGATAGAATGGAGGTTTATACATGGGAATAACAGTGTATAGCGAATCTGAATCATTTAGCAACGTCTGTATTATTGACAGTGTGACAAGGCGAATCGTAATTCCAGAAGGATGTGACCTATTGGGCGTGCAATACGATAAGAATGCATGCTTGGTACATTTCCAAATGGATCCATGGCCAACAGAAGTATTTGATATGACGAACGCTCAAGTTCGAATCATCTATAAGAATGCTGCTGGAGAGTTTGGATCGTACTTAGTCACGAATAAATTTATCACAAATGGAGTCTGCAGCTTTGCCTGGGAAGTTGACGCGAATGCTTTAAAAGAAAAAGGAAACGTTGAATTCTGGGTGTGTGCAGAAATGCTAGATGGCAGCACAGTTAAACGTGAATGGCATACATTGAAAGCTATCGGAAATGTAGCCGAAGGCTTATTGCACGTGACTGGATCAGTGGCTACAGAGTCCAAGGATGAAGTTATGCAGCTATTAGCGTATGCCAAACAAGTGTCGGATGATGCGGTTAAACAAATCAATTCGACTAAAACAAGTACTTTGTCTGAAATCAAAAAGAATTCAGACAATGCTTTGGATTCAATCGCATCTAAACACACAAATGCGATTGATGATATTGAAAATACAAAATCAGCCGCAGTGGTTACGATCAATAACTTGATTGACACTTTAGGCTTGAGTGTTAAAGGAGGAAAAGTATGTCAGAGAATTCGAGTGAAGTAGCTTTAGCAGCATCTACAGAAACATATGTAGAGAAGTTTCTGGCCACAGATGAGCAATTGACAAGAGTCGCGAACGCTTTGGAAAAAATGGTTCCAGGATATGAGAAATACAGTGCCGACTATTTTAATTCAATGTTTATTCCACAGAGAACAAGAAAAATCTATGGAACAAAAGTGTGGAAGTTTGCATCAAATCCAACAAGTTCGTGCGAAAAGACTCGAGACAATGTTGGATTAGTCTGCCAGCCTAGTACAGATGCAGTTGAAGGCACAGACGACTACAAGAACATTCCTTTGTTTAAGTGGTACGAATGTAACTATAAACGATATGATGATGGTTTTGCATATCCAGTCGCAATGATTGGTGATGGAAACTATCAGGAGACAGGTGCAGTTGACTGTGGTGCTCTACAGATGACTTTCTACTACAAACAAATCGAAACAGAGAATTATACAGAATGGTTGATTTCTGATTCACCTAACCACGCTTTAGGGTTAAAACCTTGGTTTGCGGCTGTTCGTGCAGATGGCACAGTGATGCCTTACTTTATTTATTCTAGATTTCACAGTGTTACTGCCAGTGATGGAAAGTTGAGATCTCAACCTGGAAAAGTTGCGATTAATCAAAGCCACGATAACATGATTGTGAATTATCAGAAAAAAGGTCCAGGCTTCTGGGGCGCTGGAATCGATAGACAGTCATTCGGAATCATCATGTTGATGATTAAGTATGCGACAAAGAACTCACAGAATATCTTCTCAGGAAATACAAACTATTCGGCGCAGACGAAATCCAGTGTGGAACGTTCTACAAAAGCTACGTATTTCCCAATTCCAAAGAGTGAAAAAACATCATGGCAGATTGGATCTAGCGTAATAGTCGGATATGGACGAGATAAAGGTGATGGATCTGTCGATTTAGACCGAGGAAATTCGACAATGTATAAATACGCATATGCAGCCAAGATTTTAAGAATCGATGATCTAGATGCAGATAACTGTGCAGTTTATCTTGATTGCGATCCTTTTGATACGACTCCAGTCACTGGAGGAAGTGCTACACAATACATCTACATGTCTTCATGGCACTACGATAGTGGATGCACTGATGTAGTTATTGGCCATCACGATGGTTCACCAGTATCTAATACAGATGGAAAACATCCATACAGAATCCAGGGACTAGAATTCAGCGTTGGTGGATGGACGATTCCAAGCGATACAGTCATGGTATTCAATGCGGATTATTCGAAAGATGTTTATCGTGCGCCTAGAGGTGTAGCACACTCATCATCAGAGGCAACGATCAAGAATACTTATACAAAGGTTGGAACGATTCCGGCCAAGGCAGATGGTTCAGATTCGTGGATTGGAGATATCTCTATCGTGGATGGCGCATGGTTCCCATCTGCATTTGGTTCCGGCCAAAGCCAGGGTGTAGGTGACTATCTATATGCCGGAGGACAATCAACAAGCGGAACACGAGAATATCTTACGGGCGGTGGCCTCGGGGTTGGCTCGAATGCCGGCATTTGTTGCTTGTATTGCGGGGATGGCCTTGGCCTTGCCAGGTGGCACTTCTTGTCGCTCGATTGATGTTCAATCGGGGGTTGCAAGGGGGCATCCCCCTTGCATTGTTAGCTAACAATTAAATATTAAATTTAGAGGATTCATGGTAGGGCGGTAACCTCAGGAATGGCTCGAATGCCGGCCTTTGTTACTTGAATTGCAGGAATGGCCTTGGCAATGCCAGGTGGAACTACTTGTCGCATGATTGTTTATAAATTAAATACATTAACCATGTCTCGCAAGCTCAGGAAACTGGAGTAAGCCATCATATAGATGCTCACATCGACAACGTCATGTTGTGATGTAAAATTTTGTGACGAACGTAGACTAGTAGACTTTTTGTCGAAACCCTATACACAAACAATCGAAAAAGGATTTAAAGTTCAATGAAAAGAAAATGTAAAAATGTAGATATTACTGATTTAGATTTAATAAAAGACTGTATATACAGATGTCTTAAAAAGAAAAAGAAAACAAGAACAGATATCGCAAGGCTGTTTGATACCTACGGTGATGTAGATAGTATCGCTCTTGTGCTGCAGAAAGAATTGTTGTGCAGACAGTTGGATCTAGTGCCTATATGGTATCGAACGATATATGATGTTGGATCTCAAAAAGCAAGAGTTATCGGCATCCAGGACATCAAACAACAGATATATGACTATATCGCAGTGGCTGGATTGTCTGAATTGATTGCAGGATTAGGAAAGTACCAGTGTGCTTCTTTACCGGATAGAGGACAAATTTATGGAGCTTTGGCCATACATCGATGGTTGTCGGAAAAGCACAATGGAAAATACAGAATCAACTATGTGTGTAAGTTCGATATCCGTAAATATTATGAATCGATTCCGCAGGACACGATTATTGCTTGGCTAGAAAAAAGAGTTAAGAATGAGCATCTTATGTGGCTTATAAAGACTCTGATCAGGACATTCAAAAAAGGTCTAAGTATTGGATCATATCTATCACAGTACCTTGGTAATCTGTTTTTGATGGATGTATATCACAAGATCCAGGAAAGATCATACAGAATCAGACATAAAAGAAATGGAACAATTCAAAGAGTTAATCTTATTTATAAAACATTATTCTATATGGATGATTTATTTATCGCAGGATCTAATTCTAAAGATATGATGCGTGCAGTAGAAATACTAGAAGAAGAAATGCGCACTAAAGGATTGGATCTTAAAGATTCCTGGCGATGTTTCAAAATTGGTGATGATGACTTCGTTGATATGATGGGATTTAAAATCTATCGTGATCACATAACGATTCGAAGAAAAACTTTCCGACACATCAGAAGAGCGGTCACCAAGTTCAGAAGAGCACCAAACAGTGTGACAAATGCGAAGACGTTGCTTTCTTATAAAGGATTATTAGAACATTCTGATTCTCAACAATATCTAAAAAGTAATAATCTATTTGCCTTATTTAAAAAGGCTAGAAAGGTTGTATCAAAGTATGATAAGACAAAAGTTTTACAAGAAAATGCCAAATGTGCAGACGTTTACGTTTGAGGATAAAGTTTATGTTTATGTTTATTTGAATGAGACAGAAGGTGATACAGAAGCTACAGAAATGTGTCCATCTGAACACTACTATGAATATGATTACAACGAATTCTGTGAATTGACTTCAAACATTGATTTGAATGATTTGAAGAACAATCCGGAAAACTACTTAGATTATGAGCCAGTGCCAACACTTAGTGCTGCAGAAAAAATCCAGGCACAAGTGTTATACACTGCCATGATGACAGATACAATTTTGGAGGGTTAGTAAAATGGAACATTCAGAATTATTTGAAAAAATCAAAACATACTATCGCGCCAAAGTGTGGCCACTTACTGCAGTTAAGAATGCAGTGAAAAAAGGTTTGATCACACCAGAAGAATATAAAGAAATTACTGGAAAGGTATACAAGTAGGAGGAAAGCTATGGAATTAAGCGAAACAGTAGAGTTGATGAACTCTACAGATTACAAAGATAGATTCAAAGGCGAGTATTTTCAAGTGAAGATTCGTCACGACAAATTGAAAGCTATGTGCGACAAATGGGATGAAGGAAAGTTGAACTTCGAACCAACTTGTCCAAGAGAAATCTATGATCTTCAGTTGGATTCCATGAAAAAATATATGGATATCCTTGTTATTCGTGCAAAGATTGAAAACGTTGAGATCTAGGAGGTAACTGTATATGAATTTTGCATCTGCGTTTATATCTATGACGCGTGGCCACAAGGTTGCGCGTAGTCATTGGACTGGATATTGGCATATCGTTGATGGAATCATCATGATCCATACGAAAGATGGTATTGATTTAAAATTAACGGATTCAGACGATATTGTATACACAATCAGCAATTGTGCATGTGATGACTGGCACATTGTTGACAATTATGGAGCAAGCAAGGAGAGATAGAATATGGAACAATTAAAAAATGCTAAATGGTGGAGCGCAGCATGCACACGCTGCCTAAAAACAATGTGCCAGACTGCGATTGCGATGATTGGAACATCACAAATGATGGAACAAGTGGATCTTAAAGTTGTAGTATCAAGCACTGCCTTGGCCGGAATCTTGTCACTTTTGACATCGTTGGCCGGACTTCCTGAAGTAGATACAACGAAAGAAAATTAGTGAGGGCGCTGGTAATGAACTTTGTGATTACTAGTGAACAGATTGTCTGGTGTCTTACTTTTATTGGCCTTGTCTGGGCCACTGTTAAGATTATCAAGGAATTAAAAAAGCCGAGCGATGATCTTAAAGAAACAGTGAAAAGACATACAGAATTATTGCATCGAGATAACGAACGATTGAATTCACTTGAGAAGATAACGCTGAATCAGGAAGGTATCAATCGCAAATTAGAGGAACATACTCGCATCCTATCAGATCATGATGACCGGTTGGAAGAGGATAAGAAGCGAGGCGATCTGATGTTAAAGGCGAACATGGCCATCCTCGATGGAATGTTATCGGAAGATGATAAAGAAAGTCTAAAGGCTACACGAAAAGAAATTCAGGATTTTTTAGTCGAGAAAAATTAGGAGGGCGAGCATGGGTACTTCGCAAGAATTCCAAAATTATGCAAATGGTAAGGTCTTTAATAATAGGGGCCAGATTATGAATATCAACTATGTTCAGGTTGATGAACCATATGGCGGCCAGTGTGTGTCACTGATCCAGGGACTGATGGCATGGGCTAGCAAACCTTGTGTGGCACGTGGCCATGCCAAAGACTGGTGGTTCAATCGAGCCGGTAATGGTGTTTTGAATTATTTTGATGTCGTCAGTGGACCACCTCAGAATGGTGATGTAGGCGTGTCTGTAGGTGGCGATTCTAGGTATGGCCACATCTTTATATACTGGGAGGGCAGAGCGCTCTCTCAGAATGTTTTAGGCAAACCACAAGCGTTGTTGTGGCCACTGAACTATCAAGGTGCAGTGTGGGGTTACTTGAGGCCTAAATTCTACACAAATGCTTTTGCATATGTAGCTACACAGTTGATCAAAGAGAATGGAATGGCCACTTTCAATAACGATACCGATATCGTTATCCATAGAGACTCACCAACGGGACCGTCATATGGTTCTTTTGTCAAAGGTGAAAAACAAGTCTACACTGAAAAGTGGGTCGGACTTGGCCATAGATGGATTTCATGGCTTCATACAAATGGTGTCAGATGTTTCGCAGCAGTCAGTGGCAGTGAGTCCTATGGTGTAGATCCATGGGCTACAATCAGTGCACCAGAGACAAAAGACATTGAATTGACACAAGAGGATGGAGTGGCCACATTCATTGTTGATGGTGTGCATAAACACTACGACAATCCAAGTGGTGAAATCTTTGGCCAATGTAATTCAGGAGACGAGATTCGCTACTACTGGAAGTGTGTCACAAATGGCCATAGATACGTTGTCGGCAAAGAAGGAGATAGAAAAGTCTTTGTGGCGGTATCTGCGACAGAGGACAGATCTCAGATGTGGGCAAAGTTTACTGCACCAGAAGAAGAAAAGAAGGAAGAGTCGAAGCCTTCTACCACTGAGCCTTCTAAGCCAACCACAACAGATTTGAAAAAGAATGTCAAAGGATATGGAGTCGATATCTCAGAACATAACAGTTCGGATATTGACTTGTCACAATACGACTTTGTGATCATACGTGCATCTTACGGAGAGCATACAGATAAGAAGTTTGAATACTTTGCAGATAAGTGTGAGCAATTGAAGATTCCTTATGGTGTGTATTGTTATGATTATGCGTTGAATGACGAGCAGGCTAGAGCAGAAGCAGAATACATCTGCAGCCTTGTCAAAGGCAGAAACATCCAGATGGGTATCTGGTTTGATATGGAAGATGCCGACGCTTACAAGAAGAAAGCTGGTGTCTTAACAAAGGAAAGATGCTCTTTCTCTTGTAAGGTGTTCTGTGACTACGTGAGTGCTCAAGGCTACTACACTGGTGTGTACACTAGTACATCATGGCTAGGCACGTTCGTAGAAACGACTTATCCAATTTGGGTTGCAAATTGGGGAACGAATAACGGAGAAATCCAGTCTGATCAGTCGAGTGTTGGAGTGATGCACCAGTACAGTGCAAATCCAATTGACAAGAATGTTATCTTCCATGATATCGACTTCTTCAAATCTGATCCAAAGCACGATGAGCCTAAAAAGGATGAAAATGGTTCAAATTCCGAAAAAGATGAACCAAAAAACGATAAAAGCGATGAAAATAGTTCGGATTCTGTCAAAAAAGACGAAATTAATGTATCTGGTATCAACAAATTGATTGAAATGTTGCTAAGTATTGTCGAAAAGATTTTGAAATTGTTTAAGTAAAAAGATTGAGCCTATGCATTCGTGCGTAGGTTCTTTTTTTATGTTAAAAGCCTTGTGATAACGTCTAGGAAAGGCTCACAAAAAAGCAATAGGACACAAAAAGGCCACAACATTCTACATATGTGCTTTATATAAAGGTTCATACAATTCTCTAAACGTTAGTCAGAACATACTTTTGACTACTCTGCAAAGAGATTCAAAACCACTCAAACCCTTTATATATGGGCTTTGGGTGGTTTTTTCTATTTCTGTGAATCGTTGTGAATAGTGCTGAAAAGTCTATTTAAGCACGCATACAGCACGCTTATAAGTAGCAAAATTAACTCCTCAGTTATCGAAAAGCACGCATAAAATGTAATTTTACAAGAAAAGCACCAGCGGATGCTGATGCGTTTAATATTTTTAATCTTACTAATTTTTTGATTATGTAGCTTGGTTTTTATTTAGCAACCAATCCCTGATATCAAAGATTTCAATTCCTTCATATGAATACTTTGGATGACCGGTTTTGGCGATGATAATCTTTGGATATGCATCCTTGATCTGTAAAAGAGGCGCATATTCTCTTTTGAATGTTTCCTCTTCAGTGATATTATCACTTACCTGAATATAGATTTTTTCACTACCTCTTTGGGCAACAAAATCGATTTCTTTCTGATAAAGCTTTCCAACATAGACATCATAGCCACTACGTAATAATTCAAGACAGACCATGTTTTCATATACTCTGCCATAATCCATGTTTCTTGTACCAAGAACAGCATAACGTATGCCAATATCACTTAAATAGAACTTTTCTGTGCTTTCAAGATATTTCTTGCCACGGATATCGTAGCGCTTGATATCATAGAAAACAAAGGCGTTGCACAGGTACTTGATATATTTTCCAATGGTGACATGATTGGTTGATATGTTCTTTTCGGATAGCATATTGCTGATTCTGCTTGGCGAGGTCAGGTTTGATATATTGTCCATAAGAAATTCACTTAAGCGCTGTAATACCTGAGTATCTGGCAGGGAATACTTCTGTACAAGGTCTCTTGTAACAATTGTTTCATAGACTTCCTTGATATAATCCTTTCTGTCTTTTTCGGTGTTGTAGGCATAGGACCCAGCTAATCCACCTTTGATGGTGTAATCTTCAAATAGCTTTTCTATGTCGTGGTGGTTGTCGTAGTAATTACAATATTCTTTGAAACTGAATGGATAGACATGAATTTCAATATAACGCCCGGTAAATAGAGTGGCTAAATCTGCACTTAACAAAAAAGCGTTGGAACCGGTGATATAGATATCATATTTTCTTTTTGAATATAGGCTATTTACAGCCAGTTCAAAATTTGGACACATCTGCACTTCATCAATGAAAAGATAATTCGACTTTCCTTCCACATAACGTTTTTCAACATAGGCATGAAGCGCATGATACTCTTTCAGGTGTTCAAATGAAAGATCCATAAAGTCAATAAAGATAACGTTGATATCATTAAAGTTGTCTTTCAGATACTGGATATACTCCTGCATCAGTATTGACTTACCCGATCTTCTGATACCGGTAATAACTTTTATATCAGGCGTATCCTTCAGATTCTTTATTCGATTTAGGTATTCAGTTCTTTCAATGGTTTTCATAGTGTTACCTCGCTTTCAAAAAATGAATTTTTTTAAACTTTTGAAAGTCATCCTTACTTGTATTATATCCGATTATAATCTTTGTATGCAATATGCCACTTTCAAAAAATAAAAATTTTTAAATTTTTGAAAGTGAATAGTATGCTTTTAGCTATTATAACTATGTCAATGATTCTAAAGAAGCAAACAAATTTGTTTTCCAATGACTATAATTCGTTTATTTCTCTTGTGTCACTGGTTACCAAAGTCATTAGCTGATTATCGTTTTCAATCGAACGCACTCCTATACAGGTTGTTGTTTATCGTACTGGAAATGAATGTTTGGAAGTCATTGTTGGAACGCCAACTGCTTTGGGTGAACTCAAAGTGTTGATTGTCAAATTATTTGAATATGAAAACTAATAATCAAGTTAAATTAAAAGAAAAAGACCACAGCCAGCGGTAAGCTGGTTCTGGTTAAAAAGCGTTCGCAAAACGTGTAGCCACAGAATGAAATTCTGTGTTCAAAGAGGCTTTGGAGAACTGCACTCAACAAGCAAGTGGAAAGGGAAATTGCAGAGTACGGTTCGGTGTGTATTAACACCGGCATTGCTGGCCTCTTTCCCGTAGGAAAAATAAAAGGAAGGATTCATATCCTTCCACACTTTAACGCCCTACGCTTATGGCGGTAGGAGCCATACTGATTTGGTATTTCTACTTTTATTTGCATTATACGCTATTATGCGTATAATCCAAGAATATGAACTTCCTTCATGACATGGACTATTAAAGGATTCTTCTGCTTATAAATATAATTCTTATCTCTCACAGTGTTCACTTCTTTTCTTTGATTTTTTTACTTCTTTAATTATTTCTTCTGGATAATAAACAGAATCAATTGCTTTAATAAGTTCTGACATTTCAATATGAGTATATACACTTTCCGTGATAGACATAGCACCTTTGTGACCAACTATTAGTTTTTGATATGTTTGTGATACCTGTGCAGTTGCAAGTAGAGATACACATGTGTGTCTGCAACAATGTGGTGTTTGATCATATTCGAATCGAACCATAAATGGATTCCAGTAGCTATCGTAATAGTTACGATACGTAAAATGTTTTTGATCGGGCGTGTGGAATACATAATCACATTGACTCGATTCATACCAGGCTTTAAAGAATGGATAAATCATAGTACCAATCGGAACTTTACGGATTCCACTTTGTGTTTTTGATTTAGTAATAGTGAAATAATGTTCATCAAGATTAACATTTTGCTTCTTTAAATCCAACAATTCACTTACTCGTACACCTGTATAACAAAGAATTAAAATCATTTGGATGTATATATCTTCTTTTTGTGACCACAATACATTCAATTGTTCTTTTGAAAATGGTTGCCGATCATAGCTATTCGGATTTCTATCTTTGTATTTGGCTATATCCACAAATTTTGCGTAGTCTGTGCTGCAAAGATTGTTCTTGATTGCATATGCGTACATTTGGTTAAATAAGATTTTAATATTTCTTAGAGTAGGGTAGTTTTTACCACAATTATCAATAATATTTTGAAGATCACTGGTTCTAATATCTCTAAATGGGTATTCGAAGATTCGTGTGCACGTATTATATGCGGCTCGGTAACTATTTATTTTTTTGGCTTCCATATTGTCTTTGAACTTTTCATCAAACCAATCTTCAAAGACTTCTCGAAAAGAGGGATTTCCTTGATTTAAATCGTATGGCTTCTCATGATATTTCGCTAGCATTTGAAGTCCTTCTTCGCGAGTTTTAGCATAACCAATAATGCCAATCACTTGTTTAGTCTTGCCTGTTTGTTTATCTGTATCATAACCTGTTGTTATGCGAACAATATAAGGTCTTCGCCTTCTGTTTGCGTTACTCATTTTTACAATTGACCCATAACCACTAGGCAATCGCATATGTTTATTTCTTTTTCTCATTTATGAATTTCCTTTCTTTTGGATTTGACAATCTTAAAAGTAAGAGCATTTTCAATTGTATCTTTACCAAAGAATTTTTTGAGTTTGTTCATATCTCTTCTTAATTCTCGATTTTCATAAGATAATTCATCTATTGAATTTTTTAATTCAGTATTTTCGTTTTTTAAAAAGATCAGTTGAGTTTTCAGATTTATTAATTCTTTTACAATATCAAATACTTGGTTGATCAACGGTTGTATAAATGCTCTTAATTTGGAAAATTTTGGCTGAACAATATTTTTATGATATGTTGAAGCAAGTGTGAGCTTATTTGGTTCTGGTAACAACCATAATTCTTCATTGTTTAAAGCGTTAAACGCATCATTTAGATAGGGGGTCATATTTTGTAGCGAATTATATTGCTTTTTCAATATTAATATTTCATGATCCAACTTTGAAATTTCTTCTTTTCTTTTTTCCTTTTTAAAGTTAAGAACATCAAGTGGTTTATTGTGTGTATCAAGGTTGACCCATTTAACTTCATACTTATTCATGATTTTGGCAACTTCCATTTTTTCAGCATTCACCCATTGGTTCCACTCTGTTTCTGATCGACTTCCTCCATTAAATCCTTGAGATTTTAAGGCTTGTTTCAATGAAACACGAGTTTCGAGTCCTCTTTTACTTCCTGTAGTAAAAGGAATAAAGTCAATATGAAGATGGGGTGTCTGTTCATCCATATGAAGATGAGCAGAGAATACATAAAGATTCGGATTACGTTCTTGAAAACCTTTCATATACTCATCGAGAATTACTTTTCCAAGTTCACCATTTTTTCCTAGACAATTCATTGTATCCATATTTCCAACTTGAACAATAACTTCATGGAATAATTTTTCTTGTTTACCCATTCGTATTTTTTCATAATAATTTGGAATGGTACGATCACTACGAGTTTGTCTAGCGTTATATTTTGTGACGGCATCATCAAATAATTCATGATAAGTTTGTTTTAGATCTTTATTAACATATTCAATATTATATTGGCTTCGATTGCTGTCAACATTACTTGCAGTAAAATCTCTTGCATTGTGAGCGATGCTTCCTTTGCCAATTTTAAAGCTAATGCTTTGTTCCATATGAACCTCGTAGAGCGCAAGGCATCTTTTGTTTATGACAAAAGTGCATTTGCGTTACTTTCGACAAAGTAACAAAGATTTTATTAAATCCAAGGACGGTAGGACGATAAATAACTATATGCATAAAGTATCGTCCTTATCGTCCTTTTGTTCAACTTGAAAAGTATAGATTCTTCCATTCGAACGGCTAGGATCAATTGAAAAAGTAATTCCTTCTGAAGCTAGTAAGTCCTTATGTGTATTTAGTAATCGCGATGCTCTATTTGCTGCAATTGTTAATTTTGTGAGTTGCAAAAGATTGGAAATAGTACCTGAATATCCATTGTTTTTAATGATATAGTTTCGAATTATACCAATTTCATATGGCATATCATCATTAATATTTTCTTCGCTTAATGAATACGTAAGGGTTGTTGTATCTAAATGTAATTGTAGGATTTCTTCTTTAACATTTCTTCCACCAACTTCAAGCGTAGCACTTGTTTGTCCAATACCACTTCGAATTAAATGTAGATAAGTGCCATTGCATGATCCCACAAGTTTTACACCTCCTTTGGATGAACAATAACCATTTTGACTTCCGTTTTTCGTATCATGGTTAAGTAGTAAAATATGAATTTTTAAACCATCAGCAATCCCTTTTAAATATTCCATATCTTCTGTATCTTTAACATTGTTTGCTTCTGTTTTAATAGTTAGATTGCGAATATTATCGAATAGATCAATAATAACTAGTCTAAGAAATGGATGAGAAATTAATGTTTCCGTAACAACTTCGAGTAATAATATATCATCTTGATTTGAAGAAGTATCTTCTAAAACTATGTTTTTATTGAAACAAAAAACTACAGAATCATCCATTTCAAGATTCATCAGTTTCAATCTTTCTGCAATCAAATCCTCATCGTTATCTAAACAAATATAGAGAACATCACATTGGATCGTATTGTTATTAAGAAATGGAATGCCTTTAGAAACTGAATTTGCGAGTTGTAATGCTAATGTGGATTTACCAGTTTTACTTCCACCAGTTAAAATACTAACCTTATTTCCTTTGATAAGAGAATCTACAATATAGTTGTTTTCAAAATATGTTTTATGTCTGATCTCATTTCCGGTGATAAGTTCAATATTATTATCCATTGAAATACCCTGTTTCTTCCCATACTTTCTTATCTGGACAATAGTAGTTGTATTCGCTTGAATTGTCTTTTTTCATAGCATAGCCAAAATTTAAAACACCTTGTTGAAGACCGATTCGAATGTATTGGGCATCTTTCCCAATGGCTTTTGCTAATTCATTAATAGGAACATTTCTACCTGTAAAAACAGGCGTTTCAATATATAGTTTTGTGTTTTCCATACAAATTTTCCTCCTTTTTTATTTTGTTGGAAAAAGAAATGTTTGTTATAATGCTTACGTGAAGACATTATAAAAACAGTTCTTCATTTGAGTAGATTCATTAGATGCGGTGACCAAACTTTATCTAATGGATCTTTTTTTAATGTTCAACATACATAATAAATTTTCCTCCTTTAAAGATTGTCAATAAATAGCAAGTGAATTATTACTACGCAAATGCATATACTTGCTATACCAACAATATACTACCTATAGAAAGTAAATGCAACTCAAAAAATTGAAAATACTTACTATTTTTAATATAATGTAATAGGGACAGAGGTGATAATATGGCATTTGCAACTTATATGAAAAACATTCGATTGGATTGTGAAGAGTCACAAGTTAGCATGGCGAAAAAAATGAATATTAGTGTGACTGCACTTAAATTAATTGAGAATGGAACCACAAAATTTCCTAGTGATAAATTATTAGAGAATATATGTGAATATACAAAGAGCAGTCAAAATGATGTGATTATGCATATTTTATTTGATGAAGAAGACATAAATAATAGATATTTGGCATGCAGATATTTAGCATATATGTATTTATTAGGATGGAATATTACCGTTAGTCCGTTTGAATTACATTTAACAGAAAATTATATGCGTACTTTTGATGCGAAAATTATAAAGAAAAGGGAAAATAAGAATATAGTGATCGTTGCGAGTTGCAATCGTTTTTTTGAGAGAATATCTATAAATGATGTATTGGAAGATAAAAATTTTATTGGTTATTTAGGAGATGCAGTGTCATTAACATTATCTATTATGGATTCATTTAGAGGATTACATATTTTATTTGACAATAAAGATGAAAAGCAGCATCAAATGTATGATTTATTTGAAAAAGAAAAATATCATCATTTAGATTTCTATATTGATGTAGTATTATTCGATCCTGATCGTAGTGAGGTTGTCGACAATAAAAGGGTTACCAAATAGTTTAAATAGACTATGTTTTTTTAATTAAATATTGCTTTTTTATTACAATTAATTTATTCTGAAATCAGAAAGAGTTTTTTTTATGGATATTTGCAATTGCAATGAAACGATCACTATATAATACTTGTTTTTAAAATGGTGACAATATAATCATATTCAATGCAAGAACTAATGCACTGGCTAAACCAAGTCTAGTGGAAATATAGTATCTATGAGATAAATAAAGCGTAAACCGAATTATGGATTTAAGCTATAAGTATTTAAGGGATAACATTTTGTTGTCTCTTATTATTTAGGGAAGGAATATGGGGGGAATATATATGGAAATACTCAAAGTTGAAGGTGTTTCAAAGCAGATTAAAAATCGTAAGATTTTAGATAATATTAATTTTTCAATTTTCGAAAATGAAATAGTAGGGCTGATTGGGCCAAATGGTGCTGGAAAAAGTACAATTATGAAATGTATTACAAGACTATATCATATGAATGAAGGAAAAATTACTATCTGTGGACATGATTTAAAGAGCGATTCATCCAATGCGTTAAAAAATATAGGTGTAAGTATTGAATATCCATCTTTATATCCAGAGTTATCTGGACATGAACATTTTAAAATCATGGCAAATTGGAAACATTTAGATTCTAAAAGAATTGAGGAAATGGAGCAATTCAGTGATTTAAAGGATGGCTTATATCGAGCCACAGAACATTATTCGATGGGAATGAAACAAAGATTAGTATTGGCTTTGGCTATGATGTCCAAACCTAAATTGCTTATTATTGACGAGCCTACGAATGGTTTAGATCCACAAGCTATATTTGATTTAAGAAATAAGCTTTTAACTATACGAAATGAAGGAACAAGTATTTTATTATCTTCTCATCAGCTAAGTGAACTCGATAAATTAGCAGATCGAGCTTTATTTATTAAAAGTGGAAAATTGATCAAAGAGAAGAATATGGATGAACTTCGTCAAAATCATTCGATTTATCGCCTAGAAGTTTCTAATCCGAAAAATGTATTGCTTCTTTTAAAAAATTCTTTTATTAAAGAGCATGTTCTTTATATGCAATGTGATTCCAAAGAAGAATTTTCTAAATCCTTGCAAATACTGATTCAAAATGATGTTTTGGTTTATTCCTTAGCTGAAGTGCATCAGGATTTGGAAACATATTATAAGGAACTATATAAGGGTTAAGCGTATGTTATTAAAAAATGAATTAAGATTTCTTTTTTCAAAAAGAAATACAGACTGTTGACAAAGTGACTGTCGACAGTCTTTTTAAAATCTGATAGAATATCT
>OGOX01000239.1_pt1 | contig 45005 bp, 24 predicted proteins | sample 1552761 | NCBI WGS metagenome assembly OGOX01 (sample SAMEA2580212, study PRJEB22360) | human gut metagenome | biome: human gut; feature: human-associated habitat; material: faeces | place: Denmark | collected 2008/2010
AGAAGATTATCAGCTCGCTATGGAGCGCAGTCCGATTAAAGATGTGGAAATCAAAGTGTTGCTGAAAGGTGCGATTACGGACGAAATAAACAGCCGTACATAAAGAAATATATGACTGACAGCGAATATGTAATAATTAAAGATATTAAATGGGATTGGATTGCCAAAAGCATTGAAAAAATGATAAAAATAGGAAACAAATTTAAGAGTGTACAAAAGTATGATATTAAGTAAACATTTGTTAATTGTGAAGGGAAATGATATTTGTTATAATAAACAAAATAGATAATTATAGTCATAAGAATTTTTATAAACGCATATGTGGCATTTTATTTTTGGAACGGAGATTATGATGAAAAGTTTAAATATAGTAAATGTGATAAATTTTGTAAGAGGTTGTGAACCGCGCGAGGAAGCGGATTTGGTAACACCGGTATTAAAAGAACTTGAGCTTTGCGGAAAATACAAAATTCCCGGCACTTTTCTTTTACAGTATGATGCGCTGTTAAGGGATGATATTACCGAAGTTTTTTTAAATTCCGATAATAAGAGCATTGAAAAAGGCATTTGGATAGAAATCGTAAAGCCGCTTTGCGATGCGGTGGGAATTCCGTGGCGAGGAAGATATGATTGGGATTGGTATGTCGATCCGGTTTTTTTACAGAGCTATACCAAAGAACAAAAAACCGCTTTGCTTGATGAATTGATGAGATTTTTTAAGGAAAAATTCGGTGAATATCCGGAGGTTGCGGGGTCGTGGCTGTTTGACAGCTTTTCAATGCAATACTTAAATGATAAATATGGGATGCATGCATATACCATATGCCGTGATCAAAGCGGAACCGACGGATATACCCTTTGGGGAGGATATTATAACGGCGGTTATTATCCCAGCAAGAATAATATGTACATACCGGCTTATGATAAAAGCAATCAGATAGATGTACCTGTATTTAGGATGTTATCTCCCGACCCCATTTACCAGTACTATGAAAAGCTGGATAATCAGGCGGAAATTAATAAAAATGATTGTCTGCTTTATACTTTGGAGCCGGCTTGGGGAGAAGGACAAAACCCAAAAGCTGTAGATTGGTATTTTGAGAATGTAATGGGAAAAGACAGCTTTGGTTTGTGCTATGCACAAATAGGACAGGAAAACAGCTTTTCTTGGGAACTCAGCAAAGAGGGTCTGCCTTACCAAATGGAGGAAATCTCAAGACTTAGAAGCAAAGGAATTGCAGAAATTAAAACGCTTGGCGAAACGGGACAAATCTTTAAAGAAACATACAGTGTTACGCCTCCGACGCTTGAGAGCGCTCTCAATGATTGGGCGGGAAACGGTATGCAGAGCGTATGGTATTGCTGTAAAAATTACCGTGTCAATCTATATAATGACGGCAAGAAAATATACATCAGAGACATACATTTATACGGCGATGATATAGTTGATCTTTATCTTACTGATCCTTGCACACAGTCGCATGCGGAATATCGTGCGTTGCCGATTTTGGATGGATTTCACGGAGTGCAAGACAACAAAGAGCTGCCGGGTATATTCTTCGGCAACGGTAGAATTATCGGTACTTACGAAGAAGAGGGATACCACATTGTAAGCATTAATGCCGAAAACACCGCATTTACTTTTAAATTTACAGAGTCGGGATTTTCAGTTGAAAATACCGAAAAAACCGAGTTTTCGCTCAAAGAAAATATAAGAGTAGGGGCATATGCCGAAATAGCAATTTCGGAAAATTACATTTCCGGAAAAATGCAAGGTACAGTATATTCAGTAATAGTCAAGTGCGGAAAATTTAAAGACGGCGCAATTTTTTCAGATAAAAACGGAATTATTGAAATTTCCTGTAACGGTGATAACATATGAGTACAAAGTTTAATAGATTTAAATGGGAAACAAGACCGATAGCCGGAAATTGTAATATTGTAAAAGTAAAGGATTTCAGAATCACAGTTCTTACAGACGCTCTTATAAGGATTGAGTTTGATAAGGACGGGATATTTGAAGACAGAGCCAGTCAAACGGTGTTTTACCGTGATTTGCCGCCGGTGAATTTTACTTGCCGTGTAAGTAGTGACGAAACGGTCGTTGAAACCGAGAAACTGATTTTAAGGTGCGGCGATGGACAAAGTCTTTCTGTAAAGCTTAAGGAAGAACCCTGTTCTGTTTGGAATTATGGTGATGATTTTGAGGATTTAGGAGGAACGACGGAAACTCTTGACGCAACTAACGGGGAAGTTCCGCTTGAAAGGGGAATTTGCTCAAGATTTGGGTATTCGGTACTTGATGATACCGATTCTATGTTGCTTGATGAGAGTGGTTGGGTTGTACCGAGAAGAAAAAATACACAAGACATTTATTTTTTCGGATATGGGTACGACTATTTCGGTGCTGTGAAAGCTTTTTATCAAATTACAGGCGCACCGTCTTTTTTGCCTGCATATGCGTTTGGTAATTGGTGGAGCAGGTATTACAATTGTACACAGGACGAATATATAGAGACCATGGATTCTTTTAATCGAGAGGATATTCCGCTCTCTGTAGGTATTGTCGATATGGACTGGCATATTACCGAAATACCGGATGATAAAAAAAATCCTTCACCTAAGTATGCCGGATACTGGAATACCGAAAACGGTTGGACCGGATATAGCTTTAACAAAAAATATTTTCCGAACCATATCAGGTTTTTGGAACAGCTCAAAGAAAGAAATATCCATACGGCATTTAATCTTCATCCGCATGCCGGAATTCGCTGTCATGAGGATATGTATGAAGAGATGGCAATAGCAAGCGGAATTGATCCGAAAACACGGGAAACTGTTCCGTTTAATGTTCTTTCGAAGAAATTTATGGCAAATTATTTTGATATATTGCACCATCCGTATGAAAAAGAGGGTGTTGACTTTTGGTGGATGGACTGGCAACAGGGAAAGGATTATTGGTGGATACACGAGCCCAACAAAAACGGAAATATGGAAGACGAGAGGGAGACTGTTGATCCGCTTTGGATGATAAACCATCTTCATACAATGGATATTTCAAGAGATGGGAAACGACCTATGTTTTTTTCCCGTTACAGCGGGCCCGGCGGGCATAGGTATTCAATAGGCTTTTCGGGGGATACATTTATAACATGGGCTTCTCTTGATTTTCAACCGTACTTTACCGCAACGGCTTCAAATATCGGATATTGTTGGTGGAGCCACGATATAGGCGGACATATGCACGGCTATAAGGACGAGGAACTTACCGCAAGGTGGATACAACTCGGCGTATTTTCTCCGATAAACAGACTGCACAGCAGCAATGACAGATTTTTACATAAAGAGCCATGGCTACTTAAGGGCGAATACAAGACTTCTGTGGGAAAATGGCTCAGATTCAGACATTCTCTGTTCCCTTATGTATATACTATGAATTATGTTGCGGCAAACGCGTTGGTACCGCTTATAAGGCCCATTTATTATTATTACCCTAAAAATTCTGCTGCTTACGAAATGAAAAATCAGTTCTTTTTCGGCAGTGAAATTATGATAGCCCCGATAACAAAGCCGGCATCTGAAATTACCGGACTGGGCGACACTTGTGCATATTTGCCCAAAGGTGATTGGTTTGATTTTTTGACAGGCGATAGATATCACAGTGAAAAAGGTCGCAAAATAAGACTTTACAGAGATATCGGCTCATATCCTATTATCGCTAAGGCCGGTGCAATAATACCCATTGCACCGCATATCCCTCACACCAATAAACTGGGTATTACCGACAGTTTGGAGGTTTATGTATTCCCGGGCAATGACAATGTTTTTGAATTATACGAAGATTCCGGCGACGGTGAAAGCCTGAAAAACGGCGAATATGCGCTTACAAGGATGAAACTCTGTTGGAACGAATTTCCTGAATTTCAAATCGGCCGCTCCGAAGGTAATATCTCGCTGCTCCCGAAAAAACGGCTGTGGAATATTAAACTGAGGGGGTTTTCGGAAACTGCTGAGTTCAAAACAGAATTGAACGGCATTACGATAGACACACCGCTCAAATATGATGGGGATAAGAATACATTTGAAATTACTGTTACCGCATCTCCGCAGGATAGGGTTACGGTTAAACTAAAAGACAATAAATGTATTACATCGAACCCGAATGTTTTGAAGCGCTGCGATAAAATATTACAGGAAAGCAAAATTTCGGCAGATGAAAAAAATGAAATGTACGAAATACTTACTGACAGTGAATGTGACACGCACATGAAAATATTGAAGCTTTCAGGAAGATCGTATGAAAAAGAGGCATTGGCAGGGGCTTTAAAAGAGCAGTTGACTCTTACAAAAGAAGAATTTACAGTATGAAATTCATCACAATACTAAAGGAAAGGGCAATTAACTATGGTATTGGATAAATATGAATCGGCACTGCTTAGCCTTGAAGAGACCGGATTTGCCGTAGCCCGTATGACTTCAATCTATAAATATCTTGAAGAAAATAAAGGCTTTTATTCTCTTACCGGGAACGGAATTAACCATCCTAATGATTTTGCAGTCAGGGCGTATGCACAAACACTTGTAACTATGCTTGCAGAATAAGATTAAAAATTAATTTTTCGGGAGGAGCCTTATGATTAAAAAGGCATTATGGATATCGCCAAACGAAGCAATCGGACATCGTTGCCCGATTTTCAGAAAGAATTTAAATTTCCAAAAAGAGCTTTCTTCGGCAGTTCTGCAAATTACGGCAAAGGGTGTATATGTTGCCTTTATCGACGGAAGGCGTATAGGGGATTTTATACTTGCTCCCGGCTGGACCTCATATAAGACGAGATTGCAGGTGCAAGCATACGATATAACGGGATTTCTTAAAAACGGTTCTGAACTTTCTGTTATAGTGGGGCACGGATGGTACCGTGGGCGTTTAAAGGGATTTTGGGGAAGAAATCCGGAATTATATAAAGAACCTGCGGAGCTGGTAGCGGAAATTACACTTAATTTCAGTGATGGGACAAGCGAAACCGTTATAACGGACAATTCGTGGAATTGGGCGGAAAGCCCGCTTATTTCAAGTGATATTTACGATGGCGAGCATTATGACGCTTCATTGGAAGTTTTGAAATTCAAACCTGTAATTGTGAGCGGCAATAATTTGAAAGCACTCATAGAGCAGGAAGGGGAAACCGTTAAAGAACACGAAAGCTTTAAACCGATAGATTTTTTTGTTACGCCCTCCGGCGAAAAGGTTTTGGACTTTGGGCAAAACATTACGGGATATGTGGAATTTACGGTTAATGCGAAAAAGGGTGACAGAGTGCATCTTTCCTGTGCCGAAACACTCGATAGCAACGGCAATTTTTATACGATAAATTACAGAAGTGCTTTGTCGGAAATAAACTATATCTGCAAGGACGGTATTCAGACTTATAAACCGTTATGCACCTTTTTTGGGTTTAGATATATTCGAATTGATTCTGCACCGGAAGATTTTTCTCCTGACAATTTCAGAGCAATCGCAGTTTATTCGGATATAAAAAGGACCGGATATCTTCACAGCTCAGACCGAAAGCTGAATAAGCTGTTTTCGAATATAGTTTGGAGCCAAAAGGATAATTTTTTAGATGTGCCTACCGACTGCCCTCAGCGAGACGAAAGAATGGGATGGAGCGGTGATGCGCATGTTTTCGCAAAAACTGCCGGATTTCTTTTTGATACGGAAAAATTCTTCAGTAAATGGCTTAATGACTTAAAAGCGGATCAATTTGAGGACGGTATGGTTCCCAATGTCATACCCGATATAATAGGAGAGGGCGGAAGTCCCGGATGGGGAGATGCAGTGTGCATTTGTCCATGGCAAATTTATCTTGCTTACGGAAACAAACAAATACTTGAAAATCAATTTGAAAGTATGTGCAAATGGGTCGATTATATTACTTCGACCACTACAACAGAATTCTTATGGACGGGACGCAGTCAGTACGGCGATTGGCTTGCATTAGATGCGCCTAAGGGAAGTCTTAAAGGAATAAGCAATGAAGAATTGATTGCCTCGGCATTTTATGCGTATTCGACCGAATTGACAGTAAAATCCGGAAAAATTTTGGATCGGGATGTTGAAAGGTATGAGAATTTATATCGGAAAATCCTGCAAAAATTCAGAGAAACTTATACTGAGTTTAATACTCAAACCGAGTGTGCTTTGGCAATCAATTTTAATCTTGCCGACGACAGTCAAAAGGTTGGCGAAAGACTGGTTGAGCTTGTGAAAAAAGCCGGAAACAGCCTTACAACCGGTTTTATCGGGACGCCCTATTTGCTTCATGCGTTAAGTAAAACCGGTCATACCGATATTGCATATTCACTGCTTTTGAGGGAAGAGTATCCCTCTTGGCTTTTCTCTGTAAAACAGGGAGCCACCACAATTTGGGAACATTGGGACGGCATAAGAAGCGACGGTTCTTTTTGGGGCAAAGAAGCTAATTCGAGGATGAATTCGTTTAATCATTATGCTTACGGGGCCGTAGCTGATTGGGTATATTCTGTCGCATGCGGTATAAATGTTCCCGATGATGGGGCCGGATATAAAAAAATAATTTTTGCGCCTCGCCCCGATAACAGGCTTAAATATTTATGCGCTCAAATAGAAACAAGGCAGGGAACGGTAGTTTCTTCGTGGAGCTACAATGAAAACGGGGCGTTAAATATTCATATAAAAACCCCTTCGCCCGCAAAGTTCATTATGAGCGGCAAAAGCATATCCTTGGAGAAAGGTGAATACAATTTTACTTATTAATTTAAATAAGAATTTGAAATTATATTAAAAATCCTCGTCGTACAGTTCGGCGGGGATTTTTAATTAAGCTTTAAGTTTTATGATCGTCTCGGTATTCCTGGGGAGAACACCCCAAAAGCTGTTTGAAAACCTTTGAAAAATAAATAGGATTTGAATAACCGACGGAATAAGCGATATTCTTTATTGATTCTTTTGTGGAAAGAAGCATATTTCTGGCATTTTCTACCCGATATTTGGTGAGGTACTGAATGGGCGAAAGATTATATTTTGTATAAAAAATCCTATAAAGATAGCTTCGGCTTATAAACAATTCTTTTGCGATATCCGAAATTGAAAGATCGCATCGGCTGTAATTTTTCGCAATGTATAATGTTGCCTTTGTCATAATTTTATTTTCAGCTTCTGAATAATCGGTGTTTGGAAAACAGCGGATATAATCTGCAAGCAGTTGGTAGAGCACTCCGATAACCTCATAGTTTTCGGAAAGACTTTTAGGTATGTCGGACAAGAGTTTGTATTTTTCAATAATTTCCTCTTTGTGCAGAATGGGCGACACCGGATTATCCGTAGTAAACCCGGTATAAGAGATTGTTTTTTCTGCAATATCGCCCGCAAAACAAGTCCAAGTATATTCCCACGGGTCTTTGGAATCGGGGTAATATTCAATTTTTTCAAAAGGGAAAAGCAAAAATGATTGGCCCGCTTTGATATGAAAGGTTTTATCTCTCAATTTATAAAATCCCGCACCTTTAAGAACATGGTGCAGTGCATAAAATGTGCGTATTTCCGGACCGGTGTGTTTATCGGATTTACAGGCTTCAATGCCTCCGTGAATGTAATACAAGGATTTATTTGGAAGTTCAAACATTTTCATTGCTCCTTGGAAACATTTATATATAGTAGTGGAAACATTTGTTTATAGCGAATTGTTCGTTTTTTTGCTATAATATCTTATAGGATAGGTGAATTGTAACAAAAATAGTTATTCTTGTCAAGAGTTTGATTAAAATTCATCTAATTATTTCAGAAAAATCCAAATGCAAAAAATATAAAAATTGGAAACATTTGTATTTAAAGAGAAGGATGATAATTAAATGACAGTATCAACACCCCCTATGGGCTGGAATTCATGGAATACTTTCGGAAAGGATATAAATGAAGAACTTATTTTAAAGACAGCGGAATTTATATCTGAGTCAGGGCTTAAAGATTGCGGGTACGATTATGTGGTCATTGATGACTGCTGGGCGGAAAAACAGCGAGATGAAAACGGGAATCTTTGTGCAGACAAGGAAAAATTTCCGCATGGAATAAAGTACATAGCCAATAAAATTCATGAATTGGGTCTTAAACTCGGAATCTATTCCTGCGCCGGACCGCTCACATGTGCGGGTTACCCGGGAAGCTATGAAAGAGAATTTAAGGACGCCGACCGCTTTGCTTCGTGGGATGTTGATTTTTTAAAGTACGATTATTGCTATCATTCCGAAATTACACACGGTAAGTTTTTGTTCCGCAGAATGGGAACCGCTCTTGCGTGCAGCGGAAGAGACATTTTGTTCAGTGCCTGCACAGGAGGACTTGATGAAACCGCAGAGTGGATAAAATCCGCTAATGCGCAGATGTGGAGGTCAACTCCCGATATTATGGATAACTGGAACTCCGTTAAAAGCATAATTTACGCACAGGAAAAGTATTTCACAACCAATGGCAAGGGTTGCTTTAACGATATGGATATGCTTATAGTCGGAATGAACGGAAAAGGTAATGTAGGGTTAGGCGGATGCAATATTACCGAATACAGAACTCATTTTTCTGCATGGGCGTTTTTTGGCTCACCTCTGTTCATCGGCTGTGATATTCTCAATATGGATGATGAGACCAAAAAAATTCTAACAAACAAACAAGTCATAGCAATTAATCAAGATGAGGGTTATATGCAACCATACAGAATCGGCATAAAAAGAATGAACAATGATGAACGGCTGATTTTCGTAAAACAGCTTGATAACGGAGATTTTGCTATTCTTATCTTGAATATGTCTGATGAAGAGCAATTTATGTGCTTTATGCCGGATGAACTCGGATTATCATTGTGCTGTAAAAAAACATTGCTCCTTAAAGACCTTTGGACTGATGAAGAACACAAAATGGAAAATGAATTGTATAAAACAATGATTGAACCTCATGGTTGCCAATTGCTCAGAGCAAAAGTGACGGATATTTGATATTTACATAAAGAAGGGTGAATATGAGTAAACTTAAGAACTTTACAAAGCTGTCGGCAATTTTTTTAGCTGCTGTTTGTTTGCTCTCGGTTAATGTCAGCGCTAAAAATCCTACGGATTCTGCGTATAAGAATTATCAGTATAATGCTTACGGTGAAAGCTTGTACGCACCGGCCACTTTTCTTCCTTCTGAAAAAATCACCGGAAAAAAGCTTGGAATATCCGAATTTAATGCCCCCACAGATACAGTGAGTGCTAACGGGAAGATATATATACTTGACAGTAATAACGGAAGAATTGTTGCGATAAATTCCTCCGATTATTCCCTTTTTAAGGTCTATGATGTCTTTGTTGATTCGGAAGGCTCTCAGATAGATTTCAAGGGGGCGCAGGGAATAGCCGTAAGCAAGGACGGAAACTTTTATATAGCTGATACAAACAATAAACGAATTCTTGTTTTTGATTCTGAATGCAGACTGAAATTAACTATATTAAAGCCGGAAGAAGTGCTTAATGATTCGAAAGTACCGTTTGATGTTAAGAAAATAGTAGTGAATTCGGACAATCAGATATTTGCTTTGTGTTCAAGCATCAACTCGGGAATACTTGCTTTTTCCGCCGAGGGGAAATTCCTGTATTTTTTCGGGAAAAACACCGTTGAGGTCACGTCGGATATTATAAAAAACAGTATGCTTAACAAATTCCTTTCAAAGGAACAAAGAGCATTGAGAGCAAAGGCTACACCGGTAAACTATTCTAATCTTTCGATTGATGATGACGGTTTTATATACACGGTTAAGGCAGAAGCTTTCCAAAAGACTGAAAAATCTGTGATTCAATGCTTGAGCTATACAGGCGAAAATATTCTCAAAGAAATTGAATTCGGTGATTATGAGGTAGATTATCTGACAAATTACCATGAAAGAACCGAAACAAGCTTTGTGGATGTCGGAACCGATGCTTACGGGAATTTATATATACTCGATTCTGGCAGGGGAAGAATTTATCAATATGATAAAAACGGACTTTTCACCTCTGCTTTCGGCGGAATAGACGGATATGACGGAACCTTCACCAATCCGACATCTTTGATTGTTAATAATGAAGATGTTTTGATATCGGATGAAAGAGAAAATTGTATTCAGATTTTCAAGCCCACCGTTTACGGACAAAAGGTTTTAGGCGCATACTCTGTAAATGACAGCAATGAGCTCGAGAAAAGATATGACGCATGGAGCGATGTTTTAGAGCTTAATTCAAATAATATTTCCGCTTATTATGAAATCGGTACGGTTTATGATGAGATGGGCGAATACAAGCAGGCAATGGACGCTTTTAAAATAGCCGGAGCCCAAAACGAATATTCTAAGGCTTTTCAATCTTACAGAAAAAACTTTATGAACAGGAATATGCTTGTAATTATCGCAGGTATCGTCTTGCTGTGTGCCGCTATCTACTTCTCGGCGTCGTTCGTCAAAAAGAAAACGAGCGTAAAAACCGGAACGGCATTTTCTGTACTTGAAAACAAATGGACCTTTCCGCTTTATACTTTAAAGCACCCGGTTGACGGTTTCGAGCAGTTCAAGACCAGAAACTGTGAATCTTATTTGCTTGCAATCGGAATTATACTTTTATTATTTATCGGCGATATTTTTTCGTTTTTTAAAACGGGCTTTATTTTCAATATTAACAGAGCTATTGATTTCAATCTGCCGGTTACTATAATGAAGTCTTTTGGCTTTATAGTCCTTTTTGCCGTTGCAAACTGGAGTGTATGCACTTTGCTTAACGGAAAAGGAACATTCAAGGAGATATTTACATCCGTTGCGTACGCAATGCTTCCTTATGTATTTTCGGTTTACCTAAGAACAATAATGAGTAATTTTCTGACTGCGAATGAGTCGATTTTCCTGACAGTTATCAATGTTATCGGAATTTTGTGGTCGGCAATGTTGGTTATTGCCGCAATTTACAGTGTCCATCAGTATTCTTTCGGTCAAACTGTGGGAGCTATCCTCCTTACGCTTCTTGCAATGGCAATAATAGGATTCTTAATAATACTTTTTTATACACTTCTTACACAGGTTTACAGTTTCGCGTATTCGGTTATAAGCGAACTGGTTCTTAAATCCAGATAAAGGAGCCTTAAGATGAAAGCTTTTAAAAAATCGCTTATAAGCTTGGTTTTGGTATTGGCGTTTTTTGCTCAATTTGTTTTTGTCGGCAATACCTTTTCTGTCGGTGCGCAACCGTCTGTGCAGACAGAGGATACATATACCCTTGTTGCAGAGAACGGAAATTTAAAGATGTTTGCGAATATGAAAAACGGATTATTTTTCATAGAGAATTTGTCCGACGGTTCCAAATGGTACAGCATACCGGAAAATTTCAAGGATGTGAAAATTTCGGATGCGGTTTATGCGAATGCATATTCCCAAATGATAATTGATTTTATATATTCGGAAAATCTTCAGACCGCTACGGAATTTGAATCGGCGTGCAGTTATTATGAGTGTTTTTCAAACGGCGGAATATCGGTTGAAAAACTGACAAACGGAGTAAAGGTAACTTACAATTTTGTCGACCTTGAAATATCTGTCCCGGTAATCTATACGCTTGAAGATAATGCATTCAAGGTTGCTGTTGATTATTCGCAAATTAAAGAGGGAGAAACCGCAAAGCTGATAAATATATCTATTCTCCCATCCTTCGGTGCGGGCTTGGAATCTGAAAACGGATATTTGGTCATACCTGATGGCAGCGGTGCGATTGCAAACTTCAACAACGGCGATAAAACAAAATATGAAAAGCAAATTTACGGTGAGGAACCGGATGCCGAGGTAATCAAAAACGCTTTTGACAGCAAAAATATCAATATGCCGTTTTTCGGAATAGTAAAAAACGGGGCTGCTATGCTCGGAATAATCGAGGATTCTGCTGAAAGCACAGCTATATGCGCCTCCTCGGTAAATGAGAGCTCTGTTCTAAACACAGTTTCAAGCAAGCTTTATTATAGAAAAAATTCACAGGCAAAGATGTTTGAGGATACCTTTGCTTACAGAATAACCGTAAATAAATGGATTAAATATGTATATGACAAAGCATTTACGGTAAGGTATGAATTTTTAAGCGGGGACTCAGCTGATTATACCGGAATTGCAAAAGCATATAGGGACTATTTGGTGGAAATCGGTGATTTAAAGGATAATATTTCCGAACCCAAGTTTAATTTGGACATATATAATTCGGCAAGTGAAACGGCTACCTTTTTAGGCTTTTTTTATAAAAGAAATAAGGTCCTTACCACATTCGCACAAACTAAAAAAATGATTTCCGTGTTGAAGGAAAATGGTATTTCCGATTTAGAAATAAGACTTTTGGGTTGGAGCAAAAACGGTCTTACAAACGCAACGCCCTCGGCAAGCGCTAAAATAAATAAAAAATTAGGTTCGCAAAAGGATTTAAGAGCTCTCGAAAACTTCGCGGATAAAAACGGTGTGACAATAAGCAAAAATATTGATTTTACATTCCACAAAAAAGGAAAGAGCAGCAAATCAATAAAAACAGCATTCAATAAATACATAAGCGTTTATGATTTTTTGCCGTCGGTATACACAAAAATAGAAGATACAAAACTTAATATCGCGAAAGCTTCCGTTGCAGAAGAGCTGGCGCAAAAATATTTAAAACAAATCAAAGACGATGCTTCGGGAGTTTCGATATCAGCGCTCGGTAATTTCTGCTATACAGATTTTTCCGATAAGGATTCGGTTACCCGAGGCGAGCAAATAGCGACAGTTGAGAATGTTTTGTCGGAATATAAAAAGAGCGGTAAAAAAATAACTTTAGATTGCGCAAATGCCTATGCTTTTAAATATGCTGACAGGATAATAAACGCTCCTGTTTCATCGAGCGCTTGCAAACTCTTTGACAGCGATGTTCCGCTTTATCAGATCGTTCTGCACGGATATGTTAATCTTGCGGGCGACTCTGTGATGAATTCGGCTGATTATAGGCTTAACTATCTCAACTGTGTTGCAAACGGTTATGAACTGAAATTTTCGGGCATTTATAAATCGGATACGCAATTGGAAAGTACGGAAATAAAAAATCTTTACAGCTGTAACTACAAAAGATGGCTCGACACTGCGGCAAAGATGAATGAAGAATATATGCCGATACTCAAATCTGTTTATAATCAAAAAATCAGCGGATACAGCGAGAACGGAAACATCGTAAAAACGGTATATGAAAACGGCACAACGGTTATGGTGAACTTGTCTGAAAACGACTTCTATCAGGGTGAGATTACCGTTCCGGCTTTATCGTACAGAGTGACAAAGGAGTGAATGGAAATGCGCAAAACACAAGCGAAGTATTTGAATCTTAACAGGCGTGAAGGACTTAAAGCACATTTATTTTTACTTCCTTTTTATGTAGGACTGTATTTGTTTTTCTTAGGACCTATAACACAGTCAATAGCATTTTCGTTTAATGATGTTGTTTTGGATGTCGGATCCTATAAAATGTCATTCATCGGCCTTAAAAATTATAACTATGCTTTCTTTCAGGATCCTGAATTTCTTAATAACCTGATAAGTTCATTGGTCGAGCTTTTATGGAAGCTTCCTGTAATACTTGTTTCAAGCGTTTTCTTTGCAACGATTTTAAATCAAAAATTCAAAGGAAGAGTTTTTGTGCGAGCGGTATTTTTCTTGCCGATTATTATTGCTTCCGGTATGGTTTTGTCAATAGTTCAGGGAGATTTTATAGCCGGAAAGGTGCTTTTGGGCGGATTTGTCTCGGGGGGAGAAATAACGCAAAGCAATTCTTTACAGGATTTCTTATCCGCCTCAGGGCTTTCAAATAAAATAATAAATGTCATTATGACTATTGCAAATAATATGTTTACAACAATGTGGCAAACGGGAGTTCAGACAGTAATCTTTCTTGCGGGTCTTCAAAGTATTCCTACAAGTCTTTATGAGGCGGCTTCGGTCGAGGGCGCTTCTTCATGGGAAAGCTTTTGGAAAATTACGGTTCCGATGCTTTTGCCGATTTTCTCGGTAAATATTATTTATACTGTTGTCGACTACTTCACCAGCACTTCCAGTCTTGCGATGAAACAGATAATCAATAATACAAATTCATCCAGATTCGGTTGGGCTTCGGCTATGGCATGGTCCTACTTTACTATAATAGCGATTTTGCTTGCTGTTTTAATGCTGATTGTAGGAAAAATTCAGAAAAATGTATTGGGAGGAAAAAGATAATGGCAAAAACAAACTCTTTGGTTGTAAAAAGAAGAGCAACAAAATCGGTTGTGTCTGTTTTCAGATTTTTGTTTTTGCTGGGTATGTGCTATTTGTTTTTATTCCCGATATTCTATATGTTCAGTGTGGCAATAGCTGACCCTTCCGTTGCAAATGATCCGCTTTCGATTTGGATTCCGAGCAAGCTTTCGCTATACCCCTTTAAAATTGCGGTAGAAGTTCTTGATTATTATAAATCGGTTTTTTTAACTTCAAGAATAGCCGTATTCAGCACAATATGTACATTGCTTTCCTGCTCTCTTGCAGGCTACGGAATTTCAAGGTTTGAATTTTTAGGAAAAAAACTGGTATTGACAATAGTTTTTCTAACTATTATTGTTCCGCCGCAGGTATTGCTCACTTCTCAGTATATTAATTTCAGATATTTTGATTTCGGCGGACTTTTAAAGCTTTTAAAACCCGTTATAGGTAAGGACAGCATTTATTTGCTTGACAGCGCATGGACATTTATATTGCCGTCGCTTTTTGCAAACGGACTGCGCGGAGGGCTGTTTATATACATATTTAAACAATTCTTTGACGGTCTTCCCAAAGAGCTTGAAGAAGCGGGAAGAATAGACGGTTGCGGAACATTCGGTATATTTTGGAAAATAATGCTTCCCCAAGCGGTTCCGGCTATTGTTACGGTTCTGTTGTTCTCTTTTGTTTGGCACTGGAATGATTATTACAGCTCATCTGTATTCTTTACTTCAGGTACAAAGCCGCTTCAGGTTATGCTAAACGGATTTTCAGTTGCACTTTCGCAGGGTGGCTATACCATCGGCGGCGTTGAAATATCAAAATATGAAGAAAGAATGTTCACCATGGCAGGTGCGCTGCTTACGGTTCTTCCGCCTCTAATAATTTATGTTATAGCACAGAGAAAATTTACCGAAAGTGTCGAGCGTTCGGGTATTGTCGGTTAAAAACGGAGGTAAAAACATGAAATTGAAAAAAATGCTTTGTTTACTTTTGGCTGTTTTGCTTACGGCCGTTTCGTTTTCCACTTGTAGCAAGAAGGGCAGTAAAAAAACTTCAAAGGACAAATCCGACAATTCGGCATGGTCGGATACCGACGAGGTTGATTCAGAAGACGGAGAGATTGATACAAACAGTTCTTCAAACTCATCCGGAAATAAAAGTAATACCTCCGAATCAAACAGCGATTCAGGAAATAAAAACAATTCTTCCTCAAATGGAAATACCGGCGGAGATAAAGACAGCTTTTCAAACGGTTCTAAGGTTATAAGTAATAATAAAAAGCTTATTATTGACACCTCAAAAACAGTTAATTCTTATTGGAACGGGGTTGGCGGAAACTACCTAACCTACAGCCTTATGCCTAATAATGTAGCAGACGGATTCAATGAGGCCTACTATGAAATGGATGCAAAAAGAATAATACAGATGGGTTGTTCTTTTGTGAGAATATGGATGCAGGTTGACTGGCTGGAAGAACGCAAGGGAGAATACAACTTCGATACACCCGAAATGAAGGCGATCTTTACATATATGAAGACCTTCAAAGAGGCGGGTACCGATGTACAGATTTCGTATAACTGGCGCGGTCCGGTGGATAAACCGGAATTCTCGTCATGGTTTAACATACCGGGACTTTCGGATCCGTCAGCCAGTGCGCCGGCTGACCTTGAGGCCTTCGCAAAATCTTGTTCCGCTCTTTTGCAGGAAATGTGGCGCAGGGGATATGACAATGTAAAATATCTAACATTCGGAAATGAACCTGATTACAGTGACTTCGAGTGTTACGGTGACCAGATGGTTTATTATATGAAAATGGTAAAGGCCGTTGATAAGCAGTTAAGAGAAGACGGAATCCGTAGTAAGGTTGAACTTTGGGCAGGCGAAACTACTGCCGAAAGTCAGGTGAATTGGTTGCCGGATATGGCGAAGAGTATAGATGATATTGTTGACGCTTATTCTTTCCATACATATACTACGGTTTCTGATGAGATTGGCGGCAAGGTTCAAACTGTTAAGGATGCTTCGAAAAATAAGAGAGATGTTTATATTACCGAATATAATGAAATGCAGTTGATCGCAAAAAATGTTTCCAGATACAAGGGCGGTTACGGCGGAATTATTATAAATTCCGCTAACAGCGGCGGACAGGGCGTTCTGAACTGGTGCTTAAACGGTATGTACTGTATGAGCATTACCGGAAGGCATTCTTGGACACTTGATTCAGAGTACGATTTTTGGCATTCTCAGTTATGTTACGGCGAGGACAGATCGGATTTCTTTAAAAACGGTATCGCAAACAGACCTTACTATTTATTCTCTATGGTATCGAGATATATAGACAAAGGCTCAAAGGTTGTTGAAACCGCAATTGAAGGCGGGGATGATCTTCGTGCAGCGACATTTGTTTCCAAAAACGGAGATATAACGGTTATGGTTGAATGCGACGATTCGCAAGAAGCAAGAACCCTTACCTTTGATTTCGGGAAAAAGTTGAACAAAAAGTTTTATAAGCATATTTGGAGTGAAAACACTCAGTGCGACCAGAATGCAATAATTCCCCGTTCGGTAGCGTCATTCGATTGCAAAAATGATTTTAAGGATTCGAGTGTGGAAAAAAATCATTCCATAGTTATTTATACAACAAAAAAATCTGTTATGCAGGTAGAAATGAGTGACCCCAGAGCCATAGTCAATTTAGGGGAAACTAAGCAATTATCCGCAAAGGTTCTTGATGGGACTTCTAATATAAAATGGTCGGTTGTTTCCGGAAACGGCACTGTTGATCAAAACGGAGTTTTCAAACCTTCGGCAAATGCGTCAAACGGCGACATAGTGGCAGTCAAGGCAGAAACCGAAGATAAAAAGGTTTACGGAATTTCACTTATACATATAGGAGCTTACTCGCATGATAACAAGCACAATAGATAACAGCTTTTGCAACAGAAAAGATATTCCTTATCAGGGCGAAAATATATTAACCGGGAATAATATAGTAATCAAAGATTCCTCCGGTCATTCGCTTTCCCCTCTTTGGAATTTTGATAAAAACCTACTGACGCAGAATTCGGTTTATCAACATTTTGATGTTATGGGTGAGATGCCCGTAACAGTCACTGTTGATATGCTTGAGCAAGTAGAAGTCAGCAGTATTATTTGCGGCGGTGCCTACAGCAGAAACGGGGATTTATGTACTTCAGAATATGAAATTTATTTGTCGAATGATGAGACCTCGCTTTTTTCAGAACAAAACAAAGCGGTTCATTATAATAATGACGGAGTTTGGGACAGAAGTGTTACAGGGAAAGGCTCTTTACAGCTTATAATCTTTGACGAAGCAGTATCAGGTCGTTACATAGGACTTAAGGTTATCAAAGCCAATCCCACCGACGGAATTATTCGACTGGCAAGGCTCGAGGTTTTCAGCAAAACATATAATCTTCAACACGGCGTTTTAAAATGTATAGGGGAAAACATATTGTCAGAAGCCTCTTTACGCGAGGTAAAGCTTGAAGAAAACGGCGTAAGAAAAAGGAATATATGGCCGCTTTACGGAGAATGGAATGATGTAGTAGACGAGACCTTCGGCAACTCCCTGAAAATGATAAAGCTGGGACTCGGTAATAGTCCTGCCTGCTTTACTTACTGCCTGAAGGATTTAAGCTCCCCGTCTGTTGCGGTTATTGCCGGCGTTTCGAATAGTGTCCCATGCGTAGAGCTTTTTGCAAGCGAGAGAGAAGAGTTTTTGTTTGACAGTCCGCTTGATATAAAAAACAAAAAAGTTGAGTTTGCTTTCGATAAAGAATGGATGGTTTATTTTGAAACCGATTCTGTGAATTCCGTTAAGTACTTCGGTGTCCGCATCACTCCCGAAGCCTCTGACGATTGTATAATATTAGATCAAATTGCTCTTATAGACAGTGTAAATAAGGTTGGTATTGATACTCAAAAACACTTGAATGAGGATTATTTCGGAAACGGTGCAAACATAGTTCCCTTCAATTTAATGAAAAGCAATACGGGAATAGGATTTACCAAGGCGCATTTTTTACGAGATGTGAGAAATATGGCAACAATAAAACCGTCCTTGGTGCGAATATGGGCACAGATAGATTGGATGGAAAAGCAAAAAGGCGTATATGACTTTGATACTGTTGAAATGGACGCATTGGTAGATTACGCGAAAGCTCTTAAAGAGTTGGGAACCGAAATCGAATTGACATTTTCATGGAAGGTCGGAAAAGACTCACAGGAGTGGTACAGCATTCCGGGCGTGGAAGCGGTTAACAGCGCACCCAGAGATTTAGAGGCTTATGCGGAATCCTGCTGTAAGCTTTTTGAATATTTTTGGAGCAAGGGACTTGATAATGTTAAGTATCTTTCCGTTGCGAACGAACCGGGAGGCTGCGGAGATTTCCAATGCACGGGAGATCCTAAAAAGTATTTTTACAATACAATAAAGGTGCTTGACCGAAAGCTTCGTGAAAAAGGTTTAAGAGACAAAATAAAAATTTGGGGTCCCGAAGCCAGCGAAGGAATTGAATACACCGAACTTTGTGCAAACAGCCTCTCCGATTGTATCGATTGTTATACTCAGCATTGGTATATGCCAACCCCGGAGGATGTGTATAAAAAAACAAAATATCTGATCGGAATAGGCGCGAGGCCGTTTATGGTAACCGAGTGCTGGGAAAATGAAGAGGGCGAAAAGGCTTGGGGAAGAAGTCTTGCCGGATATGTAATTAATGCCGCAAATGCCGGTGGTTCAGGCGTTGTGATGTGGACAATGCACGGAATTAAAAGTATGTCTGATTATAAAACTGATTCATGGCCGCTTGAAGGACATCAGAATTTATGGTGGTCCCAGCTTAATGAGGGAAAGTATAATTATATTTATTATGATTTCGGTATGCTGTGCAGATATATACCGGCTCACAGTAAAACACTTTTGTCAGTTAATAATTCAGACGATATGCGTATAGCTGCATTCGCCACTCCCGAAAGCGAGTATACAATCGTGGTTGAAACAAAAAAAACTCAGGCGCCGCGGTCGCTTAAATTTAATTTCGGCAAAGCAATAAATAAGACATTTTATAAACATTCGTATGTTCCGTCAAAGGGGAATATACCCGAAATGTGTGGAATACTTCCGACTACCGAAAAAGAGATTTTTTGTTCGGATTTCCTTTTCGATAATGAAGTCACAAAGGAATATTCCGTAACGATCTACACTTCAATAAAACCCGCCCTGCAAGTAAAAATATCGCGGGTACACGCAGAATTAAAAGCAGGCGAGCGATTAAAGCTTGATGCACAGGTCCTTGACGGCAAGGACGCTGTTCTTTGGAGTGTGGCGGAGGGAAGAGGAAGCATTGATGAAAGCGGTCTGTATACCGCACCCATAGATGCCGACGCAGGTGAGGTTTATGCATTGAAAGCAACCTGTGCCTCCGACAGATCCGCTTACAATATTTGTATCGTTAAAATAATTTAACGAGTTTAATTTGAAGAAGGGATTATAATTATGAATTTTTTTAAAAAAGCGTTATGTTTTTTGGCATCTGCAGCTCTTCTTGCTTCGCTTGCACCAATGTTCGGTAACGGTGAAGTGTTTGCAGTAGGTGTAGAAGAAAAAACTTCTCTGTTGCAGAACGATGATTATCTTTCATATTATAATTCCGTTAATAGTGAAAAAAGGGCAGAAAAAAGTATTTTGCTCTCTTATTCATCAGCAGTCGGACTGTCAAATCGGAAATTTACACTTGATGGTGTAGATTATCCGGTAATAAGTGAAACAAGCAGTTATCTTGAATGGAAATTTAATGTTGAGGATGACGGAATATACAGTCTCGGAATTTCCTACATTCCCATAAAATCGGATACGGGGAACGATATTACTTTTTCGTTCATTACTGACGGTGAGTATGCTTATTCGGAGTGCAGGGCTTTCACTTTGAGAAGATTTTATAAAAACCTTTCCGATGAGATTACTGTTTCCAAAAGCGGGGACGATATTAGGCCCGAACAGGAACAGGTGGAAAACTTATTTACAACCGATATATATGATATGGAAGGAATGTATTCCGAACCGTATCTTTTAAAGCTTGCCGCGGGACAGCATACCGTGAGACTTGAGCATTATGACGGAGATTTCGCAGTATCCGAACTCAGACTGAATGCTGAGAAGAAATTGATTTCTTACTCTGATTACTTAAATAAACATTCCGAATTTAAGACAGAGGGAGAAACCGAAATTTTACAGGCGGAAAAGGCAACGCTTAAAAACAGCTCGGTCCTTTATCCGACTTATGATAATTCCACCTGCGAGGTTTCTCCTTGCAGCTATAATAAGGTCAAACTCAATACGATTGGTCAGGACAACTGGAATTTAAACGGACAGACTATTTATTGGAATGTTCCAGTGAAAAAAGAAGGTCTTTATAAAATCAGTTTCCATGCAAACCAAGATTTCAAGCCGAGCCTTGATTCGTACCGCACACTTACAATAAACGGTGAGATCCCTTTTAAGGAAGCGGAAAATATTTCATTTAAAAGCTCAGGAGGTTGGTACAATAAGACCTTCGGGGATAAGACTCCGTATATGGTTTATCTTAAACCCGGGGATGTTTTGGGACTTACTGTTACAACCGGAGACATGAGTAATGTTATAAGAGAGCTGAGATCGTGCGTCTTGAATTTGAATACGGTTTACCGTTCAATCGTAAGAATCACCGGCAGCAGTCCGGACAAATATCAGGATTATTCTCTGGAAACAAGATTACCTTATCTTGTTGATGAATTAAATTCAAATATTTCTGTGCTGAAAAATATAGAAAAAGAAATTGTTAAAATATTGGAAAAACCGGCGGTCAGACTTCCATAATAAAACGAGTTTATGCGGATATTGAAACATTGGCTTCGGATACATATTATATTCCGCAGAATATCGGGCTGTTAAGCGGGGCTATTGAAGATTTGGGAAGTATGGTCACAACAATAACAGAACAGCCTTTGGAGCTTGACAGCATATCGTTTACTCCTTCGGAAGAGGAAATACCTATAATAAGCAAAAATTTCTTGGAAAAGCTTGCTTTTAATGTTAAAAGATATATTTCCTCGTTCGGAAATGATTATGCAAAAGCGGAAAATGTCGATACAAAAACAATAAAGGTTTGGGCTGCAACAGGTCGTGATCAGGCTCAGATTCTTGAAAATATGATAAATGATACATTCGAGGAAAAGTACAGTGTAAATGTTGAACTGAGCTTGGTAGGCTCGGGTACTAATCTTAAAGAGGCTACCATAGCGGGAAAAGGTCCGGATGTTTCGCTTATGATTGACCAAAAAACACCTATTGACTTAGCAGTAAGGGGTGCATTAGTTAATCTCTCCGATTATGATTTTTCGGAGCTTAAGTGTGAAACAGAGTCTTCCGCCTGGAAACCGTTTGAATTTAACGGAGGTGTTTATGCCGTCCCTGAGTCTCAAGTTTTCAATGTAATGTTTTATAGGACAGATGTTTTTGAATCCCTTAATTTACAACCGCCGACAACATGGGGAGAATTTTATAAAACGCTTGAGATTTTACAGCGAAATAACCTTGAGGTAGGCATACAGGAGGTAGACTCCGGAAACGCAGGAGTTTCTGCCGGTATAGCGACATTTAATATGTTCCTGTTCCAAAATGACGGGGATTATTTCAATGACAATTTTTCAAAAACAAGGTTTGATGAGGCGGTAGCTTATAAAGCATTCGCAGACTGGGTGAATCTCTATAAGAAATATAAACTTTCCCGTGATTTTAATTTCTTTAACAGATTCAGAAACGGAGAAATGCCTTTGGCAATATCGGGATACAGTTCATATTTCCAGTTGAAGGGTGCAGCACCTGAAATAAACGGTCTTTGGTCATTTGCAGAGGTTCCGGGAACAGTTAAGGATGACGGGACAATAGACCGTTCACAGTCCTCAACCGTGACGGGCTCGGTAATTCTAAAAGCCGCTGAGAGCCGTGGAGTTATTGACGAGGCGGTTGAGTTTGTTAAATGGTGGACTTCTTCGCAAAGTCAGCTTCGATACGGAAGCGAGCTTGAGGCAAGCCTTGGTATTACCGCGCGATATACTCCTGCCAATAAAACCGCACTTAGCAACCTCGGTTGGATGAAAGAGGAAAAGACAGTGCTTTTAAGTGCACTTAAAAACAGCAAGAATACAAATGAGATTCCCGGAAGCTATATGATTTCCAGATCTCTGACAAATGCTATGCGTTCGGTTCTTGACGATACTTACACCGCACGCAGGGCGCTCATAGTTTACAACTATGATATGAACAGCGAAATCGCAAGAAAACGCAACGAATTCGGATTAAAGTAAAGTGAGAGGGACAAATATGAAAAAAAACCAGTTTACAGGTAAAACACGCGTCAAGCTTGCGTATTATTCCATGCTCACACCTTTCTTGATTGCCTTTGTGCTTTTTATGGTTATTCCGATGATTTCTGCGATAATTTTAAGTCTGACGGACTTCAATATGCTTCAGTGGCCCCATTTTGTAGGCTTCAGTAATTACACCCGTATTTTTACGGAAGATGAAATATTTATGAAAGCCTTGAGCAATACACTGATTATGGCTTTGATAGTGGGACCGGTAGGATATATTCTCAGCTTTATAACGGCATGGCTTATAAATGAACTGAATCATGCGGCAAAAACAATCGTGACATTTATGGTTTATTCTCCCGCTCTTGCCGGAAATGTGTACTTTATTTGGAAGTATATTTTTTCTGCTGATGAAAGAGGTTTCTTAAATAACCTTTTAATGAATCTCGGGATAACAAGGGAATCGATTGCTTGGTTGTCCGATACGAGATATATGATGGGTACCGTAATTATCGTTTCTCTGTGGATGAGTTTCGGAGTTGGTTTTCTTTCATTTATTGCCGCACTCAAGGCACTTGACAGAAGCTATTACGAGGCTGCGGCAATAGACGGTCTGAAAAACAGATGGCAAGAGCTTTATTATGTTACATTTCCCCAGCTTGGACCGCAACTTTTGTTCGGAGCGATTCTTTCTATATCATCTGCCTTTGCTACGGGTGCGGTTAACAACGAATTGACCGGTTTCCCAAGCACAAATTATACGACGCATACGATTCTTTTACATATTATCGATTACGGTTCTTCAAGATATGAGATGGGATATGCCTCGGCACTTGCCGTAATTTTATTTGCAATTATGCTTTTGTCATGGAAGTTTATTCAAAAGCTGCTAAGCAGATTTACAGCTTAAGGAGGGTGGGATACTTATGCAGAATGCAGCTTCGGTAAAAAGAATTAAATTCTTAAAATACAATCCCCGAAAAAGGCTTTCAAGGTCAAGGTTTGGAAATTTCATGGTTTTAATCTGTCTGGCTCTTTTTTCGGCATTTATGATATTGCCGTTAGTTTACGCAGTGGTTCAATCGCTCAAACCCATGGAAGAAATATTTGCCTTTCCGCCTAAATTTTATGTAAGAAATCCTACTTTCGATAATTTCAAGCAAATGTTTAAGCTTGCAAATAATTTGAGTGTGCCTTTTTTGAGATATTTAAGCAACAGTCTTTTTGTCTCGGTAATAACAACCGCATTATATGTTGTGGTGGCATCCCTTGCCGCTTATCCGCTGGCTAAAGCAAATTATAAGGGAGTAAAGATCATTTCGCGCCTGATTGTTGTTGCAATGCTGTTCAGGGGAGAGGTGACTGCAATTCCGAGATATATTATAATTGCAAAGCTTGGTATGATAGATACCTATTGGTCTATCATTATTCCCGCTTTGGCGGCAACAATGGGTGTTTACTTGGTTCAGCAGTTTATAGTAACGGCAGTTTCGGATTCCACACTTGAGGCTGCAAGAATTGACGGCGCCGGAGAATACAAAATCTTTTTTTCTATTGTTCTTCCGAGCATAAAACCCGCTATTCTTACAATGATTATTTTTACATTTCAGGGTATTTGGAACGATACCGGCACCAATTTCATTTTCAGCGAAAATTTAAAACAGCTTCCGGCTGTTCTTTCATCTATTTCATCCGGAGGTCTGGCAAGATCCGGCGCATCCGCTGCGGTCAGCGTTGTTTTAATGATTCCGCCGATTTTGGTTTTCTTATATTCACAGAGCTCCATTATGGATACGATGTCACATTCGGGCTTAAAGTAAATTTATAAGGAGTATGAAAATGATTTATAATAAAAATCGATTTTTAAAAGCACTTTCGTGTTTGTGTACGGCGGTATTGTGTGCTTCTGTGTTTTTACCGGTTATTCAATCGGTTAAGGCACAGATGCCATATAGTCTTGATACCTCTTCTATTTCACGAAGCAGCGTAAAAATAAAAGAAGTATTTGACGATAATTTGTTGAAAAATCAACTCCCGATATCTGCCATGGAGGCAAACGGAATCGACACCTTAAGAACATATAACGATGGTTGCAAAGAGTATGATAATTATTTAAAAGCTCTTACGGATATTGACGGCGGCAGTATAAGAATTGCCAACGGAAACGGTGCGACCCTTGTTTATGAGTTTGAAAAAAGGACCAAGGTTAATAAGCTGGCTTTTGTTTTGGGAAGTAACGGTTCCGGAAAAGAGATCAGTTATGAGGCATATGTTTCTGATGAAAAAGAAAATCTGTTTAATGCCGCGGACTTGGTATTCAAATGGAACGCCGAGGAAGATACAACATCTGCCGGTCAAATAGTAACCTTTAATTCGGGCGATGAACCTAAGGGCAAGTTTTTGGGAATAAAAATAACCAAGACATATACCACAGATACGAATTCAAAGACTACTGCAAGAATAAGCGAAATAGGTGCATGGGGCGAAGAAATTCAAAATTTTGATTTGGATACAAGCACAATCGCAGGTCCCGGCTCTGTTCCTGAGGTTTTTAAAAACAGCTTGATAAAGGACGCCTTGCCGATTGCGGCTAAAAACGCAGAAAACAGGGATATTACTTTTGTGAGGGAATCCGGTACCGGTACATACGAAAATCAGGCGGCAATTCTTACCGATGAAACTTCTGATGTAGTAAAGCTTGAAAATGCAGAGAATTCTTATTTGACTTATCAATTAAACGGTAAATTTATTATAAATAAATTCGCTCTTGCTCAAGGCAAAAGCGGCGGCAATGAAATCAGTTATGAACTGTATATTTCGCAAGATAAGAAAGACCTCTACAAATCGGCGAATCTTGCATTTACATGGATTGCCGGAAACAATACCGACTCAAAGGGTCAAATCGTTTCCTTTGGATATAATAAGCCTTCAGGCAAATATTTAGGCATTAAAATCAATTCGGTTAATACGGGAACCGGTGATTATAAAGATGCCTATATTGCAGGAATTGCCGTTTGGGGAATTGAAGAAGCTAAAATTAATGAAGATGTAAAGACAATTTCAAGTTACGGCTCTGTAAAAAATGAATTTGAAAACAGTATATTAAGCGGTTTAGTACCTTTTTCGAAGAAAAAAGCAGACGGTATAAGTGAAGATTTTTATATCGGAAAGGTTGACGGAGATTTTTCCGGAATAGAGGATGATTTATGGAAAGCGCTTACAGACGGTGAAAATACCCGTGTTTTTATAAGCGGAGCACAGGATGCAACAATTGTCTATAAGCTTAACAACAGAACAAGACTTGAAAAATTTGCTTTTGCGCAGGGAGATGTCGGAATCGGCATAGAAGTAAGCTATGATGTATTCGTATCTGATGATACAGATGACATTTTTGCAGAACAAAATAAATTTTATTCTTACGATGCAAGAGATACTAAAAACGAAAATTCATACGGACAGATAGTAACATTTAACTATGACAATCCCGTCGGAAAATATCTCGGAATAAAGTTTACAAATGTTCCCAAGGGTAAATACAACAATAACACATCGGCAAGAATTGCTGAAATAGGACTATGGGGAACCTCGGTAAGAGAAAAATATGATTTGGATACCGACACAATTACATCTTCAAACGAGTATGACTTGCTCGGTCTGAATTTCATCGGTATCAATAAAATAAACGAAGCCTCGGATTCGGCATTTTATGAGCTTGATTCTTTTTACAAGCTTAAAACACTTGCCGTTTTAAACGAAAATAATATCGATTATGAGTTGTATATCAGTTCATATAAGGATGATACTTCTTCGGCTCAGTTGATGTTCAGTTGGGACAGCAGCACCGACAACTTATCAAAGGGACAGTTGGTTTCGTTTGCTGTCGATAAACCAATAGGTAAATATCTTATCCTGAAAATTAAAAACGGATCAATTTCCGATTTGGCAAAATTCGGATTAGTCGGAGAAAAGGTTAAGACCTCATCGGAAAATTTGGATTATTTAAACCGAAACAACACCGGATTCTTCAAGGACAAGAATCTTATGGTAGGCATGAACCCTATAAATGCGGTTCATGCGGACGGCACGGAATTTGCGGCGATTAAATCGTGGTCCTCGGTCCTTACGGATGAGAAGAGCTCGGTATCCGACGCAGTACCGTCCGATGCAAGAGGAGCAAAAATAACTTATAAATTCATTTCAAGTGTCACGGTTGATACATTTGCTTTATGGCAGGGGAATCCGTCTTACGGTTTAGGCGTAAGCTATGAGGTTTATGTTTCCGATTCACAGGAAAATCTCTATACTGCGGACAAAATGATTTATTCTTATGATGCGTCACTTGATAAAACTTCGAACGGTCAGATGGTCGATTTTTATTACGCCAAGCCGAGCGGACAGTATCTGGGAATTTTGATTACCGGAACATGCACGGATGACTGTGGCGGAACAGGGCAGGCACATAATGCGGCAAGAATAACCGAAATTGCGGTATGCGGTGAATATGACTTTACAAATATGTATGCTGCCGTAAACCGTGATAAAACACAGTCAGACATTGAAGCTTTGGCTCAGGAGGACAATGGAAATCTTCTGTCAGGGTCAAATGAGATTGAAAATACAGGCATAGATACTTCTTTAATTACCGATGCCAATCTCAGCACAACTTCCCGGATTTCCTCTGCGGGAAAAACAAGACTTACATTTGAAATGATTCGGTCGGCTAATGTTAAAGCTTTCCTTTTGGTCACTAAAAACAAAATTTCTTCTTATGATGTATTTGTTGCGACCGATAAAGAAAGTCTTTACGCAAAGGATAATTGGGTACTGCACTATGAGGCTCAGAGTGAGGGCGACCTTATTCAGTATTATTCTCTTGACAAAAAGGAAATAAGATACATAGGAATAGAAATAGCGGATTCCTCTGCCGAAATTGCCGAAATCGGAATTTACGGAGATTGGCTCAGATATATAATTTCCTATCCGGACCCGAAGATACAGACAACTGATTGGGGAGATACAAACATTCTTAAAGGGCGCGAACCTATTTTAAGATATCTTAACGGAACCTCCGCAAGTCTTCCCAGCAAATTTCATTACTCCGGCTGGACGGATGATAAAGTCGGCAATAATGACCACCTTGATCTCAGCAACGGCAAAAAGACGGGAATTTCGATTACTTTCCCGCTGGGAAAGAAGTATATTATCAATAAATTTGCACTTTACAACCACAGAACCATAATTCTTGATGAGTTTGAGGTTTATATCGGAAATTCTCAAAGTACGCTTTACAATAATACAAATTTGGTTGCCGTATATAAAAATACTAATGATTCGTGGGCACAGGTAATTACATTGGCTGACGCGGATAAGAGAACGGGCAAATACATAGGGTTTAGATTCCCGACGGCAAACAGATTAACGAACGACACATTGAGACTCAGTGAAATAGTTGCCTGCGGCGAGGAGTATGTTCCAAAACCTGGTAATCTTTCCGAACACGCTATGATTTCGATATTCAACACCTCCGAAGGAAAAACGGCAGAGCTTACAGACAGCGAGCTTTCGCTTGAACAAAAGAATAAATTGTCGGATATAAATAATAACGATACTGTTCTTCTTAAGGGCAGCGGAACTAAAAGCTTTGTTGCGGACCTTACAACATCGATTCAAATTGATAAGCTTAAGATTGCATTTGCAAACAGCAATATTAAGAAATTCAATGTTTATGTCGGTGAGTATAAACGGGATTTATGGATAAGTCCCAAGCTTGCTTACACCTATGAAAGACAGCAGGGTAACACTGATGAAACAATTGAGTTCCCGGTTGATTTCAAGTCAAGATTTATTCGTATTGAATTTACGGATACGGGGGTAGATAAGAATATTTCAATGAAGTATTTTTCTGCAATCGGACCGGATGATCAACTGTTAGAAAATGAAAATTTGCTGTACGGTATGAGTCAGGATAACATCTCGACTTATGTTTCAAACAATGCTACCGGTGAGTATACGGAAGTCTCTACTCATTATTATCGCAGATTCCTTGTTGACGGCGCCACAACCTACGGCGCTGCGGTTTGGGGAGCAAAATACGGCTCGGAAGCAACAAATATAGTCTTTAAATTCGATAATACCAAGTTCCTCAATTCTGTAAAAATTCATCTCTTTGATGATGATCATTACAGGGTTAAAAACTGCGAAATATACCTTGGCAAGAGTCTTACAGAGCTGATGTCAAAGGATAATAAGCCGGTTGCAACATACAAGCGGACAGACGGAGACGGGGTTGCCGATCAGCTTGAAATTAAATTTGCTTCTCAGGAAACGAATTATGTCAGGGTTTGCTTCAAAGATGCTTGTGATGATTATGTTTCACCCGAGTCTATTATGGCGGTTATGACTGAGATTGAGGCCTTCGGTGTGGAAAGCTATTATGAGATTTCAAAAGAAGAAAAAGAAAATACCGTGGCTACTGCATTTACCGATCCGAAAACAGGATTTAAGTTTGAAGTTCTTAAATTGAATGAAAATGACATTTATAAAGACCTTGTTGATATGAAGGTTTCTAAATCTCAGCTTACCGCGTCTGAAAAGAAAGCAATAACCGGAAACGGAATGGTTGAGACTGGGAACAACTACAAGCTTAATCTTATAGACTATTTGGGACAATCCGTTGAAAACTTCGAGGGCAGAGTAATAAGAGTAAGTGTTCCGTCCGAGGATAGCGGTCTTTTGTATCTCGCAGGCTATGATATGGATGAGTTTACCCTTCTCAACGCTCGCTATGAAGATAATTTCCTTGTTTATGAAGTGGTGGCTGAAACACCTCACCTTTTGTTTTCCATAGTAAAGGAAAACGATGTTGTTGAGGATGATTCCGAGAACAACGAGGAAAACGGCGATGAGGATTATGATAACGAGGATTACGATGATGAATATATTGATGAGGAATCAGACGGCAACGAGGATTATGATGAAAACGGAAATTATAATGACAGTACCCAAAAGGGAGGCAAAAAGGTTCGCGTCCGCAAGGTTACTACGCTCAATCTGCCTCTTATAATCACTCTCGGTGCCGGAGCTTTACTTGTTGTAGGAGGAGGCGTAACAACCGCAGTTATATTTATTAAGAAACATAAAAAACACTTAAAATAATATTTGGAGGTATTAATTATGAAGAAATTCTTAGCAATGTTCTTGTGCATGGCAACAGTTTTCACTCTTGCCGGCTGCAGTCTCAGTAAGACTGAGTATTACAGCGATTTCAGCTCCGATGATGTAATCACTTCGGGGAACAATGAAAATTCAGACACAAGCAACAAAGATAACAGTAAAACAGATGATAAAGCTTCGTCCGCGAGCAAAGATTCTGAATCCGGCAAAAACAATTCAGAAGAACAGGTTGACACTGATATCAAGGGAGCCGTAGGCGGACAAACGGATGCTAAAGCAGCCGAATGGGGAATTAAGACGGACAGCAAAGGAATTGAAAAAACAGTAAACCTTAAGGGTAAAACTGTTAAAATGGCAGTTTTCAACACCGCTCGATACACCTCGTCGTCTTTCCAGAGAGTAGTAAAGGCCTTTGAAAAGAAATATTCCTGTACAGTGAAAATTGATAAATTTGCTTTCGGCGATGAGTATATGACGGCAGTCAGAAACTCTGTTGCTTCCGGCAATCCTTATGATATTACCTTTATTCACGGTGCGCATTTCTACAATGCAATCGGTTCAAATGTATATCAGCCGCTTAACAATCATCTTACTACTGCCGATCTTTTAGACGAATCCACTTTTAAAGGAATAGATCTTAATAAATCGGTAGAGTGCAGCTGGAACGGAAAAATTTACGGCGTGACAAATTATTCCGGTGTAAATCCGCTTACAATTTTCTACAACAAAAAGAAATTTTCCCAGTCTGGACTTGAGGATCCGCGGGAGCTTTACAATGCAGGAAAATGGACATGGGATAAGTTTGTACAGCTTGGTTTGCAGGTTACAGACACTTCTAAGGGTACATATTTCGGCGAGGCTAATTTCTACAACACTTCTGTTGCTTCGACATACGGAGGCGCAACAATTGATTGGTCTTCGGGCACGCCTGTGGCAAATCTTAATAATGAAGCTTTGATTCAAGGGTATAAGCTTGTACAATCCTTAGTAAGAGGTGCCAATCAAGTTATCAAGCTTCGCGGCGGTGAAGATCAGCTTGAGGACTTCTGCAACGGAAATACTTTTGTTTATCTTGAAGAATCCGACCGTTATATAACCATTATGAATAAAATGTTAACTCTTACCGCTTTCGGAAAGAAAAAGGAAAATCTGGGAATAGTTCCGCTTCCGCTCGGCGGCGGCAACACACATTACCCGACCGGCTGGGTGGAGGTTTGTGCTTCGCCTAAGGGCAGTGATGCAAACATTGCCGTTGCGTGGATGAAATTCTATTCATCATACAAGGATCCGGTAAGCGATAAAACAACCTTTACAAGCGAAGATCAGACACTGATAAATAATCTTCTTAAAGATATTCTCCCCAGCCGTTGCGGATTTAACGATGCTTCCGTAGGCGCTTCACAGTTGGAGGGCAGAATAATTGATGAGATAGTACGCGGCGGTGATATTTCCCAGTGCATATCAAAATACCAGCCTCAGTTCCAGTCCTGCATAAACGCCACGCTTGAACAGCTGTCTAAAATAGGATGATTGTTTGAATTTAAAGTCGTACCGGCAGAAGCAACTGTTTCTGCCGGATTCGGTGCGAAATACAGGAGAAAATATGGAAAAACTTTCTTATGATACTTACAGAAAAAAACTGAATGGCTGTTTTATGGGAAAAGTAATCGGCGGAACAGTCGGAATGCCTTTTGAGGGCAAACGCTCGACAAGGAATATTTCTTTCTATGAACCTGTTCCTACAGAAATGGTCGCTAATGATGATTTAGATTTGCAGGTTGTATGGCTTGAAAGCATCAGACAGTACGGACTTCCCATAAACAGGCGTCATCTTTGTGACGCATGGGTAAAGCATATTCATTACGCATTTGATGAATACGGAATGGCGCTCAGAAATATAAAATCCGGAGTTTATGCCCCGTTATCGGGTCAATTTAACAATGTTTTCTATTCGGGAATGGGCTCTGCTATCAGAACCGAGATATGGGCGGCTGCGGCACCCTGTAATCCTGAACTTGCGGTTCATTTTGCAACAGAGGACGCTTGTGTCGACCATACAAAGGACGGGCTTTATGCTTCGAGATTTATAGCGGCAATTGAAAGCAAAGCCTTCGAAACAGGCGATTTTGATTTGCTTATTAAAACCGGTCTTTCTTTTATTCCCGATGATACGAGACTTTCGAACGGAATCAAAGACACAATTAAATGGTGGAATGAATCGGGAGATATGCTCGCGGTCAGGGAAAAATTTCTTAAAAAATATGAGGTTGTAAATTGGACAGATGTCACAATAAACCTTAGTTTTATCGTTCTTGCTTGGCTTGCGGGAAACGGAGATTTCGGCAAATGCATTTGTGCCTCCTCAAATCTCGGATTTGATACTGACTGTACATCGGGTACACTCGGAGCAATCCTCGGAATTATCAATCCTGACGGTATAGAAGAAAAATGGATTAAACCGATAGGCAATCAGCTTGTTCTTTCAGATGCAATTATAGGAATGCATGATATTTCGACAATAGATGTAATGTGCGATAAAATTGTTTCTCTTTGCAGGGATGTTCAGAATTTCTATAAAACGGATTTGGAAATTGAAAATATGCCGAATTTTTATCCGCAGGTCCCGCACTGGAGCGAAAACCATGAAGTGATTAAAAACTTGATTTATGACTCCGGGAGTGCGATAATTGCTGTTTCTCCGCTGGTTTTGGAGTTGAAATACCCCGAAAATGCGGTATTGACAAGATCAGAACCGGCAGAATTCGTTTTAAATGTCTACAATTCTTCTTCAAAAACCTTAAGCGGAGATATTTTAATAAATGCTCCGGATGGCTGGAGTGTTTCAAATAATAATCTAAAATTTGATTTGTCTGCGGAAAATCATGCGGTTTTAAAGTTCACTTTAAGTGCCTCTGAATTTGGTTATTACCCTGCCTTTAACGAGATTACACTTTTCGTAAGAACAGATGATCTTTTGTATCAGGTTACTGCCGGAGTTCCGCAGGCGCTTCCTTGGCTTAAAGCCGAAAGAGGGTTTGAATCTGACACTTGCCCCAAAGCAGAAGATTTTAAAAATGCCAAAGAGATTTATTCTGAGTCTTTTATTCAAAAGGTTGAAACCGGCGAATTTATTTTTGCAATCGATTTTAAGCTTCACAATGATTTTAATGTAAATCTCGTCCCGCAGGGTCTTCCCGCAAAATTATGGATCGACGGCGAAAAGCTTACCGAGCATGACGGGAAATTCTACACCCCTTCCGCGCATAGATTTGAATGCTCGGTGCAAAAGGAACTTAAAACAGGTTGGCACACAGCTGTTATTGCCGCAAAAAACGATACCAAAGGGGTTGAAGAGCTGTTTTTTGCAATAGGCAATATGGCAGGAAAAACTTGGCTTGATCAGGTTGAATGGAGAAAAACCGATTTCGGCAAGCGGTGAAAAGATGATAGAAATAGCAAATTCATATGCTAAAGCCGTAATCTCAGAAATCGGTGCAGAGCTTAAAAGTCTTGTGATAAATTCTCAGGAATTTATTTATCAGCCTTTTTGGGGATGGTGGCAGGAAAGCTCCCCTGTATTATTCCCGACTGTCGGACCTATGCCCGATAATAAGCTTGAATTCAAAAATAAAACATATAATATTGATTTTCACGGTTTTGCGAAATCCTCGGTATTTTCTGTTGAAAATAAAACAGAGTACAGCGTAACATTCAGGCTTTCTTCTGATGAAATCACCCTTAAAAGCTATCCTTTTAATTATGTTCTCCTTATACAATACACCCTGATTAAAGACGGTCTTGAAATTCTTTTTTCAATAAAAAACAATGATACGAAAAATATGTATTTCGGACTGGGTCTCCATACGGGGTATAAGCTTTTCGGTGATATCAATGAAGCTGAAATTATATTTGAGACAGAAGAAAATGAGTACACTGTTGATAGCAATGACGCACAACTTAATGCTTTCCATCTTATAAATTCAAACAAATTGCCATTAAGTGATAATCTGTTTGAAAAAGGAGCCGTTACATTCAGTAATCTTAAATCAAAAAAATGTATTTTTGAAAATCAAGGAAAAAAGATTGAGATTGATTTTGCGGATTTTTCCTGTTTGACCCTTTGGAAACAACCAAGCGCTCCCTTTCTTTGTATTGAACCGTGGAGCTATAAAAGCGGTCATTATATATTTGAAAGGGATATAGAAAAAATAAACGGAATGACGTGCTTGCAGCCTGAATGCAAAAAGGATTTTCGTTTAGAAATTAAAAAATATAAAGGAGAAAAAGTATGAAAAAGCGAATTATTTCCTGTGTATTGGCTTTAGCGCTTTTGCTCGGAAGTGTTTCCGCATTGCAGCTTGTAGCTGTCACACCGGAAACAGGTAGGAAAAGCTTAAAGGTACTCACAATCGGCTGCAGCTTCGGCGTAGACGGAAATCAGTACTTTTACGATGTGGCAAAAAGCGCAGGCTATGACGCAACAATCGCATACACCTATATAGGCGGTGCGGAATTTGAGGATTACCTTTTAAGAATACACGGTGATAATACATATTGTGTTAATCGTGAGTCCGTGTATAAAAATCAAGATCCCGCTTATAATGAAAATTCCGATCTTTCTAACGGAAATTGGGAAACATGGCTTTATAAGGAAACAGATAATGAAACCTTAAATCTTAAGGTCGGTTGGTATAGATTGGCTTTAACAAACGAAACAAAGACTGTCGGCGGAGTCGAAAAAGAAATCGGAGCGATTTATAAAAAGGGTGAAAGCACACCTGTTTATTATTACTATACCAATACACCGGCTAACAGCTCCGTTCAGTATTTCTTATCAAAAACCGCTGACGGCGAGTATACTCAGGACCTTTCAGGAAATGAAGAAGGCACAGTGTCTTATTTCATTTCAACTCAGAGTGAACGCGCAAATAAGGTTAAAAACGCAATCGCAAAAGAAGATTGGGATTATATTGTTCTTCAAAGCGGTGAGGACAGACAGGGTTATGAAAATTTAGCCTTCTTAAAAGAAATGTATGCTTATTTCAAGAAAATAGCTGCGGAGAACAATAATAATGATGTTAAAATTGCTTATCATATGACATGGGAATATCCGTCGGTAGGCGTTTACGCTTGGCCACAGGACAGAGCCGAAAAAGACGGAACCCTTGTTAAGGATGAACAAGGAAACAATATTATTGATCAATTTGCCGCTTATCCTTCGGTAGTTCAGTATATGGAAGACTATTCAGGCGGCCGCCCGAATTATGAAAATATGGATATCCTTGAACAATACAATCCTGACGATATGTATAATGCTATCGTTAAACAAGGAAAGGAAATCCAGAATCTTAATGAAGGACTTACTGATAAAACCGAGAATTATTTCAATATAAAGGGAAGCACTACTTCAAAAACTGCCGACGAATACAATACTTATCTTTCTAAAACCTACGGTGATGTAAATGTCAGCGATATAACCGTTATTCCCAGTGGAACCTCGGTTCATAATATTAAGACAATTAAATGGTTTAAGGAAAATCATGAAAACGCTCTTTACAGAGACTGTATTCATATGAACCTTTATTTCGGAAGATATGTTGCCGCTATGACATTTTTAAAGGCGCTTACCGGCGATTCTCTCGATAATGTCAAGACAAATCTTATTCACGGATCATGGCTTAAAATCGCTAAAGCTGCTGTTAATGCTGCTTGTGAAAATAAATTTGCTTCAACCGACCTTAGTTCTCAGTTCCCTGTAGAATATGAGGAAGTTGATACATCTGTTTATACAGAGGTCGAAAACAAAGCGACAAATTGTGAATGGGACGCAAAAAATAATTTAAGTAATTTTTCAACAAGTGTAATCAACGGAAAAGAACCCGTTTATTCGGACGGCTATTATCTTCCTAATTTAAAGACGGATGATAATGATTTCAATGCGGAGCATAGGGGAAAAACATCGGCTATTAAAGCGCTGACAGATGCAGCCGCCATGCAGATTCTTTTCGATGTTCAATATCCTTCTTATCAGTCAAGAGCTTATACCGGTTTAGGCGTAAGGCTTGTCTATGATTTAACAGGCTCGGCAGAGAAAAATTATTGCGTAGACAGCTTTGAATTTGTTCAGGGAAATGTCGGATTTAATCTTGAAGCAAGCTATGAAATTTATGTAGGCGACGAGATGGAAAGCCTGTTTGATTATAGCAACCGTATTTATGCGTTTGACGCTAAATCGGCAGTGGCTGAGGCTAAAGCAAAGGCTGCCGCTGACAGTGTTACCGATGTTACAACAATCCGTACAAATTATATTCAGAAGCTTTTCCGTCAAAAGGTAAACATAAATAAGAAAAATGCCGATGTAAACGGAAGATATTTCGGTATAGTTTTCACCGATTATACAACTTGGGACGATACTGAAAGGAACGAAGGAAATAATGCTACAGTTCACAGCGTTTATGCGCGCGAGCTCGGCGTATGGGGAACAGAAAAGAGTGTAAATAACACTGCTCCCGAAGCGGTTAAAGAAGAAAATGTAAGTGTTGACGGAACTAATGTTACCGTTAAAACGGAAGACGGCTATGAATACAGTATTGACGGCATTAACTGGCAGAAATCGGGAATATTCGCAAACTTAGAGCCGCATACTTCATATAATCTTTATCAGCGCATTGCTGAGACAGATACAAAAATGGCAAGCCCCGCTTCAAAGCCCTTGACATTTACGACTGAAAAGTATTCTGCAACTGCTCCGACTTCAGCTCCCGAAATTAAAAACAACACCGAAAACTCTGTTACCTTAGAGCCGGTTGACGGAATGCAGTACAGCTGCGACGGCGGAAAATCGTGGCAGGACAGCAATGTTTTCTATGCTCTTGATACTAAAGAAACCTATAGCTTCTGTATGAGGGTTAAAGAAACCGAAGAAACAATGCCGAGCCTTGCCGGACCTGTTTATGAATACAGATTGAGCAAAATTTCCGGTACTGAATACAGGTCTGAATCACCCAGTGATATAGGCTGGAGCAATTATCAGGCGCATTACAATTCCGAATTCGGTAAGCTTGATAAGGCCACACCGTTTGCTGACAGCTTGATAAACGGTAAAACACCTGTTAATAATGCTGAAAATATAAGATTGACAAATGCAACTAACGATAATACAACCGACAGTACAGGTGCAATAGCAAAAGGCGGATATGTAATATTCGATCTCGGTGGAAGAACAAAGGTGACAAAGTTCGCTTTGGTACAAATGAATCCGCTTGTCGGGCAGGAAGCAACATACGAAGTATATGTAGGCGATTCAAAAGAGGCAGATGCGCTTATTGCAACCGAGAACTTGGTATTTAAGCATAGTCCGACTTTTACTGCCGCAAGCTTTAACGCAGGATGTAACACAACAGGCTCGTTTGTTCAGTCCATTGCTTTCACTAAAGGTAATGAACCTATAGGAAGCTATATTGCGGTAAAAATAGTTGAAACAATGTCAAACGGCAATAATCAAGGTAATACCTATCCTCGCGAGATTGGCGTCTGGGGCAGTGCTTATGAAACAAATTCCGCTACTGTCGAAACTCCGGTTATAGATTCGGTTAAAGACGGAAAACTTACTTTAAGAACTGTTGACGGCTATGAATATTCCGACGGAATTAACGGCTGGCAGTCTTCAAATGAATTTACTGTTATTGCAGGTCAAGAGTACAGATTCTATCAAAGAATTGCTGCAAAAGATGGCCATGCTCCGAGCAAAGCAAGTACCGCTGTATCTATTATTGCTCCGACCGGTGTTGTAGGAGATGCTAATGCTGACGGTAAATTGGATATAACCGACTTGGTAAGGATTAATATGTACATTAGAAATGAAAACGATGCAATCAATATCGTAAACTGTGATTTAAATAATGATAGCTCTATAGATAAGAGCGATATGGAAGAAGTAAGAAAACTTTTGTTGGCAAACTAAATCGGCTTTAAGCGTAATATTTAAGGATATTCCGCTTAAAAGCTCCTAATTAATCATTTTGGAAATATAAGTATTGCAAAAGGAAACATTTGTGTATATGCACAAACAGTTAATCTGATATATAATTTGTTATAGATGAGAGCAAGAGCGACGGCGCAAATAAGGACGACAGCAGCTCCGACAAGGAGACCGGCGCGGGTGAGAACACCACGATGTCCGGCTGGCCGCAGTGGAGCTGAGTAAAGCACTGAGAAATCCCGTTTTGCAGATGACGGACTTTCTGACTTATTTAAATCGGTAAACATTTTGAAGGAGGAAATGGAGAATTATGAATAAAAAAATTCTAAGTGTAATTACAGCAATATCACTTATGATGACGGTTGTATTTACCGGCAGTTTCTTTGCCAAGGGTGATTCCGGCGAGAATGCCGAAAAGAGCTTCCATGTTCTTACGGTAGGCAACAGTTTCAGTAGAAATTCAATGAATTACCTTTATGATATTGCGAAAGCCTGCGGTTATACGGATATAAAGGTCGGATATCTTTATTCCGGAGGTCGTGCTCTTGATGCGCATTGGAGTGTAGCTAACAAACAGGTGCTTGATGGAACATCCGATGACGCCGGCACGGCAGATTATACATATTGGGAAAATTCAAACGGCACATGGGAAATGCTGTATGATCATAATGCAAATAACGGTGTGGCGTCCGATAAAATAATCGGTGATTCCGATAAAAAATGGAATTATGTCCTTTTACAGCAGGCAAGCGAACTGGCAGGTATTGACACATACAATAATAAATCAACTTATGAACCGTATGTTGAGAATTTAGTGGCATATGTGCAGGCTCTTGCTCCTAACGCAACAATCGGTTACAATATGGTTTGGGCAGACCATGAAAATACAGAGCGTATCTCCACTGGAAAAACGGGAATAATTAAAAAATCATATAACGGAACCGATGGGAATTTCAGCCAGTTGGTTATGTATGAAAAGATTTGCGAAATGACACAGAGCCATGTTGCAAATGTGGCTGGTATTAAATTTGTTGTACCTACCGGTACAGGCGTGCAAAATTTAAGAACAAGCTATTACGGCGATAATCTTACTGATACAACGGACTATCACCTTAACACAACGGGCGAATTTGTTGCCGCATTAACATTTTTTGAGGCAATAAACAAAGAACTCGGCGGTAAAAGTATTACAAATTACGCAAATGAGATATCATCGCTTAATATAGTTCATCCAAATCATATTCCGGCATTCATTGAAGTGGCTTCAAATGCTGTAATAAATCCGTATCAACGCACTGCGTCAAGTTATACGGTTTCGCCGGTTGAAACCCCGGTTTATGATGAAAGCTTAACATATTTCGGTACTGCTCCGGGTGGATATTTCAGCAGCACAGGATATAAAGAAATTTTTAATGCTGAAAGCAATAATCTTCTTAGCTCAAGCAACGCTACTGTAACAGCAAGCGACGGAACGGATGTTACTGAGACTAATACAACAACCCTCACTAAGTTAGACAATTATACCGGTGATGCTTTGTCGCTTGCTTCCGGCAAAGGAAAGTCTGACGGTCTTAAGCTTACTTATAAGATTGCGGATGAAGGTGAAAAAGTTCGTCTCAATAAGTTTGCGTTTGTACAAGGAAATGCAGGATACGGTTTAGAGGCAAGCTACGAGCTCTATATTGCGGACAGTGCGGTTGAGCTTTATAATCCGGAAAATAAAATATACACATATGATGCGACAAAGACAATTACCGAAACTAACAAGACTGCACCTTGGGGTCAATTAATAACCTTTGTTTCAAACAATCCGATAGGAAGTTACTTGGGTGTTAAATTCACCAATACCTGCACATATGCTACAAATAATAACAGTAATGTAAGGCTTAAAGGCATAGGCGCATGGGGAGAAATAAAGTCAGAAAATATTGCTGAGGTTGTAGCACCGATAATGGAAAGCAAAACCTCAGATTCGGTCACACTTGTTGCAAGGGACGGATATGAGTATTCAATAGGCGGAATGAATTGGCAGGATTCACCCGAATTTACCGGACTTTTCCACGGAACAGAATATGTTTTCTATCAACGCATAAAAGAAACAGCCGACACATTTGCGAGTGTTGCCCAATCGGCAGAATTTTCTACCGATAAGGGAACTCCTGCCGCACCGACAGCTCCGACATTGAAAACACAAACGGCAAACTCCGTAGAACTCGACTATGATTCATCCTATGAGTATAGTATCGACGGCGTCAACTTCAGTGATAATGCTTTGTTTAAGGCGCTTAACGAAACAAAGACCTACAGTTTTTACCGTCGCACTAAAGAAAGTGCAAATGAAAATGCTTCTGCTCCAAGCTCACCGCTTGTAATTTCGCTTTCGAACAGAACAATTTCCGGTACTGAATACAGGTCTGAATCACCCAGTGATATAGGCTGGAGCAATTATCAGGCGCATTACAATTCCGAATTCGGTAAGCTTGATAAGGCCACACCGTTTGCTGACAGCTTGATAAACGGTAAAACACCTGTCAATAATGCTGAAAATACAAGATTGACAAATGCGACTAACGATAATAACACCGACAGTACAGGTGCAATAGCAAAAGGCGGATATGTAATATTCGATCTCGGCGGAAGAACAAGGATAACAAAGTTCGCTCTGGTACAATTTAATCCGTTTGCCGGACAGGAAGCAACTTACGAAGTATATGTCGGTGATTCAGAAGAAGCCGATGAGCTTATCGCAGACAATAATCTGGTATTTAAGCATGAACCGACATTTACCGGCGAAAACAAGGGAACCAACCCAAGCGGCTCGGTTGTTCAGTCCATTGATTTCACTGAAGGAAATGAACCCATAGGAAGCTATATTGCGGTAAAAATAGTTGAAACAATGTCAAACGGCAATAATCAAGGTAATACCTATCCTCGCGAGATTGGCGTCTGGGGCAATCAACTGACCGAGCAATCGGCACCTGCGGCACCGACAATTAAGGAACAAACCAAAAACTCCGTAACGCTTGATTCTATCGAAGGCTATGAGTACACCGACGGTATTAACGGTTGGGTTTCAAGCAATGTGTTTGAAGGACTTGAAGCCGGCAAAACCTACACCTTCTATCAGAGAAAGGCTGAAACGACAAATGCGTTAGCCAGTGACGCGAGCGAAGCACTGACGGTTACGATTGGCGTGACAGGCAAACCGGGTGACGCAAACTTTGACGGGGAAGTAGATATCTGTGACCTTGTACATCTTAATGCATATATAAAAGGACAGGTTGGATCTATCAGCACGGATGCCGATTTGAATGGCGACGGTGCTTTCAACAATGTCGATTTTGTTGAATTGAGAAATATACTTTTAGAGAAATAAGCTTTATAGATGATTCTGATTTGCACAGTCGATATACCGATTGTGCAAATTCCTTAAATAGGGTGATTAAATGTCTGTATGCAAAAAATGCGGCAAAAATTTAAAATCAGATGAGATCAGTCTCCACAAAAGAATTATTAATCCGGCAGATAACGAATATTTTTGTCTTGATTGTATGGCTGAATATTTTGGATGTACCGCAGAGTTTTTGAACAAAAAAATTACTCATTTTAAAAATATGGGTTGTCAGTTTTTTAGCTGTAAATAGATGAACAAGGGGAATTATATGATTATTTCATGTATAGGCGACAGTCTCACCGAGGGTGATTACGGCGCAAAAGGAAAAAAAGGGATAGCCAACACACATAAGGAAAACTATCCGTATTTTTTGAAGGAACTGACAGGAGCTGAAGTATACAATTTCGGCAAATGCGGTTTTACATCATCAAGTTACAAGAAATACTATGATGACGGTAATGTCGACATTAAAAACTCTGACATTATAATAATCATGCTCGGAACAAACGGCGGTCTTGATCCGGAAATTGAAACGCAGGGCAATCGAGATTATGAATATATAGTTAATAAATGCAAAGACGACGCACCAAAATCGGAAATAATTTTATGTACCCCTCCGCATGCTACGGAGAATCCCGAATATTCAAATTACGGATATGCCGAGCAGGTAAAAAAGGCGGTTGTGTTTGTAAGAAAATACGCTGAAAAAACAGGTCTGAAGTTGATTGATGTGGCCGAATGTACCGATTTTAATGCCGAAAACGAACATATAATGCAACCGAATGACGGCTTGCATTTTAGTAAAGAGGGATATAAACGGCTTGCAGAATATATTGCCGAGCATTTACGGTAAATTTAGCGGAAGGAAATATTTGAAATGGAAATAGGAGCACAATTTTTTACTGTCAGAGATTATTGCAAGGATCTGGAAAGCTTTTCGGAAACGCTGAAAAGGGTTTCGGATATCGGATATAAATATGTACAAATATCCGGCGTATGTGATTATGAACCGGAGTGGCTTAATACAGAGCTCAAAAAGAATGGCTTAAAATGCGTTTTAACCCATATAAAAACGGAAACTCTTATAAGCAATACCGAAGATGTTGCAAAGGATCACGATGTTTTTAACTGTAAAAATATAGGACTTGGTTGGTTTTCGCATAACCAAGATAAAGAGAATGAAAGAACAGAAGATTTTTTCAGGATATTCATGCCTGTTGCCGAAAAGTTAAAAGAAAACGGCAAATATTTTATGTACCACAATCACGATCAAGAGTTTAAAAAAATAAACAATGTTCCTGTTATGCAATTACTTGCGGATAAAGTGCCAAAAGATTTAATGGGTTTTACACTCGATACCTTTTGGGTGCAGGCAGGCGGCGGAGATCCGGCGCAATGGCTCGAAAGACTTTCGGGCAGGGTTCCGTGCATACATTTAAAGGACTATGCATACGGCAGAAAAATGGCTGTTTTGGGTGAAGGTAATATTAATTTTGACCGTGTGTTTGAAAAGGCAGAAGCATCGGGAACAAAGTACATGCTCGTTGAGCAGGATGACTGCAACGGGGAGGATCCGTTTGATTGTTTGAAACGCAGCTATGCTTATTTAAAATCTATGGGATTTTAGGAAATTGACCTATGAATAAAATCAAACCCTTTTGGAGCTGGAATGATAAGCTCCGAAAAGAAGAGCTTGTAAGACAGATAGAGCTTATGAAGGAAAGCGGCATAGAGGGCTTTTTTATGCACGCTCGTGGCGGACTTAAGACCGAATATATGGGAGAAGACTGGTTCGACTGTATAAAGACCTGTATGGATAAAGCCGACGAGCTTGGTATGGAAGCCTGGGCGTATGACGAAAACGGTTGGCCGAGTGGTTTTGCAAATGGTATCGTTCCGAAAAAGAGCGTGGATTTTCAGCAGAAAAAGCTTGAAACGGTTTGGCTTAATAAAGGCGATGAAATACCTGAAAATCTGTTAGGTCTGTATAAGGTCGACGAAAACGGCGCCGAAAGCATAAATACTGCTGAAAACGGCTGCTTTGCGGTGTATTATACCGTAAACCCTTATTACATAGATACATTCAATAAGGACGCCGTTAAGTGCTTTATTGCCGAAACGCACGAAAAATATTATGAACGTTTCGGAGACAGGTTCGGTAAATCGCTAAAGGGCTTTTTTACCGATGAGCCGCAGTACGGCAACGGCTCTACGCCGTGGTCAACGCTTTTTCCCGAATTGTTCTTAAAGGAATACGGATATTCTCTTACAGATAATCTGCCGCTATTGTACTTTGAAGTTGAGGGCTATCAAAAATTCCGTTCGGATTTTTACAATATGGCGGCAAGGCAGTTCAGAACCTCGTTTATTAAGCAGATTTACGACTGGTGTACAGGGCATAACTGCCGCCTTACCGGTCATATGATGTCGGAGGACACCTTCGGCTCTCAGCTCGGCGCTACGGGCGGAGTAATGGCGTGTTATGAGTATTTCCACGAGCCGGGTATAGATTGGCTCGGCAGAAAAATAAGCACACCCTTTATACCGAAGCAGTTAGGCAGTGCCGCACGGCAGTTGGGCAGAAAAACGCTTACCGAATCCTTTGCGCTCTGCGGCTGGGATGTTTCCCTTAATGAGCTTAAATGGATAATGCAGTGGCAGATGGTAAACGGAGTAACCTCGCTTTGCCCTCACCTTGAGGGATATTCCTTAAGGGGAGAAAGAAAAAGAGATTACCCTGCGTCTGTGTTTTATCAGCTGCCGTGGTTTAAAGAAGCATATAAGCCTTTTGCGGAGTTTATCTGCAAAACAGGTGCGGTGCTTGACGAGGGCAGGGAAGAAGCGCCGATACTGCTTATCGAACCCTTGCAGACGGCATATATAAAGCAAAATCCGAAAAATACAAAAGGAATAAATAATCTGCAAAATGATTTTGAAAATATAACGGCCAAGCTTAGCGATAACCATATGCTTTATCATTACGGTGATGAAAGCATTATGGAGCATTTCGGAAGTGTAAAGGGAAATAAGCTTGTTATAGGCAAGTGCGAATACAGCACGGTAATAATACCGTATATGCTGTCTCTGACGGAAAGCACCTTAAAGCTGCTTGCCAAATTTGCAGATAACGGAGGTCGATTGTATTTTGTCGGTGAAATGCCGAGCCTTGTAAACGGAGTAAAGGACGAACGCTTAAAACGCCTTAAAGCCGAAAAAGCAGACCTTAACGCCATAAAAAGAGAATACGGCTTTGCGAATATAACAACCGACGGAAAAGAAAACAAAAATATCCATTACACCAAGCGTATTAAGAATAACGGTGACAGAATATACTACCTTGTAAATCTTTCAGACGAGGAACAGACCGTTACGGTAAATACAAATGATAAAGTTTACCTTTATGATGTAATAACCGAAAAAGCGGCGGAAACGGACGGGAAATTAACATTCGCTCCGTATGAGAGCTTTATGCTTATATCGTCTGAAACGGTAGAACCCGAAAAGGCGGATAGCAGAAAAACAGAGTATATAAGCATAAACCGTGAATTTGCGGTATCCGAAAGCACCGTAAACGCACTTACCCTTGATTTTTGCAGATACAGAATAGACGGAGGGGAGTGGCAGCCCGAAACGGCGGTTATAATATTGCAAAGAAAGCTGTTGGAGCTTAAAAGACCCTGTAAGATAGAGCTTGAATTTTCGTTTAACGCCGAAAGCGGAGCGCCGACGGATAACATCTGCCTGTGTGCCGAAACACCGGAAA